>Ga0182014_10005219_pt1 | contig 14537 bp, 13 predicted proteins | sample 612S2DmetaG_FD_120489 | JGI IMG/M metagenome (GOLD analysis project Ga0182014, IMG submission 120489) | Permafrost microbial communities from Stordalen Mire, Sweden - 612S2D metaG | ecosystem: Environmental > Terrestrial > Soil > Wetlands > Permafrost | place: Sweden: Stordalen | collected... | reverse complement strand
GTGCGCGCCAATCTCATGCATAGAAAAGACGTCACGCGACTCAGACGCGCCCCACCGCCGAACCCCTTCGACTCCCGCCAACTCCAATTCGACTGGAGCTGCACATGAACCGGACAGCCGTGGCCTTTTGCCGGGCATCCACGCCGAGCCGACGACGCCAATCTCGAAAGTTTCTTGCGTCGGAGCCGCGTGGATGGCCGGGACGAGCCCGGCCATGACGCGCGGAGGGTGCAAAGACGTCCTGCCCTGCAATCGATTTGGGTTCCCCGGACAGCCTTGCCCAAGCGGCGATGGGCGCGCCCCTTCTCCCACCCCACCGGGGCGAGGTCCCATAGGCGCTCGCGAGCGCTAAACTTACCCCTCCTATGGGGCGAACCCCAGGGATAGCCTCAAGCGTCCGATGAAGGCTCCCTCAAGCCCCCGGATAGTCCTCGATCCGCCCCACCGCCGGCCCGCGCCTTTCCCGCAGCGCTTCGCCGACTTGCTCGACCTTGCGCATGACGCGCAGGATGTTGCGGCAGGCGATCTTCTCGAGGTCGCGTTCGGAGAAACCGCGGCGGATCAGTTCGGCGAACAGATGCGGGAAGCGGCCGACATGCTCGAGTCCCTGCGGTTCGGGGCCGCCGTAGTAGTCGGAGCCAATTCCGACGTGATCGACGCCGGCCGTCTCAACCAGATAAACGACATGGTCGGCGACTTGCTCCAGCGTCGCTCGCGGCGCCGGCCCCTGGCGCGCCTCGATCGCGGCGAACCGCGCTTTGACGTCGGCGACCAGCGGCGCTTTGCCGTGGGCGTCGAGCGAGCTCTTGAGCCAGTTGCGCAGGTCCTGCGACACGAAGCCCGGCACGAAGGTCGCCAGCACGGCGCCGCCGTTGATCTTCAGCCGCTTCAACACGTCGTCGGGCGCATTGCGCGGATGGTCGCACAGGCTAAACGCGTTGGAGTGCGACAGCAGGATCGGCGCTTCGGAAACGTCGAGCAGGCGGCGGATGCCGTCGTGCGACACGTGCGCCCCGTCGACGATCATGCCGAGCCGATTGGCCTCGCCGATCACCGCGCGGCCAAAGGCGTTGAAGCCCTTGTGGCGCGGCGCGTCGGTCGCCGAGTCGACCCAGTCGAGCGTCTCGTTGTGGCAAGGGATCAGCATCCGCGCTCCCGCCGCGTGCCAGATGCGCAACGGCGACAGCGAATTCTCCAGCCCAACGCCGCCCTCGACGACGATGTAGGAGGCGATCTTGCCCGCCCGCTGCGCGCGGGCGAAATCGGCGGCCGAGCGCGCCGGATAGAACACGTCGGGATGAGCCGCTTCGATGCGGCGGATGAGGTCGATCTGTTCGAGCGCGGTGCGCGCCGGGTACGGCGAGTTGGTCGGCTGGAACGCCGCCCAGAACTGGGCCCCGACCTTGCCTTCGCGTAGCCGCGGAATGTCGGTGTCGCTCTCCGGATGGACACGCGTCAGGTCGTAGGCGAGGACGTCGCCGCGCGCATGCTTGTCGACCCGGATCGTCCAGGCGAGGTCGTTGTGGCCGTCGAACAGCGGCGCGCGCGTCAGCTGCGTCACGGCCAATGTCAGCGCGTCGTCGTTACCCATCCGAGGCGAATCCCCTTTTCAATGCGGCCGCATGCAACCACCATTCGTCGGGCGGCGCCAGCGCAAGCGACGGGCTTGTCGGCTTGTCATCCTGCCGATCCGGCTGATAATGCCGCATTGGGCAAGGGCTGGCGCGCCGGCGTCGGGCGAAGGGGCGGAACAAGCGATCATGGGCGCTCAGCGGGCGGGCAAGTCGGGGCGCGACATCGTCGCCTATTTTGCCGGACACCTGGCCAACCTCGCCAATGGCAACGACACGCTCGGCGACGCCGAGGAGATCGTCTTCGTCAAGCCGTTCCATCTCTACGAGCGGGTGCGCCGCCTGCTGACCGTCAACAAGCGTTATTCCGAAGGCTTGGTCGGCGTGTGGGCCTATCCGCCGCCCGACGGCGTCGAGGAGGCGGCGGAATTCTATTTCGACCGCGTGCTCGACCGGCCGATCGCCACCCGGCGCGACGAGCCGACTTCGGCCGACAACCTGGCCGCGTTGGTGGCGACCCGCGCCGCCGGCCCGGTCGCCCCGCCGCCGCGCGACGAGCCGCTGTCGACCTGGAAGGCGCTGGTCGGCGGCCCGGCGCGCCGGCGCCGCTTCCGCGAAACCAGCGAATTGTTCGAACTGTCGAACCGCATCCTCAAATGCCTCGACGCCGCCAACCGGCCCTACGCCGAAACGCTGCGGCTGGGCTTGTGCCCCAAGGAATGGCTGGTCGGCGACGACGCCGCCGGCGTCAACACGCTCAAGGCCGCCAACGGCTTCCTCAAGGCGCTGAAGGCGAAGATGGCCGACAAGCTCGGCCGCCGCCCGAACGACGAAGAGATCGACGCCGCCTTCGCCGCCGCGCCGGTGCCCGGGGCGAAGACCGGCAAGGATTTCGTCGCCACGCCGCTCGGCGCGGCAATCGTGTCGCGCGTCGCCGGCCAGGACCAGACCTACCTGCTGTCGTTCGAGTCGGTCGAGGCGACCCAGGCGGCCGAAATCGCCGACGAGGCGGATGGCCCGCTGATGACCCAGCAGGAAGCCGCGCCCTACCTCGCTGCGGCGGTCGAGGCGGGCGCGATCGCCCCGCCCGAACGCGACCTGCTGGCGGCGATCATGGCGGGGCGGACGCTGAACCAGGCGCTCGGCGAGAGCCTATTCCTGCGCCGCCGGGTCAAAGCCGATTTCGAAGGCGATCTCGCCGCTTACGTGGAAGACTTGTCGGCGCGGACCGCGCGCTTCGTCGTCGCGGCCGCCGCCAGACCGTAAACCCGGCTCAGCGCCTCGCCATCGGGGAAACGATGGTCCGGCCGAGGAGATGACCATGAGCTCGACGTTCGACCCCCGCGACGCGGCGCGGTTTTTGCGGACCCTGCGTGTCACGACCCAGACCACGATCGCCCTCGCCGATCTCGACCGGGCCGGTGAGCGTATGCGACCGGTTTCGACCTTCACCGCCCTGGCGGCGAAGGGAACCGAAGAGTGGCGCTTCCCAGCCGCGGGCATCCTCAGCGGCGACGGGCTGGTGCTGGCGCGCCTTGAGCACGAAGACGACGAAGCCAAGGTGCTGACGCTCCAGGCGCAAGGGGTCGTGGGTTTGAGCGCCTACGCCGAGCGCGGGGTCAAGGTGCGCCTCGGCGACGGGCTGCAGATCGAAGGCGTGTTCGACCGCGACGGCCGCCTGCATGTCGTGCTCGACGCTGACGCGCTGGGGCGGGCCGATTTCTCGCGGCTCGAAATCGAACTGCTGGACACGCAGCCGTGACCGCTCGCGTCTTCGTGCCCCTGGTCGGCGCGAATGGCGAAGGCGCGCAACTGTTCGAAGCGATCGCCGGCGATTTTGCTCCCGAGCCGCATCCGGCGAAGCTCGTGCCGCAGATCTCCGAGCTGTTCGATTTCGGCCTCTACGGCATCGGCCAGACGGTGCGCGAGGCGGCGACCCGCTTTGTCGCAGCGCGCCGCGCCAAGCTGTGGCTCAGCCGCAGCAACGGCCATGTCAATCATTGGAATCTGCGCATCTCTGAATTGCAGGTCGGCCGCCTGTCGGACGAGAACGCGCGCTCAGCCGGACTCGGCCTGACGCTGGCGGCGATCTGCCAAGCGTTCGGTCGCGACACCGGCGTCGTTTTCGCCACTGGCGAGATTCTGTTGCCCAATGCGCCCGGCGCGCCCGCTGTCGCGGTCGGCCCGGTCGGCGGCCTGCGCGGCAAGCTGTCGCTCATCGGCGACTACATCGTCCAGCATCGCCAGGCGCTCGAAGGCCGCAAGATGGTGGTGGCGCTGCCGGCGACGGCGATCGACGGCCGCCCGCTCGAAACCGCCGAGGCGGCGCCGATCGAGCGGCTGCGCAAGGAAGCGCGCTCGGCCGGGGCCGAGATCGAATTCGTTTTCGCCGACACGCTCGACGCGGTCGAGCCGGCGCTCGGCCCCTTTGCGATGCGCGAGATCGTAACGCCGCCGCGCGCGCTCGGGCTGTTCGCCGCGCTGATCGCCATCGCGGTCGTCGTCGGCGCCTGGCTGTCGTGGCTGCATGCGCCGATCGAGCTCGCCTTCGAGTCGGTCGGCCCGGCGACGCGTGGCCTCCTTGACGACGCCGCGCCGCAGCGCGCGCGCTACGACGCGAGCGCCGACAAGCTGCAATTGCTCGGCCCGTGTTTCGACGACCAGCGCCAGCCGATGGTGGTCGGCGGCGAGACGCTGGTGCTGCGGGTCAGCGCGCGAGACGGCCTGCCCTACGCCAGCGCGCTCCGGCCGCCACGTCTGTTCATCGCCTCGGTGTCGCGCGCCGCCGATCCGGTCATCCTCGACGCCGAGCATTTTCGCTCGCTCGGTCCGGCGCCGCAGACGCGCGGCGAGATCGATCTCACCGCGGCAATCCCGATCGAGCCGACCGAGGACGAAGTGCGGCTGTTCGTCGTCGCGACGCGCGACCCTTCGGTGGTGATCACCGCGCTGCAGGACGATCTGCGCAAGACGCTCAAAGGCCTGACCGGCGCAGCGGTGCTGACGACGACGACCAGTTTCCTCGCCGACCGCGTCGGCGCCGAAATCAGCTACCAGTTCAAGGTGACCAACGATGCGCATGCCTGTCTGGCCTGACGCGCCGCGGCGCCATCGACGCCGTCGCGCGATCGCTCTTGTCCTCGCCGCCTTGTGCGCCGCTGCGGCGCTTGCCGCGCCGGCGCGCGCGGCGCCGCTGACGCTCGCCAGTGACGCCGACTTTGCCGCCTTCGCCGATCGCCTGCGCGCCTTCGCCGACGCCAGCCGCGTGCGCTGGGTGGTCGCGGCCAAGACGCATGCGGACGCTCAAGTCGCCGTCGCCGCGCTCGCCAATCGCCTCGCGCCGATCGACCGGCCGCTCGTCAGCCGCATCGACGCGCGCGCGCTCGCCGACGTCGCGCCGAAGCTCGCCGGTGCGGCGAGCCCGCTCGCCTGGATGATCGCTGCGGGCGACGGGCAAGGCGCGAAATCGCTCGCCTGCTCGTGGCAGGTGGCGGTTTCCGATCCCGCTTTCCCGACGGTCGGCGACGCCCCGCTCGCCGTATCGCTCGCGCCCAATGACCGCCTGCCGGTCGGCGCCGCGGCGACCTTCCGCATCGGCCATTCCGGCCTGCTGCAATCGAAACTCTACGCCTTCGACGAGACCAGGCCCGGCGCAATCCGCGATCTCGCCACCGTCGCCGACGCCGACATTCCCGTCACAGTCGATCCCGCCGGCGACACGATCGTCCTCGCCATGGCGCGCCAGACGGCGCCGTTCCTCGAACGGGTGAAGTCGGCGCTGGCGGCAAGCGACGGCGAGCGGCGCGAACTCGGCAGGGAGTTCGCGCTGCGCGACAAGCTCAACGGCCAGGGACGCGGCATCGGCGCCAACATCCAGCTCATTCCGCCGAGCATGCTGTCGGCCAAGAAGGACGTCGTCGCGACCGGAGAGGCGAAGCCGCGCCCCGATCCGCTGATGGAAACCTGCCTCTACGCCCTGACCCCGGCGGAGTGACGTGGCGCCAATTCAGCGCGCCGTCATGACCGGGCTTGACCCGGTCATCCAAGCGCCGCGGCCGCGTTGAACGCGTCGCGCCTGCCGTCTCTTGCTGGATGGCCGGGTCAAGCCCGGCCAAGACGCAGAGACGGCGGGCCGCCGACTCTGAGGTCTTTCACGACTTCTCCGGCGCGCCGAGCAGGCGCCACTGGCGCAGCGCCGGACCGAGCGCGGGGCCGCTCTTGCCGTTGATCGGGCCCGTGTAATAGCCGGCTGCGGCGAGCCGCGATTGCAGCGCCTTGATCGTCGCCGGGCTCCAGGACTGCGTCTTGCCAGTCAGGTCGGCGATCGACTCGCCGGAATCAGCGGCGACGGCGCTGAGCAGCTCGCCGGCCGCGGCCGCCGGGTCCTTCGGCACGCCGCCGCGCCCCTCGTCGAGCAGCGCGGCCGCAGTGTGATGGCCCTTGGGAAAGCCGAATTCGGCGGCGCGCCGATAGAGAGCGAGCGCGTCGGCCGTCTTGCCGCCGTAGCCGTGCTCGGCAAATTCGGCGAGGTCGTAGGTCGCGCGCGCAGAACCCGCTTGCGACGCCTGCTGCAACAGCGCGTAGGCGCGCGGCAGGTTCTTGTCGACGCCTTTGCCCTCGGCCAGCGCGACGGCGAGATTGATCGCGCCGTCGGCGAGACCGCGGTCGGCCGCCTTCGCGTAAAGCGCATAAGCCGCCTTGAGGTCCTTGGGCGCGTGGTCGCCGGTCTCGAGCATCAGTCCGAGGCTGTACATCGCGCGCGCGTCGCCGGCGTCGGCGGCGTTGCGATAATGCGCGTAGGCGTCGTCCATGCGGCCGGCGGCGGCTTCGGCGCGCGCCAGCAGGGCGGTGTAGTGGGCGATCTCGGGATGGGCCGCCGCCGCTTGCGCGCAGACGCCGATCGTCGCCGCGGCGCCGGCGCGCAACGTCGGCAACTCGACGCCCGGCGTTGAGGCGGTCTCGTCGTGCGGATGCGTAGCGAGCCGCTCGCAGACGAGACCAGGATCGTCAGCCGCGCTCTGGGCCGCCCTCAGGCTCGTCAGCAGCGCCTGCGCTTCGCGCGCATGCGCGCCGGCGGGATAGCGGGCGAGATAGAGATCGAGCAGCCGGCTTTCGCGCCCGCTCAGCGCCAGACGCCACAACAGATCCTCGACGTCGGCGCGCGCCGACGGCGCCGAGGGCTTTGCTGACGGGCCGATCGCGCCGAGCAGCGTCCGCACGTCGGTGACATGGGCGCCGTCGGGATAGCGATCGAGATAGATCGACAGGAGGGCGGGATCACGCTCGCCGCCGGCCAAGCGCCACAACAGCGCCTCCGGCGATGAATCATCCGCCGTTTCGCCGGCGAAGTAGAACTGCCGCGTCAGCGAGGAATTCTCCCACGGAATCTGCGCGCCGCCGGTCGCGGCGATGACGTCGCGGCGCACGGCGATCATCATCGATGAAACGTCGGTCCCCGGCGCGGCGACATGGCCGAGCAGCGCCCGCGCGAACGGGCTGTTGCGGCCGGCGCCGTCGTAGGCGACGTTGTCGGGCTGGGTGGCGAACGCGATGAGGAAACCCGCCGCGTCGCCGACGCGCGCCAGCCCCGACGTGTGCAGCGCGACGCTGAGGTCTTTCAACGGATCGTTGCGGCAGGCGTCGAGGAAGACGAGGTGGATTCCGTTGGCCTTCGCCAGGCCCTCCAGCACGCCGTCGAGGCGGATGGTGCGCTTGTCGATGTCGTCGACGCTGCGCAACTGCGCGTCGACCGGGATCAGGAAATTGTGCGCGGCGACCTGCAGGCCGTGGCCGCCGTAGTAGAACAGCGAGACGTCGGCCGTCGCCGCGCTACGCGCGAAGTCGTCGATCGCCCGCTGCATCCGCGCCTGGTCGAGATCGACGCCGAGCGTGACGGCGAAGCCTAGCGCCTTCAGCGCATCGGCGACGTCGCGCGCGTCGTTGGGCGGATTGGCGAGTTCGGGAACCGAACGATAGCCGCCGTTGCCGATGACCAGCGCCACCCGGGTCTCCGCCCAGACGGGCGCCGCTGCAACGAAAAACAACGCAGCGGCGAAAAGGCCAAGCAGCCCGCCCCGACGCCGCGGCGGCGCGCGAACTCTCACTGTCCCTTTCGTGGCGTCCATCGCGGCCATCCTGAGAATCGGATGCCGTCCCGACGCCGCCGAGTCAAGGCGCCAAGCGCCGTCTCAGAGCCCGCCGCCCTTTTCCAGCGCCAGGCTGGCGACGGTCAGGGTCTCGGCGACGAATTCGCCGCCGCGAGTCAGGCGCGGATTGTCAGGGTCCTCGGCCTTGACCAGCTCGATGTCCTTGTGGATGGCGGCGATCGCGTCATTGAGGGCGCGGGCGACGTCCTTCTTCGTGCGCGCCACGCGCAGACGCATCGCCGCCGTCGCCACGATGCCGGCGGAATTCTGCAGATGCGGCGGCAGGCGCGGCGCGACCTGAGCGAGGGCTTCGGCGTATTTGTCGAGGGCGTTGGCGATGCAGGTCTGAGTCGCGCAGCCGCAATTGCGGATGTAGGACTCGGTGGCGCGCGACAAGTCCTTCACCGCGTCGCCTGCTTCACCGAACATCGGCGGCGTCGGCAGCGTCGGCCCGAGGTCGCACGAGGTTGCGTCGGGGCCGGGCAAAAACCTGGGATCATTGCCGCCCAGCGCAGAAGGCCCAGAGGGCGCAGATGGGCCAGTGCGTCCGACAGTGCCGCCGTTGGCCCCAGTCGTGGCGCCGCTGTTGGTCCCGGTCGTGGCGCCGCCGGTGGCCCCGGTCGTGGCGCCGCCGGTGGCCCCGGTCGTGGCGCCGCTGTTGGTCCCGGTCGTGGCGCCGCCGGTGGCCCCGGTCGTGGCGCCGCCGGTCCTCGTCGCCTGCGCGAACGCGGCGCCGCTGACGGCGAGCGCCACCGAGAGGACGAGCGCCGCCACTGAGAATTTCACGATATTCGCTAAGGTCGTCGCTCGCACCGCGGCCTCCTCCTCCAACGCCACGGCGGCTTGCGCGGCGCGTGCGTCGCCCCTCAGTTTACGGTCCGGTCCGTCGATATGGTTACGCGAAGCGCGGCCTCGCGTCCAATCCCCGGCGCGCCGACGTCCTTTGCCCTCGCCGACCGGAAAGAGCCGTCAATGGGAGACTTCGCCGGCGACGATCCGCACGCGTTCCCGATCGCCGCCAAGCGAGCTACGGAGGTTTTAGCGATATGCTTCGAAGGACGATGCGACGCCGGCGCGGCAGAGCGCCGACTTCCCGCCTAGGCGTTCTATGCGGCGCGCGCGGCGCCGTTCACGCCTTCTCCACTCTGACCTCCGCGCCGTCCTCGACGGCGACGACGCGCACCTTCGCCCCCATCGGCAGGTCGTCGCCGGCGACCCGCCACTGGCTGTCGCCGACACGGATGCGGCCGTGGCCGCGTTCGATCGCCTCGTCGAGGTAGAATTCCTTGCCGATCAGCGCGTGCGCGCGACTGAGCGGCAATTGCGGCGCGCCGGAATCGAGCGAGCCGTAAACGCGCCGGCCGACGAAGACAAACAGGACGACGAGCGCCGCGAACAACAGCAGCGCCGGCGTCAGCGCGATCGCGACGAAGAATTCGACGATGCCGACGGCGACCGCCGCCACGCCGATCCAGATCAAGAAGGCGCCGGGTACGAACGTCTCAGCGGCGCACAGCGCCAGCCCGGCGACCAGCCAGACGACGTAGGGGTGGACGGCGAACAGCTCGAGATCGGACACGGCTTAGCTCTGCCGTATCGGCGGCGGCGGAGGGGGCGAGTCGGGAACGACGCTCGCCGGGCGTCCGGGCGGACGCGCCGCGCCTTCGCCAAACGCGCTCGCCGCAATCTGCGAAATGCCGCCGAGCGTGCCGGCGAGCGAAGACAGCTCCATCGGCACGATGAACACCTTCTGGTTCGGCGCTTGGGCGAACGCCTGCAGCGCGCGCACGTACTTGTCGGCGATCAGGTAGTTGAGCGCCGCGACGTCGCCGTGGGCGGTCGATTCGCTCACCACCCGCGTCGCCAACGCCTCAGCCTGGGCAGTGCGCTCGCGCGCTTCGGCGTCGCGGAACGCCGCTTCTTTGCGGCCTTCCGCTTCCAGCATGACCGCCGCCTTGCGCCCCTCGGCGCGGGTGATGTCGGACTGCCGCATGCCCTCGGCCTCGAGGATCACTGCGCGTTTTTCGCGCTCCGCCTTCATTTGCCGGCCCATCGCCTCGACGAGGTCCTTGGGCGGAGCGATGTCCTTGATCTCGATGCGCGTGACCTTGACGCCCCACGGCTCGGAGGCGGCGTCGATGACGCCGAGCAGCCGCACGTTGATCTCGTCGCGGTGAGAGAGCAACTGGTCGAGGTCCATCGAGCCCATCACGGTGCGGATGTTCGTCATCACCAGATTGAGCAGCGCCACCTCGAGATTGGCGACCTCATAGGACGCGCGGCGCACGTCGAGCACCTGATAGAACGCGACGCCGTCGACCGTCACCGTGGCGTTGTCCTTGGTGATGATCTCCTGGCTCGGGACTGGAACGACCTGTTCCATGACGCTGAGCTTGCGGCCGACGCGGTCGACATAGGGAATGATCAGGCCGAGCCCGGGCGTCAGCGTCTTGTTGAAGCGGCCGAACCGTTCAACCGTGTAGTTGTACCCCTGCGGCACCTGCCGCACACCCATCAGGACGGTGATGACGACGAACAGCGCGATCGCGATCGCGACAATGCCAAATCCGGCGATCATGGCCACTCCCCCTCGCGTCGCGGCGACGACGCCTGACGCGCTGCGCCGCTTACGGGACGGCGGGCGAGTCTAGCCGCCGCGGCGCCGCAAGGCCATAGAGGACGGCCGCCGTTCACAGAGCGGCGGGAGATTCTTCCACCGTCAATGGCACGCCGGCGGCTTCGAGCGGCCGGCCCGCCGCCTGCGCTTCCGCCGCGCGGTCGATTCTGAGCAACGCCAGCGCCTTGTCGCCCGCTGCGGCGCCGAGCGCGCCGACAGCGAGCGCGCCGTCGGTCACCGGCGTACCGGGCGCCGGCGCGGCGCCGGCGAGGCGAACACGCACGACGCGCTTCCTCGCTTCTCCGCGGTGCTTCATCCGCGAAACGACTTCCTGGCCGACGTAGCAGCCCTTGTGAAAGTCGACGCCGTTGAACAGGTCCATGTCGGCGTCGTGGGGGAAGGCGTCGCCATAGGCGAAATCGACGCCGCCCTTCGGCGCGCCGGCGGCGATCCGCGCCGCCTCGTAGGCGGGCAGCGCGGCCTCCGCGAAGGCCTCGGCGGCGGCGCGCGGCAGGATCGCGCGTCGCCCGAGCGCCGCGGCGCGCGGATCGGCGTAGATGTGCGCGCCCGCCGGAAGGTCGACCGAGCCGCCCCAATCGGCGACGATTCCGAACTCGGCGCTTGCGTCAGAGATCGCCACTTTGGCCCTGAGCTTGTAGATCGACAGCCGCTTGGCGAGGTCGGCGGCGAGCGATCTTGGACAATCGAGCAGAAAGGCGGGCGACGCGCCGGGGGCGCGCAGGACGAGGAAGTCGAACAGGATCTTGCCTTGCGGGGTCAGCAGGGCGGCGAAGCGCGCCTCGCCCTCGGGCAGGCTGACGACGTCGTTGGTCAGCAGTCCCTGCAAGAAGCCTGGCGCGTCCTCGCCTTCGACGCGAACCACGCCGCGGTCGGCGAGAAAGGCGGCGGTCGGATTCATCGCAGGGTCCCCTAAGCGGCTTGCCATGGCGGAGCCTGTTAGTTAGGCCGATCAGCCGGCCGCGCAAGGAAGGAACCTCGATGACCCGCCACTTCGACCTCATTCTCGCCGGCGCGACGGTCGTCAACCAGGACGGCGCCGCCCAGCGCGACATCGGCGTCACCGACGGCAAGATCGCCGAGATCGGCGACCTCTATGCCGCCGCGGCGGGCGAGCGGATCGATTGCCACGGGCTGCATGTCCTGCCCGGTGTGATCGACAGCCAGGTGCATTTCCGCGAGCCGGGCCTGACCCATAAGGAGGACCTGGAGAGCGGCTCACGCGGCGCGGCGCTCGGCGGGGTGACGGCGGTGTTCGAGATGCCCAACACCGATCCGTTGACCGTCTCGGCCGAGACCCTCGCCGACAAGGTGGCGCGCGCGACCGGTCGGATGCATTGCGACTTCGCCTTCTGGGTCGGCGGAACCCACGACAATCTCGCCGACATCCCCGAGCTCGAGCGCCTGCCCGGCGCGGCGGGGATCAAGGTGTTCATGGGCTCCTCGACCGGCAAGCTGCTGGTGCCCGACGACGCGGGCGTGCTGGCGATCCTCAAGCAGACGCGTCGCCGCGCTGCCTTCCACAGCGAGGACGAGCCGCGGCTCGTCGAACGCAAGGATTTGCGGGTCGCCGGCGACCCGACTTCGCATCACGATTGGCGCGACGTGGCCACCGCCGTCCAATCAACCGAGCGGCTGATCCGCCTTGCCCGCGAGGCGCGCGCCCAGGTGCACGTGCTGCATATTTCGACCCACGAGGAGATCGCCCTGCTGCAGGAGGCCAAGGACGTCGCGAGCTGCGAGGCGACGCCACACCATCTGACCTTGAGCGCCGCGGATTATGCGCGGTTGGGCACAAAGCTGCAGATGAACCCGCCGGTGCGCGGGCCCGAACACCGCGACGGCGTGTGGCGCGGCGTGAATCAGGGCGTGATCGACGTGCTTGGTTCCGACCACGCGCCACACACATTGGAAGAGAAGGCAAAGCCTTATCCAAAGAGCCCGTCTGGCATGACCGGCGTGCAAACGCTGGTCCCGATCATGCTCGACCATGTCGCCGCGGGGCGGCTGACGCTACAGCGCTTTGTCGACCTGAGTAGCGCCGGCCCGGCGCGCATCTTCGGCATCGTCGGCAAGGGCCGCATCGCCGCCGGCTACGACGCGGATTTCACCATCGTCGACCTCAAGCGGCGCGAGACGATCCGCGATTCTTGGATCGCTTCGCGCAGCGGCTGGACGCCCTACGACGGCAAGACCGTAACCGGCTGGCCGGTCGGAACCTTCGTCCGCGGCCGCAAGGTCATGTGGGACGGCGAGGTGACGACGCCCTCGACCGGCGCGCCGGTGCGATTCGCGTGAGTCATTCTGCTTCCACCAGCATCGTCAGCCATTGCGCAACCAGCGCTGGCTTGTCGGCGCCTTGGATCTCAATCGTCGTCTCGTAGCGCGTCAGCTATTGGCGCTCCGAGCGCCGCGTCGCCTCGGCGAGCGCGAAGACGCCCCGCACACGCGCCCCGGCCTTGACCGGCGCGACAAAGCGCACGCGGTCGAAGCCGTAGTTGACGCTTAGCGCCAGCCCAGCGACGGGCGGCAGGGCGTCGTCAGCCATCGCCGCCAGCATCGCCAGCGTCAGAAAGCCGTGCGCAATCGTCCCGCCAAATCGCGTCGCCTTTGCCGCGACGGGATCGACGTGGATGAACTGGCGATCCTCGGTGACGGCGGCGAAAGCGTCGATGCGCGCCTGGTCGAGCGTGAACCAGCGCGACACGAACGGCGCGCCGCCAACCCGCGCGGCGAGGTCGGCGATGGCGATCGGCGCCGACATGCTCATTCGCGCTCGCCGAACAGCGGTGGCGGGGGAAAGGTCGAGCAACCGCCATCGACCGGCACAATCGCGCCGCTGGTGTAGGCGCCGCCGCGGCCGGCGAGATAGAGCAGCGTCCCGGCGATGTCGTCCGGACGGCCGAGCCGGCCCATCGGCACGGCTTCAGCGCCGCGCGTTGCGCCCGCTTCGTCGCCGAATGCGAAGCGCGTCATGTTGGTCGCAAATGGGCCTGGCGCAATCGCGTTGACCGTCACCTGCCTCGGCGCGAACTCGGCCGCGAGGATGCGGGTGAGATGATGGACCGCCGCTTTTGACGCCGAATAGGCATAGGCGCCTTCGGCCTGCGTCACCGAGCCCATCACCGAGCCAAGATTGACGACCGTCGCCGGCCGATCGGTCGAAGCGGCGGCAAACAGCAGCGGCGCGAGGTCGCGCGTCAGCGTGAACAGGCCGGCGACGTTGACCGCCATGACCCGCTCCCACGCCTTCCACGGATAGGTCGCGAGCGGCGCGCCCCACGACACGCCGGCGTTGTTGACCAGGATATGCAACTTGTCTGTGCGGACGCGAACTTCGCTGGCGAGCGCGGCCACGCCGGCCTCGTCCGCCACCGTGCCGCCAAAGCCCTCGCAGGACCCGAGCGCCGAGAGCTCACGCGCCGCCGCTTCACACGCATCCGCCTTGCGCGACGCGATGAGGACGCGCGCGCCGGCCGATAGCAGGGCCTCAGCGCAAATGCGTCCTAGACCCGTCGCGCCGCCGGTAACCAGCGCAACACGACCGGCGACGGAGAAGAGATCGGTCAAGGCGAACATCGTCGCTTTCCTCCAGCGACACGCGCAGTGGAGATTAGGCGAACGGCGCCGGCGCGCCAATCGGAGCTAGGCCGCGGCGCGCCTTGCGCATGCGCGCGCCGTTTGAGCGGGTCCGGAAACCACACTGCGGCCATGACTTGACGCCCGTATGCCCGGCGCCGACATATTGGCCCAACCCCTCCAACTTGTGCGGTCGCCGATGAAAGTCTCCCTCATCCAAATGAACTCGGTCAGCGACAAGGCCGCCAATATTGCGGCGGCGCGCGCGCTGATCGAGCGGGCGATCGGCGAGGACGGCCCGGACTGGATCCTGCTGCCCGAGCAGTTCGATTGGGCCGGCGGCGCGCGCGGCGACAAGGCGAAGAACGCGGAAACCCTGCCGGGCGGGCCGGCCTACGCGATGGCGCAGGAGCTCGCTGGCAAGCACGGCGTCTTCATCCACGCCGGCTCGATCATGGAGAAAATCGAAGGCGAAGAGCGCATTCACAACGCCAGCGTCGTCTTCGACCGCAAAGGCAAGGAGATCGCGCGCTATCGCAAGATCCATCTCTTCGACGTCACCACGCCTGACGGCGCTTCCTACAAGGAGAGCGAGACGGTGAAGGC
>Ga0182014_10005218_pt1 | contig 14538 bp, 9 predicted proteins | sample 612S2DmetaG_FD_120489 | JGI IMG/M metagenome (GOLD analysis project Ga0182014, IMG submission 120489) | Permafrost microbial communities from Stordalen Mire, Sweden - 612S2D metaG | ecosystem: Environmental > Terrestrial > Soil > Wetlands > Permafrost | place: Sweden: Stordalen | collected... | reverse complement strand
GGGCAGGCAAGACGACTCGAATCGCCGCACCGCTGGTGAAGGCAGCCGCCGGTAGCGTCGTGGCCACCAGCACCAAAGCAGACCTGGTGCGTCTGACGGCCATCGGTCGTCAAAGGGTCGGACCGGTACATGTCGTCGACTTCGACCGGGTCTCGGCGTGGCCGGACATCGCCCGCTGGGACATTGTGCGCGGTTGCGAGGCCGGTCGTGAGGCGATGGTCCGATCCAAGGCCCTGGTCGCTGGCCGCCCGCTCGGCGGGGCACGCAACGCTGACTTCTTCGCCGAGACCGCCGACACGGTGCTGCGGTGCTTATTGCACGCCGCCGCCTTAAGCGGCGCCTCGATGCGTGAGGTACAGCAGTGGGCCCGCAACTTCGATGACGACGAGCCCTACAACATTCTGCGCAAGCATCCCGGCGCGATGCCGGGTTGGGTGGACGACCTGCGCAAATACTGCCGGTCCGCGGCACACGAGACCGTGGCCAGCACCAACATGAGCCTGGGACTGGCGATGAAGTCGCTAGCGGACCCGGACGTGCTGGACCTGCTGTGCCCAGAAGCCGGGACAGGCTTCGACGCGCAGGAGTTCGTCAACGGCGCCCAGACCCAGACGCTGTACGTGTTGAGCGAGGGTGCGGGGGAGATGTCCACAGCGCCGCTGGTGACCGCGCTGGTGGCCACGATCGAGCGGGCCGGACGACGAGCGTCCCAGCACGCCCCTGGTGGGAGGTTGGCCCGGCCGATCACGTTCGTGCTGGACGAGGCCCCGAACGTGGCGCCGTTGCCGAACCTGCCGTCGATGATGGCCGACGGCGGCAGCCGGGGCATGTCGACGTGGGTGTTCGCCCAGGCCCCCTCACAGCTACGGGAGCGGTGGGGCACCGACGGTCTGGACCTGATCGCTGACCCGGCAGCCATCGAGCTGGTCTTCGGGGGTCTGCAGGACACCGGCTACCTGGAGCGCGTGTCCCGGCTCTGTGGCGAGCAGATGGTCGCGCGCAAGTCCTACAACACCACGCGCGACTCGAGGTCGACCAGCGTCAGCGAGCAGCGCGAGCGGGTACTGCCGGTGGAGAAGATCCGCACGCTGCCTGAGGGCAAACCGCTGATGCTGTACCGGTCCATGCGGCCGGCGATCGTGGCGGTCGACGGATGGTGGGAACGCCCCGACGCGAAGGAGTACCGGGCCAACGACGCCGCGGCGATGAAACTGGAGACCAGAGCGTGAACAACCAGCCGGTCGTCGAGGCCCTGGACCCGATTCTTCTGGCAGAGACCCTGAGTGAGCTGACAGAGCGCCTCGGCCTCGTCGAGCAGATCTTGGCCGAAGTCGTCGAGGCATTGGAGTCCGGGATCGCGCACGGCCCCTGGGCGTGGGCCCATCTGGACTCTGAGGAACAGCGGGCGCTGTTTGAGGAGCTGCGGGAGTGGGTGGACTGGATGGTCGTTCGCTACCACGTCAGCAACGAGGCTTATCGCCTGCAGCCGTGCTGGTACCGGCATCCGGTCGCTGTAGAGGAGCTGACTGCGCTGATGGTGGCATGGAAAGCGGAGTACTCCCAGCCCAAAGCATCAACAGGGCTGACCACCTGGCACTCCCAGTCGCTGTGGCCCGCCCTCCTGCGGCTGAACAATGATCTGAAGCTGTTCACGGCGTGCCAACGGGAGGGAGCTCATGTGGCCAAGGACGTCGAACCTGAGGTCACCGACGACCTCGACTTCGCGGCGTTCTTGGGTGCCCCCGTTGAGGCGATCACCGGCAAGCGGCCTGTCTCTGTCGCCGCCGTCCTGAAGGGTGGCGGTGCCAGGATGTGACGCCTCTCCGAGAGCCCATTTGGTGGGTCAGCTCAGGCGAACACATCGTTCAGGGGCCGAGGTCAAGGATTGAGGCGACGTTCACCCCGTCCGGGCGCGTGTAGGAGGGGCCGGTGGCTGTAATGATTGTCAGCGACTCTGGCTTTCTGCGCATCGCGTCCGCGATCCGCAAGAGACCCGCTGCTGCGATGTCCAGGACGTCAGATGTACCAGAGAGCTTCACCTCGACCCCAGCCCAGGAGCCATCACGAACCAGGACAGCATCGATTTCCGCCCCGTACCTGTCCCGATACGCGAACACTTCCGCCCCTGCTGCCTGGGCGTACACAACCAGGTCGCGGTAGACCATCGACTCGAACAGCTGGCCGAACGTCTGCGGGTCGCGCACAAGACCCTTGGGGGAGGCGCCCAACGAGGCGGCCGCCAGGCACGGATCAATCAGGTGACGTTTCGGAGATTTCCGGACCGGCACAGTGGATCTGAGGTGCTGTCCCCACGCTGGCTGCTCGACGTACACCCACAGGCGTGCCAGTGCGTCGATGTAGGAGTTCAGTGTCCGGGAGTTCAGGGGTTCTCCGGTTCCTGCGGAGTCGGCGATCAGGGTCGTGTTGGACACGTATGTGCCTGCTGACCGGGCAAGGGCGTGCAGGACGAGGCGGATCTTTCGAGGGTCGCGACGTACTCCGTCCAACCCGGTCAGGTCAGCGCCGCCAAGGGATGTGAGGTAGTCGCGGTTGAACCCGGCGGCGTCGTCCTGGCCGCGGTTCAGGTTCGCGGGCCAACCACCGCGGCACAAGAGCGCGGCGACATCGGTCAGCGTCGCGTCCGACCCGGCAGATGCGACCGGTCGCTCACCGTCCAGAAGGGTGGCGACGCGGACCCCTCCTGCGGAGTCGCGGGACTCGAACAGGGACATGGGGCCCATCCGGACGCGTGTGAACCGGCCCGCACCTGAGTGACGGGTGATGTCCTCAGCTGGGGTCGCGGATCCTGTGAGGATGAACTGCCCGGACTCTTGGCGGGTGTCGACCTCAGCGCGGACCGCGTTCCAGGACTCGGGCACAAGCTGCCATTCGTCGATCAGGTGGGGGACCGCTCCAGGCAGCACGATGGTGGCGTCTGCTAGTGCCGCCACGCGGATCTGGGGTGAGGCGTCCAGGCGCACCGAGCTCTTCGCCTGCCGTGTCGCGGTCGAGGTCTTCCCACACGCCTTGGGCCCCTCGACCAGGACCGCTCCAGCGGCTCGTAGACCGCGGGCGAGCTGGTCGTCCGCCAACCTGGGCAGATACAACGGGGCAGCCATGACACAGTCCCTCCTTTACAGATAAAGTTTGTAGTGCAGTACCGATAAAGTCTGTAGTGCACTACCAAGATTGTACGCGCTGTAGGCGCGGACATGAGCGGTTAGTCATGGCATCCAATAACCCCTTTGGCTTACTCCCGACCACGATTCGACAAGACCGTTCGTGCGGCCGAACGTCGGCGGTGGCGTGCAAGGACGCCCCTCTCACCCCACCCTGCAGAACCGTCACATCGGTTTCACAGACTCGGGCCGCGACGACGATGCTCTGGAGACGAAGGGCTCTGCCCGGGCTGGCCATCGTGGTTCACCGATCTGTCCCTGAGACGCTGAGCACGCTGCAGTAGTGTCGGCTGCTTGCCGCCGTCGCTGTCGGGGCCTTCTGGTGGGGCGGTTCGGGTTTTGGTTGCCAACTGCTGGCGGATCTGACGTAACCGCTCGTTGGGGCTGACCTTTTCCGGCGGTGGGCCGTCCGGGCGGTCGGTCGAGGTGGTGGGCGTGGCCGGTTGGGGCTGGTCGCCGGCCGCGGGTTCCCCGGTCGGTGTCGCACGGCCCAGCCCGGCGTCCTCCTCTTCCTGTTGGTGGGTTGGTGTTTGGGGTGTTCTGGCGCGGAGCCGGGCGAGGGTGGCCGCCGCGGCGGTGTCGGCCAGGTCCTCGTGGACCGGGCGGTCGTTCTCGTTGGTCTCCGTGGCGCTCATGTGCTCGGCGATGGCCTCGATACCGCGCGCGGTCCGCCTGCTCTCGCTGACGGCAGGGCCACGCTCGTACGCCCGCTGGGAGTCCTCGACCTGCTCCAGACCGGCGAACATACGGACCTGCCCGACATGGCGGGACAGGGCAACGTACAGGCTCTGCTGATCAGCCCCCGCAGCCTGGACCAGCACCGTCCCCTCGTGGCTGCTGCCATCCGGCCGGGTCCACTCCTGGGCCACGGTCTGCCCCTCAGCTTTGTGGGTGGTCATCGCATAGGCCAGCTGAACCCCACCCGCACCCACGTAAGCCGGGGGCAACGTCGCCGAGCACAGCCGGGGTCCGTCAGCGGTTTCGCTCTCCCAACGCACCGACAGGCTGCCGCGTTTGTCGATTCCGGTGACCTCACCCCGGTACCCGTTCAAGATGTCATCGCCGATATGCCGACGCTCCGCGCGGTCATTGCGCCGGATCATCACGAAGTCCCCGACCGCAACCTCCAACCGACCGCCCATAGCCAACTCGTACGTGTGGGACCTTCCCAGCTCGCCCTGAACGCCGCGGATCGCGTGCGCGGCATCGTTGAGACGGTCCACGCCCTCGTTCGTAGCTGCCAGCATCAATAGGCCGCGCATCTCAGCAAAAGCATCCGGTGCGCCCAACCGCTGACGCATCCATTCCGCGGTCATGGCCACCGTCGCGGAGTCGCCGTCGGCAGTGATGACCACCGATCCCTTGTCGGCCCACTGCCCCAGCGCCTGGGCGTACCGGCCCTGGCGCACCGCGGCCAGGATGGCCCGCTCGTCCTCATCGCGCTGCCTGCGGTTCGCGGTGAGCTCATAGGCCCCGACCGTGGCCGCGGCGTACCCGAAGCTGGACCCGCACCCAACCCCGCGAAGCTGCTTAGGGTCACCGACCTCCACGATCTTCGTCCCAGTCCGGGCGGCCTCGGCGTACAGGACAGCCCGGTCCCGGTCATCGGTCAGGTTCGCCTCGTCCAGCACCAGCACATCAACACAGCTCAAGCCCCCCGTGGTGGCGCGGTCCTGGATCAACAGGGCCCACGACGCGACAGTGCGCGACTGAATGCCGCTCTCGCTTTGGAGGTTCTGTGCGGCGACTGCGGCCGTGGCAGCCCCGGCGACCTGGAGCCCGTCGGCCTCCCACGCAGTACGACATCCCCGCATCAGGGTCGTCTTCCCCGTCCCGGGAGGCCCGACCAGGTACTCCACCGACCTGTCCGAGGTGACAATCGCGGTCATGATCCGGGCCTGCTCGGCGGACAGGTCAAAACCCTGCCCTGCCTCGATCACCGATTGCGCCAGGGCTGCTGTTCGCCCGTCGACGTGTGCGGCGCCGTCGCCAAGCCTGGACGCGGCCGCAGCCTGCAGGATGACCCTTTCGGCGGCCACAACGTCGGCCGTGGTGTACCGAACCGCGTTGCGCATGTGCCCCGCACCGAGCTGGTGCTTCGAGTCACGGCCGCGGGTTGGGGCCTGCGCAAGGTCCACGATCCCGGCCGCGGTCAACGCCTCCTGCGTGAGGCTCTCGATCTCTTCAACCGTGCCCGCCCCGCCCTCCATGGCATCGGCCACCGCGGCCAGGGCATCAGCGGTGGTGAACCTGCGCCGATGACCCGTCAGCCCATTCTCAGGATCCGTGATGGCCCGAACTACCGTGGCCAGCAGGTCCGCCCGATCACCAGCGCCCGCCCCCGCCGACACCCCAGCCATCGCTTCGGCAGCGAGCTCGTCCGGGTTGAATCCGACCGCTCTGGCTTCGTCCTGCCACAGCTCCCGCAACTCGACGTCCGGTGCGCCGGTCCCCTCAGTCTTGGTCTGACGGGTCATGTCCTTGGCCAGGCGGCTCTGGGCGCTGTTGGCGCTGCCGGCATCTAGCCCAAGCTCGGCGAGCATTGCCGCGATGGAGGTTCCCCGCTTGGAGAACTCGCGCAGCGTCTCGTCCGGTATGGCTGCAACCTCCCACGCCTTGGACCTCGGATTCCGGGCGAACTGGACCCCGAAACGTGCGTTGAGTTCATGTCTGACCAAAGCCTTCAGGACGTGGTCAACCGCGGGTGCGTGACGCATCAGGTCCCGACCGCCAGCGGCGACCGTGGACCATTTGCCGTCCGGGCCCTTGGTCATGTTCGCGATGGACACGTGCACATGCCAATGCGGATCCCCGACCAGCCGATCTCCTACCGGACGAGCCGCACGGTGGGTCATGGCCCAGCCCAGGAACCCGCTGCCGGCCACGGTCTCAGCGGTGTGGCCGCCGCCATGGTGGCCGCGCATGCCGTACGCGGTGGTGGCTTCCAGCCAGTCGAAGGTGCGTCCGACGTTGGAGGCGAACGTGGCCTCGATCGCTTTCGCGTCCTGTTCGCCGGCGAACGCCAACAGGAGGCTGTGCGACTTCGGCAACGTGAAAGACACGTCATAGCCCAGGTTGCCCACCGTGACCCGCCGCGGCACGACTTCCTCGGCCGTACTCCCGTCGGCCCGCGTGATAGTGCGCGTCTGCGTAAGGTTCGCAAGGGCCGCCGCGTATGTCTTTGCACCCCAGACCTCTTCCGCAGTCAACCCGGCACCATCGGCCAACTGGCCAGCATCGTCGGCGCGCAACAGGGTGCCCTCGCCCTTGCCGGCCAGGGCTCGTTCGGCACGCTCGAAGATCCCCGTCAGGCGCGCTGATCCCAACAGCTCCACCGGCCTAACACCGGCCTGCTCGCACGCCGCGTGGACGCCCCGAACGAGCGGACCAACGCTCACTTTCGCATCATCTGGGATGCCCAGCTTGGCCTCCACGAGCCGCTCTCCGGTCCGCGGGTCCAGCCCATTCATCAGCGCCCGCGCCTGGTCATACTCCTCAGGCTCCAGGACCGTTCCGGCTTCGATCCCCACCTCGGCGAGGCCAGCACCGACCCACACAAGCGGCCGTTCCTGACCATGCAGGTGATAGTCGAGCTGCTCATCACTGACCCCGGCCGTGCACCCATGTGCACCACTGAGGCGGTACTCGATCTGGGCAGGGTTAGAGCCGATCGGCGTCACATACGCCACAGCACCCGCCCCCCCAAAAAGCGGCACCCGATCAGCCAAAACGTTTGAGGGCAGTGTCCGCGTATCTCGTAGAGATACCTTAGTCCAAACGTTGAGGAACGTAGAGACGAGGTGGGCCTTCTGCTTGAGGCGCTTGCTCTAGGACTGAAGGCTGGGGAACGGTTCAGGGGCAATGGTTTCCTGAGACTGCTCGCTTAGTTGTCCTGCGTGCTCGGATAGTTGTCCCTGATCTGCTCACATAACTGTCTGCGCTCAGCGGATCTAGGTAGCGTTCGTGTCGGTATTCGAACCTTTTGCGCTGCTACCGCTTGGGGGTGCGGTTTGGACGGCGGGAACCTGGGGCCCGGGCGCGAGGCGGTCGTGCGACGGTTACTCGAGCTGGACGGGCAGGGCGAACTGCGGACGGAACAAATCCGTTCCGCGGCCGCGGCGATGGGGGTTTCGACGCACACGCTGCGCCGGTGGCTGCGCCAGGGGCGAGGCGGTGAGGGGCTGGCCCGACGGACCCGGCAGGACCGTTTCGAGATCACTGACGAGCTACGTGCCCGGCTGGCGTTCTGGCGGGGCAATGTCAAGGCGGTCCACCGGGAGCTGGTCACTGCTGCGGAAACCGGCGGCCCACCGGCGCCGAGCCGGGCGACGCTCCAGCGGGCCGTCGAGCGTGATGTGCTGCCCGGGGATCGGGCGGGCCTGGCCGGTGGTGAGCATGCCCGGCGGGCCTACGACGTGTTCCTCAAACGGCCACCGGCGTACCGCAACGAGGCGTGGGAGGCCGATCACGTCGAAGCGCCGGTGGAGGTGTCGGTCGAGGGCCGCCTGGTCAAACCATGGGTGACATGGTTCGTCGACTCCGGCACGAACGTGGTGTGTGGCACGGCCATCACCCCTGGCGCCCCGTCGCGGGAGTCGATCCTGGCCGCGTTGCGCGCCGCGATCACCCTGGATCCCCCATACGGGCCGCCGGGTGGGTTACCGGGCAAGGTACGCATCGACCGAGGCAAGGACTTCCTATCCAAGACGGTCGCCAGTGTGCTGGCCGGGTTCGCGGTCAAGGTCGTCGACCTGCCCGGCTACACCCCGCATCTGAAGGGCACCGTGGAGACCCTCAACGGCGCCGCGGAACGGATGTTCTTCGCCGGGCTGCCCCGCTACACCCACGCCCAGAAACAGGCCAACCACCGCCCAACCGACCCGGACGCACCCGCCCTGACCTTTCAGGCCTTCATCAGCGAACTGCTGGCCTGGGTGGTCTGGTGGAACACAGAGAACACGATGGACGCCCTGGGCCGGCGAACACCGCTGCAGGCCTGGCTGGAGGATCCGACCCCACTGACCACCGTGCCCACCGGTGATTTGCGGCTGCTGACCCTGCAAGACGACGGGCGCGCCCGCAAGATCACCACCAAGGGCGTGTCCTGGAAATCCCGCCACTACGTCGCGGCGTGGATGACCGGGCAGGTCGGCCGGGCCGTGCGGCTGCGGCACATGCCCCACCACGACCACGAAGTCGAGGTGTTCGACGCCCGGACCGGGGATCACCTGGGTCCGGCGCACCTGGCCGACCAGGCCACCCCCGAACAGATCGCGGACGTCCACCGTGCCCGGGATGCGCGCCGGCGCAAGCTACGGGCCGATCTGAAAGCCGCGGAGAAGACCCGCCGCCAGCGCTACGCCGCTTCGACGACGCCCGAACCACCGAAGGCGGTCGGGGCCCTGAGCGCTGCGGAGGCAACCGCGGAGTTGGCAGATGCCGACGACAGACAGTTGCAGACGCAGGCCCTGCCGCGCCTGATCCCACTGGGGCCACCAGCCCCGGGATGGGTGCTGCCGCGATCCGCCACCCCCACCCCCCTCACCGGCCGTGACGACTGCAACCAAGAGCACCGTGACCAGGAGGGTCAAGCCTGATGAGCACCTGGCCGGACATAGCCGCCAGCGACGATCACTACCTGGGTTTGGCCGGTGCGAACGTGGTGGCCACCGAGTCGTTGCTGGCGCTGCGCGACAACCTGGCCGACGTCGTGGACGCCAAGGCGATGATGTGCGTGCACGGCGACGCCGGCCTGGGCAAGACCCTCTCGGTCAACGCCTCGCTGCGGGCCCTAGCCCCAGCCGACGTGTGCCGGGTACAGTTCCGGGCTCGCCCGACCCCCCGCGACATCCGCCACGTCCTCTTCGACGCCCTGGGTGCCAGCGGAACGCCCCCGCAACGGCCGATCGAGTTCGATGCCCTGCTCAAGAACGTGCTTGCCGAGAGGTTCCGGGTCCTCGTCTGTGACGAGGCCCAATGGCTGTCCAGGGAGTGCTTCGAGTTCTGGCGCCACCTATGGGACGACCGGCGCACCGACATCGCGATCGTGTTTGTCGGCGGCGGCGACTGCTACCGGGTCTTACGCAGGGAGCCGATGCTCTCCAGCCGCGTCTACGTCTGGCAGGAGTTCCGCCGTATGAACCCGGAACAAGTCCTGCGGGTCATCCCCGTGTTCCACCCAGTCTGGGCGAACACCGACCCCGCCGACATCGCCTACGTCGACACCCACGCCGGTCACGGCAACTTCCGCGCCTGGTCGAGGATCACCGCCCACACCGTCACCGCCCTGGCCCGCCTGGATCGGCCTCGGCCCGACCGCCAGGTGCTGCAATGGGTGTTCAGCCGCCTCGGCGGCAGCGATGAATGAACTCGCCCCCGTAACAGTGCTGCTCGACCCAGACGACGACGCGGGCCTCACCGCCGCCCTGCTCCAGCTCCACGACCCGCCCAGTGGCGTGGTGGTCATCCACCCCACACCCTCCAGCGGCCGGGCGACGTCCCTGGCCCACGACCTACTAGCCGGGCTCGGCCGCCCGATAGCCCAGCTCGGCCCGGAAGGACTCGGCGGAAGCAAACAGGCATGGCGCGCAGCCCGCGCCGCCATGGCCGCCGACCCGCCCCAGGCCGTGGTCCTGCTGCGAACCCAAACCCTCACCCCAGCCAGCCTGCAGCCCCTGCTCACCCTGAGCCCGCAATCCGGCACCTCCTTGCTGCTGGTCTGCCACACCCGGACCCTGCCACCGGCCCTGACCCAGCTCCTGGACCACATCGAGCACCAGGTGCTCACCGACCTGCCCGCCGCGATCAACCGCCACGCCCTGGACATCCCTGCCGTCACCGGGCCGCCCGACGACGGCCGCGCCGACACCTGCCCAAACAGACTGCCCCAATCGAAACTGCCCATGGCCCGCCTCGGCGTCTACCGCGCCGAGGCCTACCGTCGGCTCCCACCGCACCAGTTCGCCCAGTTCGACACGCACTACCGCTACGGCATGGACGCGGCCCTGGCCCACTTGCGCAACGAAACCGGCGGGACATCACGGGGCCAGTTCCTGAGCGCCACCACCTGGGACAGCCCCACCCGGCTGCACACCTACGCCAGGATCCGCGGCATGCAGGCCGGGTTCCTGTGGCACGGCCGCGACCTGTTGATCCGCGCGCCACTGCGCCAGCTGTGCGGGCCCGGCCTGACCAGCGTGCCGTTCACCCTGGACATCGCCACCCGGATCCGGGCTCAGGCCGCCCACCCGCTGGTCGCCGCAGCCCTGGCCATCACCTACTTCACCGGCATCGACGCCGCGGCGAGGTCCTACCTGAGCCTGGAGGCCATCGCCCCCGGCGGCGCCACGGTGACCATCAGCCACCACGAGAGCCACGACCGGATCAAGGACGTCATCCGCCTGCACCTGTCCTCTGCGGATTACCGGGTGGGGTTTCATGTGCCACCGCTGGCCCGCCCGTTCCTGATCGGTGCCCGAGCATTCCTACTGGAGCACCCCAACCCGATCGCGGCCAGGCCCGCGGCAATAGACACCAAACTCGCCAGTGCCCTGCGCCGATGCCAGATCCCCCTGCCCCACCGCCCTTACCAGCCCCGCAACAGGCTCTACGCGATCGCCGGCACCTGGCAGCTGCACGCCACCGCCGTCCCGTTCCGTGACCCGATCCAAGAACCCGGTCACGACGTCGCGGTCCAGGCCCGCGACGTTGGCACACCCGCCCCGGCCGCCAGCCGGGCACGGTACGACCCCGGCGACACCGGGCCACCATCACTGCTGGACCCCACCCCCAACGGCACTACCCGCCACCTGAACCTGATCGAGAGCTACCTGAGCGCCAGACACATCCCCCAGCCCGCAGCCACACCCGACCTCGACGACCTGCTGTTCGCCCTCCGACTGACACCCCGTCCCAGCCCCCTGCCCTGGATGCCCCCCAACCAACGACGCCGCCAGTCGAACCACCGCGACCCCTGACACCCCGCCCAACGTCACGAACAGTCTGAGCCACCTCGGCAGGTCTCAGCGCGGTACGGCCGATGTCACTGCGAAAGACACCACGTCTACCTCGCGGCATCAGACGGCACACCCAGATAGTGGCCACCCAGCCCGGACGCAGAGGCGGCCACGTCAGTGTCATGTAGGAGCCGTGCCTGCTGCGGTGTCAATCGGGAACAATTCCCTTGGACAGCTATGTGAGCAGACCAGGGACAACTATCCGAGCAGTCTCAGGGACTGATCTCTTGGGCACGGTTCAAGGGTCAACGGTTTCAAGACAAGGGAGGAGATCGCTTGGGTCTACTGCTCTGGAGATTCGAGCAGTAGATACGGGCGAGGTTGAGATCCAACTGAAGGCGCAGGGAGACCTCCGTGCTGGTTGTGGCCGTGCCCTCGACGAGAAGCCAAAGCAGCTGCGCCGTCCACGTGTGGGCGGGTGGAGCCGCGAAGCGATGGAGCTCAGGCCGTCCCCAGGTGGGCGGGGCGGCGGACTCAAAGCGTCAGCGAAACTGCTCAGAGCTGGGGGCCTCGTCGCTGCACTTTCGGCTGCGCTGGCAATGTCGCCGGCGACGTTGGACGCTCCGTCAGGGAGCTAACACGAGCCCGCAAATCACCGAGGTCGACCTGCGCAGGCGACCTGCCCCTTGCGGGCAGTTTCTCAAGTGCTGTTTCATCTCGCGCTATTTCAGCTGCCGGTCGAGTGAACCCGGGTAGGTGCCCTTGTGGCAGGTTCTCGGTTTCCCTTTCGCTCTGGATGCTCGGCTCGGGCTTCGCCGCCACCCGGGCGCGAACCCTGGCTGTGACCCGCTTGAGAGCACTCGGCGCGGTCTCGCCAATAGCCAATTGATGTGCCGGTCCCCGGCTCGTTACGTCGACCGCCAGTCGGGCATCACGCGTGAGCTCGACAGCCGCCGCGGCCGCAGTGGTGAGGTTCGTCGCCGCGGGCTGGCCAGCTGACAAGGGCACCCAGTGTCCATGCTGTACTGCGGCCAACAGCTCCGTGGGCTGTGCTGCCTCGGTGCGCTGAACAGCACGGGCCGCAATCGTCAGCGCCTCGCTGTACACCAAGGACGAGACACAACTCTGGTACGCGTTGCCAAGACGCTCCGCCGCTGTTGCGCCACGGCGCACATCTGCCAGAGCGGTTGAGGGGGTCAAACGGGCCGCGATGTCCTCCGGTGTCGCCCAATTGTCACCATCGCGCAGGAGCGCATTGAGCGACTCCCTAAGACCCATGGAGGCCGTCACCTGATCTTCGCTTGCGCGTCCCCCTGACCGGATGTGTGGTGGCCATGAGGCCGCAGCCTTGCGCCACCCCTCGCTCGCAGCCTCGAGCGCGACCACGGTTGCGGTGCCTATGCCCTGGTCGATCACTCCCAGATGCCCGGCTCCACGGACCAACACTGCGCTGGACAGCGCCAGCAGCCTTAAATCCACAGCAGCCATCTGCACGCCCCGGCTGCTAGCCGCACCAGCCTCAGGGGTCAGCGCAGCAGCCGTAGTGGTCTTCCACCGTGCGATTACACCGGCCAAAGTCGGGCTGCCCAACTCGACGGCGGCGACGTCGTCGTACCGCCCTTGACGTTCGCTAGGTGGGATCCTCATGGATCGGTGGGCCTCGTCGATGACCTTTCCCAGCTCGGCCCGCCATCGGCTCGTCATGTCGACCGATTTTGGGGCCTGCTCAAGGAATCCGAGAGTGGAGCGGCCTGCGGTCTCAATCCCCGCGAGGATCTTCGCCCGCAACGCCAAGGCGTCTCGTTCATCCGGGCCGAATGCTGCCTGCTCGTCGTGCAGGAGATCCCCGACCGCGCCAAGGAGGTCGGCCATGCGGGCAACCCGAGGATCGGCAATGCCTTTAACAGGGCGGCCAGCGACTCGTTCGAGCGCCGGGGTCAGTAGCGCGAGGTGGTGCTGGACACCAGGGCTCAGTGGTACCGCGCGCAGCGCGTGGAGCCCCATCAGCGCCAGGCGCGGCCATCCGGCCAGGTGTCCAGTTGCGGTCTGGGAGGCTGTCTCGCGCCGCTCATAGCGGCGTTCGGGAAGGGCCGCGGCCAGGTCCCATGCCTGCCGTTGCAGGTCGTCCAGCAACTGTCCCGCCGTAGCAGGACTCACACAGGACTCGATGCTGCGATCGTGGACTGGAGCTCCGCACGGGCCGGGGCGAGCAGCACCGGCCGCTCATCCGCTGGAATCGCGTCCAAAGCGGCAGCTGCTAACTGGAGCAGTTCGTGGGGTGTAGAGGTGCCGCCCTGGTCGACCAAGTCAATATCGATGACGGCGCCGGCGTCCTCTAGGAGGGTCTGGACGTCAAGGCACTGACGTGTCGTGAAGATTAGCTGCCCTGTCACATCGTTCTCCGCCAGTTCGAGCATGGCTTGAGTAGCGGCGGCGACATGGCCAAGGGCCTGTTCCAAGAGCTGCTCTGTGGTTGTCACCTCACGAAGGCTACTTCGCTACCGCCAGACGCCGCGATGTCTCAGCACCCTTGTGTGGAGAAGAGCCGCAGAACCGCACGCACTGTGGATTCGCTTTTGGTGAACGGACATTGCGCGGCCCGGGGCGATTGGTGATCCCAGTTTGCCGATAGGCCAGCGGAGCATGTGGCCACCGCTCATCCCCCTCTGGTTCGTTCCGTAGAGCGATCGGCATACGGAGGGCCCAAAACCCGCCGCCTTGTCAGTCTGTGCTCCTATCATCGGGGCATGAAGCTGCTGCGTTACCGACGGCCTTCCCTGCGTAACCTTTCGGGCTACACCCAGGTCAAGCGTCGGGCGAAGCGACAGCTCGGCATCAGCCAGGTCCAGGCCTGGACGAAGCCAAGTCGAGTGAAGCAGCGCGCCAAACAACACGTCGGCTACTACTCCCCCACGATGCGCGTGGTTCGCAACACCGCGAAGGGCCGGTTCCCGTCGTTCCTCGGGCTGTTCAGGAAGAAGTAGCGGAGTCAGCCCTCCTTCTCCGCGTGACGGCGCCACTGTTGCAGGCGGACGACAAGCAGGATCCTCGATCCATGGCTGATCGGCGAGGGCACTTGCCGCACGCGGTCGAGAAGATCGTGGGCAAGGCTGAGGGTGTGGACCTCTCGGCCTAACCGGTGTAGTGCCGCAACCAGTGCGCGCCAGGCGTCAACGTTCTAGGAGACTCCGGAACCAACTCCATGTGGTCACAAGAGATGAGTTCGGTCCGATATCAGTCAATAGAAGCGTGCCCAGCGCAACAACGAGGGCGACAAATGCGATCCAGATCGCGACCCTGCCAACCTTGAAGGCATCAATCGACGCACCCAGGGACGCGACGGTCGACAGGATGTCTCGGTAGTCCTGGTCCGATGCGATCAATTGCCGGAACCCCTTGCGTTG
>Ga0182014_10005213_pt1 | contig 14545 bp, 12 predicted proteins | sample 612S2DmetaG_FD_120489 | JGI IMG/M metagenome (GOLD analysis project Ga0182014, IMG submission 120489) | Permafrost microbial communities from Stordalen Mire, Sweden - 612S2D metaG | ecosystem: Environmental > Terrestrial > Soil > Wetlands > Permafrost | place: Sweden: Stordalen | collected... | reverse complement strand
TTTCCACGAGATCCCGGAAACTGAGCTTGAACCGGAGATACCAGCGTACGCAGAGGATGATGATCTCCCGGTCGAAATGGCGGCCTTTGAAAAGATCATCAATGCTCAACATGCTGGGTCAGCCCCATCGCCAGGCCAATTTACCGCGAGTATCCCCCGCTTCCGCTATTTGCACCAGAGCCATTGTTGCTACATACCGCATTTACCTCAACCCTATTGTGCAATGATTTTATAAGAGGCTCGTGGAGCTGCGCCCTTAGATCCATTTCTTCAAAAGTAGTCAATAATTATAACAAGCTCACGACATTCGTGTTGCTCCAAGACGTCACCTAAATATTTTTGCTATACATAGATTTTAGATTGCGTTTAGTTTGCGGTTGGGCTTTCTTAGTACCTACTGAGGCTACCCAGAGACCGCATGTTTGACCGTTGCAGGTCACAAGCTGCAATACCAGCGACGGCGTAGCGGGACGAACTGCGTGATCGATTCGTTGAATTCGTTGCCCAATGATGAGGTAGTGCGATGATCGAAGATAGAACGCCGGGAAATCTGTCGGAGTTTACCGCACCGAGCGCCGTGTCGCACGGCGCTGCACGCAACGTTGCTTCCGTCGCTGGCGAGGCACTTAGCTGCCTCGCGGACCCGCCGATGGCAAGTGAAGCCCATCCACCGCAGAGCCCGGTCGAGCCGGCGCTCATTGCAAGGCCAATAACGCTGGACACAAAACCTCAATCTATCCCATGTACTATCATGAGAGCCGGGACCTCACGTGGGCCTTTTTTTGATGCAAGGTCTCTTCCCGCACAAGGCCCGGAGCTGCATAGACTATTGACGCGTGTGATGGGTTCAGGTCACTTGCTCCAGCTTGACGGCATCGGTGGCGGGAGTGCAGTCACCAGCAAAGTTGCGATCGTTGGACCCTCCACCGAGCGTGACGTGGACGTTGATTACACATTCGCACAAGTTGGTATCCTGACCGAAACCGTGGACATGGGGCCCACCTGCGGGAATTTGCTGGCTGGGGTCGGACCATTTGCAATCGAAATGGGGATGGTAAAGGCGACGCCAGGCCAGACTGTCGTTCGTATTCGTGCGGCCAACACGGGTGCACTCGTTACCGCTACGCTACAAACCCCTGGCGGCGACGTGTGTTACGATGGCGATATTTTGTTGGATGGCGTCACTCGGCGAGCCGCGCCCGTTCATCTATCATTCGAGGCGCTGAACGGCTCCAAGACAGGCTCCATGTTTCCAACCGGCGCACGGTCGGATATAGTCGACGGCATCGCGGTGACCTGTATGGATGTTGCGGTGCCAATGGTCTTTGCGCGGGCCGAGGTTTTTGGCAAAACAGGCTATGAAGCGGCGGCTACGTACAATGCCGATTCCGCACTGCTTGCGCGGTTGGAGCGCATCCGGCAAGAATGTTCCTTGCTCATGGGGCTTGGCGACGCAACCCATCGGGTTATCCCGAAGATGGCGCTGCTAGCTTCTGGCCGGTACACCGCAGGTATCAGCTCGCGTTATTTCGTCCCCGACCGCTGTCATCCCAGCCATGCCGTCACAGGCGCCATCGCGGTTGGCGCCTGCACGTTGACGTCAGGCACGGTTGGCAGCCAATTACTAGCCGCACCCAGAGGTAGTGAAATTGAACTGCCGATCGAACATCCCTCGGGTGTATTGATGGTATCGTTCACGCTGACCGGGACGTCGGACGACATTCGTATTAAGAAGGCCGCAGTTGTGAGGACTGTTCGAAAGATCATGACTGGCCATGTCTTCGCTTAATGAACGAAGCTTGCCTATCCGCCTTTTACCCACACTCACTAGATATTGAATCGCGAGGCGTCGCCACTTTATCCGCTCGACACCCAATTTCGATAGGCGCAATGCGTGGGTTCAGAGCGGATAAAGCGGCCTTGGAGTATTTGCAGTGGACAATCACTCTTCCGTCATAGACGAACAATTCACCCGACAGGCCAAAGATTTTGCCTCCGCCCCCGAATTGCACAACGACGATGTCTTATCGTTAATGGTGAAAGCTGGAGCACCTCAGCCGTCGGACAGTATGATTGATGTCGCTTGCGGTCCCGGCAGTGTGGTTGCCGCTTTTGCTCCCTTTGTGCAGCGTGCGGTCGGGGTGGATGCCACCGCAGCAATGCTGGCCGAAGCAAATAAACTGATTCAGACGAAAGCCCTGGGAAATGTCGAGTTTTCTTCTGGCAACGCTTATGATCTGGCGTTTCCCTCCGGTTCCTTTCAAATCGTCGTCAGCCGCTTTGCCTTTCACCACCTGGAAGACCCACGCCGTGCTTTCGAGGAAATGGTGAGAATCGCAGCACCCGGTGGGCGCATCGTTTTATGCGATGCGGTCGCCTTAGACGATTCCGGCAAGGCAGCAGCACTCAACCATATGGAACGATGGCGTGATCCTTCCACTGTCGAGTTCCGTACGCTGCCATTCTTACAGGACCTGTTCTCGCGGGCCGGACTGGAGGCGCCAGCCCTGACGCGCTTCCAAGTGCCCTTTGTGGCCCATGACTTCGTTAAGAGGTCCTTTCCCGCAAATGATGATCACGCGGGATTGCTGCGCCTGATCGAAGACAGCGTAGACGGCGACCTATTGGGTTTGGACGCAAGACAGGATAAGGATGGCGTTCATATTGCGTTTCAGGCCATTATTTTAAGCGCCCAGACATCTCTAATTCTACACTGATCCATGGATGTTCTCTCCTGCGAAGACCTGCCGTTTCGGGCTTCCCTGCCGGAATTCCAGCAGCTTTTTCTCAACGACGCGGCCTGCGCCGTCTATCTGGAAAAAGCCCGTTGGCACGATGGCTTCGCTTGCCCCCATTGCGGTGCTGTTGGTGAGCCGTTCCGCTTCGAGAACCGCCCTGGCGTTCTGCGCTGCCGCGCCTGGCGTAAGGACACAGGGTTGACGGTCGGGACGGTGATGCAAGCTAGCCATGTGCGGCTCAGTACATGGTTTTGGGCGGCTTATCTGGTCGCTAACCAGATGCCCGGAAAGTCGGCGGTGCAGTTTCAGCGCCAACTTTGCTTGAGCCGCTACGAGACCGCCTTCGGCCTCCTGCGCAAGCTCCGCGCTGACATGGTACGGCCTGACCGCGACCGGATCGGCGGGCTGCCAAATAGCCATGTCGAGGTGGATGAGACATGGGTCGGTGGACGAACGCGCGGTGAAGGCCGTGGTGTCCGTCACAAGACACTGGTCGCCGCCGCCGTCGAAGTCCGGCACCGGAAGCCGGGAACGGCTCAGGATAAACGGAAAGACGGTCGCTACGCCGGGCGGTTGCGGCTGTCCATCGCGGATGACCGCAGCGCCGAATCGCTATGCGGCTTCGTCGAGAGCGCCGTCACGCCGTGGGCCTTGCTCGTCACCGACGATTGGAGCGCCTATGCCAGCCTTCGGGCGCGTGGCTACGACCACCACGCCATCGCCGAATGCGGCGATCCCGAGGTGGCCGAGGAGTTCGTGCCGATCATCCACCTTGTCTTCTCGAACCTGAAAACGTGGCTGATCGGCATTCATCACGGAGTGAGCGCCAAGCATTTACAGGCCTACCTTAATCAATACCAGTTCCGGTTCAACCGCCGCTTCTATTCCTTCAACGCATTCCGCTCGCTCCTCGGTCTCGCGGGCGATGCGATCGGGCCAACCTTCGGCGACCTTTACTCAGGAAAATGGCATCACACTATAGGGGGTAGGTGTGGGTAAAAGGCGGATAGGCAAGGAACGAAGCGTGCTGCAATATCTGGCATTGTATTGCGTGTGGTAGCTGACCTTGACTGCACATGAACAGACCCGGCCTCCCTGTATCGTTTCCGTGGTGATACAGTATAAACAAGGCTCAATTCGCATTAGCTATGCATAGCCCCGTCTGGTAGGCTGGCGACCTGCACGCAGGAGGCGAAGATGGACCAGCGAGAATGCGTAGCCTGGCTTTCGGAAATCGACAAGCTGTCGGCGGACCAGCGTGCGGAAGCCAGGCGAGTGCTAGCGGAGCAACCGTCCTTGGAAGCCGTGGTTTGCCTGCTGGAAGAACGGATTAGCGGGGAACGGCGCTGCCCTCGCTGCGCGGCGGAACGGCCGGTAATTCGAGGCCGGGCCAACGGATTGCGGCGGTGTTTCTGGCGGAGCTGCGGCAAGACTTTCAACTGCCTGACCCGGACGCCGCTGGGGTGCCTGCGGCACAAGGAGCGCTGGTCCGAAGTCGGCGCCTCAATGAGCAAGGGCGAGACCGTGGCGGCCTCAGGCGCGCGCTGCGGCGTTGCCGGCAGCACGGCCTTTCGGTGGCGTCATAGCTTTCTGCGGGCGGTGAGCGGCGGAGTGGTCAAACTACGCGGCATCGTCGAGGCCGATGAGACCTTTGTGCTGGCCAGCCGCAAAGGCGAGCGGAATCTCGATAGCACCCCCCGCAAGCGCGGCGGCCAGGCGGCCTGGCGAGGGCTGTCGGACGAACTGGTTCCACCGTCAACGGAGTGTTGCCGTCCGTCTGCGCCGCCGCGATCGAAGCCGTTCTTCGGCCTGTTCTTGGTAAGGACACCCTGCTGGTCACCGATGGCTGCACCAGCTATCCACCTTGCGCCGTCGCGTTGGACGTCAGTCACGAAGCGCTCAACCAGACCGCTGACGAGCGGATGTGCAGCGATCTCCGCAATAAGATGGTCAACAGCCGCCACGTGCGCCTCAAGGACTTTCTCCCCAGCCACCGTGGCGTCACCACAAAATATCTCGATAGCTACCTGCGGTGGTATCACCTCGCTGTTCTCCCCCGCACTCCTTCACCCCGCGCGGTTCGCGCCGCACCCGCAGGAATGCTGAACGTGAGACCCGCGTGCATAGCTAATGCGAATTGAGGCATAAACAATGATGGACAAGTGGAGCGTGAGGCATGGTTAGGGACTTCAAAGACTATTTCTCGGCGCGAACGGCCGACTATGCAGCCTTCCGGCCCACTTATCCGGAAACCTTGCTGGAATGGCTGGCGGCCGCCACTCCGCGTCACGATGTGGCGCTCGACTGCGGCTGCGGGACAGGACAGTTGTCCACGAGACTAGCCCGGTACTTCAGACGTGTCGTGGCTACCGATGCAAGCGCCGAGCAACTCAGAGATGCCAAGCGGCACGAACATGTGGAGTATAGGCAAGCCCGAGCCGAAGCGACGGGACTGCCGGACGCGAGCGTGGACATCGTGACCGTCGCACAAGCTGCCCACTGGCTCGATCTGCCGGAATTCTATGACGAGGTGCGCAGGGTGGTGCGTCCGGGAGGGCTAATTTCACTCATTACTTATGACACGGTGGAGGCTTCACACCCGGTGCGGCCGCTGTTGGCCCAGTTTTACTCTGAGGTTATTGGCCCGTACTGGCCCGCAGAACGCAAGCATGTCGAGACAGGTTATCGCCTGCTGGCGTTTCCATTTGACGAGATCGCAACGCCAGCGATGACGATGCGATCCTCCTGGACCTTCAAGGAATTGATTGGATACATTGATACTTGGTCGGCAATCCGGAATTGTGAAGCCATCCGCGGCCGGCAACCCATTGAACTCTTTTTTACCGAGTTAGAACAATTGTGGGGCGATATGGACATTCGGCGGGAGTTTTCCTGGAAGCTTAGCATGAGGGTCGGCCGCGTTTAGACTTTCGACACAATGGTTTCGATCGTTTGAACGTACGCTGGTACCGGTTGGGGGTTTTTGGGGCCCGTCGCAAATTGTAGGACCGGGCGCAATGCTCAGCCATCCCCTTTGCCGGCTCTTGATCTCCGGGCAAGGCCGCGACGGCCCGCCGCGCGAAAAAGAACTCCCTTTCCCTTCAGGCCCAGCTATATGAAGCGGGTTTGCAGCCGCGCGGCGGGTGGAGAAAGGTTTAATCATGTTGTTTGCTACCGTGCTTGTGGCGCTCGCCTCCTTCGCCGCGGGTTTCATCAACGCACTGGCGGGCGGCGGCTCGTTCCTCACGCTTCCGGCGTTGATCGCGGCCGGCGTGCCGCCGATCGCCGCCAATGCGTCGAGCACGGTCGCGCTGTTTCCCGGCCAGATCACGACAGGTTTTGCAGCGCGCGACGGCATCCGGGCGGCGGCGAAGGATCATCGCATCAACGTGCCGGCGCTAGCGGCGATCAGCCTTGGCGGCGGCCTCGTCGGCGGCCTGCTGTTGCTCATCACGCCGCCCGAGCTATTTGCCCGCATCATCCCCTGGCTCATCCTGTTCGCGACGCTCGTTTTCGCCGGCGGAAATTTGTTTCGCTCGGAGAGCGGCCGCTTCCGCCTGAACAGCGCCGGTATCCTGATCGCTCAGGGGTTCGTCGCCGTCTATGGCGGTTATTTCGGCGGCGGCGCCGGCATTCTCGTGCTGGCCGCCCTGACGCTCTATGGCCTGCGCGACATCTGGCTGATGAACAGCCTGAAGATCCTGCTCGCCGTGTTGATGAACGCCGCCGCCGTCGTCACCTTCATCGTCGCCGGGTTGGTGCATTGGAAACTGACCATCATCGCCGGGACCGCGGCGATCATTGGCGGTTATGTCGGCATCCACGCCGCGCGCCGGCTGCCGCAGGGCATCGTCAAGGGATTCGTCATCGCGGTCGGCCTCATCCTCACGGTCTATTTTTTCATGAACACCACCTGAATGCACGGAATCCAAGCTTAAATTCACACATCGGCTGTCTCATTGTCGTTGACACGTTCCGAACCCAGCATATCAACCAAGACGTAGAGGATCGGGCGCGCCGCTTCCGGGAGAGGATGTTCGGGATCCTGCACCGCCATAACAAGCTTGGCGACGTGGGTTGCGCCTTGGGCGACAACCAGCCCGAACTCTGCAAGATGGCCGCGCAGGGCGTTGATGATCTGCGTGCGCTGACGCACCAGGACATCGCGGGTCCGGAATACGACCGCCGCGGCTTGCGCCGCCTCGCTCTTGACCGCCACGAAGCGCATGGTCGGACGCTGTGCGGCCTCACAGATCGCCTCTGCGTCAGCGGCGTCGTTCTTCTGTCGCTTGACGAAGGGTTTGACATAAGCCGGCGCGATCAACCGCACGGTATGGCCGAGCTTGCTGATCTCGCGCCCCCAGAAATGCGCGCCTGCGCAGGCCTCCATGGCCACGGTGCACGGCGGCTGAACCGAGAACAATTCCAGCACTTGCGCGCGCCGCAGTTTCTTGCGGAATTCGACGGCGCCAGACGCATCCGCGCCATGTGCCTGAAAAACATTCTTCGCCAGATCCAATCGATAGTGCTAACTTTTCCCATGGACGCCTCCCTAAAATGGTGTTCAACACCTCCACTTTGACACATCGATGCCGTCGGGGGGGGCGTCCACCCCATCAGAGCCACATAAACGACGGGGCGCAGCGCCTCGAACAACGAACCCCTCCCATCAACCCTAAAATATTCTCCACCCCGGCCTCTGGCCTGAAGCCGGAAAAGATCCGGTGCGTCTACGAGGAAACGAACTCGAGAAAAATCACCCGAGCGCGGCGTTTTGTGCGCCATACAAGCCGAAGCGCTGCATAATGCTGGTTAGGACTCACGTAATTTAAGCGTGAGGCAAAGGAAAAGTGTTTAGTTCCTCTTCCGAAGAAGCCTGATCGCGCCAACCTAAAATGACTCCAGCCCGCTGAATTCGCGCCAACCCCCACTGTGGAAACGCAGCAGGAAAATTGCCTACCAGACCAGGAACTAATGTTCTTCTGACATGAAGTCCAGTAGAAGCCACGTCACGTGTTGTTACATCAACAGTAATGACCTCATAGCCAGCCGATTCCACTCTTGCCTGCAAACAGTCTAGTTTTCTTACGGGCAAGGACGGCAACAATTCCCAAGGGCGCTCAGGAGTATCCCACACCCACGAGGAGACATGCTCGCCAGCTCGTCGATCAAGATACAATTGCTGCTGGCACATGAGATCAACTACATCGTGGAAGTCACTCCGGTAAGAATCCAAATAGAGCCGATCCTTCCGCCATGGCTTGAGGTTGCCAAGATTTTGCGCGCCGCTGCGAAGGATGTCTGAACATCTCTTGGAATTATCCAATGAACGACACGTTTGTTGCAGACTAAACGCTTCTGCAAGCGCCTTGTGTGCCGCATCCTCAGCCGTATGCCGCACTGCCGACCCTATCGCAAGCCAGCCAGTAGATTTATCCCTAACGGCAGCTATGAGTACCGGTATTGAAAACTCATTTTCCAGCGGAATAAGACGAACTTCAAACTGCTCGGCAACAGCTGAATAGAGGCGCTTGATCTCATCAGTTACTCGTACCCCAGGAAGCCGCTCGGCATGCGCCCACCAGATCATGGTTGTGTCCCTCTCAATTACCTCCTCCAGTCCGGAAAGAATGGCGTATGCAGATGTCTCTCCCGCAGCTATACCGGTGAGATTTGGATAACTGTAAAGCGGCTCCGAGCCGTGTCGATATTCGTGCCAATTGACGTATACAAGAAATGCAGGGACCCATAGCTCATGCTGATTGGTTAGTGACCAACCACGAATCCACCCCGCTTTGCTCTCTCTGAGAAATGGGCTGAACGGAAAGCCTTTCGTCCGGTATTGACGATCGGAATAAAGCGCCAACGTATCGGGATCGACCGCGTGCTGCCGATCACGCTGCAATTCTTGATAGGTAGTGGTAATGACATCACGATCTGGAGATAGCCAATTGCCACAATAGCGTTCCACAGCTTCGCCGGTCGCCGCGCCAAAAGCTGCTTCGAGGCTAACCCAGGAAGCGCCAAAGGCACGTCTGTCATTGGGCCAGTCCATAATTCTCTGCATATCTGCAACATCCGCAACTGCAATTTTTAATTCCGGCGGCAAGCCGTCGGTTCCAGTAACTTCGCGAAGTTGCGTGATGATCCCAGTCTGGGAATCTATTAATTTTGATCGATCCAATTTCAAATCGACAAAGGTATCTACAACCCTGTTAGGGAGTGGCAAAACGACATGCGAGGTAACGGTATTTTCCACTGGATCGATCTCAGACTCCATATCCAAAAGATATGCACCGTAAGAACGGGCAAGCCAACGTTCAATTCGGACGGCAGTTGTGGCCGCAATCCATTGCCACTCCGCGAACGTCGCATCAGGTTGGTTCATCCGCTTGGCAACACATGACCTATCATGGACGCGGACGTCTCGCTCGGCCGCGCGACGACGCAGGAGAACATCCTCAAAATTTGCCGTCTTTCCAGGAATGATGGCCGGTCCAAAGAACACTCTTCCATCTTGGTAACGTAGCGGAATCCAAGGAACGTTCAACTTCGTACAATGTGCATCGAGTACCAGCAACTCGTCGATGGCTGGATAATCAAATGCGGCTACAATGAAGATATCTAATGCTGGTGCAAGTCTATCAATTTCCTCAAAGGAGATACGACGAACTTCCTTATACTCCCCAGCCGACATAGCCGCTCCCAATGCGTCTACCACAACGTGATCGCCGGTCAGTAGTATGGTAGTGCGGTGCAAACGGGATAGATCAAGCGTGTCATTAGGAGCGCGGAGCCAAACAGGAGCCACCGGCCCCGAAGTCGTTCTTAAACAACCATCCACGCGTAATTTATCGAAAAGCATCTTTATAGCATCAGGGGCACTCTCTGATATTGTTTCAATACTGTTATGTCCATCGCATTGAGCGAGCCAGGTCTGTACTTCCTGAACAGAGAGGGGAGCCATAAAACGACGCCCGCGCGGTGTAACGATTAAAGTCAGCCCTGCTTCAATAGCATGAGTAATTACTTGCCCAACCGCACAGCCATAAGCATCACTCGAACTCGGCGCTAGTGTAGTCTGTAGTTCTTGTTTCGTCCATCTAGTTGCCATGTGGTGATTATCCAAGCAGAAAGTTACCGCACATCCATTCATCGCAGTTTCGATGTGACCAAAAATGTTCTCAACGCGTACACGCACCCGAAAGCGTTCGATGTTCGCAGCTTCTTGTTCAGCTGTCAAAAGGTTGTTTCGATATGTGCGTTCGTGAATGTCCGAGGTGGGGCCTTTGCTCTTGTATACCCCCGACTCATTGAAGATCCGTGACAAATTTCTTGCGCTTTCTGATTTGGCGGATTCTGCTCTGCACATGATTCAGTCTGGCTTCCTCAGCGAAGAAGATCGCAAGGCACTGACAGCGCTGGCGCGCAATGTGCCTTCACTTTGCCGGCTGACGCGGCGTGCTAACGCCTTGGTGCTTTTCGACGCCTGGTGGAGGTGTCAGCAAGTCGCCAATGCGTTTTTGCTTGATGACGACACTGCGCGCGGGCGGCGCAAGCTCTTCGAGCGCCGGGGGATCGAAGGCCTGACCAGCTTCGATGCGGGCGGGTGTGCAAGCTATCTGACCGCTGATTCCGAAAGTTTGCACCAGAGCCCTCCCAGCAGGATGGTGACCCGCATAGCCTGGTCCTCATAATTACGGCGGCCATTTTAAGGCCATTAACGACATCAGGTTTCCAGGCTGCCGTTCTACTGTTAGGCCGTCTCGCTTCCACTACTCGCAAACATCGGATCTGTGCGGGGGGCGCGATGCAACTCTCGTCCCTACCGTGATAGGAACCGGGCTCGAAGCAGGTCTTTCTGGACCTTGCCAGCCGCCGTCCTAGGAAGGATGTCGATGAATTCAACCTGCGCCGGATGCTTATATCGCGCGAGCCGCTCGCGACAGGCGGCAAGGACACCGTCTTCTTCGATAATGGATCCAGGCCGGGCGACGACGAAGGCGACACCGGTTTCTCCCCAACGATCATCGGGCACGCCGACGATCGCGGCCTCGGTAATCTGAGGATGGGCCAGGAGGACGGACTCGACTTCGGCCGGGTAAACATTTTCCCCCCCGGAAATATACATGTCTTTCCTCCGGTCGAGCAGATGATAGAGTCCGTCGGGATCGACTCGTGCGACATCGCCTGTGCGGAACCACCCGTTGCGAAAGGATTCCGCATTGGCTTCAGGCCGGCACCAGTAGCCAGGCGTTACCGCTGGCCCGCTAACCCAAATCTCTCCTGCCTCGCCCGGCGCTACATCCACTCCATCCTCGTCCGCAAGACGGATTGCCACGCAGGGGGCGGGATAGCCGATGGCGCCGGGGTTCCCCCGGGTGGCCTCGACGTCGAGCGGCATGTGGATCACGGTGCCGGCTTCGGTCATCCCGTAGCCATTTACAAGAACGACGCCCCGCTCCAAATAGGCGTCGACTAGGAATTTAGGAAGCGGAGCGCCGCCAACGAAGATCGCCTTCAGGCGAGACAGATCGGCAGTCAGGAAGGCCGGCTCCGCCAGGAGAGCCGCCGCGATCTGCGGCACGCCGAAATAATGGGTTAAGCCCATAATTGGATTCGACAGCCTTTCCAAAGTGAGCGCCGGCGTGAAGCCTTCGGACAAGACAAGAAAGCCGCCCAGGGTCAACGTAGCCCGCGCAACCGCAAACAAACCTACGGTATGAAACAGTGGAACATCACATAGCATGACGGCGCGCGCGTTGATTTCACCCACCAGTGCCATGTTCAAAGCTGCCGCGAAGGCTCCGGACCGAGTCACGACCACGCCCTTCGGCTGTCCCGTGGTTCCGGAGGTATAGAGGAGGGCGCAGGCCGCATTCCCATCGGGTGCCTGGTGCTGCGTCCAGCCGTCATCGGCCGTTTGTTCGGCAAAGCTGAATGGGCCCCGAAGCCGCATCAGGACTCTGGTTTGCTTGTGGGCTGCGATCCGAGCAGCCTCTTCGAACTCATCGTCCACCAAAAGGAGTACAGGCTCGCAATCGGCCAAGATTCTCGCCAGTTCGACACCCGAAAGGCGCCAGTTGAGCGGCACGAAGATCGCGCCGACGCGCTGGCAAGCCATGGCGAGCGCAACCTGCTCGATGCTGTTACGGCCCAAGACAGCGATCCGAGCGCTAAGAGGCTTCGCGACAATGCCCGACAGCGCGCCAGCCAGTCGATTGATCAGGCAGTGAAATTGTTGGTAGCTGAGCTCCCGACCGTTCTCGGCCGATCGGATCGCAAGAGCGTTAGGACGAAGGCGGCTTTGAAATGCTATCGGATCGCCACAGGCGGCGAGGTCCGCGCCCATCCACGAGTTAGTGGGATTTACCGTCGATTGGATCATCGGGTAACCTAAAGATCCGTGTAAACCCCGTCATAAAAGCTGCAGGGGCCAGAAACAGTCTTTTTATTCGATATAGTGTAAGTCGAGGCGCTTAGCTCGGTTGCAATGCGAACTTCCGGAATCAGCGTGATGAAATGTCGAAAGCTTGACTCGGCTCATACGGCGAGAACTTCGTTCCAGATTTCGGGCACCCTGTTGTCTTTGATGCGAAGCTTTCCGAGTTTGAACTGACCTTTTCGGACTCGATGTACGAGTCCAATACCGGCGATGGTGATAGAGGCGCTCCGAAACCGCTTCAATCCAAGCATTCGACCCAAACGAAGTTCGATCGATCGGTGATCCTGCTCTATCAGGTTATTCAAATATTTCGAGGATCGAATTTTGGTTCGGTTCCCGCCCTGATGTTCGTTGAGTATCTCCCGCGCCGCCAGATGCGAAGCCCGAAAACCGTCGAGCGTGATAATTTGCGGCAGTCGACCATGGCTTTTGAACGCCCGCCGGAAAAACGCTTCGGCGGCTGCGACATCCCGCTTGACGCGGAGCAGAAAATCCGCCGCCATTCCCTGCTTGTAGACAGCGCGGTAAAGATAAGTCCACTTGCCTCTGATCTTTACATAGGGTTCAGCGACGCGCCAAGATACGCCTGCCCGGCAGGCGAAGCGGTTCCAACGCTTTTCAAATTCCGGAACATAGCGCGTTATCCAGCGCATGATCGTCGGGTGAACCAGTGAAACGCGCCGTTCGGCCATCATTTCTTCAAGATCGCGGAATCTGAGCGTGAACCGAAGACACCAGCGGACGCGGAGGATAATGATCTCCCGGTCGAAATGTCGTCCCTTGAAAAGATCATCCATACTCAGCATCCCGATGCGCCTCCTCAAAAGCCGACTTGGCGGCGAGTATGCCCCGGTGCTTCGTTTGCAGCCGAGCCTTCCACCCCGACCTCTGGCCCGAAGGCGGAGAAGATCCGGTGCGTCTACGAGGAAACAAAACCTAGAACAATCACCCGAGCGCGGCGTTTTGTGCGCCATACAGGCCGAAACGCTGTATAATGCAGGCTAGGGTCGCCATCCGCCTTGCGGCACCGTCAAAGTGAATGCGCCGCAACTAAAGCTGAGGCCAAATGCCACCACAAGTCCCTGGCCTTCGGCGCGGTCCACGGGATCGGCAAGCATTAGTGGAATCGAACAGCCAACGGTGTTCCCGAAATCCCGCAGGATGCGGTAGGATGACTCGACCGCGCGGTCTTCCGGGCGAACCTCAAACTGCGTACAGAGCCCATTGAGAATTCGCGTACTGCCCGTGTGCATAAGCAAAAATGCCGCTTCGCGCGCATTTCGCATAGTTTGGCCTCCAGTCTCCAAAAGCCGCTTCACCGTATGTGCGGCATAAAAGGTTCCCCTCGGAGTGACGTCGCTGCTTAGCGTGTACAGTCTGCGGCCATGAACGACTGGAATGTCCGATCCCCCGTCCGGAACCGTCCCAAGTTCTGCATCTTCGGGGACGTCGTTAGTCCAATGCGCAACCTGCCCGAATCTGGGACCAACGCCATCCGAACTCAGGAGCATGGCAACCGACGCGTCTCCGAACAATAAGCCATGCATGACGTTCACGGTCTCCTGCCTCTCACTTGGCTCGAGCTCGCTAAAGTGTTTGTACTGTCCGGACAGCACTGGCGTGAGAGGAGTAATTGCGTCCATAAAGCATGCCAGCACAAGCTTCTTGGGATTGCTTACCAAAAACCAGTTAGCCGTATCGACCACCTTCGCGATCGCCGAGCATCCCATATAGGAAATGCTCAAATTTGCCGCATCACGCGGGATCTCGGGCATGAGAGCAAAGAGGTCGCACACCAGACTGGGAAGCAGCCGAGACGGGCTGCTTGTGATGCCAAGCACAAGACCGATATCGTTGGGATCAACGCTCGCTTTTTCAATACAGATTCTAGCCGCCTTTGCCGCGAGCACACTACCAGAAACCGCTAGTTCTGGCTCATCCCCGTCAAATAGCACGGCGGGAAAATTCGCCAGCACGGAATACCTTTTTTCCACCCCGAGACGACTCAGCATCGTGTGAAGCTCATCGGAGAACCGCCCCCCAGAGGCATCGAGGAGTTCATCGGTGCCGATGCAGCTCGGCGGGAGCTGCGCTGTGATAGAAATAATTGCGGGCATGTCTCTCACTTCCCTACGTACACAAGTCACGTCGGCCGCTGTCTCTACTCACGTCAAAAGGCACCTGCTGGCAGGCACATGATCATTGTCAGATAACCACGGTATGGTTCTTGTGTAAATATATTGATAGCGTTAACCTTTAATGACACTAGTGTTGCGGTACAAAGTTAAGAATGATATTTTTCCTCTTAAGGGTTTTATGTTGACTTTAGCTTGCGGCTGAGCTTCTTACACTACAATCAACG
>Ga0182014_10005212_pt1 | contig 14546 bp, 8 predicted proteins | sample 612S2DmetaG_FD_120489 | JGI IMG/M metagenome (GOLD analysis project Ga0182014, IMG submission 120489) | Permafrost microbial communities from Stordalen Mire, Sweden - 612S2D metaG | ecosystem: Environmental > Terrestrial > Soil > Wetlands > Permafrost | place: Sweden: Stordalen | collected... | reverse complement strand
GGCCCGCTGCCGCGCGACGGCAAGGCGGTTGCAGTGGTGTCGGACTTCTTTGATTTCTCGGTCTATATCGATGCCGAGGAATCGGTGTTGCGCGAATGGTTCATCCGGCGCTTCCTGGCGCTGCGCGACACCGCGTTCATCGATCCGAGGTCGTATTTTCATCGCTATGCGCCGCTGTCCGACGAGGAAGCCACCGCGACCGCGCTGGCGATCTGGGAGCGCACCAACCTCGCCAATCTCGAGGACAATATCCTGCCGACCCGTCCGCGCGCGACCCTGATCCTGAAAAAAGGCGCCGATCACGTCGTCGAAACCGTGGCGCTGCGCCGGCTCTAATCCTTACGCCGCGTGCCGCGACGCGTCGGCGCCGAAGTGTTCGATGTAGCGGGCACTGATCGCCGAAACCGGCATCACGATCAGCACGTCGGTGGTGCCGAACTGATGGTCGATCACGGCGCCGTCGCCGATGAAGGCGCCGAGCCGCAGATAGCCCTTGATCAAGGGCGGCAGCTCATGCAGCGCGGCCTTCGGATTGATCGCTTGCTTCGCCATCCGGTTCATCTCGATCCGGCGCGAGGGATGCGCGGCGGCGCGCCAGGCTTCCGGGGCCTGCGCGTAATGGTGCAGGAACGACAACGGCAGCGCCAGCCGGTCGGGATCGGTACCCTCGAAACTGGCGCAGCCGATCATGACGTCGAGCCGGTGCTGGCGGACATAGGCCCAGATGCCGTGCCACAGCAATTCGACGGTGCGCTTGGTGCGATAGCGCGGCAGCACGCAGGAGCGGCCAAGTTCGAGAAAGCGCAGATCCGGGTGACGATCGATCAGGCCTGCAATGTCGAATTCGTTCTCGGTGTAGAAGCCGCCGTGGCGTTCCGCCACGTCCTGGCGCAGCAGGCGGTAGGTGCCGACCACCGGCTGCTTGCCGCCGATCGAGGGCCTGGCGGCATGATCGATCACCATCAGATGGTCGCAGATCTTGTCGAACGCATCCTTGTCGCGGCGCGCCAGTAGCGTGGCGGCGTCGGCGATCGCGGTGCCGTCCTTGTAGAACACGCGATAGCGCAGCTTCTGGGCGCGTTTGACCTCGCGCTTGCGCTCGGCCAGCCGCACCTCCAGCGCACCGATCCTCCCCAGCGTGGCGGGCGGGCTCGGCAGGCGGATCGGCGCGCCGGCGCCGGACACCGACGGCCTGAACCAGGTCATCGCCGTCTGCGCGGCGCTGCCGACATTCTCCGGCCGCAGCATCCCGATCAGGCGCTGCGTCGATCGCGCCAACTCGCCGTTCTGCATGAAATCCCTCGCGACCGCGCGGGTGCCGAATCGAATCGGCGCGGTCTTGCGGATTCAGAAATCACGCCCGTTCGACAGCCATGTGACGCCGCCATTGCCGCCGCATGACAGGTCCGTGCGACAGCAGAATGCCGGCGCATCCGGCCGGCATCCCGCTCGAGGCGCGCGGTTTGGCGGTCTATTTCAATGCCAGCGGCTTCTCCTCGTCGAGGAAACCCATCAACTCGCGGAAGAACTGCATGCGGTTCTTTTCCATCATCACGGTATGCGTTCCCTCGCTCAGTTCGATCAGCCGCTTGTACGGCGTGTTCTTCAACTGCGCGAAATAGCCCTGCGCCAGATAGCTCGGCAGGTCGGCGTCCCATTCGGCGTGGAGCAGCAGCGTCGGCACGGTGATCCTGCCGGGGTCGTAGAGGGCCTTGCCCGCGCTCCAGTATTTCATGCCGTCTTCGAACACGCCGTTGGTCGCGCGCAGCATCGGCGGGTTGTGCTTTCCGGCCTCCGGATCGGTCGCCCAGGTCGCGTCGGCCCAGGCCTCGAACACGCCGGGCGGAATCAGATCCGCCTGCTTGTCCGCGGGCACGTCCTTCAGCCAGCGCGCCTTGGCCGAGTCCTTCGAGACCAGCCGGTAGGCGCCGAGCGGGGCCGCGTTGGCGGCGGCAGGCGCCGGCGGTTCCCTGCGGATCCACTGCGGCGCGTACAGCACCAGGCGGTTGACCTTGTCGTTGTGCTCGCTGGTGTACAATCCGGCGATCGAGGTGCCCCACGACCAGCCCATGACGTCGATCTTCGAAACCTTGCGCTTGCCGAGGATGTAATCGACGGCCGCGCCGAGATCGTGGGCCGCGACCGCTGTCGATACGATCGGCTTGTTCGCTTCCGGCGGCTGGCTCATTTCGGCGGGCCGGGTCGAGCGGCCGTAGCCCCTGACGTCGACGAGATAGACGTCGTAGCCGCGCGCGGCGATCAGATCCATCATCGAGACGCCCTCGATCGGAAGATCGAACGCGGTTTCGGCCGGGTATGTCGCGCCGTGCACGAACACCAGGATCTTGTCCGGCGAGGTTGGCTTGCCGGCCGGGTGCTTGTTGCGCACGAACAGCTGGATGCCCGCATCGCCCGACGGGATCATGGTATCAGTTGTTTCCAGCTTCCTGTCCTTTGCCAGCGCGCCTGCGCCGGCGAGGCTGCTGGCAAGGAGACACGCCAAAGATATCTGCAAAAACCTTGTTGTCATCGAGGTCCTCCCGGGACGTTTTGATCTTGGGGCGGCGCGCGGGCTGCCCGGTCTCCGGTTCGCTTCGAGCGGACCGGACGCGCATGCTCGGTCCGATCACCGGCAGCGTCAAGCACGTTGCGACAACGGCGATCGTCGCCGCGCCCGGTTACGCCGCCAGATGCCGCGACGCGGCAAGGGCGGCGAGCGCTTCTGCGAGTTTTTCGCGGTCGAGCGGCTTGATCAGAAAACCGTCCATGCCGGCCTCGAAACAGGCGTAGCGATCCTCCACCAGCGTATTGGCGGTCAGCGCCAGGATCGGCGTCTGGCGGCCGGGCTCGCCGGCCTCGCGCGCGCGGATCCGTTTCGTCGTCTCGATGCCGTCGAGCTGCGGCATCTGGATGTCCATCAGCACGAGGTCATAGGGTGCGCCAGCCGATTTCGCCGACAGCCAGGATTCCAGCGCCTCCTCGCCGTTGGTGGTGATGACGGTGTGATGGCCGAGCCTCGTCAGCAGCGAACGCATCAACAGCGCGTTGATCTCGTTGTCCTCGGCGACCAGGATCGAAAGCCCGCGCGCCGGCGCCGGCGTTTCCGCGGGCGCCGCCGCCTCGATCAGGCCGTCGGCGGCGAGATCCGGCGCCGCCACTTCCGGCGCCATCGTCAGCCGGGCCGCCAGCGAGGCCGCGCGCAGCGGTTTTATCAGATAGCCGGTGAAGGCGGAGGCGACGGAGGGCTGCAACTCGTGCCGTGAGGCCGGCGTGAACATCACGATCCGCTGCGTGGCGTGACCCCGCGCCGCCTCGCCGAACTGCTCGACCGCCTCGGCGCCCAGCGCGCGATCAATCAGAATGGTGTGCCAGGTCCGTTCCGGCAGCAGCGCCTCTGCCACCGCGATATCCGAGACCATGCAGGTCTGCCCGCCCCAGCGCTGCAATCGCCGTTCCACCAGAGTGGTCTCGATGCTCTGCGGCGCCACCAGCATGATCGACTGGCCCGCGAGATCCGGCGCCGCTGATGTCTTCGGCTCGCCGTGACCGTCGGCGGCTGCGAGCGGGACCGACACCTCGAAAGTCGAGCCGACGCCTTGCGTGCTCTCCAGCGTGATGCGTCCGCCCATGCGCTTGACGATGCGCTCGGAAATGCTCAGGCCGAGGCCGGTGCCGCCATAGCTGCGCGCGATGCCGTCGTCGGCCTGCTCGAACTCGCGAAAGATCCGCTCCCGCGCCTCGGGCGCGATGCCGATGCCGGTGTCTCGCACCTGGAAACTGATTTCATGCGGCCAGATGCCGGGCTCGACGATCAGCGCCACGCCGCCGGTCGCGGTGAATTTGATGGCGTTGCCGGCGAGGTTGAGCAGCACCTGCCGCAGCCGGGCCGCGTCGCCGACCACTTCCATCGGCAGCCGTTCGTCGACATAGGCCGCGATCTCGAGCTTGCGCGCCTGCGCCCGCGGCGCCAGCAATTCGGTGATGTCCTCGATCAGGGTCGCAAGCTGGAACGGGCGCGCTTCGAGATCGATCTTGCCGGCCTCGATCTTGGAATAATCCAGGAGTTCCTCGATCAGCGACAGCAGCGCGTCGCCGGAGGTCTTTACGGCTTTGGCATAGGTCGCCTGCTCCGGCGTCAGCGGCGTGTCGAGCAGCAGCCCGCTCATGCCGATGATGCCGTTCAGCGGGGTGCGGATTTCGTGAGAGGCCATCGCCAGAAAGCGCGACTTGGCGCGGTTGGCGGCATCGGCCTGGTCGCGCGCCTCGGCGAGCGCCCGCTCGGTCGCGGTGCGGTCGGTGACGTCGCGCCCGACGCAGCGCAGTTCGGCCGGCCGGCCGGCGTCGGATCGCACCAATCCTTCGCGCCAGGCGATCCAGCGCGGCCCGAGCGGTCCCTGGATTTTCTGGTCGTGAATTCGCGTGCCGTCGTCCTGCAGCGCGGAGAGGCCCTGCTCCAGCACGACGAGCGCAAAACTGCTGCCGATCAGCGCCTCGCGCGGTTTGCCGGCGAGGTCGCAATAGGCGTCGTTGACGAAGCTGATGGCGCCGTCGGCGTCGCGCAGCACGATCAGGTCGCCCTGGGATTCGAACAGGCTGCGGGCGCGCTGCTCGGCTTCCTGAAGTTCCCAGTTGCGGTCGGCCAATGTCTCGTTGTGGAGCGCGATCTTGCGAAGTTTTTGCCGCATCAGGCGCAGCCGGAAGCTTTGGGTTGCCAGCCCGACGCAGGCGATCGCGAACAGGAAGCTGGCGCCGATCGCGAACAGATGCGGGTTGTAGCCGGAACTGTCGGAGCGGCTGCCGGCGATGAAGCCATAGGCGCCGCCGAACGCGGCGGAAAACACCATGAAGGAGCGGAGGCCGAACACCAGCCATGGATGCCGGCGCGAGAAGCGGCGCAGCGCCAGTTTGATCCGGAAAACCCGCCCCATGCCGACACCTGAACCCGTTCTTGCCGCGCCTTGTCCCGGCGACGAACATGCGCTGCCGACCTTGCGAACTGCTTTCAGGCTGGGCTGCGATGCGAACAGGGTTAATGCAACGTTAAGAGCGGCCAGAGCGTGATGATGTTCACTTGAATCGGCGCACGTGTCCCGCTTACCTCGCCCCGCTTGCGGGGAGAGGCCGGATTTTACGCGAAGCGAAAAATCCGGGTGAGGGAGACTCACCGCGCGCTCCTCTGCCTTGAGAATTTTCGGAAGCAGCCCCTCACCCCAACCCTCTCCCCGCAAGCGCGGGGCGAGGGAGAAGTGATCAACCACCGCGGCTGCCAACCTGAACTGATCAAACCTACAGCGAGGCGGCGTCGAGGCGGTGATGGGCGCCGCCATTGCCGGCGCCGACCACGAGGGCGGCCGCATCGCGCGCGGAAAAATTCTTCGAGCGCACGAAGATCCGGTAGTCGGCCGGGCCGTCCGGCGAAAGATAGATCACCGGCGCGCCGCCTTCGGGTTTGGCCGAGACCGCCACCATTCTGGTCGCCGCATTGGCCTCGCAGCTGCCGGCATCCGGGGTATCGACATCGTCGATCACGACGAAATCGGCGCTCTCCGCATTGTCGGACAATTGCACCCGCACGGTGGCCAGTGCCGGATCGTCGGTGAAGGCGACATGGAGATCGGCGTTCCAGGGCGCCGAGGCCATCTCGACCGAGGTGTCGCCGATCGCGATGCAGGGCTGCGCGCCCGGCGAAAACCCGCCGCGCGCGACGAAGGCGACGATCAACAGCGGAACGGCCGAAGCCAGAATCTTGAAACGCAGCATGGCACACCCGATACACGCCAGGCCCGCCAGCACGCGGCGGCCTCATGGTTGGCGAAGCGTAAACAAAACTCGTTACCGCCGGGTTGACGGGATGGGGTTCAGTCATAATCAAAGCCACAACCAGCCGTCATACCCCGCGCATGCGGGGTATCCAGTACGCCGCGGCTTCTCGATTCCATCATTGGCGTCTCTGGAATACTGGGTCGCCCGGTCGAGCCGGGCGATGACGGCAGAGGAACGGGCGCCGCAATGACGGTGAGGGATGTGAGGCACACCTTCGCATTCCCGCGGCGCGATTTCGCCCGGGCTGTGCATGTTCGTTTCGCCCAAGGGAGGGCGTGGGGAATGCCGGGTGCCAGCGCACCCGCAGCCGCGCGTGTAGTGTAGTAAACACGCGCGTTAGTCACCACGGATACGCCGAAACACCCGGCATTCCCGCACGCGTTGGTTTTAACGGTGTATGCGCGTACTCTCCCCGGCGACCGGGCTTTTTTGCCGCCGTCACCCCCGGGAAGCTCGTTTCCCGGGAGCTTGATGCCAGCGTCGGGGCATCAGGACCATACGCCTTCACCGTCCGCATCAGCGCCGTTCGTCAAAGGCGCATCCGCGTCCACCGCATCCCGGCCCGCGTTCGTGACGATCGCGAAACGCCCCTCTCATCGGGCGGGACGGCGTTGGTTCTACACCTGAGTCGGGGTTTCGGAAAATCAGAATATTTTTGCAAAGGGGGCTGGACAGGGCAAATCAGCTTGATCCGCTTCGACAAATTCGATTTTACGTGCAAGCGGTGAAATGCACTTCCGCCGCTCCGACCGTCATTCCGGGGCGATGCAAAGCATCGAACTCCGATGTGCGATTGCACATCGGAGAATCTCGAGATTCCGGGTCTGGTCCTGCGGACCATCCCGGAATGACGACGAGGATGTCTTGCATCGCTCCCTTGCATCGCGCCGCCTCACGCCGCGCGGCGCACGTCATCCGCGAGCGCGCGGTAGGACAGCGCTTCGGCCAGATGCAGCCGGCCGATTTTTTCTGACCCGTCGAGGTCGGCCAGCGTGCGGGCGACGCGCAGCACGCGGTGATAGCCGCGCGCCGACAGGCGCATGGTCTCGCTGGCATCGCGCAGCAGTTTTGTTCCGGCGGCATCTGGCTGCGCGATCGTCTCCAATAGCGAGGCCGGCGCTTCGGCGTTGGTGCGGACCCGCGGCAGGCCGGCGGCGGCGTAGCGCTGAAGCTGAATGTCGCGCGCGGCGGCGACCCGTGCTGCGACTTCAACTGATCCCTCCGCCGGCGGCGGCAGGATCAAATCGGCGGCGGTCACCGCCGGCACCTCGATGCGCAGGTCGATGCGGTCCATCAGCGGGCCCGAGATGCGCGCCTGGTAATCCCCCGTGCAGCGCTCGATCCGCCCGCGCTTGCAGGCGTAACCCGGCTCATAGGCATGGCCGCAGCGGCAGGGGTTCATCGCCGCCACCAGCATGAAGCGGGCGGGGTAGGTGACGCGGTGATTGGCCCGGCTCACCGCGACCTCGCCGTTCTCCAGCGGCTGACGCAGCGAATCCAGCACGCGCGGGTCGAACTCCGGCAGCTCGTCGAGGAACAGCACCCCCTGATGCGCCAGCGAGATCTCGCCCGGCTTGGCGCGCATGCCGCCGCCGGTGAGCGCCGCCATGCTGGCGGAATGGTGCGGCGAGCGGAACGGCCGCTTCGCGGTCAGCGCGCCGTCGCGGATTTCGCCGGCGACGGAAGCGATCATGGAGACTTCCAGCAGTTCCGACGGCGACAGCGGCGGCAGGATCGAGGGCAGCCGCGCCGCCAGCATCGATTTGCCGGCGCCGGGCGAACCCATCATCAACAGGTGATGCCCGCCGGCCGCCGCGATCTCCAGCGCGCGTTTGGCACTCTCCTGGCCCTTAATGTCGCGCAAATCGAGCGAAGTGGCCTCGGCCGCATGCACTTTCGGCTGCGGGCGCGACAGCACCTGGCTGCCTTTAAAGTGGTTGGCGATCTGGATCAGCGAATTCGCCGCCACGATCTGGATGTCGGGGCTGGCCCAGGCCGCCTCGGCGCCGCACGCCGCAGGACAGATCAGCCCCTCGTCGCGCGAATTGGCGCCGATCGCCGCCGGCAGCACGCCCGCCACCGGCGCGATCGAGCCGTCGAGGCCGAGTTCGCCGAGCACGGTGAAGCCCGAGAGCGCATCGGGCGGTATCGCCCCGATCGCCGCCATCAGCCCGAGCGCGATGGGCAGATCGTAATGGCTGCCCTCCTTCGGCAGATCGGCCGGCGCCAGATTGACGGTGATGCGGCGGGCCGGCAGCGCCAGCCCCGAGGCGATCAGCGCCGAGCGCACCCGCTCGCGCGCCTCCGACACCGCCTTGTCGGGCAGGCCGACGATGGCGAACGCCGGCAATCCCGGCGCGACCTGCACCTGCACGTCGACGCCGCGGGCCTCGATCCCCTCGAAGGCGACGGTGGAAACCCGCTGGACCATGCTTGCCCCTCGCTGCGCAATCGAAGGTAGCGGAAGGTGGGGCAGGAAGCAAGAACGTTAGGGGAACAAAATGAGGGCAGTCCTCTAGGCTTCGTAACGAGGACTATGTTCTTGATTTGTTCTTACGGCGAGCGTAGGTTGCAGCGGAGTGGAACTTGAGCCACGATGCCCGTTATGCGGGCACGGGAACTCATTTCACGACCGAAAATTCTAATGAAGGCGGGGGATTGGAAAACCGGAAAAATGACCCGGAACGCCTTCCCAATGTCGCGTACACGGAATTTTCAGCTAGGCGTGCGATGGACATGGCGCGTCGACCTGCTCGAAATCGACGGCAACGAATGCAGGCTGTTGACTGCATTTGAGCCATCGAAAAATGGGTTCTTGGCGTGGTTGTCGTATCGTCGCGGCGATTCATATACGATGGTTGCGCGTCTTGAATTTCATGGGAGCGAACCCGGTCTGCACTGCCACTCGACTTGTGACGACCTTCGCAGTGTCCAAGTTGGAGTTGTGAAGCCCTACCCAAGTGTTCGGTTGCCAAATGCGCGGGCCAAACATCGGCGCGATCAGTTCAGTATGATGACGGAAGCATCCGCACTGAGTACTTCGTTTGGATTTTTCCGTGTCACGATGACTCCTAGCGGCGCAATGATATGAAACATGAACTTTGCAGGGCTTTTTGCGACGACCTTTCTGTTCGAAGGGTCCCGGCTGGTCTTGCCGTGACTACAGCATTCTCGGGAGCTGACGGCGACCATATTGGATTTTTTGTCATCAAGACGACCGAAACGAAATATCGAATTGAAGATGACGGCGTAACGCTTCCCTTCCTCGAAGGTAGTGGACTAGATTTCAAATCTGGTACCAGGGGTGAAGCCCTTGGAGAATTGCAGGCTGAGTATGGCGTTTCAATCGACGAAGAAACGCAAGAATTCTTCATTGCCAATTTAACGGAAGATCAAATACCAGCCGCTGCTTTAAAGTTCGTGGCGTTTTCTTTGCGCGTGCGTGACTTTATGCTGATGACGGAATTTCGTGTTGCCACAACATTCCGTGAGGACGCGGAAAGGCTTCTTCGAGAAGCCGTCGCTGGTCGCGCGACTATTGAAGAAAACGTGCCTATCACTCCGAAGCTTTCAGACTTCCCCGCTGATTTCGTCTTGCGAGCGCCGGGAAGGCGGCCTGTGGGCGTTTTCCTTGGAACGTCTGACAACAGGGTTTTGGAGGCACTTTTTCTACAAATGCGTAACCAACATGAAATTCACGAGCCTTGCTCGATTGTGGCGCTTATTGAAAAGCCCCGCACCCTGAGTTTGAGGGTAAGGCAACAGGCCACCAATCGACTCGAATTCTTGACAGAATTTCGGGGCGATGAGGTCGCCGCTGTGCAAAGGATTGCGCGCGAGGCAATCGGGCGCAGTGGTACGCTTCAATGAGTAAAGCAGATCCCACGAAAGGCCCGCGCGAATGAAATCGATTGCGTAAAGAAGCCCGGCAAGTAGGCCGGGCTTCCGCCTTAGTTGGTCCTTAGCGGCGACTGCTCCTGTCGCGCGGGTTGGTATCGACCACCTCGCGCCACTTGCCACCCGCCTTTTCGGTGGGCGGCGCGGTCTTTCCACGAACGAGCGTCGCGCGCTCGCCTGAGGAACTCGAGCTGTCACGATAGATGCCGGAATCCGGCACCTTTTCGCCGGGCCTTACAGTTTCTTTACGCATTTTTAGTCTCCACTTTGTAGTTCAAAGTGGGCCTTGACACAGCGCGACTCGCCGGAGTCTAGTGACCCCAGAGAGCTTTCGCCGCCCTGCCTTGCACCTGCCCATATGGATGCAAGTCTGGATCGGACAGAGGACCATCGGGATCCAACCCCCGATGGTCTTTTTCTTTTCCAGCACAACTCATGTGGCCCGCTAGAGCCAAATCTCGTTACACGTCTCCATTGTCCGCAGCCGAGACGGCTGACGGATCGTCATTCTGGAACCCTGTCAGGGAGCGTTCGGCGGGACCGCAAACCACCCGGCACCGAACAGCTGAAGGCTAGGACAACTCCCTCGCGCCCGTCAAGGATTAGCGCGAGATACTGAATCAAATACTAAATGTGGTGGAAAGCTGGGGAAAGTGGGCGTGGTTGCAGGCTAAGCCATTGCAACTAAACTGAATCTTTCGCGATTCCGGGGTCAAGAACTTGGACGCCGGAATACGCGGCTCCATTACGAGCTATGCTCCCGCACGCACGACTCAGTTCTACGATCGCTCGCTGATCAGATGAGCCTCGATGAAGCCGAGCTGATTTCGATCTGAGGCGAAAGGCCCGCCTACGGGAATAGCGGATGGTCCCATGAAGCGCGAAAGCGATCTAATCCAAAAATTGCTCGTGAAGCTTGAGGAGTTCCCAGCGCAGCCAGGAGACATGTTCCTGCTTGAAGGCTCCGAGCCTGAATTAGCGATCGAAGGGTATTCATCAGATCAGATCGAATACCACCTCACGCTACTAAAGAGTGAAGGTTACATCGACAGCCCCGGCTCTCAGCCGATGCGGGGTGTTACATTCCGAAGCCTTACGCCGCGAGGGCATGACGTGCTTGACCAATACCGTGAAGCAAGGGAAGTCGAAGCAAGCCAACAATGGATCAGCGCGGCCGAGGCCGTGCAGTTCCTGAAGCTGCCTTTGAAAGGTGCCTACAGCGCTCAGATGCGCATATGCGCTCGCGCCCATGCGGGCTTAATTCGTGCGCGCGCCGATCACTTCAAGATGGACAAGAGATCGGAGGATAATTTCAGCATTCCAAAAGAGTTCTGGTGGGCCGAAGGACACAAGGCCTTGAAACAAAATTGGGAGGCGGGCGACTTCGATACTTGGATTGACCATACTCATCACCTGCGCGCTTTCGGCGTTTCTTTTTTTCGAGCCGACATCGAGAAGCTGATCCCGCCGGAATCTGCTGCCCAACCGGTTCTCCCCTCGCCACCCTCCCCCGCTGCCGGGGGCCGGCCGCCGGCGGATTGGTGGGGAGACCTGTTGATCGAAATCTGTTTTCAGCATTTTCGCGGCGATCTAAAGCCGAAGGTGCAGGCCGACATCGAGCGGGCCATGCAGGAATGGATCACGACGAAGGGCTACGAAGCCGCGTCCAGCACTGTGAGAACCCGCGCGCGCAAAGTCTGGCAGGCAATCAAGAGCGAGGCCGATAACTAGGTTTTGGACCTTTCCCGCCCGTTCTCGGCCGACATTTCCGCCAGCCCGCAGCATCTTCTCCCTGAGACGACGTGCGTTGCTGCGGTCCCGAATCCGGGGAACGGTTGACGCGCTTGAAGCTGGCTTAAGCTGGCGGTGCGTTGCGGTCGGATCGGAGAGCCACGATCCTGACGGCCGACGCGAACCATACGCGGAGACCCGACTGTGACGAAACGACCCGATCACTTTGACCGCTTTCTACAAGCCGTGACGGCGCTTGGGCCGCTTATAACCGCCCTCGCCGGCGCGGCCTGGACAGGCCACAGCATTGGCTGGTGGTAACAAAAATGGCCCCTGCTTCGCAACGGCTGGACACTACGCCGCCGTAGCCGCGGGCTGTCGGGACGAATCTGGAAATTCACGGTCCCTGCAGATCCGGGGTAGCGGCGACGTACCATCCTCCGCGTCGATTCACCGCAGCATCCGCACCGCGCCGCCCCAAAATCCCGCCCTTTGGCCGCCTCACCTGCCAGCGTATAAGGCGGCCGAGGATCACGTTCACGCATGTCGCTTTCCAGCCCGTTCATCCGGCGGCCCGTCGCCACCACGCTGCTGACGTTCGGGCTGGTCGCCGCCGGCGTCATCGCGTTTTTCAAGCTGCCGGTGTCGCCGCTGCCCGATGTCGATATCCCCACCATCTCGGTGCAGGCGACCTTGCCGGGCGCGAGCCCGGCTGATGTCGCGACCACGGTGGCCAGTCCGCTGGAGCGGCATCTCGGCCAGATCGCCGACGTCACCGAGATGACGTCATCGAGCTCGCTCGGCTCGGCGCGCGTCACCCTGCAATTCGGCATCGACCGCAACATCAACGGCGCCGCGCGGGATGTTCAAGCAGCGATCAACGCGGCGCGCGCGGACCTGCCGAGTTCGCTGCGCAGCAATCCCACCTACCGCAAGTTCAACCCCGCCTCGGCGCCGATCCTGATCTACACGCTGACGTCCGACACGCTGACCCCCGCCGAACTCTATGACGCCGCCTCCACCGTGCTGGCGCAAAAACTGTCGCAGGTCGAGGGCGTCGGCGAGGTCAGCGTCAGCGGCGGCTCGCTGCCCGCGGTGCGCGTCGAGCTCGCGCCGCAGGCGCTGTTCAAATACGGCATCGGCCTTGAAGACGTCCGCGCCGCGCTCGCCAGCGCCAATGCCCACAGCCCGAAGGGCGGCATCGACGTCGCCGGCCAGCGCTACCAGATCTATTCCAACGACCAGGCGCTCAAGGCGGCGGACTACACATCGCTGGTGGTCGCCTATCGCAACGGCGCGGCGGTGCGCCTGACCGATGTCGGCGAGGTCCGCGACGGGGTCGAGAACCTGCGCAATCTCGGGCTCTCCAACGGCAAGCTGGCGGTCATGATGATCGTCTACCGGCAGCCCGGCGCCAACATCATCGGCATGGTCGACCGCGTGAAGGCGCTGATGCCGCAATTGCGCGCCTCAGTCTCGCCCGCGATCGACGTCACCCTGGCGGTCGACCGCTCGACCACGATCCGGGTGTCGCTGTGGGACGTCGAGATCACGCTGGTCATCGCCGTGATCCTGGTCATTCTCGTCGTGTTCGCGTTCCTGCGCAGCGCGCGCGCGACCCTGGTGCCTGTGGTGGCGGTGTCGGTGTCGCTGGTGGCGACGTTCGCGGTGATGTACCTGCTCGGCTACAGCCTCAACATCTTCTCTTTGATGGCGCTCACGGTCGCGACCGGGTTCGTGGTCGACGACGCCATCGTCGTGCTGGAAAACATCACCCGCTATCTGGATGCGGGAAAGCCGCCGCTGGAGGCGGCCCTTCAGGGATCGAAAGAGGTCGGCTTCACGGTGCTGTCGATGAGCGTGTCGCTGGTGGCGGTGTTCGTGCCCATCCTGCTGATGGGCGGGCTGGTCGGAAAGCTGTTTCGCGAGTTCGCCGTGACCATCACGGTCGCGATCGCGATCTCGCTGGTGGTCTCCCTGACGACGACGCCGATGATGTGCGCGGTGCTGCTGCGCTCGGAGCGCGGCCTGCCGCACGGGCGGATCTATCGCGCCAGCGAATGGGTGTTCGAGGCGATGCTGGGCGGCTACCGGCGCACGCTGGCCGTCGCGCTGCGGCATCCGCGGCTGGTGATGCTGGTGCTGGCGGGCGTTTTGGTGCTGAATTTCCAGCTCTACGCGGCGGTCCCGAAGGGGTTTGTGCCGCAGCAGGACACTGGCTTGCTGGTCGGATCTATCCAGGGCGACCAGAGCATCTCGTTCCAGCTGATGCAGCAAAAGCTTCGGCAGATCATCGACATCGTCAAGGACGATGCGGCGGTCGAGACCGCGGTCGGCTTCACCGGCGGCGGCCTCGGCCCGGGCGGCGGCTCGACCAACTCCGGCACCGTGTTCGCCTCGCTAAAGCCGCTGCGCGACCGCAAGGAGACCGCCGAGGAGGTGATCGGCCGGCTGCGCACCGCGCTGTCAGCCGTGCCGGGTGCCACGCTGTTTTTACAGGCGGTGGGCGATCTCGGCGGCGGCGGACGCTCGGGCGCCGCGCAGTATCAGTACACGCTGCAGGGGCCGTCGTTCGAGGAGCTGGACGAATGGACGCCGAAGATCGTCGCCGCCCTTCAGGCCGACCCGACCCTGGCCGATGTCAGCAGCGACCAGCTCAGCAACGGCCTGCAGGCCAACATGGTGATCGACCGCGACAGCGCCGCGCGGCTCGGGGTCTCGATCAGCCAGATCGACAACACGCTGTACGACGCGTTCGGCCAGCGCCAGGTCTCGACCATCTATGTGGCGCGCAACCAGTACCACGTCATCATGGAGGTGGCGCCCGAGTACTGGCAGGACCCGAAGACGCTGAAGGATGTCTTCATCAGCACCCTGGGCGGGCCGGCCAGCGGCTCGCAGACCACCAATGCCGTGGCCGGGACCGTGGTGTCGCCGTCGCAGGCCACGTCGGTCAATTCGGTCGCGGCCAGCGCGGTGCGCAACCTCGCGACCAACTCGATCGGCGCCACCGGCAAGGGCGCGTCGTCGACCGGGACGGCGGTCAGCACAGCCAGGGAGACCATGATTCCGCTGTCCGGCGTCGCCCGGTTCGG
>Ga0182014_10005211_pt1 | contig 14547 bp, 17 predicted proteins | sample 612S2DmetaG_FD_120489 | JGI IMG/M metagenome (GOLD analysis project Ga0182014, IMG submission 120489) | Permafrost microbial communities from Stordalen Mire, Sweden - 612S2D metaG | ecosystem: Environmental > Terrestrial > Soil > Wetlands > Permafrost | place: Sweden: Stordalen | collected... | reverse complement strand
GAGGGTTGCGACGCGATCGGCCAGCAGCCGCGCCGGGATTGCGCTCGAGCTAGGCACCACCGGCGACCGCGGGCAGGATGCTGAGCTGGTCGCCCGGGCTGAGGGCCGTCTCCAGCCCACCGGAGCTGCGGATGTCATCGTCGTTGCAGTAGATGTTGACGAAGTGGCGCAGGCCCCCTTTGGGCTCGAAGATCCGGGACTGGAAGCCGGGGTACCGCTTCTCCAGATCCTGGAGCGCCTCGCCCACGGTGGCACCCTCGACCTCGACCGAGGGGGCCCCAGCGCTCAGCTGGCGCAGCGGGCTGGGGATCCGGACCCTGACGCTCATGCGGACTCGCTCCTCACGGGGCTGAGTATAGGCAGGGACAGGATCCGCTCCGCCGCCCGCTCGCCCGAGATCACCGCCCCCTCCAGCGTGGGGCTGACCAGGTAGTCGCCGGCCAGCGCCACCCGGCCCCGCAGCGGGGCCGGACCCAGCCGGGCCAGACCCTGGAAGTGGCCGGGCGCGAAGATGGTCACCGCGCGCTCCCAGCTGACCTGGGCCTGGGCGACCGGCTCCCTGCGGGCCACCTCGGGCCAGAGCTCGACCGCCAGGGCGCGCAGCCGCTCTAACGCCGCCGGGCCGTCGCCGATCGCTCCGGCACCGTCCCCATAGGCGGCGACCGTCACCCGCAGCCACTTCCCCGAGCGCCCCGCCAGCACCAGCCGGGGAGACCCCAGTCGCTGCCTGAGGAGCCACTCGGGATCGCCCTCCCGGAGGGGCAGATCCCACCAGGCCCGGGCCAGGGTGGAGTGGCGCACCGAGCTCAGGACCACTCGATCGGCATCGGCGAGCCAGGGCAGGATCCGCACCGCCTGGGCCGGCAGGGTGGCCACCACGGCGCCGTCGAATCCCAGGTCCCGGCCCTGGCGGCGCCGGACCGTCACCCCGCGGCCCGACCCGACCAGATCCACCACCTCCCCCTCAGGTCCTTGGAGCAGCTCCAGTCCGGCGGCCAGAGCCGCGGGCAGCCGCCCCAGGCCGCCGCTGAGCAGCCTGGGCCTGGCCCCCAGGAACAGCCGCCCGGACTGGAGCAGCAACACCCTGCTCATCTCATCCAGGCCACAGAAGGCGTTCCACTCGAAGTTGGGACGGAGCATCCGCTCAACGAAGTCGGCGCGCAGCTTGCGCGCGGCGTAGTCGGCGATCGACTCGCTGTCCAGCGGCCCCGCCAGCTCCGGATAAGCCAGGGCCAGCCGCCTCCACCAGCGGGCGACGTCCCAGCCGCAGGAGAGGATCCCCCCGAGGTCGCCCAGAGCCGGCCCGGCAGAAGGCCCACCAGCTCGAACCGGGCGGAGATCACCCTCCAAGCCGAGCCGCCCCAGCCAGCTCCGGGTGCGGGCGTAGAAGGTCCAGACATGGGCGGCCCCGGCGTCCACCGCCCCGTCCCCCAGCCGGACCGCCTGGACCCTTCCGCCGACCCCGGGGCCTGCCTCAAGGACGGTGACCTCGGCTCCCCGGTCGGCGAGGGTCCGGGCCGCGGTGAGCCCCGCCACCCCAGCCCCGACCACCGCCACCCTGGCCAAGGCGGTGGCGGCGAGGAAAGGCCTGCGGCGGCGCCTAGGCCAGGGAAGCGGGGGGTTCGGCCGGCCCAGCCTCCTGGCCGTCCGGGACGATCACCACCGCGGTCCCGTAGGCGATGATCTCGCTGACCCCGGGCGCAAGCTCGTTGGAGTCGTAGCGCATGGAGAGCACGGCGTTGCCGCCCAGGGCCGCGGCGTGCTGGATCATCAGCTCATAGGCTTCCTGGCGGGCGTGGTCGCTCATCTTCATGTAGACCGTCTGGCGACCACCGACAAACTGCTGGAAGCCGGCCCCCAGGTTCCCCACCACCGACCGCGAACGGATCATCAGGCCCCGCACCACCCCCAGCTGGCGGACCACCTTGTACCCGTCGAAGTTGGTCCCGGTGGTGACCCAGAGCGGTGGGGTCTCGAGCTGGCCGGTTTCAGGAGGCGGCTGGTAACTCACCGGCGAGAGTCTAGCAGCCACTCGGGGTCTATGAGGCGGACCTGGGCAGGAGCACCGGCAACCCCCCGGAGGCGGAGTCGAGGCCGCCTTGGAGCAGGGCGTCGTAGACGAACTGCGACCAGGTCTCCATCTCCAGGTAGTGGATGCCGAGGTCGCGGATGGGAGCCATCCGTCCTTCCAGCTTGTCCCTCTCCCGCACCACCACCGCGGCGTCGCCGGCGTCGACCAGGATCAGCACCCCGAGGTGGACGCGGCCCACAGGCCCCGAGTCGTCCTTGATCAGCCCCACCGCCCGGGCGGTCAGCTCCCGGTCGCAGACGACCTCCTCGCGCCATTCCCGCCGGCAGCCGGTGAGCCAGGCCTCGCCAGGCAGCCCATCCTCGGCGTTGATGTGGCCCCCCACCCCCAGGGTGACCTGTCCGCGGAGCCGCGGCTCGCTCCCGGCCCGGAGCCGGCGCATGGCGAGGACCCGGTCGCCGCTCCTGACCACCAGGTGGGGGATCACCTGCTGCCACGCGGGCTGGCTCTCCACCTCCGCCCGGGGCCGAAACTCGCCGCTCTGCCCCACCAGCTGGAGGAGCTCAGCGACGCCCCCCAGGCGCAGGCCGTTCCAGGCCCCGTCCGGCAGGGCCAGGCCCCGCGGGACCACCAGCACCAGTTCACGCCCAGCGGCCCGGGCCACCACCGGCACCAGGACTCCGGAGGGAGGCATTGGGGAAGGATAGGTGGCCTGGCGGTAGGCTGGTAGAAGTGGCCCCCGAACTCATCGGCATCGTCGGAGCCGGCCCCGCCGGAGGCCGGGCCGCCGGCTCCCTGCGAGAGCGAGGCTTCGAGGGGCGGCTGGTGCTGCTGGGCGACGAGCTCGAGCCCCCCTACGAGCGCCCGCCGCTCTCCAAGGCCTACCTCACCGGCGAGCTGCCCCGGCGCAAGCTCTGGCTTCGCGGCCCCGAGTTCTACGCCGAGCACGGCATCGAGTGGCGCCCAGGCATCCGGGCCGCATCCCTGGAGGTCGGCCCAGGCCGGCTCCGGCTCTCCGACGGGGAGCCGCTCGACTTCGACCGGCTCCTGCTGGCCACCGGATCCAGGCCGCGCCGGGTCGAGCTTCCCGGCGCCGGGCTTCCCGGGGTCCTCACCTACCGGGACGTCAGCGACGCCGATCAGCTGAGGGCGGCACTGCTGCTGCGGCCCCGGGTCCTGGTGCTGGGCGGGGGCTTCCTGGGCTCGGAGCTGGCCGCGACGGCCCGGAGGCTGGACTGCGAGGTGACCGTCGTGGAGACGGCGGGGTCGCTCCTGGCCCCGCTCGGCGCCGAAGCGAGCGGCTTCTGCGCGGGGCTGCACCGCCAGGCCGGTGTGGATCTGCGACTCCACGAGACCGTCTGCCGGTTCGAGGGCGGCGCCCGGCTGGAGGAGGCGGTCCTGGGCGGCGGTGAGACCCTCCCCTGCGACCTTGCCCTGATCTGCGTCGGGGCCGAACCGAACTCGGGGCTGGCCCAGCAGGCAGGGCTCGCCACCGACCCCGGCGTGGTCGTGGACGGGCGCTGTCAGGCGGCCGGAACCGCCGTCTTCGCGGCCGGTGACGTCGCCTCCTGGTGGAGCCGGCGCTGGCACCGCCGGCTGCGGCTGGAGCACCACGACAACGCCCTGCAGCAGGGGACCTTCGTGGCCGGTGCCCTCCTCGGCGAGGCCGGCGACTACGATCCCATCCCCTACTTCTGGAGCGAGCAGTACGACGCCATCGTCCAGCAGGTGGGGCTGCTGGGACCGGCCGGCGCGACGGTGCTGCGGGGCGACCCCCGGTCGGGCAGCTTCTCCGTGTTCCATCTCGAGGGGGCGCGGCTCGGCGGCTGCGTCGCGGTTAACCGCTTCCCCGACCTCTCCGCGGCCCGGCGCCTGATCGCGTCCGGGGCACCGGTCCCCGCGGACGTGCTCCGCGACCCCACCATCGACCTGCGGGACTGGTCGCGGGGGGCCGCCGAGGCGGCGGGCTCCCCCTAGCCTGGATCCGGCGCCCAGCCCAGGCGCCGCCGGGCAATCGCTATCGCCGCCGGGTTGTCATCCACCAGGAGGTAGCGGCGGCCCAGCGCCCTGGCCGCGACCCCGGTGGTGCCACTGCCACAGTAGAAGTCGGCCACCAGGTCGCCGGGGCAGCTGGAGGCCCGCACGATGCGCTCCAGGAGAGGGAGCGGCTTCTGGGTGGGGTAGCCAGTCCTCTCGGCGCTGCCGGTGGGCACGATCGTCATCCACCAGGTGTCGGTGGGCAGCTTGCCCCGCGCCGCCTTCTCCGGCTCCACCAGCCCTGGGGCCATGTAGGGGATCCGATCGATGTCCTCGCGGTTGAAGGTCCAGCTGTCCGACTTGGCGTACCAGAGGATGTTGTCATGCTTGCGGGGCCAGCGGTCCCGGGCCCGGCCCCCGTAGTCATAGGCCCAGATGATCTCGTTGAGGAACCGCTCCGGCCCGAAGACGTCGTCCAGCAGGAGCCGGGCGTGATGGCTTGCCCGGTAGTCGAGGTGGAGGTAGATCGAGCCCCGTTCCCCGAGCACCCGGTGGATCTCCACCAGCCGCTGACGCAGGGCCTCAAGGTGAGCCTGGCCGTCGAGCCGGTCGTGGTAGCTGGGACCCGAGGTCACCTGGAACTGGTACTCGCGGCCCCCGAAGCCCCGACGCCGCCCCTCCCCCGCCCCGGTACGGATCGACTCCAGACGGCGGTCCCGTCCGGTGCCGAAGGGGGGGTCGATGTAGACGAGGTCGACACAGCCGTCCGGCAGCTCCTGGAGGACCTTGAGGTTGTCGGCGAGCACCACCTCACCTCTCAGAGACTCCGGGCTCAGGCCGGCGTCAGCTCCGCCATCCCCGTTCCCGCCGTCCACTGCCTGCAACTCCGCCATGATCCCATCCGGCCGGGGTTGCCGGGGGGCGGTCCCAAAGAGCTGGCCGTCCCAGCTCTTTGGGACACGATGTCCATAGGCGTCAGGGCCGGTTGCTCGGAACAGCCGATGCGTTCGCCACATCTTGTCCGTAAGATCGGCCATAGTGACTGATAGTAGGCAGACGGCGGTGCGGGTGGCCATCACGGGAATGGGAATGGTCACGCCGATCGGGACCGGGGTGGAGGCGGTCTGGGACAGTCTGACCCAGGGTAGGTCCGGAGTCGGCACCATCACCCAGTTCGACGCCTCCGACTATCCCACCCGGATCGCCGGGGAGGTCCGCGACTTCGACCCCGAGCTCTACATGGACCGCAAGACCGCCCGCCACGTGGCCCGCTACTGCCGGCTGGGCCTGGCCGCGGCCCGGATGGCCCTGGAGGACTCCGGGCTGAGGCCTGAGGAGATGGAGCCGGACGACGTGGGGGTGGTGGTGAGCTCGGGCGCGGGCGGGATGGAGGAGATCGAGCGCGGCCACCAGGTCCTTATCGACCGGGGGATCAGCCGGATCAGCCCCTTCATGGTCCCGATGATGATCACCGACATCGCCGCCGGGCTGATCGCCATCGAGCTGCGCTGCGGCGGCCCCAACTATGCCGTGGTCAGCGCCTGCGCCTCCGGGAGCCACGCTCTGGGCAACGCCGCCGACGTGATCCGCCGCGGCGACGCGGTGGCGATGATCGCCGGAGGTGCGGAGGCGGCCATAACCCCGCTGACAATGGGGGCCTTCTGTCAGTTGGGCGCGATGAGCAAGCGTAACGACGATCCCCCCGGGGCCTCCCGGCCGTTCGACCTGGGCCGGGACGGCTTCATCATGGGTGAGGGCTCGGTGATCATGGTGCTGGAGGAGCTGGAGCACGCCCGGGCCCGGGGCGCCCGGATCTGGGCCGAGGTGCTCGGCTGCGGCTCCACCGCCGACATGTACCACTTCACCGCGCCCGACCCGGAGGGCAACGGCGCCGCCCGGGCCATGAAGGCGGTCATGCGCCAGGCCAACCTCCGGCCCGAGGACGTCGACTACGTCAACGCCCACGGCACCTCCACGCCGCTCGGGGATCTCGCCGAGACGCTGGCCATAAAGCTGGCCCTGGGTGAGAGGGCCAGCTCGATCCCGATCAGCTCCACCAAGTCCATGAGCGGCCATCTGCTGGGGGCGGCCGGAGCCCTGGAGGCGGCGGCATGTGTCCTGGCGATCGCCAAGGACACCATCCCCCCGACCATCAACCTCGACCAACCTGACCCCCAATGCGACCTCGACTACGTGCCAAACCGGGCCCGCCCGGCCCGAATCGACGTCGCCCTTTCCAATTCCTTCGGCTTCGGCGGGCACAACGCCTGCCTGGCGCTGGGCCGCGTTGGGGCCTAGCCGGCACCAGGAGATCTCACCGTGAGCCAGACTCAACCAACCGAAAGCCCCGCCGGCGCCGGCGCCCTGGACTTCGCCGAGCTGCAGAAGCTGGCCGCGGAGATCCTGGGGGTGGACCCCGAGCGGGTCCAGCCCGAGGTCAGCTTCGCCCGCGACCTGGCCGCCGACTCGCTCGATCTGGTCGAACTGATCATGGCCATCGAGGACCGTTACCAGGTGGCGCTGCCCGAGGAGTTGCTCAACCAGATGAAGCGTGTGGGCCAGCTCTGGGACTACCTGCTGATCCACGCCTCCGCCCCATGACCAGCAGCGCCGCCCTCGGGTTGAGCGGCCCCATGACCCTCCTCGGCCCGGTGGCGCTGCTCTTCCCGGGCCAGGGGGTCCAGCACGCCGGCATGGGACGGGAGCTGGCCGCGATCTCGGGTGCGGCCGACCGGGCTCTCGCCAGGTCCGAGGAGGTCCTGGCGATGCCGGTGCGACGGCTCTGCTTCGAGGGGCCGGACGAAGAGCTGCTCCGCACCGAGAATCTCCAGCCCTGCCTGATGGCGGTCTCCTGGGCCGCCTTCGAGGCCTACCGCGAGCGCTTCGGGCTGGAGGGTGTGGAGGTGGTGGCCGGGCACAGCATGGGCGAGATCACCGCCTGCGCCGCCGCCGGGGCGATCTCCTGGGAGGCGGCGCTGGGGCTGGTCCGGGAGCGGGGCCGGCTGATGGCCGATGCCTCGATGTCGGCCCCGGGCAAGATGCTGACCATCGTTGGGCTGGGCGAGCCCGAGGTCGAGCGGGTCCGGCGGGCCGCCGCGAAGGCCGGTGGGATCTGGCTCGCCAACCTCAATGCCCCTGACCAGTTCACCCTCAGCGGCCAGGCCGCGGCGGTGGCGGTGGCCGAGCGGCTGGCGAACCAGGCGGGGGCCAGGCGGGTGCTGGTTCTGGAGATCCCGCTCGCGGCCCACTCCCCACTCATGGCCAGGGCCTCCGCCAAGCTCACCGAGGCGATCCGGGCGCTGCCGCTCCGGGCCCCCCAGATCCCCCTCATCGCCAACGGCACCGGCCGGGTGATCCACACCGTCCGCTCCCTGCGGACCGAGCTGAGTGGCCACCTGCTCCGGCCGGTGGAGTGGGCCCGGACCATGGCCGCGATGCAGCGACTCCGGGTCAGCACCGTGGTCGAGCTGGGGCCGGGCCGAGTGCTGGCCAGCCTCGCCGCCAAGCACATGCCGGGGGTGGCCACCTGGAACGCCGACGAGCTCTTGGTCGAGGGCGCCGACTAGCGTGGACCTCGACCTCGCCGGCCGCTCGGCCCTGGTCACCGGTGGTGGCAAGGGGATCGGGGCCGCCATCGCCAGGGAGCTCGCCAATATGGGTGCGCGGGTGGTGGTCAACTATCTCTCGGACCGGGAGTCGGCCCTGGGGACCGCCGCCGAGCTGGAGGGCGCCACCACCTTCCAGGCCGACGTGGGCGACCCCCTGCAGGCCGCTGAGCTGATCGCCCAGACCGGCCCCTTCGATGTGCTGGTCAACAACGCCGGGATGTTGCGAGACCGGCTCCTGCTGCGCATGACCGCCGACGACTGGGATGCCGTCATCCGCACCGACCTCTCGGCCGCCTTCCACCTGACCAGGGCCTGCGTGCCCCACATGCTCAGGACCAGGTGGGGGCGGATCGTCAACATCAGCTCCATCGTCGGCCTCGGGGGCAACGCCGGCCAGGCCAACTACGCGGCCGCCAAGGCGGGGCTGGTGGGACTGACCAAGTCGGTGGCCAAGGAGCTGGGCTCCAGGAGCATCACCTGCAACGCGGTCGCCCCCGGCTATGTGCACACCGAGCTCACCGCCAACTCCATCAGCCCAGAGCAGCTGGCGGAGCTGGTCCGGTTGACCCCGCTGCGGCGCCAGGGGACCGCCGAGGAGATCGCCGCCGCGGTGGCGTTCCTCTGCAGCCCGGCCGCGTCCTTCATCACCGGGCAGGTCCTGGTGGTAGACGGCGGGCTGGCGGCCTGAGTCGTACCGGACCGGTCCCCCCGCCCGGGTACGATCGAGAGGTGGCCCGGGGCCAGCGCGGTGAGGGCGCCGAGCCGGCTTCCAGTGCCCTCAGTCCCCAGCTGCGGGAGCGGCTCTCGGAGCTGGGTCGGCCCGATTGGCCCGGGACCGGTCCCGGGCTCGACGCCGGAGAGCTCTGGACCCAGCTCTTCAGACGCTGGGGCCGGCGCGTCGGCTTGATCGAGCTCTACCAGCTGGAGGCAGCCGCCCGCGGGGTCAGCATCGAGGGGCTCGGCCAGGACGACCGGGACCGGATGGCCGCCCACGTGCTCCAGGCCCAGTTCCCCGGCTGGACCGCGCCCCTCCCCGCCCGCGAGCCGATCGTGGTGACCCCTACGATCCCCGCTGGCCCCTCCACTTCCGGTCCTGGCAGCGGCGGATCCGGGCCGGCCTGGGCGAAGCCGCGCTCCGGGTCGAGCACGTGGGCTCGACCGCGGTCCCCGGGCTCGACGCCAAACCGGTGATCGACATCCAGGTCAGCGTCGTCCGGCTCGGCGATGAGGACTGCTACGTGCCCCAGCTGGCCAGACTGGGAGTGCCGCTGCGCTCGCGCGACCTCTGGCACCGGTTCTTCTGCCCCGCGCCAGGAGAACCGCGCCGAGTGCAGATCCACGTCTGTCCTGAGGGCAGTGCCTGGGAGCGCGACCACCTGCTCTTCCGCGACCACCTGCGGGCCCACCCAGAGGCCCTGGCGGAGTACGCGGCCTTGAAGCGGGAGCTGGCCCGCCGCTGGCGAGACGACCGCCCCGCCTACACCGACGCCAAGAGCGGTTTCATCCTGGACACCCTGGAGGCGGCCGAGGCGTGGGCCCGGGAGACGGGCTGGAGGGTGACTGCCGGCTGATCCGGCCCTCGGTCCAGCTCGGCCTAGGCAACCGGGTCGAAGCCGTCCAGCTCCGTTCCCGGCGGCTCCTCGAGGACCGAGAAGGAGGTCACCCGGGCAGACTCCGGCCCCCTCCGCAGCAGCTGCTCGAACTCCTCCAGCTCCGTCGGCGGTCCTTCGGCCACCGCCTCCACCTCGCCCAGGTAAGTGTTGCGCACCCAGCCCCGCAGTCCCAGCCTGCGCCCGTGGAGAGTGGCGAAGGCGCGGAAGCCGACCATCTGCACCCGACCGCCGATCCGGTAGTGGCGGCGGGCCACCTCCGCCTTCCTCCGACCCTTCCCCTCAGCCACAGCAGAAGGCTAGCGAAATCCCACTCGCCCTACTTGGGCACGGTGCGGCCCGCCTCCTCCTCGCGCGCCAGCATGAAGAGGAGGTCGGAGAGCCGGTTCAGGTAGCGCAAGACCTCGCGGTTTTCCAGTTCGCCAGCACGGTCCAGGCTGACCGCCCGGCGCTCCGCCCGGCGGACCAGGGCTCGGGCCAGGTCGATTGCGGCGGCCCCCGGGCTGCCCCCTGGGATGACGAATCCCGCCGGCAGTCCCACCACCTGCTCCAGGTGGTGAACCTCGACCTCGAGGCGGTCCGCCGCCTCCGCCTCCAGGGTGGGGAAGTGGGCCTGCAGCTTCCCCCGCTCGCCCTTGGCAGTGGCCAGCTCGGACCCCACCGTGAAGCACTGCCGCTGCAGCTCCAGGATCCGCTCGGCGACCGCGGCATGGGAGCAGATCGAGCGGGCCAGCCCCAGGGCGGAGATCGCCTCATCCAGCGCGCCGTAGGCCTCGGTGCGGAGATCGTCCTTGGGCACCCGACCCCCGTAGAGAAGGCTGGTCTCACCGCCGTCCCCGCCCTTGGTGACGATGCTCAGGGCGATCTCAGCTGCCGTCCGCGGCAGGCGGCTGGGAACGGAGGGCTTGCTCTTCCACCAGCTTGGTGGCGGCCACCGCGGCGGTGGTGCCGTCGCCGACCGCGGTGGTCACCTGGCGGGTGAGCTGGGCCCTCACGTCGCCGGCGGCGTAGATGCCGGGGATGGAGGTCTGCATGTTGACGTCGGTCAGGAAATAGCCCTGTGAGTCGTGCTCGGCGTGGGGGCGAAGCAGGCCCGTGTTGGGCAGGAAGCCGATGAAGACGAAGACGCCGCCCACCTCCATCTCCTCCACCCGGCCGCTGGGAAGGTGGCTGAGCCGAACCCCCTCCACCCGGGACCCGTCCCCGAGGATCTCCTCCACCACGGTGCCGAGCAGGAAGTCGATCTTGGCGTTCTGCCGGGCCCGCTCGACCAGCAGGGGCTGGGCCCGGAACTGCTCACGGCGGTGGATCACGGTCACCTGGCTGGCGTAGCGGGTGAGGTAGGCGGCCTCCTCCAGGGCGGCGTCGCCACCTCCCACCACCGCCAGGTGCCGCCCCTTGAAGAAGGCGCCGTCGCAGACCGCACAGTAGGAGACCCCCAGGCCGGCGTACTCCTCCTCGCCGGGAACCCCGAGCTTGCGCGGCTTTCCGCCGGCGGTGATGATCACCGCGTGGGCGGTGTAGGGCTCGCCCTCCTCGAGCTCGATCCGCTTGGTTCCGTCAGGGTCCACCGAGATGGCGGTCACCTGTGCAGTGGCCAAAGTGGCCCCGAAGGAGAGGGCGTGCTCGGTCATGAGGGCTGCGAGGGCCGGCCCCTTGACCCTAGTGAAGCCGGGATAGTCCTCAATGTCCTCGGTGTTGAGCAGCTCCCCACCGGGGATTCCGGCCTCGATCAGGACGGTCCGCTTCAGCGCTCTGCCGGCGTAGAGGGCGGCGGTGAGCCCGGCCGGACCGGCACCGATCACCGCGATCTCGTATTGGCGCTCGTTCACTACCTTTCCTGGCTGGGCGAAGCCACCTGGGTCCAATTCGATTCTACCCAGAGCCCCGCTGACCAACGCGGGGCCGACGGCGTGGCCCGCCCAGCGGAGAAGGCTGCGCGGGCTGGACCCAACCCGAGAGAGGGAGCAGGCAGATGCCCACGAGCGGCCAGTTGGCCGACGGCGAGCGCCGTCACCCGCCGTGACCTTCGGGGCCCGCCCCGGGTCAGACCACGGCCTGGACCTTGGTGCGCCCCAGCCGCGCCGGCGCGGTCCGGACCTCCCCAGCCGGCCCGCCCCGGTGCGAGTACTGCCTCCAGACCTCGTTGCCCCCGGTGCGCCAGTTGACGCTGGGCTTTTCCAGCAACACCGGGTCCACCCGGTCCACATAGGCGCCCACGGTCCCGATCACCGACTCGATCAGGGTCTCCCCCAGGAGGTGGGGCTTGAGGCCGAGGTCGAGGAGATGCTGGTGCTTGGCGTTGTAGTAGTGGTCCTCCAACTCCACCCTGGGGTTGGAGATATGGGAGATCTGGGTGGTGAGGCCATGGTGCTCGCGGGCCTCGGAGACCAGATCGGCGAGCTCGTTGATGCTGAACTGCTCGGTGAACTGGTTGAACACCCGGCACTCGCTGCGCTCGGCTGGGTTCTCCAGGGCCAGGGTGATGCAGGCCATGGTGTCCCGGATGTCAAGGTAGCCGCGGGTCTGGCCACCCTGGCCGTACACGGTCAGCGGCTGACCCAGCGCCGCCTGCACGCAGAAGCGGTTGAGCGCTGTGCCCCAGATTGAGTCGAAGTCGAACCTCGTGGCCAGGTCGGGATGGAGGCCCGTGTCCTCGGTCTCGAGCCCGTAGACCACCCCCTGGTTGAGGTCGGTGGCCCGCATCCCCCAGACCCGGCAGGTGAAGTGGATGTTGTTGCTGTCGTGGACCTTGGAGAGGTGGTAGAAGCTCCCCGCCAGCTTGGGGAAGGGGAGGCGGTCGGTGCGGCCGTTGTGCTCGATGTCGATGTAGCCCTCTTCGATGTCGATGTTGGGCGTGCCGTACTCCCCCATCGTCCCCAGCTTGATCAGGTGGCAGTCGGGGACCCGTTCGTGGATCGCGAAGAGCAGGTTGAGGGTCCCGCTGACATTGTTGACCTGGGTGAAGACGGCGTGGTCGCGATCGATCATCGAGAAGGGGGCGCTGCGCTGCTCGGCGAAGTGGATGACCGCCTCAGGGCGGAACTCGGCGAAGAGCTGGTCAACCGCGGCGAAGTCGGTGAGGTCGGCGCGGCGCCACAGGATCGTCTTGCCGGTCAGCTCCTGCCAGCGCCGTACCCGCTGCGGCATCGACCTGATCGGGACCAGGCTGTAGGTTCCACCCTCCCGGTCCCAGCTTCGCCGGGCCAGGTTGTCGACCGCGACGACCCGATGCCCCAACCGGGACAGGTGCATAGCCATCGGCCAACCGATGTAGCCGTCGGCTCCCAGCACCAGCACGGTCAGACCGCTCGAACTCGCTTCACGGGTCATCTGCCCATCTCCCAGCGACATGCCGCCCAGGGGCGCCTCTTGCCGCCAATGCCCTCACCTGCATCATCGAAGGCCCGGTGGGCCAACCCGGCGATGTTGCCAGAGGCGATGAGATCAAGTCAATCGAGAAGGGGGTCGGAGCCGAGATTCTAAGCAGGAACTCAGCCGCTGAGCCAGGACTGGATCACCTGGTCGATGTGGGTGATCGGGATCGCGAAGGCGTTGGCCCCGGTCTCCGCCGCCAGGGTCAGGATCCCCACCACTTGGCCCCGCGGCGTGAGCACCGGGCCCCCACTGTTCCCGGGGAAGACCTGGCCCCCGATGCGCATCAGCCCGGTGTAGTTGGAGACCTCCCCGGGGGCGGCATCGGGTACGGTGGCGCTCTGGTCGAGCGCGCCGACCTCGGAGACGGTCACCGGGGGATGGCCGGTGGCCCCCTGGGCGGCCAGCACCACCACGGGCTCCCCGACCGGTGGCAGCGAGTCCTCGATCGGGAAGGCGGCCTCCTCAAAGCCCCAGACGTGAATCTCGGCCAGGTCCCAGGCGGGGTCGTCGTTGATCACCTCGGCGCTGTACTGGAGGCCGGAGGGCAGGAGGATGTGAAAGCTCTGGCCCTCGTGGACCACGTGGTCGTTGGTGAGGAAGTCGCCGGTGTCGTCGACGGGCCAGCCGGTGCCCAGCTCCTCCGAGGTGGGCCCCACGGCCACCACCGTCACCACCTCCGGGAGGTCAGCGGCCGCCACCGCCTCCAGCAGCTGGCTGGCGGCGGCCGGCATGGGAGCGGGGCTCGAGCTCGCCGCTGACGGGCTGGCCTCGGGCCGGCTTCCGGTGTGGCGGTGGGGGAGGTTGGTGCCAAAGATCACCGCACCGGACCCGACCGCGATCCCCATCGCGGCGATCGCCAGCACCGAGACCATCCGCCGGCCAAGGTGGCGGCCCGCTGGCGCTTCTGGCTCGGGTGGTGAGGGAGGAGGCGGCCCCTCCATCTGCGCCCAGAGCGATGGCAGGGGAGGGTGAGGCACCGGAGGCTGTGCGGGAGCACCGGGCACCCAGGGCAGCGGCAAACGGGGAGTTTCCTCCGCGCCCGGATGGCTGGGCTGATCCTCCGCACGAGGATCCAGATCCGTGTTCACACCTCCGGCGCATGGGCCGATTACGCCTGGACTCCCCCGACCACGCTAAGCATATCCCTGCTGAAGCGCCCTGCCGCCACCGGCACCTCAGGCCGGCGGGCTACCGCTAGGTGGCCGCGTCGGGGCCGGGCCGGCCTCCGACGGGGTCGGGGCCCGCCGACGGCGCCAGATCCAGAGGGCGCCGCCGAGGACGAGCAGCACCACCACCACCGCCACCAAGGCGATCAGCCAGGCCGGCGCTGGAAGGACGTCGGCACCGCTGGCCGTGGCGATCAGGGGCACTGGGCTGATGACGATCGGGTTCGGCACCGGCAGCACCGGAGCGGACCACTGGACCATTGCCTGCCCATCCCCCTGGGCCGGAGCGCTCGCGGCGTCAAGGATCGTCACCGAGGTCGCGGTGGGGCTGACGTAGCTCGTGCCGCCACCTCCCCCACCCCCGGCCCCGACCGCGTAACCACCGGCGGTACTGAGGCAGCTCTCTCCGGCCGCCCCTCCCCCACCTCCGAGGTAGCCACCACCGCCGCCCCCGCCGCCGAGGCTCTGTGACGTGCCAGCCAGCGTGGCGCTGCTGGCTGCTCCACCGGAGCCCGGCGCAGAGTCGGTCCAGGTTAGGCCGTCGGCGCCGGGCGGGCCGGGCGCGGAGCTGTCGTCACAGGCTGCCGGTGCAGCGGCCCCGCCCGGCCCCGCCACCGGACCCGGGGGGACCGCCAGCGAGGTGCCGCCCGGAGACCCGGCGGCGGCGATGATCTGGGCTGAGATGGTGACCGAGTCGCCGGTCCCGCCGCTTCCCCCCGCCGCACCACCGGCGCCGCCAGAGCCCGGGCAGCTGCTTCCCGGGCTGCAGCCGGGAGCGG
>Ga0182014_10005208_pt1 | contig 14548 bp, 15 predicted proteins | sample 612S2DmetaG_FD_120489 | JGI IMG/M metagenome (GOLD analysis project Ga0182014, IMG submission 120489) | Permafrost microbial communities from Stordalen Mire, Sweden - 612S2D metaG | ecosystem: Environmental > Terrestrial > Soil > Wetlands > Permafrost | place: Sweden: Stordalen | collected... | reverse complement strand
GCTCCTGGCACTCCCGGTGGTGGAAGACTACTTCAGGGTCGAGCACCGGCCCCCGTAGCTCAGGGGACAGAGCAGCGGTTTCCTAAACCGCGTGTCGCAGGTTCGAGTCCTGCCGGGGGCGCCGACCAGTCCTCCGCACGAACCTGTGCGGAGGTGCCGGCGTCACTTCGTCTGTCATCGTAGAGGGTGAGAGCGACGTCGAGGGCCTGGTCCTCCGGCTGGTAGGTGATGCTCAGCTGGAGCGCGTCGAACAGCGCCCGCAGCTCGGTCTCCGGGGCATCCGCGATCCGCTCGGCAAGGATCGGCAGCCGGTCGAGCAACGGGGCGACCTCGGCGAAGCTGGGCGGCGCTGCTGCGGCCTTCGCGTCGAGCGCGGCGAGGCGAGCACGGCGCTCGGTGATCGCCTCCTCCAGCTCGGCGATGCGCTCCGCGACCCGGCGGCGAAGCGCGGGGGTGACGTCGTCAGTTTCGAGGTTCAGCACCTGGCGATCGAGGCGTCGTTCCAAATCGGCAATCTCGGCCTCGGCCTCGACACGGCGAGCGCCCGCCGGTGCGACGTGCTCGGGCGTGGCGCCCTCCTCCAGGCACGCCCGCCAGTAGTCGCGCCGGTCCGGTCCGAAGAGCGCCGCGGCGAGGAACGGGCGGAGCGCGCTGTCCACGCGGGCCTGGTTCAGGTAGACGTTCACGGGATGGCCGACAGGGATGTCCTTCGCGCGCTGATGCGAGGGCTGGCAGGAGTAGTACGTCGAGGATCTGCGGTGGTTGCCCCACATGCGCAGCCCGCAGATCCCGCAGTGGAGCAGCCCCCGGTAGAGGTAGTTCGTCCGAGCCGCTGGTCGGGCCTCGGTCGCGCTGACCCCGATTCGCGAGCGTGCATTCGACACCGCCCGGGCCTCCACCGCGTCGTGCTCCTCCCGGCTCACGATCGCGGGGTGCGCCGGCTCCTCGGACCAGATCCAGTGCTCGGGCGGGTTCATCCGGTTGCCGCCCTTCTTCCTCGCCCGGCGGTTCCAGACCTGGTAGCCGGTGTACTTCGGGTTGTGGAGCGCCTCCCAGACGCTGGAGCGGCTCCAGTATCCGAGCGCCGCCGCGGGGTCGACCGGGACCGGCGGCGGGTAGCGATCGGGGTTCGCGTTCAAGGCGTCGCGGATCTGGAGGAGCCCGAGGCCGCCCGCGAGATACCAGTCGTAGATCGCACGCACAACCGGCGCGCGGACCGGATCGAGCTCGAGTGTCCGCTTGGCCTGCCCGCGGCTCGCCTTGTGCGGGTTCGGATGGTCGTGGGTGAGGAAACGGTAGCCGTAGAGCGCCACGCCACCGGTGTGCCAGCCTTGGCGGGTCGAGGTCTCGAGACCCTGGCGGGACTTCACCATCAGCTCGTGGTGATAACCACGAGCGATGCCGATGTTCACGTGGCGGAGCACGATGGTCCCGAACGACTCCTCCATCGGCTCGTCCGCGGCACAGAGCCGGACCCCGGCACTTCGCAGCTCGTCCTCGACCCGGAAGGCGACCGAGGAGTTGCGCGACAAGCGTGAGATGGACTCGACGATCACCCGGTCGAAACGCGCAGGGCGATGTTTGGCATCGGCAAGCAGATCCTGCAGGCCACCGTCGCGCGGGATCGCGATGTCGAAGCCCGCAAGGTTCCCCGAGCCGCGTGCCTCATAGGCCCGCGTCCCGGACTCGATGTCGTAGTAGTGGCCTACGATCCGCCCACCCGCCTCGCCGACCGCGCGTTCGACGTTGTCGAGCTGGCGCGGGAAGCTGAGCGTCGGGTCCTGCTCGTCCTCGGTCGAGACCCGGCCGTAGAAGGCGTAGCGGGGAGCAGGTGGGACCGAATTGGACACGAAGGAGCCCGCCCGCGTCGGGGGCGCCCCGGGCCGTGCTGAAGGTGTCGGTATGGTCATCGCGTGCCTCCCTCGTGGTCGACCCCCTGTCCTACCTCCATCTCGGCGAGGACCGCGAGCATCTCGGAGAGCGCCCGACCCTGCGCCGCGGCGAGCGCCCGGCCCTCCTCGCCACCGACGATGCGGACCTCGACCCGCAGCGAGAGGCGGGGAGCGGCGCCGACCGGGCCGTGGACCCCCGTGCGGGCAGCCGCCTCGCCCCGTCGCCCCAGCAGCGCCGGTCGATCAGGTACGGCCATGCGTCGCGCCGAGTCATTTCCGCCGCCCACGTCGCCGCGTGGGCGCCGCTCGATGCGCGTCCGCTCCGTCGCGGCCTGCCCGGCGATGTCCCGCCGGCCATCACGCGCGGCGCTCATCGCGTGCCTCCATCGTGCTGATCGCGCGCAAGGTCCGTGAGCGCCACGCGCGGCCCGGTCTCGCCGATCGGAAGGAAGCCCGCGCCGGCCGGCGAGGCACCCTCGAGGGCTGTCGCGACCGGGACCGGCGCACCGCCAAGAGTCCGCCGGGCCTGTGCCTCGCGTTTCGCACCGCTGAAGACGAAAAGCACGGTGAACCGGTCCCGTGTCGCCGCGGCAAGGGTCGCGTAGCCCTCGAGCTTTGCCGCGAGGCGCTCGTGGGTCTCGGTCCCGCGGTCGTACTCCAAGAAGAACGCGCACTCGGTACTGCGGGCGCGCCAGACGCCGTAGCCGTCGGGTCGGACGACCTCGCCAAAGCGCGCCCGGCAGCACCGCTCGGACCACCACGTCGACAGCTCCACCTCCGGGTCACCTCGTGCCGCGCCGAGAAGCGCGCAGAAGAACCCGTTCACCCCGACGCGGTGATCGAGCTGGCGGCTCGTAGCGAGGCCGAGCGCACGGTCGCGTCGCCAGGACAGCTCGTGTTCCTCGAGGCCCCTCTCGGCCGCGACGACCATCGCCCCGAGCGCGTCGAGGACGTAGTGCTGCGGCGCGCTGCCGACCGGGCGGAACGGCCGGAAGCGGTCGAGCACCCGGAGCCGATGAAGCGTCGCGAGACGGTGGCGCGCGGAGATCGGACTGTCGAAGGCGACCGTCGTGATCTGGTTCGTCGTGAGCACCCGATGCTCCGCGAGCAGGTCGCAGAGGTAGCGGTCCCGATCGGTGAGATGGGACGCGAGACAGGTCACGAGATCCTCGGACAGCCGCAGCCGCGGCCGGCCGAGGGACCGAGGAGAAGAAAGAGGAGATGCAGATTGATACGAAGTCGGAGGAGGCATCGTCCGGGGGATCGGCCGGGTCACCTTTGGTCCCCACCGGCGTCGGGGCTACGCGACAGCCCCGGCAGGTTGAAACCGTCCGGGGTAGCGCCCGGGGGATCGGCCGGCGACCTGCCGCCCCAAGATCGACGGCTCCTCGGTTCTTGCCTGCCGGCCGACTCGCCACCTGCGCCGCCCTCATGAGCAAGGGCTGCCGCACGGCGATCCATCTCGCTCCTGCCGAACTGCTCGCGTGAGCACCGCCGGACGAGCTTCGCGCGACCTCGCTCGACCGGCGGAGCCGCCTCGGTGCGCAGCGTAAAGGCGGAGTTCTCCTCGCCGTCGACGACGAGGCGACAGCCCGCCTGGAACGCGCCGAGGTGGGAGAGATCGTGCGCGGACAACTCCGGGGCGACGTGGCGCTCGAGGCGCCTGGCGTCCTCCGGCGAGCAGTTGAAGATGACCTTCGTGCGTGCGTTCGCAGAGATCGCATCGGCGAGCTGCTCGCCGAGCTGGCTGAGCGTCTGATGCGCGAGCACGAGGCCGAGTCCGTAGCCGCGGGCCTCGGCGAGCATGTCGGCGATGCTGCCGGGAAGCCCGAGGAAGTTCTGGCACTCGTCGAGATAGAGGCTGGAGAGACTCCGGACCCGCCCGGCTCGTGCCCGCGCCGCGGCCTCTTGCCAGACCTGCGCGACGAGCAGCGACCCCATGAGGCGCACGCTCTCGTCGCCGAGGATCCCCTTCGGCAATCTGCAGAGCAGCAGACCGCCGTCGAGGACCTCTTCGAGGGAGAAGCTCGAGGTCCCCGAGCCGATGACTGCGCGGATAAAGGGCCGGAGCAAGAACGCCCGGAGCTTGTTCGTGAGCGGCGCGATCACCGCGGCCCGCGCGCCCTCCGACATCGCGTCGTACTGGCGCCAGAAGCTCCGGAGCACGGGGTCGGAGACCGCAGTAACGAGCGGAGCACGGTAGAGCGGGTCGGTCAGCAGCCTTGGCACCTGGGTGAGGCTCGCCCCGCGGTGGCTGCACAAGGTGAGCAGCGCTGCTCGGCACACGTCGTCGGTCCTCGGACCCCAGGCCGAGGAGAACAGCCGGCTCATCACCCCGGTCACCTGGTCGACCACGAGATGGGTGTCCGCTCCGGCGAGCACGTTGAGCGCAGGCGGTGCGTGGTCCTCGGCGTCGATGACGACGACGCGGTCCGCAGCATCGAGGGGGAGGCGGTCCAAGATGTCGGTGACGAGATCCCCCTTCGGGTCGATGACGACCGCCCCGCGGTGCGCGGCGACGTCTTGACACACGAGGTTCACCATGAGAGTCGACTTGCCCGAGCCGGTCGCCCCGATGAGGTGCATGTGCTGGGTCGCGTCGCGCGGTGCGAGCGCGACAGGACGGCGCGTGCCGCTCTCGGCGTGGCCGAGCACCTTTCCCTCTCGCGGGGTCGCCGGAGGTGGCGCGACCGTCCTCGCGCCGGCGCGTGCGACGCCGGGGACGTCCCGGTCGATCGGCAGGTGTGCGAGCGCCGCCAGCTCCAAGAGCGAGTAGAGATCGCCGCGGCGAAGTTGCCGGCGGGAAATCGCCACGCCGGGGCGACGAAGGCCGCGGGCGACGAGCGCGTTGTCACCGGAGTAGGCCGAGAACGCGGCGGTGAGCGCACGGACCCGGCTCGTCTGGAGACGTGTGCTCCAGCGATCGGCATCGGCGCTTGAGACCGCGACGCGGACCACCGCCTCGAAGCACGGCCGTGCGAGCTTGTCCCGTGCCCCTTCAGCTGCGACGCGGGGAGCGCCGCCGAGCTGGCGGAGGGGCGGGGGGTGCGGCGCGAGGAGGATGGCCCCGGGGTGATGAGCCCGGTGACGACGTCAAGCACGCCGTGGACGACCGGCCCGAGCATGCCGAGCACCGGTCCCGGTGCGGCGATCCCCTCGATGGCGAGCACACCGCGTTGGGCCTTGGCGGTAACCCGCCGGGAGGCGGGACGGCACAGCACCTGGACGATCGCGTGCTCGCTGGCACCGAGCTCGGCCGCAGCACCGAGCACGGCCCGGAGCGGGTCGAGGTCGTGGCCGATCGCGATCGGGAGCCACGGCACGCGCCGCAGGCGCAGCTCTCGGCCGGCACACGAGCCACCCGCGATCACCACGTCCTTCGCCTCGACCGGGACGGCCGTCGCACCCGGCCACGCTGCAGCGACGGCACGTGCAAGGTGGCTCAGCTCGGCGCGCGGCACGACGAGTCGGAACCGGACGCGCTCCTCCGCGATGTGGGTCTCGAAGGCGACCTGCGGGGAGGCCGCTAGCAACCGACTGCCCGAGGAGAGCAGGCCGTGGGCGTTCGACCAGAACGCCGCGGCGCCGGCCCGATCGACGGCGGGCGGCGGGAGGATCTCGAGGTAGGCGGCATCGCCTGCCGACCTACTGGCACGAAGCCGCCGCGTGAGGCCCGTGAGGGCGACGACGAGGAGCACGACCCCGACGAGTGGTGGGACCACGTGGAGGAGAGCCGCGGAGGCGAGGTGAGCAAGAAGGTGGCCGAGGAGTCGCATGGCCGCCGACGGGTCCCGCAAGAAGCGTGCGAGTGGGCTGTTCATCGCCGACGTCGGTGTTGGCGCGGCGGCAGCGAGCACGGGGGTCCCGAGCGACGAGGTGTGCAGTGTCATAGGCGGTAGCTCCTTGTTCGTGATCGGGTCGAAGAGGGACGCGACCCGGTGGCCCGTCGCCCCTCGCATAGAACCGGCAGCTGAGGGCCGTCTTGTGACGGGGGTGTTGCAGATGTGAAACACACCCATCCCTCAAGCGACCCCTCGCCGCGTCGACCGACCGGGACCGGGTGGGCGCGTTCGCGTCCATCACCTCTAGAACAAGGGGAAATGGGCTGTTTTTGCAGAGAGTGTTTCGTAATCGAAACGCATCTAGGATCTCCCTGGTGGACCAGCACGACGCGGAAGCCCGGGTTGCGGCCAGAGCGGAAGCCCGCGGCGACGCGCTCATCGCGATGGTGCGCTGGGGCCTCGCGGCCTATGAGGCGAGTGACTCCGAGCGCCGGATAACCGCGCTAGCCAAGGCTCGCACTGCAGCCGAATTGGCCTTCCACCAGGAGCTCTATCTCGCAAATGCCTCGAAGTCGACGCGGTTCACCTGGCGCCAGCTCACAAGCCTCACCGGCACCCTCTACCGCCGCTACCACACCCGCCCGGCGAAGCTCCCGCCCGGGCGGCCGGGCCGGCTCGGGTGAGCGACGGCGTAGTGACGAACCCTCGCCACGTCCGATGCGAGGCGTGCATCGATGCCGACCCTACCTCGACAGCCGAGATCAGGGGACGGCGAGGCGCAGCGATCGCGGCTCGGAAGCGAGCACTCACGGAGTGGGACAGGGCCAACACCGGCAGGGTTTACGACCCAGAGCTGTTCCGGCGGGAGATCCTGCCGAGGCTCCGGACCGTGTCGCTTGCCGAGATCATGGCGGCGGCCGGTTGTTCCAAGGCGTCTGCGTCCGACTACCGGCGCGGAAAGCGGACGCCGCATGTCTCGACGTGGCAGCGGTTGGCGGAGCTGGTCGGGTCCGAGTCGACATCTATGGCGGAAGCGAAGCAATGAGGGAGAGAGGCTCGACCAGGGTTTCACCCCACTGCTCGTCGGTCGCTTTCGATGAGTTCCTCGGCAGATGGCTTGTCGCTCGCCTTCCGCACTGGCGGCAACGGCAACTCGCTGATGCTCGCTGGCTGAGGGCCGAGCTTCTTGGAGAAGTTTTGTGCTCGCTTGACGTGTAGGAGAACCTGGGCGACTTGAACCAGTTTTACGTCCAGCCCATCCTTCTTGACCCGCGCCGCTTCCTCCACCGCGCCGCGAGTGAAGCTGAAGGCGATGACATAGCCCGTGGTCTTGCCAACGCGACGAATGGCTGTCTCGAAGTTATCTACGACATTGCGGCCAACGTGCTCTGATTGTTTGACCTGAACGGGGTTTGGGTGCCGAAAACCCTATCCAAGCGATTCACCTGGGGATTCTGTGCAGGGGAACTGGGGACATGATCGGCACGGGCAGGCGGTCAGAACCATTCAATCCAGGCCGACGTGTATCCCAACCTGGGTGCTACCAGGTGAGCGACCTTCGCTAGACAGAAGGCATCCGATACGAGTCATCCCAGTTCAGGTCAGGACACCTGGACGACATTCTCGGCACTCACAGGTGTCAAACAAGGGATCACCTTGTTGGCTGGAGCTTGTGGGAGAATGCCGACTGCGCACAGGAGGCGAGAATGACGTTCGAATACGACGTCGTGGTAGTCGGAGGCTGCGGCCACGTTGGGCTCCCCCTGGGCTTGGCCTTCGCAGACCGCGACTTGAGCGTTGCTCTGTTCGACACGGACGCATCAACAGTCGCCGATGTCGCCGCCGGCATGATGCCTTTTGAGGAACCAGGTGCCACTGAGATTCTCAGACGCGTAAGGGGCTCGCGCCTCATCGCCACCACTGATCGGTCCGTGGTGGCAAGGGCCGAGCACGTGGTCATCGTCGTCGGCACGCCCCTTGGCGAACACCTGGACCCGGATTGGACAGCAGTATCTTCCACCGTGATCGAGCTGGCCGACCAACTCCATAACGGTCAGCTCCTGATCCTGCGTTCGACCGTCTACCCGGGCACAACGGCCCTCGTCGAGCGCAAAGTGTCGGAACTTGGCCTCCAGCTTGGCATCGCCTTCTGCCCCGAGAGGATCGCGGAAGGTCACGCCATTGAAGAGATCTTCGATCTCCCCCAGATCGTGGCTGCGAGGGAGGAGGGCACATTCCAGCGTGCCCAAGACCTCTTCCACGTCCTAACCAGCAAGACTGTCCGCTTATCCCCCGAGGAGGCGGAACTCGCAAAACTCTTCACGAACACTTGGCGGTACATCAAGTTCGCTACAGCCAATCAGCTGTTCATGATGGCGAACGACTTCGGTCTCAACTATGAGCGTATCCGCGCCGGACTGTCGTTGGACTACCCACGGGCGGCAGACCTTCCGGGGGCGGGATTCGCCGCCGGACCCTGCCTGTTGAAGGACACCATGCAGTTGGCTGCATTCAACAACAACAACTTCCTGGTCGGCCAAGCCGCGATCATGGTAAACGAGGGTCTACCGCTATACGTCGTCTCCAAGCTCGAACAGCATTTCCCGATCCGTGACATGACGGTGGGCCTGCTTGGGATGGCGTTCAAAGCGGAGTCCGAAGATATGCGCTCGAGTCTCAGCTACAAGCTGAAGCGACTTCTGGGTTTCAAGGCTCACGTGGTGCTCTGCCACGATCCGTATGTTCGTGGTGACCCCGAGTTGGTCGAGCTTGACGTGTTGCTCGCGGAATCGCAGCTCTTGATCGTCGGCGCGCCGCACCACATGTACCGCGACCTACGCCCGACCGTGCCGCTCATCGACATCTGGGGCTTTCACGAACAGGGACGAGCTCCATGATCGGACCCCCCAGGGTGTCCATCATCGTCACCGCCTATGAGGAGGGAGAGGCCATCGTTGGCTATCTCGACCGTCTCCTCGAGTCGGTGACCTTCCCTTGCGAGGCGCTCGTCGTATACGACTCGCCCGACGACAGCACGGCTCCCTGGGTAGATGATTACGCCCGGCGCGACCCCCGGGTAGTGCCCACCCTCAACACCTACGGTCGGGGACCGGCGAGGGCTCTGCGAACAGGGTTCGAACATGCCAGAGCGGCCGTGGCTGTAGTGACGATGGCTGACGGATGTGACGACCCGGCGCAGATCGAACCGCTCACTCGACTCGTCGAGCGTGGCATCGTGATCGCGGCTGCTTCAAGGTACATGCGGGGCGGACGGCAGATTGGCGCGCCCCCCTTCAAGAGTCTGTTGTCTCGGCTGGCTGGGAGGTCGCTCTACCTCTTCGCGCGGGTAGGCACCCACGACGCGACCAACTCCTTCAAGGCTTACGCCCTCGACTTCGTGCGAGAAGTGGGCATCGAGTCCGACGCCGGCTTCGAAGTGGGGATAGAACTTGTCGCCAAGGCCCGACGACGTCGCCTTCCCGTAGCCGAGCTCCCGACCATCTGGCTAGAGCGCACCCATGGCGCCTCGAGCTTCAGAATTCTTAAGTGGGTCCCCAAGTATCTCCGCTGGTATCGCTACGCATTCGGCCCGCCGATCCAGAAGCTCCAGCAGGCTCGCGTGGCGGACCAGGCGGTGCTCGGCGCGACCGAGGGTACCCCGACGGCGTGACCGCGAGCACACATGCTGAGATTGGATCGGCTCTCACTGTATGAACCTTCCCGGGCAGACGCGCTGGTGACAGAAAGGTCGATGGTCAATGGGTAGTGTGCTGGTCAGCGGTTCTGCAGGCTTCATAGGCGGTTATCTCGTCCGAGAGCTTCTGGAGCGCGGCTACGACGTCACCGGGATCGACAATCTCTCAAAATACGGCCGGGTTGCCAAGTCCTATGACGACCATCCCTCCTACAAATTCGTCATAGGAGACGCTCGCGACGTCGGGCTCCTAACCGATCTCCTCATATCCTGCGACCACTTCGTGGCGGGCGCCGCCATGATCGGCGGGATCTCTTACTTCCACGCCTACGCCTACGACCTCCTGGCGACTAACGAACGGATCATGGCGGCTTCCTGCGACGCGGCAATCGCGGCCCACCGGGCTGGGACTCTCCAGAAGGTGACGTACCTGTCGTCCTCTATGATCTTCGAGTCAACCGACCGCTGGCCTTCCCGCGAAGGTGACGAGCGGCACGTACCCCCTCCGCTGTCGTCCTACGGCTTTCAGAAGCTAGCCGTGGAGTACTTCGCGAAAGCAGCCTGGGAACAGTACAAGCTACCCTACACGATCATTCGTCCCTTCAACTGCGTCGGGGTTGGAGAGCACCGCGCGCTCGGGGAAGTACAGGTTTTGTCGGGGAACGTCAAACTGGCCATGAGCCATGTCGTGCCCGACCTCGTGCAGAAGGTTCTGAAGGGCCAGGACCCTCTCCACATCCTCGGCGACGGCTCGCAGGTCCGCCACTACACGTACGGTGCCGACCTGGCCAAAGGAATCGTCGATGCCATGGAATCACCAGCCGCACGAAACGAGGACTTCAACTTGTCCACGCCGGTCTCGACGACCGTGCTCGAACTCGCAAGACTCATCTGGCACAAGATCAACGGCCCCGACAAGCCGCTCCGTTATGTCTCGGACGAACCTTATGAACATGACGTTGCCCGTCGCGTGCCCTCGACCGACAAAGCCACGAGAGTCCTCGGGTTCTCCGCTCACACCACGCTCGACGAGATGCTCGATGAGGTCATCCCTTGGGTAGCAGATGCGATCGCCAATGGGCTTATCTGACCATCGCGACTTGAGCCCAGACACGATGTCCGTCGTCCCAGCCGACGAAGCTCACAGCTCGTCGAGTAGGCATTCTCTCCCCGTTCTCCGTCGGGACCATCCAAACCTGTCCCGTATTGCGCTACTGGCAGCCGGGTTAGCCCCGCCGGCATTGTACTTTCTTTTTGTCGCTCACTACGGAGTAAACTTCATCTACTGGGACGAGTGGGCCGTCGTGCCACTAATAAACGCCGAACTTCACGGCTCTCTTACTTTCACAATGTTGTGGGCACAACACAACGAGAACCGCATGCTGCTTCCGAATGTCCTGTTCGTCCTCTCGGGCCGCTTCGATCATTTTGACACTCGCGCAATAATGTTCCTAAGCGCGAGCCTATATACGCTCAGCTTCTGGCTCTACCTGGCAATCCACAAGACCTATGCTGGTAGAAGCCTTAGACCACTTCCCATATTGCTCACAGGCTGCGTATGGTTTAGCCTTGAGGACTTTGAGAATGCTCTGTGGGGATTTCAACTTGCATGGTTCCTCATCGTCTTCCTTCTGATGATCCTGCTTTTCCTGTTCTCCCGGCGCCGGATCACCAACCTCGGCCTATCGATATCGATTCTCGTGGCTGCAGCAGCAAGTATTTCTTCGCTGCAAGGGCTCATCCTGTGGCCGGTCGGATTCCTCTGCCTCATATGGAGGACGCCCGGTCGCACTCGCTTGATTAAACTGTCATCGGTATGGGTATCCGCGACGGCCGGTTGCTCCTTTTTCTATTTTTGGAATTTCCGGTTTGGAGCTGAGGCAACGGGTGGAGGTTCAGTATCGTTCGCGCTTCGACATCCAGTGGAAGTGGTCCGATACTTCTTCATCGCCATTGGCAATCTGTTCCCAGTCAACCTCAGCCTAAATGTGTTTAGGACGGTGTCAGAGGAACTCGCCATGTATGAGTGTATTGGAGTTGTCATATTTGCCGTCGCTGTGTTCGTGGTCTGGGCTTCCTACCGAAGGTATCGGGCGGAAAGGCGGGTGCCGCTTCCGGCAGCGCTGATATTGTTCGCGGTGTGCTTCGATATTTCTATCGCGCTCGGACGCGTCAGCCTCGGCTTGGGGGTAGCACGATCGTCTCGATACACGATGGCGAACCTACTCATGCTCGTCGCGATCGCCTCGTATTACTTTGGGTCCCCAATACTTCGGGCGGCACACGCGGATAAAAGGGCCTGGCTCTCCGTTGTGATACCCGAAACGATGATCGCCGTCGTGCTGGTCGCTCAGATATGGGTTACCGTTCCGTATGGTTACTCTCATGGCAAGTCCCTTGCGGGGCAACGTAACCGCGGCGCGCAAGTCGTGGTCAACTTGGCTGAAGGTACCCCGCCGGAGCGGGCGTGGGATGTATATACGCTCGTGTATCCAGGACTTCCAGCTGCTGCGCCGCTTCTGAGGGAAGCGAAGAAAGACCAGCTGAGCGTCTTTTATCCTCCCCTCTACCGTTACTATAGACATCTGGGTTTCCCAAGATAGGCTCATGGCCCGTGACTGATGTCGTTTTCGCATCAGTTCAGTCACGACGGCGGAGACTGGACAGCTTCCCGGACGGAAGACCCGCGACTAGCTCAAACAGCTTGTCTCGGTTGAAAGCCTTCACGTCTCGGATGTAGCGATACCACCTCGTCATGATCACGACCGGCAATGATGCATCAGCCCTTCCGCCCCGAGGTTCCGTGCACGGGAGACGGGGAGCGGAGGGGCTTCCGGGAACTTCCAGACCCACTCGCCCTCGGCGTCAGCGGAGGTGAGGGATCAACCCTCCGGGGGTCGTCCGTCCATCTCTGTACCCTTGGGTGGGTGACCGTTGGCCCTGTCAACTGGGGTTCCGACTCCGGTGAGCTCCTCGAAGCAGTGATGGCCGTCCTCCTGCTTCAGGAGCGCCCTAACGCTTGGCGACGAGTCCCGTCGCAGGGAGATGGCGGGGTCGATGTCGTCGAGCCCGCCGACGGCGGATACCACGTCTATCGGATCAAGAAATTCGCGCAACGCCTTACCGCTGGGCAGAAGGCCCAGATCAAGAGGTCTCTCGATCATGTGATCACGGACCCGCGCCTCGACAAGCCCGTAGTCAAGTGGTCGCTAGTCATGCCTCTTGACCCGACCAGCGAGGACGAAACCTGGTTCCGGGAGCTCGTGGCCGACGCTCCTTTTCCGTGCGAGTGGTTGGGCCGTATTTTCTGGGACTCCGAAGCCGCGAAATTCCCATACGTCATCGACTACCACCTGCGAGACGGAAAAGCACGGCTGGTGGAGAGAGTAAGGACGTTGGGTCAGCTCATCTCTGATCCAGAAGCCCCAGTTCGACCAGGTGATGTCGCCTCGCGGGTTCAGGCACTCATGTCCGAATTGAACAAGACGGACCCCCACTATCGGTACGACATGCTGCTGACTAGCCAGCCACCGGAGCGGAGTTCCCCTCCGGGAGTCGTCATGTCGCAAACTCGGGGCTCCGACGAAAGCGGGTATGTGACGATCGATGTCATCGCTCGCTACCCGCAAGCCATCGAAGACCGACCCGTAGGCGGTTCACTTTCAATGGCGCTCGTAGATCACGAACATGGTCTTGACATATCCGAGGAGTTTCGGAGCTTCTTGGAGTACGGCCGTGCATTCGAGGTTCCGGAGGGCGCGCTCCAGCAGGTCGTCGTTGACGCGCCGGGCGGCTTGGGTGGTGAGTTCGAAGGCGGTCAAGCAGTGATCGGACCCGCAACCATTCGCACCGCGGCCCCTGATCGGCTGGAGATCGACGTTCTCGCTCCTGGTGGCGAAGTCATCGCGACAATCACCGTTCAGGTCGATCAGGCAACCTCCGGATCGCGGGGGCTGGAACTCGTCGGGCACGAATCCGAAGGAGCCTTCAGCTTCGAGACCAGGATTGACATTGTGGGCGGTGGAGGTAGGCACGCGCCGGCGACTTGGCACCTTCGCCAGAACCACTTGGCCGGCCTACCCGCCGCCAGCGTGCTACCAGCGGCTCGCTTCCTCCATAATCTCTGCGCCCCCAACCGGCTCCGCATGCGACTCATGAATGGGCCAGCGCAGACGGCCCGTGCAGAGCAGCCGCTGGAACCTGCGGGTGGGCCGACTGACGACTTGGCGCTCCGGGTAACGGAAGGGCTCGCCGAGCTGCAGCCTCACTGTGCCATGCCGTTGCTTATCCCTGAGGCTGTGACACAAGAGGACATGGACGCTATGGACGTCGCGGTTCGGCTCCTTCGTGGCGAGACGCTTACGCGTCAACACGTCGAGATCGAAACTGTCGTGGCGCCTGATCGGGTGCAGGCGCTACAACAAGCGATCGCGTCCGGCACCCCTCTCGCGATTGCGTCTCCCCTGACCGTGACTGTCGCTAACGTGATCATCCCATTGGGCATGATCATGACGTCGTTGAGCGAGGTTCGACTGATTCAAGCCGTTCCGGCAGGCGCTGACGTCGCCATGCGGCTTTCCGCCGAGAAGATCGAAGAGTGTCTCTTGGCGCCGCCCCTTTAGGCTCCAGTCAGCAGTTCTTTGCCTGCAATGGGACGTGGTTCGATGTCGGCCCGACCGTTGCTGGTTGGCTGGCAGCGGACGAGTCCATCGAAGCCTTCTTCGCGCTGGCCGTCCCCGGCCAGCTAGCCAAAGCAAAGCAGGAGGTGGGGGACAGCAAGATCCGCAAAGGCAGGTGGATCGCACAGAACACGCCATGCCCGCCAGCGGTCAACGATCTGTACCGGCAGGTCGTTGTCGCACTACAAGGGTGACTTTGGTGTCGAGCCGGTGGGCCGAGGCGCGATGCGTGAGTCGCTGGGATGAGCTCTAGCGGTCCTTCCCGAACCCAGAAGTCGCTAACCCGGTGACGAACCCCCTGACGAACGGCCGAAGCCCGACGTCAGACCAGGTGAACGCGCCGGCTGAGCCGCATTATCCTGCGGAGGACTGCCCCGGCTCCCCCCGGGGGCGCAAGGAGATTTTCACGTTTTACCTGGACTTATCTTCACATTTGGGTGTAACACCCGACCGCAGCCGAGGGTGCCGTTGCTCTCTGCTCCTGAACGGGCGTGGAGGTTG
>Ga0182014_10005203_pt1 | contig 14555 bp, 14 predicted proteins | sample 612S2DmetaG_FD_120489 | JGI IMG/M metagenome (GOLD analysis project Ga0182014, IMG submission 120489) | Permafrost microbial communities from Stordalen Mire, Sweden - 612S2D metaG | ecosystem: Environmental > Terrestrial > Soil > Wetlands > Permafrost | place: Sweden: Stordalen | collected... | reverse complement strand
TTAGACGGTCGCCGGCATACGAATGGGCACGGGCCCGCAGCCTGCGGAAGCCGCCTACTTCCCGGCTGGATGCTCCTGATGCAGTTCGCCGGCCTCCTTGCGGGTCTGCTGGCTTGCCTTGAGCCAGTCCATCAGCAGAGAAGTTACATCCACGGTGGCGGCTTTCGGGTCGGCAGCGGACGAGTCAACAATGGCCGAGAGTTTCATCCTGCTGCTGAGTTCCTTGAATTCAGGCTGCAGGACGGCCAGGATGTTGCCGATGGGAGCTTTATCGACCAGCTGCTGCATGGCGAGATCCTGGCTCTCCGCGCCATACTTTTCCAGTTCTTTGGCTCTGGCCGTGTCATTGGCGGCTTTGACGGCATTCAATTCAAATCGGCGGTCAGCAAGAATAGCCGCCCACAGGGGCGAGCGGTAGAAGGCGAGCACGATGGAGGGCTTGTCGAAGGTTCCGACGACGGGAATGCTCTGAGCGGCTACCGGTGTGGCGGGTGGGGCGGGAGCCTGCGCGCTGGCTGCCAACGGGAGCAAGGCGAGGATGAGGGTGACGGCGAAGCCGATTCGTCTCATGACACACTTTTCCTTTCCTGACAGAAACGTGGATATACGCGGCAAACGGCGAGTTTCGTACTCGCGGGCATCTTACGACGGGCGCAGGAACGGGAATTGTGCCTGGGATCACCTGTGCGGGTTTAGAGCCGGGCACTGAAAAGCTCAATGGCGGAAGTGGCGGATGCCGGTGAAGACCATGGCTACGCCTAGCTTGTCGGCGGCGTCGATGACGTCCTGATCCTTCACCGAGCCGCCGGGCTGGATGACGGCGGTGGCGCCGGCCTGGGCTACGGTTTCAAGACCGTCGGGGAACGGAAAGAATGCGTCCGAGGCAGCCACCGAACCCGCAAGCGGCAGCACGGCCTTCATGGCGCCGAAACGGGCAGCGTCCACGCGGCTCATCTGCCCCGCGCCCACGCCGATGGTCTGGCCGTTCCTGGCGTAAACAATGGCGTTCGACTTGACGTGTTTGGCCACGCGCCAGGCGAAGAGCAGGCTGCGCAGCTCCTCGGCGGTGGGCGGACGCCAGGTGACGACTTTCAACTCCGATTCATTGACGCGGGCGGTGTCGGCATCCTGGAGGAGCAGGCCGCCGGAGACGTGCTTGACCACCGGCTGCGGCGGCGCGCTGTGGACCTCAACCAGCCGCAGGTTCTTCTTGGCGGCAAAGCGCTCCCGCGCCTCGGTGGTGAAGGCCGGAGCGGCGATAGCCTCGACGAACAGCTTGGCAATCTCCTGCGCGGCGTCCCCATCCACGGCCCGATTCGTGCCGATGACCCCGCCAAAGGCCGAGACCGGGTCGCAGGCCAGCGCCTTTTGGTAGGCGTCGAGGAGGTTCAAGCCGGTGGCCGCGCCGCAAGGGTTGGTGTGCTTCACGATGATCGCGACGGGCTCATTGAACTCCTGCGCCAGCTCCCAGCAGGCGTCCAGATCCACAAGGTTGTTGAAGCTGAGTTCCTTGCCCTGGAGCTGCCGAGCCCCGGCGATGCCCAGCCCCGTGCCGTCGGAATATAGCGCGGCGCGCTGGTGTGGGTTTTCGCCGTAGCGCAGCGACTGCGCCAGCGGGAAGTTGATGCGGAGAGTCGTGGGCAGGCTGGCCATGTCCGCGGCAGCGGGAGAATCCGGCGCGGGCGCTTCGGCAATCCTGTCCAGCGTATTGGCGATCGCCGTATCGTAAGCCGCGGTGGTTTGAAAGGCCTGCCGCGCCAGCCGCCAGCGGGTTTCCCGGCTCAGGCTGCCGCCGTTGGCCTGAAGCTCAGCGATAAGCGCCGCATAATCGGCGACGCGGGTCACAATGGCCACGTCTTCAAAATTCTTGGCCGCGGAACGCACCATCGACGGCCCGCCGATGTCGATGTTCTCGATCAAGTGGCCGAAAGCCACGCCGGGCTGGGCAGCGGTCTTCTCAAAGGCATACAGGTTCGCCACCACCATGTCGATGGGCTCGATCCCGTGGGCGGCCACGGCGGCTTCGTGCTCCTTGTTCCCGCGAATGTACAAGAGCCCCCCGTGTACGCGCGGGTGCAGCGTCTTCACGCGGCCGTCCAGCATCTCCGGAAAACCCGTCAGATCGCTGATGTCCTTGACGGCCAGGCCGGCCTCGCGCAGCGCCCGCGCCGTTCCGCCGGTGGAAACCAGTTCCACCCCGAAGCTCGCCAGCACCTGGGCAAACTCCACCACGCCGGTCTTGTCCGTAACGCTCAACAGCGCCCGCCGAATTCGCTTTTCCACACTCACAGTTCCACTCCTTTTCGGGTTCCGTTCATCCACGCACAGCCCCTGGCCGGAGCGCTGCGGGCGAAGACCAAACTCCAGACTACATCGAAGTTTTGCATCCGGATGCCCAATCCCATGATCGCAATGCGCCTCTCCCGCCTTTGAATCCTATGCCCCATCCTACAGCGTCCTCAAAAATGCTATAAAGTGAAGTCATGGGAAGTTATCCCCCCCCTCCCGAGCCGGAGATTCTCCCTCCTGGCACCGGTTATATCCCAGCGCCCCAACCAGTCCGCCGCCCGCGGCCGTCCTGGGCGTCCGCCCCGGCCACGTATTTGCTGGTCGGCATCAACTGCGCGGTCTTTCTGGCCATGGTGACGCACGGGGTCAGCGCGGGCGCTCCCACCACCGGACAACTGATGCATTGGGGCGCCAACAACGCCGGCAGCGTGCTGATAAACGGCGAGTGGTGGCGCATTGTCACCGCCATGTTTGTCCATGTAGGCATCCTTCACCTGGCCACCAACATGTGGTGCCTGTGGAACCTGGGCCTGCTTGCCGAGCCGCTCCTGGGTTCGTCGGGAGTGCTGGCGGTCTACATCCTCACCGGCGCGGCGGGCAACCTGCTTTCCACCTTCGTCAACTGGCTCACACCCTTCCGCGACGCGGCCGGAGGCATCTCCTTTCCGGCCGGCGCGGGAGCCTCGGGAGCCGTCTTCGGAATCGCCGGAGCGCTGATCATACTGCTCAAGTCGCGTCGGCTGCCGGTGCCGCCCCTCGAGCTGAAAAAGCTGCGCAAGTCGGTCATCTACTTTGCCGCACTCAACCTGGTGCTTGGCCTCTCCATCAGCTTTGGTACCCAGCTGACCGGCTCCGGCCTGCGGATCGACAACATGGCCCACATAGGAGGCTTCACCTGCGGGTTGCTCTTCGCCGCTCCGCTGGTGCCCCGGCTCGGCTCACCCCGGCCCTTTTTTGAGACCCGCCTGCGCATCGCCGTAGGGATGATTGTGGGTGTGCTGGTGTTGTTCGGCTTCTATCTGGCCCAGTTGCCGGGTTAGCGTTCAGGGCCGCCGCATCTTAATTTTGAGCAACAAATGAAGTACACGGGGCTTCAGTCCCGGCAAGAAGCAGGCGGAATCGATGGGCTTTACAGGCTGCGGAAAAACTCGTTCGGGCGGTAGGTTAGGGCTTTAGCCCTGACATAAACCGCGCAGAATCAACAGGGGGGGCTTAGCCCCTGAGGTATGCTTTTCGGAGAATTCGCTTGCTCTTCTGTCTTCTTCCGCACCCTGTTTTAGCCCTGAGGTAGGGCTTTCGGAAGCAGAAGCATACCTCAGGGCCTAAAGGCCCGGATTTTTGCACTTTGAATGTCAGGGCTAAAGCCCTGACCTGCCAGCGTCTCAGCTTTTAGCGAGTTTTTTTGTACAGGTTTTGAAGCGTGTGAAAGAATATTCCTCGTACGCTGATCGTCCTATTCCAATCCCCGGAGGCAGACCATGAAGCGCCGCGATTTTCTCAAACAAGCTGCCATCGCCGCCGCAGCCGTTGCATCCACCAGCAGACTCAACGCATCCAGCGCGACACCTTCCCGCCCGATTGCCCGCCGCACCCTCGGCAAGACGGGCGAACAGCTCTCTATCCTCGGCTTCGGTGGAATTGTGGTGATGAATGAGGACTCCGGCGCGGCGGCGAACATCGTTGCCGAGGCCGTGGACCGCGGCATCAACTACTTCGACGTAGCGCCCAGCTACGGCAATGCTCAGGACCAGTTGGGCCCGGCTCTTGCCCCCTATCGCAACAAGTCCTTTCTGGCCTGCAAGACCGAAGGCCGCATGAAAGACGACTCGCGCGCGCAGCTCGAACAGTCCCTTAAGCTGCTCAAGACCGACCACCTGGACCTCTACCAGTTCCACGCGCTCACCAAGATGACCGACCTGGACAAGGTTCTGGGGCCCGGCGGCGCAATGGAGACCATGGAAGCCGCCAAGAAAGAGGGAAAGATCCGCTATATCGGTTTTTCCGTCCACTCGGTCGAAACCGCCCTTGCGGCCATGGACCGCTACAACTTCGACACGGTTCTTTTTCCCGTCAATTGGGTGCTTTTCACCCAGGCCAACTTTGGCCCGCAAATCCTGAAGCGCGCGCAGGAAAAGAACATGGGCATCCTGGCGCTGAAGGGGATGGCCAAGACCGTATGGCCGGTCGGCGAGAAGCAGAATCATCCCCAGCCCAAGTGCTGGTATCAGCCCGCCGGTTTCCCCGATGAGGCGTCTCTGGGCCTGCGCTGGACTCTGGGCCATCCCATCACGGCCGCGATCCCGCCCGGTGACGAGCGCTACTTCCGTCTGGCCATGGACGTGGCGCAGAATTACAAGCCCCTGGAACCTGCCGAAGAACAGGCTCTGCTCGGCGGCGGCCACGGAGTGGAACCGATCTTCCACCTCGGCAACGACGTCTAGAGCGGCCTGGAGCGGCAAGGTCCAGCGACTATTGAAATGTTAAAGCCGTGTTAACATCGAATCTCAAGGAGCTGGCAGACCCCCATTCGACCCAGCCGGACCGAACTCCATGAACCTCTACCTCATGCGCCACGCCAATGCCGGACTCGCCCGCGGAAACCCGGTTCTCGACGCCAAGCGGGCCCTCATCAAGGAAGGCAAAGACCAGTGCATGTTGATGGCCCGCGTCTTGAGCGCGCTCAAGGTGCAGGTGGATGTGGTCGTCTCCAGCCCCCTCAAGCGCGCCCTGCAGACCGCGCAGTTTGTCGGCACTGAGCTAGGTTACGAGGCCAAAGTCGAAGTCAGCCCCGCCCTGGAGCCCGGCGCCGATTACGCCGCTTTCCAGCAGTTGCTGGCCAAGTATGCCGACCGCGAGGGCGTTCTGGCCGTCGGCCACAACCCCAACGTCTTCCAGTTCCTCGACCGCCTGGTCACCGGCAACGGCGGCGCCGCCATCCGCATGCGCAAGGGCTCGGTTGCCCGCATCGACCTGGACCGCCATCCGCCCCTCTTGCAGTGGCTCATCGATCCCCGCATGGCCCGCTCCATCTACGCCAGCGTGCAAAAGAGCTCCCGCCCAAAAACCTCGCGGAAGTAGCCTGCCTCCTTGCGCAGACTCCAAAGCTCCAGCTCCGCGCCCGTCCGCCCCGGCTCCACCTCCAGATAGACCCGCTTCGGATAGACCTTGACCGCCACCCGCAGCACGTCGGAGGCGCGGTCCTGGTTCAGAGCCTCCGCCAGCCGCAGCAGCGCCACCGCCCGATGCACGTGCTTGTGCTCCTCGGCAGGAGTATTCCTGAGCGCCCGGTCCCCCGGCTGAGGACGGCTCTTGCCCAGGTAGCGCGCAATCGCCGAAACCATCGTCCGCTGCAGTTGCGTATACCCGTAAATCTCCGAACTGGAAATAATGTACTGCGTATGCCTGTGGTGCCCCTGGTGGTTGATGAACTTGCCTGTATCGCGCAGCATCGCCGCCGCTGCCAGCCAGCTCTCATACTCCGCCGGCAACTGGTGCAGCGCCTTCAGTTCCCTGAACAATTGCACCGCGTGGGCGCGCACTGGCTCCGCCTGCCGGGGATCGACCCCATACCGCCGCGCCGTAGCCAGCACGCTCTCCCACCGCTCGTGCTCGAACTCCCGGTGCGCCGTAGCCCGGGCGTCCTGCGCGGCCAGCATCTGCGCCAGAATCCCGTCCCGAAGCCCCAGTTCTGAGTAGCGAAACCCCGGCAATCCGAAGCTTTCCAGCAGTTCGGCGTAAACCTGCGTGCCGGCAACGATGATCTCCGCCCGCCGCGGTCCAATCCCCGGCACTGCTTCCCGCTCCGGCAGCGTCATCCTCGCGATCTTGGTGGCCAGCTTGCGCACCTCGGGCGTCGTCACCCTCCCCGCCCGTCCCAAGGCCCGGTTCCGGCCCGCAGTCAGCGCCCCCGCGGTCAGCGCCTGAATCGGCTTCCCTAACGTCTTGCTCGCCGATTTCCTGGCCGGCCTTCCGGAGCCTTTGCCCGCCTTGCCGTTCGCGGTCTTCCCCCTGCCCGCGCAAGCCTCACTCAGCGCCGCCGCCGTACCGGAGGTAGCGATCGCCAGCGACACGCCCTCCGCCTGAACTTTCCGCTGCGCCCGCCTCAGTTCGCGGCCAATGAAATGCCGCATCCGCGCCAAATCCTCCGCCGGCGCCGGGTCGGTCGGCAGGAACTCCGCGGTCAGCCGCACCGCTCCCAGCGGCACGCTGATGGTCTCCTTGATCCGCTTGTGTTCGGAGAGCGTGATCTCGCAGCTTCCCCCGCCCAGGTCCACCAGCAGCACCCGCCCGCCCACGCCCGGCTCCGGCCCCATCACCCCGCCCGCCATCACACCGAGGTGTATCAGCCGTCCCTCTTCCAGCCCGGAGATGATCTCCAGGTTCCAGCCCGTCTCCGCTCTCACCCAAGCCTGAAACGCCGGCGCGTTGCGGGCATCGCGCATGGCCGACGTGGCCACCACCCGAATCTGGTCTACCCCATGCAACTGCACCGCCCGCTGAAACCGTTTCAGCGCCCGCAGCGTTGCGGACATCGCTTCCGGCGAAACCAGCCCCGACTCAAAGACGCTCGCCCCCAGCCGAGTCACCTCGCGATCTTCCGCCAGCGTCTTCAACTGGTGCGCCACAACCTTCGCAATCTTCAACCTGCAGGAATTGGAACCGACATCGATAGCGGCAAAAGTAGGCATGGCGGTCTAAGGCACTCTCCGAGCCGGGAAATCACTCTCTGCGGCCAAGATACACGACCGCACCGCCAGGTCGCCCCGTGGAAAAACACGCCACTCCCCGCCAGGCTCAGATGTCTGGATTCAGATCGAAAAACCTACCGCACGGTGACCGAGATCGTCGTACTCGCGCCCGCGAGCAAATCGTTGAGAGGGTTTCCGTTTCCCGCCGTAATGGTGTACTGATAGGTTCCCGGCGTCATGCCATTCAACCCGCCAGTGCAACCGGAAATCTCCGCCAGACCACCCAGAGTTCCCACCGCCAACACCGTCAGCGCAAGCCGGCCCCGCGCCCTCCGCCGGAAACCAAGGCCCAGCAGCAACCCACCGGCCAGAGCCAGCCCTGCCGCCGGCGCTTGGCCCGTCCGGTGCAGGCCCATTGGAACAGCCGAACCGTAGGGATAGAAATAAACCGTTCCTGTGACCGTCTGGCCGGCGGTCACGGGAGCCGCCACGATCGGCCCGTAGGTGCAATTGGGTATCTTGGCCTCGGTTGCCGCACCCGCATATTGGCATGTGACAGCCAGCGTGCCGGTCATGGGAATCGCGGTCACTGCGTATTGGCTGGAACCCACCCCGCTCGCGGGCATTGTGACGTTGGCTGCCGTAATGGCAAACTCCGGCGTGGCCGCCGCCAAAGCCGTTGCGGCGAACAGCCCAAAACACAAAACCACAAAAACCCGGAAGACGACAGGAAGCCCGCGAGCCTGCATGACGGATTCCTTTCCACCGGACCGTTTTTACCCGGCTTACCTGCTTTGACGGCCTGAGAATCCATCCGGTTACGAATTCCTGGACAATCTTCCGCGGCATTCCGCGGCGCATCCTTACCGCATTTCCCATTCAAGCGGGCTAAGCATTGCCCGCTCCGCGAAACGCCCCACCAACCCTGCTGCTATCCTTGTCTTGAAGGCATTATCTGCGATGACAAATCGGACCAAAACGCATTCTCGCCCGCAAACAGCGCCCTCCGCGTTGGCCACCTGGCTGCTTTTTGCGGCCATCTTTGCCGCCGTGCAGTTTGCCTCCCTGTTCTCGCCGCCCCTGCTCGACGACGTAGACGCCGCCCATGCCGAGGCCGCCCAGCACATCGCCGAAACCGGCAACTGGATCACCTGCCAGATCAACGGCATCCGCTATATCGAGAAGCCCCCCCTGCCCTACTGGCTGGTCGCCGTCTCCTACCGCATCTTCGGCGAGAACACCTTTGCCACCCACCTGCCCAATGCCCTGGCAATGCTCGGCCTCGCCTGGCTCTCCTGGGCCTGGGCCCGCCGCGCCTGGGGTCCGCGCACAGGCCTCTATGCCGGCCTCGCCGTGCTCACCTCCATCGGCCCGTTTCTCTTTACCCGCTTCATCATTCCCGAGTCCATCCTCAGCCTGTTCCTGCTCGTTGCCCTCTACGGCCTCATCACCGGCCTCGAGCTGAACCGCCCCATTCGCATTTACTGGATGTGGGCTGGCGTCGCCCTGGCCCTGCTCACCAAGGGCCTCATTGCTCCCGTCTTCTTCATCGGCGCCGTCATCCCCTACCTGCTCCTCACCGGCCAGTGGCGGCGCTGGCGCACGTTGAAGCCCGTCTCCGGCTTTCTCCTCTTCCTCTTGATCGCCGCCCCCTGGCACATCCTCTGCGGCCTCGCCAATCCCGATCAGGGTCATCCCGTCGGCAACCACCCCACCCTCGGCAACGTCCACGGATTCTTTTACTTCTACTTCGTCAACGAGCACTTCCTGCGCTTCTTCAGCCAGCGCTACCCCCACGACTACAACAAGCTGCCCTTTGCCGCCTACTGGCTCCTTCACCTCGTCTGGCTTTTCCCCTGGAGCCTGTTTCTCCCCGCCCTTCTCGCGGTGGCCTGGAAGACCCGCCAACACTGGCTCCGGCACCTCCGCCACGACGCCGGCCACACGGTGGACTTCTACCTCGATCACGCCCAACGGAAAGATGTGGGCAGCTACGTCCTGCGGCTCAAGTTCCGCGTGCGCACTGTCTGGCTGCTGAGCTTCTTCTCAGCCTGGACCCTGTTTTTCTTCTCCCTCTCCTCCAACCAGGAGTACTACACCTTCCCGGTCTGGCCGCCCCTGTTCATCCTCATCGCCGGCGTACTCACAGGCATTGAGCAGAAGCGCGGGCTGGACGGAAGTCCGGATTGCGGCCCGAACAGCTTGAGACCGCTGCTATCCACCGCCTGGCTCACCGGCGCGCAAGCCGTCTTCGCCGTCATTGGCGTGCTGGCTGCCGCGGCCCTGGCCTGGGGACTGTGGGATTCCCGCCACCTGCCCTATGTCGCCGACATCGGCACCCTGCTGGCGCACCGCGCCGTGGGCGACTACACGCTCTCCATGTCCCACTTCTTCGACCTCACCGGCCCCTCCTTTGCCGCGCTCCGCCTGCCTGCCGTGCTGGCCGCCGTCACCCTGCTCGTAGGGCCGGCCGTCGGCTGGCTGCTGCGCCTCAAAGGCAAACACCGGGCCGCAACCATCAGCGTAGCCCTCACCGCAGCGGTCTTTCTGGTGGCCGCGCACATCGCCTTTGCCCGCTTCGAGCCCATGCTCAGCTCCAAACAACTGGCCGACACCATCATTCAAAAAGGCTCGCCCGCCGACTCCTTCATCATCTACGGCGAGCAGTCCGACGCCTCGTCCGTCATCTTCTACACCCACAGCTTCTTCGCAGGCAAGCCAGCCCTGATGGTGGTCCCGCGCTGCGGCCAGCATGGAGAGGGTTCCACGCTGCTCTGGGGTTCGTGCTACCCCGACGCGCCCAATATCTTCCTAAGCGAGGACCAGCTTTCCAAAACCTGGGGCGCCGGCGAGCGCAAGTGGCTCTTCGCCCAGGACCTCAACCAGCCCAAAGCCGAGCAACTCCTCGCCGGGAGGTTGTATTCGGTCCAGTCGATTGCCGATAAGGCGCTGTGGACAGATAGGCCGCTGAAATGAAGCCGTCCTTGGCCGAATCTGGGTTAAATTAGGGCCTGCTCCGTGTACCTTTCAAACATATTGCGGATGCTCCTCTCTCCGATCCTAGGTTGTCGGGCAGTCAGTCCTACCCCGCCGCCCGCATCTTCCCCCCCGGCAGCAGTTCAAACACCCGTCCCCGCCAAAGAATCCGGCTGCCCCAATAGCTGGCCGCCCAGAACCCAAACCCCATCAAATCCCGCACCGGATAAAGCGCCAGCAGTCCAAACCAGCTCGTATCGCGCACCACCAACCCACCCACCGCAATCGCCAGCGCCAGCCGCGTCGCCACGCTCCAGCCGAACAGCGCCAGCCCCCAACCCGGGTGCCCCATCCAAACCGCAGCCCCCCATGCCAGCAGCCCAAACGGCACACTGAACGTCAGCGCCGTCCCAAAGTGCCCCTTGGGCCGCGAAAACCGTGTGGACTTCATCCAACGCACCTGGTGCTTCATCGAGGACCAAAAGCTCGAGTTGATCACCATGTGGTCGATCGCGTGGTGGCTCAGCACCACCGTCTGGCCCTGCTTGAAGGTCTCGTTGCCCAGCACAAAGTCGTCGGCGCAGTAGTCGGCCGTCACCCCAAAGCCGCCCATCCGCCGGATCGCCTCCCGCCGAAAGGCCATCGTCGGCCCCAGCACGAAATGCATCCCTTCCATCGCCCTCGCCGCCAGCACCCCGGCGGTCATCTCCACGCTCATGCCCACGGCCTCAAGCCGCGCCCACAACCCGCCCGCCACCGCCACGCCGCGATACGGGCAGCACATCGCGCCCACTTGGCTCGAGGCAAACGGAAGCGCTACAGCCCGCAGATAATCGGGCCTCACCCGCACATCGCTGTCGCTGATAACCAGAATCTGATATGCCGCCACGGCTTCCATCCGTTCCATCGAGGCCGCCTTGGCGTTGATCCAATCCGGCTGCCCGCCCGTCCAAAGAAACTTGGCAGGAATCCGCGGATACCTGGCCGCCACCCGCCGCGCCGTCTCCAACCCGGCGTCCTCGGCCGAGCGCGCGCAGAAAAGAATCTCGTACTCCGGGTAGTCCTGCTCGAAAAATGTCGCCAGGTGCGATTCAAGCCCCGGCTCATCCCCGTGCAGCGGCTTCAGCAGAGTCAGAGGAGGCGTAAACCCCGCCCCCGCCTGCACCTGAGCCAGCGCCAGGCGCCGCTCACGCAGGTAGCCGGGCGCCGCTGCCAGCACCAAGCCGGCAAACACCGTGGAAGTCACCAGGCCGAAGACGGCCAATCCAAGAAGAACGTACAACATGCAGGTTCCAGCATACCCGGCCCAGCCGAGTCCAGCGACGAAGATTCCATGTACTCAAATTGGGAGCGCCCAACCGGAAAGGCTGGTGCGAGACGCGGCTACGGTTTCCGCGGCGCTGCCGGCCGCGCCACAACCGCCGGTCTGCGCAACGGCACAATCGCCCCGGCGGAGCCCTGCGCATTTTGCTGGAACCGCGCCAGCATCTCCGTCCGCACATACTCCACAAAGCTCTGCATCTGCCGGTTCATCTCCTCCATGCGTTCCCGCATCTGCAGGATGATGGCGATGCCGGCGATGTTCACCCCCAGGTCCCGCGCCAGGTTCAGGATGAACTCCAGCCGCTCAAGGTCCTCGTCCGTGTAGAGCCGCGTGTTGCCCTCGGTGCGCGACGGCTTCAGCAAACCCTCGCGCTCATACAGGCGCAGCGTCTGCGGATGAATCTCGTACATCTCGGCCACCGCCGAAATCATGTACGCGCCCTTCGATTTGCGTTTTGCGGCCATAAGGTTCTTAGATCGATTGCAGTCGTTGGCGCCATTTTTTCGGGGTCATGCGATATTCCTTCAGCATTTCCTTGAGTTCGGCTCCGGCGTGCGTCACGGAATAGCCGCCCTCGTCGATCCAGGATTTTGAGGTGAAATAGGGCTTACTCTTGACGATCTGAAGAGCTTCGTCGTAGGTCAACGCATAGACTTCGCTGTCCTTCGGCTCTTTGGCATGCCAGACATAGGCTACTATCAAGCGCGGAACTCTCGATTCCTTCTTGTACAAGGAGAACAATTCATGAATGGAAGTCTTGAGTTTGACGGGAAAAGAAGCCCTTTCCTCATCCGCCTGCGTTTCGCCGCAGATAAAAAAGTCGATGCCGTTCTTTTTCGACGGTTCTACGAGTCGTAGACCGGCCTCACGGACCTGGGATTCAAATATACGGATTCCGGACTGCCTCGTAGTCTCAACTGCTTGCGCGGGTAGGATCGTCTCCTCTTCATCCGGGTCGTGGTCCAGGAGCACGACAGTATGCCCATTTTGATACCGGCCAGCAAAGCGACCGCGCGTAGCCCTTGAAAAATCAAACCTTGTGCGAATTTCAGTTTCATTCATATCGATTGGCGATTTCATACTCTCTCCTTTCCCAAGACTGTGCCTGTCTTGCGCTAATGATTCGGACTTTGTCGCCGCGAACCGTAAAGTTCACGAAAAGCAGGCGGTCCCGATCCGAACGTCCAATACCAATGAATCGCAACTCCCCTTCGCTGTGTTCGCGATCCGGCAATTCCAGTATATTTTTGTCCCCGAAGATCGTGGATGCCTCTTGGAACGAAACCTTGTGCTTTTTCAGATTTCTTTGCGCTTTCGGCGGATACCACTCGAAAACAATTCCACGGATGTCGATCCTGTCGTCGTGCTCGCGGCTCATCCGGCTCATCCTGTACTGCTAGCCTAGGAACTGCAACGATAGTAGCAAATTACAGCTTGTCGAACAGCGCCACCCGCGGGTCCTGATTGTTCAGCCTGGCCAGCTCGCGCATGATCTCCTTGCTGCGTTCGTCATGCAGCGTCGGCACCACCACCTCCACGGTCACAATCTGGTCTCCCCGCTGATCCGGCCGTTGCGCGTTCTCCACGCCCCGCTCCCGCATGCGCAGTTTTTGCCCGCTCTGCGTCCCAGGCGGAATCTTCAACTGCGCCCGCCCGTCGATCGTCGGCACGTCCACCTTGGCCCCCAGCGAGGCCTCGGCGATGGTCACCGGAACGGTCAACTGGATGTCGTCGCCCACTCGCGTAAACACCGGGTGCGGCCCGGTCCGCACAATCACGAACAGGTCCCCCGCCGCGCCGCCGTTCAACCCCGCGTTGCCCTTGCCCTGCAGCCGGATCCGCTGCCCGTCCCGCGTGCCGGCCTTCATCCGGAACTCGACCGACTCGGTCCGGCTCACCACCCCTTCGCCGTGGCAGGTGGAGCAGTCGTTCGACGCGCGCCCCGTCCCGTTGCACCGCGGGCAGGGGATACTGAACTTCATCCGCCCGCCCATCTGCGTCACCTGCCCCGTCCCGTTGCACTCCTGGCATTGCGTCGGCCCGCCGGAGTGCGCCTGCCCGTGGCACGTCGGGCAAGTCTCCTGGCGGTTCACCTGGATCCGCGCCTGCCCGCCGCGAATGGCAGTCCAAAAGTCCACCGTGGCTTGGTACTCAAGGTCCGAGCCCGGCTGCGGCCCCCGCGGACGCTGCGGCTGCTGCGCCCCGGTAAAAATCCCTGAAAAAATATCCTTGAAGCTGCCCCAGCCCGCCGAACCCGGTCCCGTCTGCTGCCCCGCCTGATGCCCTGGCCCGCCCTGAAACCCCGAGAAGTCGAACCCCTCGAAATCCACCGGAGGCCGCCCGCCCGCGCCCTGCTGCCGCGCATACGCCTCCGCCGTCGCCGGGTCGATCTGGTCCGAGTAGAACCCCACCTGGTCGTAAACCTTGCGCTTCTTCTCGTCGCTCAGAACGTCGTTGGCCTCGGAGATCTCCTTGAACTTCTCCTCAGCCCGTTTATCCCCCGGATTCACGTCCGGATGATACCGCCGCGCAGCCTTCCGGAACGCCTTGCGTATCTCCTCCGCCGTCGCCGTCTTCTTCACGCCGAGCGTGCCGTAATAGTCCTTGTTCTGGGTCGTGGGCATGGTCTGTTTGGACTCGTTTCCTCGTTACGCTCTGATGCTTCGTTCCGATTTGCTCCTGTATTCACCGGCATCGTTCACAGTGCGGCGATCTCTCACCCTGCCCGCTCAAGCGATCTGCCTGGCCTTCAAATCTCCCGACTCCGTTCGCGGCGCGGGAAAAATCTCCACCTCGATCCGGGCCTTCACTTCCCGGCTGGCCAACGCAAGGTCGTAAGACATCTGCATCTTCATCCAGAAATCCGGCGTTGTCCCAAAATATCGGGACAAGCGCAACGCCGTATCCGCCGTAATTCCCCGGCGCTCCCGCACAATCTCGGAGATGCGCGTTACCGGTACTCGCAAGGCAAGGGCCAAAGCATTCGCCGAAAGTCCCAGCGGTGCAAGAAAATCCTCACGCAGAAACTCGCCGGGGTGGATCGGCACCCCTCTCTGATCGTGTTTACGTGGAATGCTCATAGCCAGTTCTCCTTAGTGATAATCAACAATCTCCACATCCCAGGCATCGTTGCCGTCCCAGCGGAAGCACACCCGGTATTGATCGTTAATACGGATGCTCCACCAGCCCTCCCGGTCCCCTTTCAGCTTCTCCAGCCGGTTGCTGGGCGGCTTCAGCAAATCCTCAATCGCGCTCGCATAATCCAATGCTTGCAATCG
>Ga0182014_10005199_pt1 | contig 14560 bp, 12 predicted proteins | sample 612S2DmetaG_FD_120489 | JGI IMG/M metagenome (GOLD analysis project Ga0182014, IMG submission 120489) | Permafrost microbial communities from Stordalen Mire, Sweden - 612S2D metaG | ecosystem: Environmental > Terrestrial > Soil > Wetlands > Permafrost | place: Sweden: Stordalen | collected... | reverse complement strand
GGTGTGCGCCGGCTGGATGGAGGACGGCCGTCTGGCCGTACGCACGGACGCGGGCCTGGAGAGCCTCGCGGTGGGGGACGTGAGCGGGCTCCTCGCTCCTTCATCTTGATTGGGTCCGGTCCGGAGCGGGACCACCATACGATGTTAATATAAGTAAATGGGTAAGTTATAATATAGGAACAGAACGTGCTTCAGCCCTGTTCCACCCGAAACCGCCAAGGGATGCTCCCATGCCAACACCCCCGATCCAGGCAGACCTGTCCTACTGGCGGCTGCCCATCGCCGACCTGCTCGCGAAGCTGAACGCGAGCCCCAACGGCCTGAGCAACGCCGAAGCCGCCGCCCGCCTGGACCGGTTCGGCCCCAACGTGATCCGCGGGGAGCGCAAGCGGGCGGTGGTGCTCCAGTTCCTTTCCAAGTTCCTCAACCCCCTGGTGATCATTCTCCTGGTGGCCAGCGGCATCTCCGGGGCCACCGGGGACAAGGCCAGCTTCTTCATCATCACCGCCATCGTCCTGATGAGCGTGACCCTGGACTTCGTCCAGGAGCACCGGGCCGGGCAGGCGGCGGAACGGCTGCGGGATTCCGTGGCGGTGCGGGCCAAGGTGCTGAGGGAGGAGCGCGCCCTGGACCTGCCGCTCGCCGGGATCGTGCCGGGCGATGTGGCCATCCTCGCCGCCGGAGACATGATCCCGGGCGACGGCCGGGTGCTGGAGGCCAAGGATCTGTTCCTCAACGAGGCCCTCCTGACCGGCGAGCCGTTCCCGGTGGAGAAGACCGCCACGGAACTGCCCGACCTGGGCGAAGTGCTCCGGGCCGGCAACTCCGTGTTCATGGGCACCTCCGTGATCAGCGGCACGGCCAAGGTGCTGGTGTGCCGCACCGGCCAGGCCACGTCCCTGGGCGAGATCGCCGACACCCTGGCCGCCAAGGCCCCGGCCAACTCCTTCCAGCAGGGCACCCAGAAGTTCGGCATCCTGATCATGCGCATGACCATCCTGCTGGTCCTGTTCGTGCTCCTGGCCAACGCCCTGTTCCACCGGCCCTGGCTGGAGTCGTTCCTGTTCGCGGTGGCGCTGGCGGTGGGGCTCACCCCCGAGCTCCTGCCCATGGTGGTCTCGGTCACCCTGTCCCGGGGCGCCCTGCGCATGTCCGCCAAGAAGGTGATCGTCAAGCGCCTGGACTCCATCCAGAACCTGGGCAGCATGGACGTGCTCTGCACCGACAAGACCGGCACCCTCACCGAGGCCCGGATCCACCTGGAGCGGCACCTGGACGCCGGCGGGAAGGACAGCCAGCGGGTCCTGGACCTGGCCTATTTCAACAGCTTCTTCGAGACCGGGCTGAAGAGCCCCCTGGACGACGCCATCCTGGAGCACCACGAGATCGACCCCAAGGCCTGGCGCAAGATCGACGAGGTGCCCTTCGACTTCGAGCGGCGCCGGGTGTCGGTGCTGCTGGAACAGGCCGGCTCCAGGCTGCTGGTGGTGAAGGGGGCCCCCGAGGACGTGCTGCGCCTGTCCGAGAGCTGTGAGCTCGACGGGGCCGCCCGCCCCCTGGACCCGGCCACCCGGGCCCAGGTCAACGCGGTGTTCGAGGGCCTGAGCAAAGAGGGCTTCCGGGTCCTGGGGATCGCCTCCCGCGCGGTGCCGCTGGATCATCCCCACGCCGTGGTGGGGGACGAAGCAGCCCTGGTGTTCGCGGGGTTCGCGGCCTTCCTGGATCCGCCCAAGGAGAGCGCCAAGCTGGCCCTGGCCGACCTCGCGGCGGGCGGGGTCGCCGTCAAGATCGTCACCGGCGACAACGAGCTGGTGACCCAGCACGTCTGCGCCGAACTGGGCATGCCGGTGCTGGGCGTGCTCACCGGGACCCAGATCGCGCAGATGGACGACCAGGCCCTGCTGGCCCGGGTGGAGCAGGTGAACCTGTTCTGCCGGGTGGCGCCCGCCCAGAAGAACCGGGTGATCCTCGCCCTCAAGCAGCGCGGCCACACGGTGGGCTACCTGGGCGACGGCATCAACGACGCCCCCGCCCTCCATTCGGCCGATATCGGCATTTCCGTGGAAAGCGCCGTGGACGTGGCCAAGGCTTCGGCGGACATGATCCTGCTGGAACAGGACCTGGGCGTGCTCCAGGCCGGTGTGCTGGAAGGCCGGCGCACCTTCGGCAACATCATGAAGTACATCATGATGGGCACCAGCTCCAACTTCGGGAACATGTTCAGCATGGCCGGGGCGGCCCTGTTCCTGCCCTTCCTGCCCATGCTGCCCGTGCAGATCCTGCTCAACAACCTGCTCTACGATGTCTCCGAGATACCCATCCCGCTGGACAACGTGGACCAGGAGTACCTGGTCAAGCCCCGCCAGTGGGACATGAAGTTCATCCGCAACTTCATGCTGATCATCGGGCCGGTGAGCTCCATCTTCGACTTCCTGGTGTTCTTCATCCTGCTGCGGACCTTCCACGCGGGGGCCGCGCTGTTCCACACCGGCTGGTTCATCGAGTCCATGGCCACCCAGGTCCTGGTCATCTTCATCATCCGCACCCGGGGGAATCCGTTCAAGAGCCGCCCCAACGCCTGGATCGTCGCCACGTCGCTGGCCGTGGTGGCCCTGGCGGTCATCCTGCCGTTCACCCCCGCTGGGGCGCACCTGGGGTTCGTGGCGCCCCCGGCGATGTTCTTCCTGGTGGTCACCGGCATCCTGGTCGCCTACCTCCTGGGGGTGGAGATCATCAAGCGGTGGTTCTTCCGCCACCTGGCCGGGAGTTGATCCATGGTCCGTCTCTGCAATTCCCACAACCGCCCCCTGCTGTGGGCCTCCACCCTGGTTGCGGCCTGCGGCCTGTGGGCCGAAGCCCCGTCCGGCATTGCCGCGGGGCCCCTCCCGGCCGCCGTGGTGGATGCCATACCGGCGCTCCTCGACGCCGACGCGAAGCACAAGCTCGTGGCCACGGGCAGCTGCAGTTCCTTCTTCCAGGACCAGCCCAGGGTCGACCTGTGCCCCAATCCCGCGGCCGCGGCCGACATCACCCGCACCCTGGACGCCTCGCATCCCAATATCGGGGTCCAGACCCTCGTGGTGGCGCCCATGCCTGCGCGACTCGTGGCCAGGGCCGACCGCAACCTCGTGCTCTACAACCTGCTCCACCAGTTCCGCACCATGGAAGGCATCCAGTATTTCTCGGCCACCCATGGGGAGATGCGGGTCTTCTTCACCACTTCCTACCTGGTCAAGGGACCGGGCAACCTGGCCATGCTGGGGGATCCCCGTTACCCATCCATCGAACCCAGCCACGACCTCTATCTGTTGCAGGACGATTCGACCTTCGGCAGGAACCTCTACGCAACCACGGTCAAGGGCCTGGACAAGGGCGCCATCGAGCTCACCATGAGCAACGTGGCGAAGGTCCGGTACGGGCTGCTGCCGGTGCTCGGGCCGGGCGCCCTCAGGCTCACCATGGTGATCCAGCCTTCGGCCGACGGCAGATTCCTGTATTTCTACGGCAATGTCGGCATCAGGGCCGTCAAGCTGCCCGGCCTGGAGACCACCGTGCGCAACAGTTTCTACAACCGCATCATCGCCTACTACAACTGGTTCGCCAGACAGGCGGCCCAGGCCTGAACCCGCGGAAATGGCGGCATAATGGCTGCAGGAGTGTCCCCATGGAAAAACGCAGGCTGGGCCAGAGCGACTTGATGATCACCCCCCTGGGCGTGGGCGCCTGGGCCATGGGCGGCAACAACTGGGCCTTCGGCTGGGGCCCCCAGGACGACGCGGATTCGGTGGCGGCCATCCACGCCGCCCTGGACGCGGGCTGGAACTGGATCGACACCGCCGCGGTCTATGGCCTGGGCCATTCGGAAGAAGTGGTGGCCCGGGCCCTGGCCGGCCTGGCGGCGCGGCCCTACGTGTTCACCAAGTGCGGCCTGTGCTGGGACGCGGACCGGAAAGTGTCGGGCCGGCTCAAGCGGGAATCGGTGCTCCGGGAGTGCGAGGACAGCCTGCGCCGGCTCAGGCTGGAGACCATCGACCTCTACCAGATCCACTGGCCCGACCCGGAGCCGGACCTGGACGAGGCCTGGGAGGCCATCGAGACGCTCAAGGCCAGGGGCAGCATCCGCTGGGCCGGGGTCTGCAACTTCAAGCCCGCGCAGATCCGGCGGGTGGCCGCCAAGGGGCGGGTCACGTCTCTGCAGCCGCCCTACTCCATCCTCTCGCCGGAAATCGAGGCCGAGCATCTGCCCTTCTGCGACCGGGAGCAGGTGGGCGTCATCGTCTACAGCCCCATGAAGAGCGGCCTGCTCACCGGCAAGATGACCCGGGAACGGGTGGCGGCCATGCCCGACGACGATTTCCGCAAGAGCAAGGCCCCGTTCCAGGAGCCCAGGCTCACCCGCAACCTGGCCCTGGCGGACCTGCTCAAGGCCATCGCCGCCCGCCACGGCCGGACCGCGGGCGAGGCGGCCATCGCCTGGTGCCTGCGGTCGCCCCAGGTCACCGGGGCCATCGTGGGCATCCGCAGCGCGGCCCAGGTGGCCGGCGTGGCCGGGGCGGCCACGTTCCGCCTGGCCCCGGAGGAGGTGGGGGAGATCACCGCCTTCATGGAGAGCCACCGCTAGCGCTCGGAGCGGACCACCGCGAGGATGGTGGCCAAGCCGGGATCCTCCAGGTGGTAGATGATCCGGAAGGGACCGACGATGAGTTCCCGGATGGCGGGATCCTGGTATTCCGGGACCATCCGGCCCAGATTGGGGTGCTGGCTCAAGTTGCGGGTGGCGGCCTTGGCCCGGCTCCAGAGTCCGCGCGCGGCCTCGGGATGGTCGAAAGCGATATAGGCCAGCGCGTCATCCAGCTCGTCCAAGGCCGGCTGGGACCATGCCACCTTCACGCCCATCGGGCCAGCCTGCGCTCCGCTTCCTCCTGGTCCACTGTCTGGCCTTCCTGCGCCGCCTTCCGGCCCCGGGCCACGGCCTTGTCCAGTTCGGCCCGTCTGGCCCACTCATCCACCAACTGCGAGGGGCTGATGCCCTGCTCCACGGCGAAGTGCCGGATCCGCTTGGCAGCGTCCTCGGGGATGAACAGATTGAGTCGGACGGTGGGCACGTCGAAGAGCCGGGGGCGCCCGCCCCTGCCATGGACCTGGGGTCCGGGCGCGGGTTGAGGGTCGGTGAAGGGCGTTGCGTCCTCCTTCACCAGATCCTGGGATGCCTTTTTGCGGGGGGTGCTCATGCCGGACCTCGGCGGAGAGTTTACCCCATTTTTGGGTTAAAAACCATTTTAGCGGGTCAACCTGACCTCGTCGCCACGCACCTGCGAGCCCGGTTTGATGTTGAATTAAATAAAAAAATAATATTGAAATTAAACAAATAGCAAATGTTTTCTGACGTAAACCCATTGACGTCGAGCATAAAAAACAAATAATTAATATTGATTTTGGAGGAACCGATGCCTTTGTTTAGGAAATCAACTCAATTGAGCCTCCTCGCCCGTGCTGTCGCCTTGGGCGCCCTGGCTTTCGCGATCGGCGGCCTCCAGGGGTGCGGCGGTGGCGGCGGAGGGTCCAGCAGCGGCGCCCCGGCCGCCCCCCCCGCAGCCGCCCTCGCAGGTGCCTGGACCGGTACCGATCCGGATAGCAATACCCTGCTCTATGCGTTGGTTCTGCCCAACACGGGGCAGGTCCGATTTGGCACCAGCACCAATTCGTCGGAGGGTTCCGGGACTTTCACTTTAAGCGGCACCACCCTTGGCGGCACGCTCACCGGCTACCCGTCGTCTGAAGATGCTGCCACAGGCGACACGCCAACTACTGGCACTGTCACTGGAACCGCTTCCGCAGCTGCCATCAACGCAACGCTTGCGAGCGGCAGCACGCCAGCCGAGCCCCTACCTGTCTTGACCCCTGACGCCGCCGCCAACATTCCAGTGCAGCTCTCCGCTTTGGCGGGGAACTACACGCAAACCGGCCCCAGCGGCACGACCGTCCAGGTGTCAGTGCCCAATGGCGCGACCACGGCCACCTTGACGGGCACGGTTCCCGGTGTCGGAACCATGGCCGGCTCCTTGGTCCAGGTGGCGCCCAACCTCAATGCCTTCAAGGTAACCTTCACCTTGACCCCGAGTTCAGGCGGAACTGCGCTTCCGACCTTCACGGGCGTGGTCTACCTCCGCCCCGGCGCGACCACCACCACCGCCGTCCTGTTGGCCGACAACGGCCAGATCGGAGGTTCGGGCATTTTCACCCTCCAGCAGACGACCTCCACCCTCGCCGGCGCCTGGACCGGGACTACCAGGCTCGGCGCTGCCACCGTGTATTCCCTGGTCCTGCCTTCGGGGGCGATCAATGTCTGCACCAGCGACGATATCCCGGAGGTGCTGTCCGGAACCCTCGCGCTGTCCGGCACCAACCTTTCCGGCACGCTCACCACGTACCCGGCGCTCACCACGCTTCCAACGCCCACGCCGGCACAGGGCACCCTTGCCGGATCCGCGTCCCCAGCCGCCATCAACATGACGCTCACCATCAATGGGCTGACGACCCCATTCCCCAGCTCGACTCCGGATGCTATGGCCAATGTGCCGATCCAGCTCTCCGCTTTGGAGGGGAACTATGCGCAGACTGGCTCCTCAGGCGTCACCTTCCAGGTCACGGTGCCGGCCGGCTCGACCACGGCCAATCTCAACGGCACCATTCCCGGTGTGGGCACCTTTAGCGGCTTCGCGACCCAGGCGGCGCCGAACCTCAATGCCTTCAGCGTGGTCTACACGATCACCCTGGCCTCGGGCACGCTGCCGAACCCGACCTACACGGGCGTGGCCTACCTCCGCCCCGGTTCGCCCACCACCGCCATCCTCATGACCAACAACACCCAGACTGGCATCGGGGGCACCTTCAACCAGACCCCTTGAGATCCCAACGCACCCGCCCGCCCCGGCTGCGGTCCCGCCAGGCGGCCTCCAGCGCCGCGGCGTCGTCCGGGGGCAGGCGGAAACGCAGGCTGGCCCCGGACGAGCCGAAGTCCTGGCCCAGGATCTCGGCCTCGGGAAAGGCGCCCAGGACGGCGAAGGGCAGGTGCGCCAGCTCCGCGGGCACGTCCAGGGAACCCTGGCGCCAGACCCGCACCACCGACAGCAGCCCCTGGGCCCGGGCCTCGGCCACGGCGCCCTGGACCCCTTCGGTGTAGGCCCGCACCAGCCCGCCGGTGCCAAGTTTCGTGCCGCCGAACCAGCGGATGCACACCGCCAGCACCTGCACCAGGTCTTCCCCTTCCAGCACCCGCAGCATGGGCGCCCCGGCGGTGCCGGAAGGCTCGCCGTCGTCGTCCGCCCCGAAGGCTGAGGGGGCTTCGCGCCAGGCGGAGCAATGGTGGCTGGCGTCGAAGTCCCGCTTGCGCAGGCGGGCCAGGATCGCCGCCCGCTCATCGGCTCCGGCCGCGGGATGCAGCTCAGTCAGAAAGACCGAGGCCTTCTCCCGGAACCGGAACGCGCATGGGGCGGTGAGGCACTGCATGGACCGATGTTACTTGATCCCAAGGTCCTTGAGGATCTTGGGATCCCTTTCGTCCTGGGCCAGGATCACGTGGCAGGTGTCGCAGTCGGCCTTGATGCTGCGGCCGTCCTTGGTGGTGTGGCTGCCGTCGTGGCAGCGGAAGCAGCCGCCGCCGTCCTGGTGCCCGATGTGGTTGGGGTGGGTGCCCCAGGTGAGCTTCATCTCCGGGGAGACGTTGCGCAGGTAGGCATCCTTCAGGGCGTTGCCGGCGGCGTCCACCAGGTCCCGCTTCTTGCTGAACACTTCGGGATAGGCGGACTGGTAATAGGCGGCCACGGCCTGGGGGATCTGCACGGCGGCAGCGTCCTGGCTGGGGTAGTCGGCCTTCAGGATGGCCACGGCCTGCTTCTTGGCGAAGGGCAGTTCACGGCTGTAGCGGCCGTCGTTGATGAGCCGGTCCACGGCGATGTCGGGCATCTCGAAGGCGTGGGTGGGTCGGTTGTGGCAGTCCACGCAGTCCATCTGGCGCGCTTCCATGTTCTCGGATCCGGGCGCGGGCTTGACGTCGGCGGAGACGAAGTCCACCATCTGGCCCTTGTCGTCGCGGTAGGTGACCTGGCGGATGGTCTGGCGCTGGGGGTCGCCGGCCACGTAGGTGATGCGCGACTTGGCGTCCAGGTGGCGGCCGTGGATGCCGGTGCTGGCGGCGCCGGTCATGCCGCCGATCTTCAGCATGAGCACGGTGGTGGAAGGGGTGCTCTCGGCGTCCTCGCCGTAGTGGGTGCGCACCAGGATCTTGTCGCCGCTGAACTTCTGCGGCCAGTGGCATTCCTCGCAGGTCTCCCGGGCCGGGCGCAGGCTCACCACCGGGCTGGGGATGGGCCGGGAGTAGTTGTTGAACACCACCCCGAACACCTGGCGCACGCCGGCCAGCTTGGCCCGCATGAAGGACTCGGTGCCGGGGCCGATGTGGCACTGGGCGCAGCCCACCCGGGAGTGGGGCGAATCCGTGAAGGCGCGGTACTCGGTGACCATGGGGGTGTGGCAGGTGAGCCCGCAGAACCGGCTGGAGTCCATGTAGCCCACCCCGCGCACGGTGGCGGTGCCCATGAGCACGATGTTCACCAGGGTGGCCGCGGCCACGAACCACAGGACCTTGCGGATGTGCGGAGCGGACAGGTCGACCTTCGGGGACTCCTTGGGCAGCTTCCCTTCCTTCTGGAGCTTGTGCCGCCGGAGCAGGATGCCGGCGGGGATCAGGAGCAGGCCCACGATGAAGATCATGGGCAGCACCATGAACAGCACGATCCCCACATAGGGGTGCACCGTGTGCGGCTGGGCCAGTTCCAGGAACCAGGACCACACCTGGGTGAACCCGGCGCCCGTGGTGAGGATGATCCCCAGGATGGTGATCCAGTTGTCGCTGGCGAAGAAGGCCAGCCTCCCGAGGTTCCTCGACTTTTCCGACCAACCCATACCTTCGTCTCCTAGCTGGACATAAGCACTAGATGATAAACGCAAACCGGCCCCGGTGAAGCCCGGCGGGCGACAAAAAAAGACTAAGTGGTATTTTTTCTCCCCCGCGGGCGGGAAAGGTCAGACCTGCTCGATTATTTCCCTGGGGGCGCCCAGCTTGCGCAGGCTGCGGAGGAGCCGTCCCCGGTAGCGCGCCGGGAGGTCAGGGTCCGGCGACCACCGGGCCCGGTCCCAGTCCAGGGTCAGAAGGTCCCCGGCGGGGTCCACCAGGACATTGGTGGCGTTCAGGTCCGGGGCCCAGAGACCCCAGGCGCACAGGGCCTCCAGCAGGACGCGCAGCCGGGGCAGGACCTCGGGCCGGTCCCAGGCCCGGGGCCAGGGCAGGCCCTGGGCGAACCGGGTCAGGAACACCCCTTCGCAGCCCCAGAGCCGGGGCCGCCAGGCCCAGCCCAGCGGCTCCACCGTGGGCAGGCCGGCCGCCCACAAGGCCCGGTGAACCTGGGATTCCTGGGCAAACCGTGCGCGGTCCCAGTAGATTCCGGCATTGACGTGCCGGACCAGGCCGCCGCGCCGGTACGGCCGCAGCACCACGTCCCCGGCCCGCAGCACCCCGCCCCGTCCGAAGGCCTGGCCCAGCCCGGCGGCCGCCGGGGACAAATCGAGTCCCGGCACCGCCTCCAGGGTCCAGAGGCCGGGGAGGCCGGGGAGGGGAACCTGGATGCGGCGTTCAGGCGCCGGGGCAGGGGCGCGGGGGGGGTAGGGCCAGTGGGAGGGCAGGGGAGGGACTTTTAACTTCTTTTCATCCATTTTTTATCCCCGTCCCGGCTGGTCTGTCGTCATTTATCATGATAAACGACGACAGAGTTGTCATTTATCATGATTCCACCCCCGTCCACACCCCCCGCCGGGTTGGCTGCTCCAAGGCCTGGGCCAGCCGACCCAGGTAATCCTCCCGGCTCACCACCCGCGCCCCCAGGTCCGTCAGGTTGGGATTGGGCAGCTGCCCGTCGATGAAATGGAAGCCCCAGGCCCAGGCGGTGCGGCACAGCTCCGCGAAGGCGGCCCGGGAGGCATAGCTCTCCAGGCTGAACATGCTCTCCCCGAAGAACGCCGCCCCCAGGCTGATCCCGTACAGCCCCCCCACCAGCCGGCCGTCCCGGAACGCCTCGAAGCTGTGGGCGTAGCCCTCCCGGTGCAGGGCCACGTAGCCCCGCTCCATCTCCGGGGTGATCCAGGTGCCGTCCTGGCCGGGACGGGGGATGCGCGAGCAGTGGCCGATCACCGCCTCGAAGCAGCTGTCCCGCTGCACCCGGAAGTCCAGCTGGCGCAGCGCCCGCTCGGTCCGGCGGGAGCACCGCTGCTCCCCCGGGAGGATGATGGCCCGCTCGGGGGGGGACCACCACAGGATGGGGGATTCCTCGTCGTACCACGGAAAGATCCCGCTGCGGTAGGCCCGCAGCAGCCGGGCCGGGGAGAGGTCCCCGCCCACCGCCAGCAGGCCGTCCGGCTCCGCCTTCCGGGGATCGGGAAAGACCGGGCGGGGGCTGAGCCGGAAGATCGGCATCGGGTCAGTCGGGAATGGGGGTGATCTGGATCCCCTGGTAGTAGTGCTTCAGGATGCCATCGAAGCTGGCGCCTTCCAGGGCCAGGCCGTAGGCTCCGGTCTGGTCCATGCCCACCCCGTGGCCCCAGCCCCGGCCATAGATGATCCAGCGGCGCTCGGGGGGATGGCCCAGGGTGATGAACCGGAACACGTTGTCCTTGAGCCCCAGCAGGTTGCGGATGCGCATGCCGGAGAAGCGGTGGCGCCGGCCGCGGTCGTCCACCACCACCAGTTCCAGGGCCCGGCCCTGGTCGTTGTAGCTCACCTGGAGATTGCGCAGGCCTTGGATGCCGGCCCGGGTGCGCAGGCTCTCCAGCAGGTCCGCCTCCCTCAGCTCCACCTTCCAGTGGGACAGGGAGTTGTAGCGGTCCAGGGAGGCGCCGTCGGGATCCATGCGCCGCACCAGCACCGGCGAGCCGGCCGGGTCCGGCAGCCACTTCACCCGGTCCCCCACCTGGATGCGGCTGCTGCCCACCAGGCGCAGGGACCCGCCCGGGGCCTCCTCCGCCAGCAGGTAGGAGGCGGTCAGCCGCAGCGGGCCGGGACCGGCGTTCTTCACCCGCACCTCGCCGTCCCGGAGCAGGGTGCCCTCCTGGAAGTCCATGGGCTCCAGCTCCTGCCAAAGCCGGCCCAGCACCTGGAGGCCCTGGGCCAGGGTGGGGGCGGGATTGCGCCAGGCGGCCGGGGGCACCAGCCCGCGCCGGGTCAGGAACGAGGCCAGCGGCTGGTCAGGGGCCGGGGGCAGCGCGTCGCCCAGCAGGTAGGCGGCGTCCTGGGGCCGCTCCATGCCTTCCACCACGTCCTGGAAACCCAGGCTGCGGGCCATCCAGAGGTACAACTGGGGCCCGGTCCCGGCCGGCGTGGCGGGGCTGGGCAGGTCCAGGCGCCTGGCCAGAGCCTCCAGCACCGGGCGCAGGTCCGGCACCCGCATGGGCTGGTTCATGCGCGCGCTGTCCAGGTAGCCGTCGGGCAGCAGGCCGCAGCCGGCCAGCCGCAGGATCTCCCAGCTGAGCCAGGAATCGCCCCGGTCGCTGAGCTCGCCCTTGAACTCCAGGGTCTGGGGGGTGTCGGCGTAGCTGCTCACCCCGCGCAGGTACGGGGTGGCGTTGCCGAACACGAAGCTGTTGTCGATGGTGGCACCCCCGGCATTGGCCATGAACAGCGCCTGGATGGGGTGGCCGCCATAGGTGGCGATCAGGCCGGCGGTGTCGGCCACGGCCTGGTCGGTGAGGGCCTGTTCGCCGTCGCGGCCGCCATACACCTGGTCCGCCACCGTGTCCACCAGGTCGAAGCCCTGCTTGGCCCGCTTGCCCCGGTTCACGTAGGCGTAGGTGCGCGCGGCCACCGCCTGGGCCTTGAGCGCCTCCAGCGCCGGGAACTGCCAGGCGCCCATCTCCTTGGGCACCACCCCGCGCAGGTAGGTTTCCAGGTCCAGGGTGTTGACCACGGTGAGCCGGCCCTGGGCGTTGGGGAAGATCTCCATGAGGCCCCGGTAGCGGCCCTTGCCGGCCAGGGTGGTCAGTTCCCGGGCCGGCACCAGGCGCACCCCGCCGTTGGGCAGGGGCCGGCGCTCATAGCGCTCGGTGACCGCGTAGAGCGCCCGGCCGTTCATGGGCCGGCCCTTGCGCTTTTCGGTGGAGACCCACAGCTCCTGGTAGCCCAGGGCGCCCAGCCGGTCCAGCAGCGGTTCGGCCTCGCTGGAGCCGGGGTAGTGGCCGGTGAGCACCCGCCAGGTGCCGCCGTCGGGCACCGCCACCTTTTCCGGATGCTCCCCGAGGGCCTGCAGTTTCTGCACCAGGGTGTCCGCCTCCTTCAGCGGCACCGGCGGGCCCACCTGCACCCGGTACTCGTCGGTGGGATCCGCTTCGCCTTTGCTGTCCCACCAGATGCGCAGCTTCTCGCCATCCTTGAGCAGCATCAATGGCTGGCCGTCCGTGGACTGCACCTCGCCGCCCCCTTCCAGGCTCACGATCCATTCCAGGGCCTGGGTGTCCAGGCCCACCCGGATCGGCGGGGGGGCGCCGGCGGCGAAGGCCGAGGCCAAGAAGGGGGCGGCCAGGAGGATGAGGGCTGGGATCGGTTGCATTGTTTCATCCTAACGCCAGTGGCCAGCGGAACCTTGCGGGGAACGGAATTGTATTTATTATTTATTAAACACCGAGTGGAGACCCACGTTCCCGAAGGCGCCGTATCCGCGCCCATCCCCCTGACCTCCCCCTTCGGGACCGCCATCAGCGGCCGGCCCTTTGCCCTGGCTCAGTAGCCCAGGTCGTGCACGTCCATGACGGCGCGCCCGGAAGGGTCCACCATGTTCTGGAACGCCGCGTCCCACTTCAGCGCCGTCTCCGTGCTGCAGGCCACGCTGCGCTCGAACGGCACGCAGTTGATGGCGGTGGCCTGGGGGAAGTGGGTCTCGAACAGCTGGCGGTAGAAGTAGGCTTCCTTGGTCTCTGGGGTCTTCACCGGGAACCGCTCGGAGGCGCCGCGCATCATTCCGTCGCTGATCTCCCGCTCGGCGGTGGCCTTCAGGGCGTTGATCCAGCTGTAGCCGACCCCGTCCGAGAACTGCTCCTTCTGCCGCCACAGGATCTCGTCCGGGATGTAGCCGCGGAACGCGTCGCGCAGCATGAACTTCTCGATGGGCCTGGGGTGGGCGGCGTTGCGGGGCAGCTTCAGGGACGGGTCCAGGTTCATGGCCACGTCCAGGAACTCCCGGTCCAGGAACGGCACCCGGGCTTCCACGCTCCAGGCGGCGGAGCTCTTGTTGGCGCGCAGGCAGTCGTAGAGGTGCAGCTTGTCCAGCTTGCGCACGGTCTCGTCGTGCAGCTCATGGCCGTCCGGGGCCTTGTGGAAGTAGAGGTAGCCGCCGAAGATCTCGTCCGCCCCTTCGCCGGAGAGCACCATCTTGATGCCCATGGAGTGGATCTTCCGCATCAGCAGATACATGGGGGTCGAAGCCCGGATCGTGGTGACGTCGAAGCTCTCCAGGTGGTAGATCACGTCCGACAGGGCGTCCAGGCCCTCCTGGACGGTGAAGTGGATCTCGTGGTGGATGGCGCCGATGTGGGCGGCCACCTTGCGCGCCGGGGCCAGGTCCGGGGCGTCCTTGAGCCCCACCGCGAAGCTGTGGATCTGCGGCCACCAGGCCGGGGACTGGTCCTCCTCCTCCACCCGCTTCTCCCGGAACCGTGCGGCGATGGCGGCGATCACGGAGGAATCCACCCCGCCCGAGATCAGCAGGCCGTAGGGCACGTCGCACATGAGCTGGCGGTGCACCGCGTCCTCCAGGGCCTTGCGCAGCTTGGCCGGATCGTAGGGCTGGCTGGGGTAGAACCCGGGCTCCGCCCAGTTGGGCTTGTAGTAGCGCTGGAAGCCCTTCTCGCTCTCGTGGCCCAGGTAGTAGCAGCCCGGAGGGAACTCCATGATGCGTTCGCAGTGGCCCACCAGGGCCTTCATCTCCGAGGCGGCGTACAGGTTCTCCTGGCGGTCCCAGCCCACGTAGAGCGGCACCACCCCCATGGGGTCCCGGGCGATCATGTAGGTGCTGTTGCGGGGATCGTAGAGCACGAACGCGAAGATCCCGTTCATGCGGTTCAGCCACTCCTCGGGGGAGCCCTCGTCGTAGAGGTAGAGGATCACTTCGCAGTCGGAGAAGGTCTGGAAGTCGTGGGCCCGGCCCAGGCCCGCGCGCAGGGCCTTGTGGTTGTAGATCTCGCCGTTCACGGTCAGGGCGTTGCCGTTGACCGTGTCCAGCAGCGGCTGGGCGCCGTGCTCCACGTCGACGATGGACAGCCGCTCGTGGGCCAGGATCGCATTACCGTCGCTGAAGATCCCGCTCCAGTCCGGACCGCGGTGGCGCAGCGTCTTGGCCATGACCAGTGCCTGCTTGCGAAGTTCGTCGGGATTGGAGCGGGCGGGGTCGATGCCCAGGATTGCCAGGATGCCGCACATGTGTTGGACCCTCCATCATCGTGAATCCGGCCGCGTGGCCGG
>Ga0182014_10005196_pt1 | contig 14561 bp, 4 predicted proteins | sample 612S2DmetaG_FD_120489 | JGI IMG/M metagenome (GOLD analysis project Ga0182014, IMG submission 120489) | Permafrost microbial communities from Stordalen Mire, Sweden - 612S2D metaG | ecosystem: Environmental > Terrestrial > Soil > Wetlands > Permafrost | place: Sweden: Stordalen | collected... | reverse complement strand
TCGGTTGGTTCCAATGGATCGAGAACATCAACCTCTACGTGGAGGTTCTTTCATGGGACAAGGTTCTCCGGGACGCTCGCCTGCGCAACAGTATTTTCTTTCATAAGCTCGGCATCCAATAGTCCATTGTGCTGTGCCGCGGTGCCTCAAAGCAACGTACAACTTTCTCAGCCGCCCTGCCTCGGATAGCCCTACCAAGCGAAGTTTATTTCTAGAAACCGCATGCTAACCTCAGGACGCACCTGCTAACGGGCTGATTGTGGCTGTTCGATCTCTAACCACAGCAAGCAGGCGGTGCACGAGAGCTTCACCATTGGCGAGATCAACAGTTCGGAGTTCTTCAACCATCCAATCCTCAGTTCCTTGACGCAGCCTCTCTCGAATTCGGCGGTCTCGGCGCTGGTTGGCACCAACGTGGAATGCGGCTCCATCGACATAGATCGCGAGTCGGGCTTCAGGCACAGCGAAATCGGCAATTGAAATTGGGAATCCAAATGGCACTGGGACTTGGAGCTGAGGATTGAAAGCATATCGTTGGAACAAACGTAAGAATTGCATCTCCAACGGCGAGCCAGTTCCGGCGGCATATGCTTCCAGCCAAGGTCGGGGATCGTCGATATCTCCGGTTTCAAGCGGGCGGTGAATCGGAGACGCAATGGCCAGCGCTTCTAGCGTATCGATTGCAAGCGGCCATGATAGGTATTCATGGTAGCGCTGATTCTGGTAAGACTTCAGACAACGGTAACATGCAGTCTCGCAATTTCCATGTTCCAACTCTTGAAGAGAGCGCATTGCAACGAGATGAAACTGATCTCCAATCCTTCGCAGGTAGCCGGTTCCCCCGAGTGCCGCATCTATGAAGCTGATGGACATCAAGTGGAGATTAGGGTCTCCGGCGTTCCACGGACCTTCCAATTCGAAATCGATCTCCGCATCGTCGAGCATGAATGTATGCCGCATTCCAAGCTGCAAAGCATAACCTAAAGACAGCCCCCAACTTTTCAGCGCTGTGTTGTCCTGCTGGGGTGGGGCCGGAACCGGGACCATAAAGCGCAGGACCTCTGCCCTGCCTGCGGTGGCAATCGCCATAGGCACGGGAGGCGTTCCAATTTGCGGACAATTCTCGTAATGTCCGAATGGATCCTGCTGCCCGCGACGGTTCTGAGCTCTCCGTCGACCGCCCATATTATTAGGAATAGGGGTTTGGAAATGTAGAATTCGCCCACAGCCCGAGCAGAGGACATAACCCTTAGCATCTGGATGAAGCGGGATCAAGCCTGCCTGAAGTTCCTCGGCGGTTGGAGGCACTCCTTCGTTGATCCATTCAATTTCTTCATGCTGATTCAGTCGCAGGCTCCAACCTGGACCTATGGACCATCTAGCCACAACATTCCCATCCCACTGAGGATAGATCTTCACCAAATTGCGGGTTGCGAATCGGTCTTCTTCATCCAGGATGATGTTCTCGTCTCGGCGAGCAATAAACCCGCCATATTCGGCGGCCGGGTGCGGCCGCCCCGCTTCGTCGCAACGGCACCGGGGGCATTTCGGATGGTTCGCTTCATAGCGTAGGTCGCACCTTCGACAGATTCTGTAGCTCCAGCTTGGGCCCTCTGTCTGTGGGTTCCACGGCGATGCAATGTCAAGCCCGGACACTTTCCAGCGCTTCGTGCGGGCGTAAACCTGAGCCTCAGGTTGAAATTGGGCGAGCCCAAATCTTCGAGTGACGGTTACTGGGTCTTCCTCTCGGGGATCATTGAGCAAACGTAAGGAAGATGGTTCAGTAGGGAATTCGTATCCGGGCAGGATGCCAAACTCAGCGAAGCGGCGCAGCGGATAGCCAGCAGATCGATCATCGGCCTCCGTTCGATTGCGCGTGCGATCCGACGGAATGCCAAGTAACCGTGCAACGAGATCACCAGCCCTGCGCGCGGGACCAGCCCCAACCAGATCAGCTGCATACGTATCAAGTGCTCGCCGCAGTTCAACTACTTGACGCGCGGTTCGGTTCATGATGTCTTGGACCCTTGCGGGGAGTCCGTTGAGTTGCCCGCGTAGGAACTCATCGCTGATCTGGGCCAGCAAGAAGATATTATTCCCGAAAGCACTCCATGCGATTGCGATTGCTGCCTCGATCTGGGCTGCGACACCCTGGATCAATGCATCTACAGCCTCCTGGCAAAGCTCTCCGCGTGGGGAGACATAGTCGGCCATCCGTCCTGACAGTCCCGGTTCCGACATCCCAAACAGGATGGCGTTTACGTGGCGCAAGAGTACATCGCGGTTCCCGAGTGATAAGACGGGCGCAGGTACTTCGCCGGAGATCATCTCTTCAGGATGGTCGTAGAAGTATTGATCGTGAGGGGTGCTTCGGGCATACCCGACTACCATGCCAATTCTATGTCGTCTGCCGGCGCGGCCACCTCGCTGGGCGTAATTGTCTGGACGTGGGGGGACATTACGCAGCACTACGGCCTCTAAGCCACCAACGTCGATTCCCATCTCTAAAGTGGGTGAACATGCCAGCAGATTCACCTTAGATTCAGCGTCCGGAGCTTTGAAGAAACCTTCAATCTCTGCACGCTCGTCTGTTGGAACTTGGGCGGTATGCTCCCTCGCAACAAGAGGGATGACCGCTTCGTTCCGTATGCGCTGCACTGTGCGACTTCCACCAACTTCTTCTTCAGTCCAAGGCACCAATGACCCGTGGCAGCGCGGGCAAGGAAGATTGCGGATCGAACCTGAGAATGCGGCGCTGCAAACATTGCAGTGCATTCGTCTTGCTGCACTTGCTATTGCAAGCACCATCCGCTCAGAATTTACCTGTAGGAGGCGAATCAGGCTCCTCGGTCCGTAGCCGTAGAGTTCCGTAAGAACAATAAAAGAGCCTTGCCGGAGAAATGCGAGAACGGCAAGAAGATCAACATCTTGGGGCGCTATGCCACCAAATCGGAGAAGCAGGTGGCGAAATATGGTCTCAAGTCGAGGGGCTCTGCCACCCACTCCTTGACGTTTCCAGAGGTTATAGACACTAATCCCGGCAGGAATAGTGGCGGAATCGCGATAAAGCACTGCTTGGCCTTCGTCATTGGCGGCGAAACCTCGTGGCGACCGGACCCGGCGTTCCCAATCTGCCGCCTTGACGCTGGGAGGACATGCCGGGTAACTGGGGTGGTATCGCAGCATCTCACGCGAAAGTGCCCCTCGACGTAGCATCTCATCCAGTACACAGCGACAGAGGTGAGTCAAGTCTCTCAGTGATATGCCAAGCGTGTTTACCAGTTCGCCTCCACGTTGCTCAACATAGGCTTCGAGTTGTTCGTATTGGATCTCCAGCAGGCCGAGGTTCACCAGAGTTGCTCGATAGCCGGCATTGACGGCAATATCGTCCAAAAGTGGAGCCTCTTCCCATGCCCGCATACGCTGCTGCACTTCGTCTGGGAGGAAGTCAGGATCTCCGCCGGTGATATATGGATTATCCCGATTTGTAGCACCGACCAAAGCAAGCTGCCTGATAGCCGACTCAATGTTGAGTGCGCCTCGTTCCGTCAAAAGGTGGATGAGATTGCGTCTCATCCGATCGTAACGGCTGGCAAAGATGATGAAGCGTGCCTGGTGAGCTGCATCTTGGCGGCTATCGCTGAACACCAGCAACCGCTCCTTATGGTCGTGCTCAGGATTGTCATGGTTGGCTTCGTTCAAAGCCTCAACCAATCCTTCAGCCAAAACTTTGACGGCAGCAGATGTACCGAGCGCGACCGCGGTTATAACGTTGCGACTTCCTGCGCTTCCACCACAGCATAGACAGCGGGTCCGTGCCGGCGCGAGTGCTACCTGCACGCGGTAGTCCGATTCATTGGCACTGAAGGCGAGGGTCGCCGGGTTGAAAGATCCGCGAAGGACCGGCCGTCCACGCATTTGGCCGGGACCTCGAGGTGTTCCTGGCCGAGGCTGCGGGACTTGATCGTCGTCATCTTCGTCGTCCGGAACGGCCAACTCGAAACGTCGAGGCTCATACAGCATCCACTCCGGTTCATCGCTCTGAATGGCACTCGGTCGTAGCGGCTGCAGGGGGTCTCCAACAAAGCGGAGATAATCGGCGCCACAATTTCGGCAGAGATAGAGGGGTGCTGTGAATGAGCCGCATTCGCACCGCTCCTCCCCCATCGGAAACAGGCGACCACAATCCGGGTTCACGCATCTGTGGAATCGCCAACCCCCTCGCACAAAACGGTGCACTCGCAATCGTAGAGCGCCGGGCACATCGCCTGGCAACGCAGAACCAAGCGTGAGCGCCGCCTCGATTTCGCGCCTCAAGTCCGCCTCCGAGACACCACGTCGCTCGGAAACCTCTTCCTGAAGTCTGCTCATGATTTGGCTTGTCGACATCGGCTTGGCAATCAACCAGCGGTTCAAGTCCCAAAGCAAACGGCAACTCCGCGTAGCATTTGCAAGCGGCAAACTTGAAGGCTGGCCCGCCAGTGTACACAATGCCAATCGCACTGCCTCTGGGTCATCTAAGTCAGGTGTTGGAACGGCAGCCGGTTGCGAAGGATACTTGGCCTCCTCCGGAATGTGAATATGCTGGAGTTCTTCGCCATAAACCCGAATGGAGTCCGGCTGAACTCCGACAAGTTTGCTAAAGAACTCCTGAACAGCCTCATCACGCAACCGCACCTGCTCTTCACGGCTGAAACCTGCGTCGTTCATGCTCTTGATGGTGGCCGATGTTCCAACGGGGATCAGTGCAGGGTATCGCAAGAGCCTATCTGCAGGAGCCGGATCAGGGTTCCAGTCATGTCGCGCCCGATCGAGGTGAGAGCGAAGCCGGCGCACCAGGAAAGCGATGTTGCTCCCCAGAGTGCCCCGGTAAGTGTGGACCTCGTCGAGAACCAGAAACCGGCAACGGTGGTTCGCGAAGATTCCCTCCCGATCCGCTGGCCTCACCAAGAGGTATTCGAGCATCATGTAGTTGGTCAGCAGAATGTGCGGCGGATTGCGGCGCATATCCTCCCGCTTCTGTTGGCTTGTGCCGCGATCATACTGTTCCACGGTGACCAGCCCGTCAAAGCCGGACTCTTGGAGATATTCGTCGATGCGAATCTTTTGGTCGTTGGCCAAGGCGTTCATTGGATAAAGCAAGATGGAAGTCAAGCCAGGCCGCCGGAATCGCACCGCATCCTGAATTGCGTTTTGAATCACCGGGAGAAGGAACGCCTCTGTTTTTCCGCTACCGGTTCCCGTGGTCACGACAAGCGGCCCAGCATCTGTTCCCAACAGTCTATCTATGGCCAATGACTGGTGCAGGTAAGCATTGTCCTCCTGCGTGCGGTCTTCCATGACCTTTGCCAACTTGGCATCGATTGGAAGATCACGCCACTTCTTCCCATCCTTGAACGGGCGATGCGCCTGGAAGAATGGCTCCTGCGCAAGGAAGAGAGGCTCATCCAGTGCGCGCTCCAGCGCTTCCTTCAGCGTCCGGTCCTTCGCACGGAATTCGGTTAAGAGATAATCGCGGTATTCCTCAATGACGTGATTGAGAGCGACAATTGGATGAAGGCTCATGTTTAGAAGTCCCCAAGGCTAGAGTGCAGCACGAGCGCGGCCAGCTTTCGGCAATTGGTCTCTGGCTGCTTCTAGTGCGTGAGTGAAGAAATCGAGATCTACAACTGGGCGATCTCGACGGATGTGAAGCATTGCGAGCCGTACGTGCTCAGGCGTGAAATCTCCTGTCCATGCTTCATGCGCTCTATAGGGCCCAGATTGCTTCTCCAGCAATGTGACGTAAGCATCGAGCGTGCCGGGAAGGCTCTCATCCAGTCGCTTCGATACGAGCCAGCCATAGAATTGGGCTAAGCCTTCCAAAACTTCGCCTTTGCTATTGTGGAATCCGTTCGTGTTCCAGTACTGGTTGTCGGCATCCGAGCCCATGTGCGTGTACGCATGCGCGAGCTCGTGTGCAAGAACAACACAGGTCAGGTGCTCCAGATCAAGGGCCAGATCGCGGGCGATCAGTCCAATGACCCCCCAGTAAAGTTCGATCCGCGGTTGCGGATCGTCGAACATTTTCTGGCACTTGTATCGGTACACACCGAGGACGTCTTTGTTGACGCTCAGCACAAACTCTGTAAGATCGAATGCTTTCAGCCGCGCCAGCAGGAACTGCGCAAATTGGCGCACTGAGGTAAGCCCGCTCGTAATATCAGGAGGCGAGATTGATGCGAACTTGGAACATAAGAGAGCCGGCAGCAAGTCGTCCGCGGCGGACTGGCTTGAGTTGGCAAGAGCGGTGATGATCTGGCGGTAGGGGGCGAGGAGCAGGGCGAGTTCGTGCTCATCGGCGATTTTGTCGTCCTGGGGCCAGAGTTCTTCCGGAAGACCAGGGCAGACAGCTATCGGTACTGTTATCACGTCATCCTTGTTCCTGTACTCGTCGCGCCGGTGCAGCGATAGACGTGTTTCCCGCCGCAGGGCCTCGCGGATCCTCTGGTTCCAGCGGTCCTTTGCTTTCTTGACTCGCTCTTCCGTGTCCGGCGGCAATTTCTCCAGCAATTCACTCAGCCGTATGGCCATGGCCCGCCCCCAGAGACGCTACGTACCGTGTAGCGCGACCGCATCCTTCAATGACTGCAAGTCCGTCTTCGACCATTTTCTTTAGTAGCCTGCGAGTGTGGACCGCGTCGAACCCCAACGCGGTCTGAACGTCACCGCTGGCGACACTGTTCCGCTCCGACAGGAATCTGCAGACTTCTTGGTATTCATCGCCGTTGTCGCGCGAGGGCCTTGTTCCGTGCGCTCCCGCTGGTTTTTCGGGATCGCCTGATGTAAAGCCGAGAATGCCTTGAGCTTCAGGCTCGATGTCAGCAACTGGAATGTTGATGACAGGCTCCGGAAGACCCTCGTTCAGGGGTATGTCCCAGTATGGATCGTATTTCCGCGAAAACGCCTCTGCTCCAACCTCCTTCAACTCGTGGAACCTCCCCAGGCAAATCGCCGGGGCATTTCGGTATGACTTGTGGGTGAAGCTAGCAAGAATCCTTTCGTACTGCTCGTGGTTCAGCCCGTAGGCGTTAGCAACTACGGCATCGATTGATGCGCGAACCTGCCATCGATCATCCTCAGTCTCCAGCACAGGCCACGTGAAAGGATTCCCGGATTCGCGCCAGTTGCTTCCAAGTTGTTCACGCCAGAGCGGTTCATAGCCGGCCGACTGGGCCACCAACCTGGTTACGGAATGAACAATGAGGCGGCTCTCTTCAATTTCCGGAACGGGCACTTGATCCAGAAAATTGAAGGTCACATTTGCGCTAACAAGCTGGCGGATCAGCCAGTCAAATCCAAAACTATTGCATAAGCCCACGCATGAATTCGCCTGGGCGGACGACCTGTCCTCCGGATCTCTTTCAGGGAGAGCGCTGTCGAAGTACAGTAGTCCAGGCAACGATAGATGAGTAATTGTCGTGCGTTCATTCGTCGCACTTGCTTGCCGTCTGAAGACCAAGCGGAAATATCGAGCCGCAAGCAGTCGTACCTCCTTTCCAGTCATGCTTCCAACTGTTGCGGCGACATCAGGTCCGGACTTCCAGAAGGAGTCATATTGATGAAAATCTTCCCCTTTGCATACTGGGAATATTCCGCGCTCATTCAGCACCGCGAGATTCTCAGCCTGTCGAGCATCGCCATTTACATCGGGAGCAAGAGTCTGAAGGGAAAATGCCCGATGTCGCGCCTTGGATGTATGCAGTTCCTCAGTTGGATAGACATGCAAACGGTCGCGCAAATCGCCGAAGAACTCCCGCCTCGCCCTGTACATCGAGAGGGCGATGGGCACGACAAACGAAGATCGGAGTTCAAGGAAATTGCGCCTTTCCCCTGTAGTGCTCGAGATGAATTCAGGTGTATAACTCAGAAGGCAGTCGCCCTTGTCCTCGGCGAAGAGCCACGCATCATCATGAAGGTAATATGCACAGCTAAATTGATTTGTGTGATTGCCACGGATGCTAACTACAAGGGCGAATTTGAAGCTTGCATGAATATCAAAAAGCCTACGCTTATTCTCAAACGAGTAGCAGCACTTGAGCTGCATGTTTTCCAGATAGAGCCTCCTTATCCCTGTGGCTCCGTCGTTAGCATGGAACGAAGAAGGCAGGACCCATCCGACGCGGCCGTTAACGCGCAACGCAGCGAATGCGCGTTCAGCAAACAATTGATACATGTCCAACGTTGCCGCGGATTGGCCTTCAGGATCCAGATTGACCCATCGGTACAGAACTTCGGCTGAACGCTTATACCCGTCGATCACGCGTTCGTATTGGGACCGCGCACTCCTAATTTGCGAGTCGGAAAGGAGAGCCTGAATGAGTCTTTTTTCCTCCTTCGAATTCTGAACGTCAAGAATTGCAATGTCGAAGCCGGCAAAGAATTCCTTGTTTGACGTGTCGACGCCTTCCCATGGCGGATTACCAAGTACCACATCAAATCCGCTACTCACATTCACGTCCGCTGTTCTGAAAAACACCTCCGGAAACGACAGGTCGTAAGGGAACGCTGAAACGATCTCCTCCGACTTCAACAGATCAATGATTGCGCTAGAATCGGTCGGGACGTCCTCACGATTAAGCCCGCATGCAATCATGTCCGTGAGTCGTTCCTGGCCCGATAAGTCCTCTGGAAGAAGACCGGTATGCGCAACGCTGCTTAGCAACCACCTGTAGGCGTCATCATTGCAGCCTTCGGTCCCGAGCATCACCCCGCCAGCACACGCCGCAGCAACGATCTTGAATGGCGCAAGGGCTGCTTCCAATCGAACCCGCATCGACTGCTTCACTTCGACGTCGCCGATGCTGGCGCCCAGGGTACTCTCGATGTCTTGCACGAGTGCAATTGCCTCGCCCAAGGCTGCCGTGAGCTTTTCCGGAAGTCCCTGCGTATACAGATCCTCGATTGGTTTCTTTGACCCAGGGTAGGTCAGCAAACGGTGGAAGAAGGGACCAGTGATTGAATCTCCCAGCACGAGTCGATGATCGAGAAAAGTCAGTGGCAGTCCTTCTGAGTGCGACTCGATCCACAGTGAGACTTTGGCCAGTTCGACCGCGAGCGGGTTCTTGTCCACGCCGTATAAGCAGTGAACAGCAACGAGACGGCGACAGATAGCTTCTGCCCGCTTCTGAGAGAGACCAGACTCACTCGCTTCCGGCGAGCGGCTCGGCAGATATCCCAGCAACTCGGCATCTGGTGGTACAAAGGCTTCAAGCCGCCGGCGGTACTCGGCGGCCATCTCTTCCGCATGGCTCTTGTCCTGTTTGTTCTGCGCAGCAATTGCGGTCTTCTCGTATTGGGCCAGACGCTCATCGCAAAGGCGTGCGGACTCGTACAAACTGGCGCCCAGGAAACGGCAGGCTTCAACAAGAAAGTGACCACTGCCCATTGCCGGGTCAAGCACTTTGAGTTTGAGGATCTCTGCTGGCTTCGGGTCGTGTTGAGGACTGCGCTCGGCGACCAGGGGCCCGAGCGTCTCTTGCACCAGGAATCGAACAAAAGAATGTGGCGTGTAATAGGAACCTGTCGCCTTTCGGCCCAGGCCTACGCGCAGGTAGAAACGACCCGGCTGGATCTGCTCGATCCATTCAACCTTGGTGTTGCGACCCCGCGTCGGCTCCTCCTCTTCCTCATCGGCCTCTTCTGCTTCTTCTGATTCCTCATCCACGTCGAGGTCTGCGGCTGGCGACACATCCACCGGACGATACTTCTCTCCTTGGGCCATGGGTACCACGACCTCAAGCTTGGCTCGGCGTAACCGGCACATCGGCTCTGCCGTTATGCCCGGCTCCAGCTCAAGGAGAGCTTCATAGACGCGGCCGAGGTCTTCGACGTCGAGACTACCGTAGTGAACCCGTTCACGACCCGCGCCGCGTTTCGGACTCGTCCACAACAATTGGTCAAGCATCAAGGCGACCGCTTGTTCACCCCAGGTCAGGTCCGAGAGCAGAGGCGTAACCTTCTCGCCAAAAAGCGTACCCCCGAGCGGTCTCACGTGTAGTTCGGTGCAGTCGAGCCCTTCTACGAACATTCGAAACAGCGCGCGCAGTGCCTGTTCGAGCAGTTTGCCGGTTTGAGTCCGGTAATCGAGCAGACTGCGAACGTAACGCGGAAGGGCTACACTCGGGGAAAACGTGTTTCTCCATAGGCTGGTGCTGGCAAAGCTGAAGCTTCGCGCCGGATCGTCCGTTGCCTCAAGCTTCAGGATGAACAGCAGCCGATACACTACGATGAGGGCTTCCCGCCAAAGTTCCTGTGCAAGCTTTGGGCGATGTTTGAGTTCTGCGATCTTTGTTTGGTTGGCGGGATGGTCGAGCACCTCCTGGAGAAACCCTTCGACAGCTTGGCGAGCCTGCCGGCGTAGTTCCTTTGTGACCCGCGCTTGTTGCAGTCTCGCTTTCTCGACCAAGTCTGGGATCGCCTGGATGCCTTTGGGCGATGCCAGCGCGAGCAATAGCCGGTAGGAGTCTGGAGCTTGAAAACTACGCTTATCCTTCCAGGCTGGATCGATTGCTATAACGATTTGTGAGTCCGGACGAGCTGGATCTGAGATCAATATCCGCAGCTCTGTGCCGTTGGTGAGGATGCCCAGGCGCTCGCCGCACGCAAGCAGTACCCGTTGAGCAATACGGATGCGGCTGTACCGATAGGCTGCACCGCGTTTGAAGGGCGCCTCCAGATCTTCATCGAATTCCGTAGACCAAACACGCAAGCGGGCATTACCGTCGGGTGAAAGCAGGAGATCCCCACCGTCCTCGCTACCCTCTCTCGTCTCTACTTCCGGCGCGCTCTCAAACCGTGCGTAGCCCAGCCGCTCGATGAGGGGTTCAATGATGTGATTCCGAACCCGAATAGGGCCTCCACGAACGAGTTCACGGAGCTTGCGGCGATAGCTAGTCCAACCCTCCTCGAAATGGCGCGCATCGGAGCCGGTCGTCTTGGGAAGCAAGCCATTCTTCGACAGTTCGGCTTCAAGTTCAAATTGGACAAAGGGCTCGGGGAAGGCAGGTCCTACCAGGGTGCAATCGCGAAGGAAGTCAAGCGACATGCAGCACCTCCGGAAGAATCATCAACAATCCCAGCCTGATAACCTCTGGTGCTTGAAACTCAAGTCGTGACTTCAGGTCAGCGACCCGAGTACGGTAAACGCGCAGTGCTGCATCGGCTTCACTTCGCTTTTTTGCGGACTGGCTCGGGTCTTTGCAGAAGCCCTCAAGACGACTTTGCGGGTCAGTTGTGGAAGCCCAGTCGCGAATAATTACTGGCTGCGATTCGGCGGGTGAGGTGAACAGCCCCCCTTGCTCGGCTTCAGGTTGTGTCCATATCGCAATCTCACGAGATCTGTCGGCAAGCCATCCCTCTTGATACTCAACTTCCCGTTTCAGTTCCGCCGATTGCTGCTGAATGAAGTCGCGGGCAATTGGTTCAAACTCAAGGGACGCCCACTGTAATGCTGTAGAGTCGTGCTCCGGAGCCCATGATTCGAAGTGCTTCTTCCAGAGATCACGAAGATTGATTCGAGTGCCAGTCGTAAGAGGCAGCCAGTCTTCGGCTAAGCCGAAGGTCCGTGATTCACCCGTCTGGGAAACCTCAACGGCGATGACGCGTTCCAGTTCCCGGCCGGACTTGCTGCTGACTCGCCCCAAGAACGTGTGAAGCAAAGTGGGGACAGCGACAGGTCCTGAAACGGCACTAACGCGGATATCCTGAATCTTTTGGGCATTGGTACCGAAGGACAAGGTTCGCACCCGGTCAAGTGCCATTCGAACCAACGGGTGGGCACGCCCAAGAAAACCCACTGGTAGGTCAGACCCATCTCGAAGTACATCAATATCAACTGTCAGACGAAACCGGCGTGATTCCGGGGCGTAGCCGGGATATTCGTCTAGGCCATGATTCCAACTAGGAGGTAATGTCAGGGAAAAGACTGGGTCGGTGATCTCGCCGTCAATGTCCCCCTGTTCGATCAATATGGCATCACGCACAAAAGCAGCGAGATCCACAGAGTTCATGCGGCTGCCGCAATCGCGTGCCGAACTTGCTTGTTCCAAGTTGTCGGGCTCGGCGCCGATTCCCGATAGACCAAGCCAAGAATTCCCGAGGGTCGCTGCCTCAAATCCGCTGAGAACCCGATCTTCCGCTTCCAATATCTCTCTCGTGGCCTCGTCTGCCCCCTCATTCTCATTACCTTCAAATAACTCGAACTCAGGAGTCTTCTCATGGAAGGGCAAGCTGTCTTCACTGATTAGCCCTTTGAGCAATCGCTCAGCGCTGGCATCGGTCGAGGTAGTCAATCCAAGTGTGTTGGGCATGTAATTGAGGCGTGCCCGTTGGCGTTCGTACTTGGCGATGAGGCGCAGCAAGATGCGCTCCTCAAAGGAATTCCGTAGATATAGGTAGCGAACGACAGGGTTGTAGAGCTGTCCATAGCGATCGATGCGGCCATTGCGCTGTTCAAGACGGTTCGGATTGAACGGAAGCTCCAGATGAATCAGGTGATGGCACCTCTGATGGAGGTTCAGACCTTCTGCAGCTGCGTCTGAACTCAACAGAATCAGGCCAGCCTGACAGCGGAAGCGGTCCGTGACGCTCCCGCGAGTTTTGTCGTCGTCATCGCCCGTCATTGTGAGCACTTTGCCCAAGGTTTCTAAAGCCGGCTTCGCGGCGTAAAGACTGGTAACGTACTCTGTATATACAAGGATGTTGGCGCCGGGCTCAGCTTGCCGGATTGTTTGTATCTCTGCAACGAGCGCAGCAAGCTTAGGGTCTGTGCCCAATGCAGCATCAGAAAGCTCAACAAGGTGCGTCAGTTCCTCCACGATTGTGCGCCTCTTGCCAATACCACGCCCTTCGCGACTAATTTCACGGTCGAGCTCGCTAAGACGCACAGCTAAGTCCTCGATCTCAAGCACTTCACGCTCGCGGTCTTCTTCCGCACCAAGGGGACCGAAGCGTTCCAGTCGGCGGTAATAGTCGCGCAGGGTGCGAAGGCGCTGGCGACTCGTCTCTTGGATCTCCTGTTGTTTCCCTATTCGCTCGAGAACGGCCAAAAGAGTTGATCGACAAGCTGCAACAGTTGACACACTCCGTTTCAGCAAGGCAATAAAGGAGAGAACATCAGAATATTGTCGGGTGCGGAACGCCCGGCGAAGCTCTGGACCAATCAAGCCCCTGAGGTCAGTCATTAGTTCATTGAATGATGCAAAGCCGGCCGTGTCAGGCTCAACAGCACAGGGGATCACCTGCCGCTCCTTGAACAAAAGCTCCCCTGTACGCGGATTTCGAATGTGTCCCTTGAGCCGTCGAATAACGTGCCGTTGGAATCGGTCCCCGACGAGATTTCCTCGGGCATCCACGAGTGACGGATCCAGCAACTCACATAGGGAGGCAAAGCTTCGGTCGTTGCCATCGTGGGGTGTCGCAGTCAATAGAAGTAGGGCATCGCTTCGACGAGCAAGAACCTGCGCCAACCTTCTGCGCTGCGAATCTTCCCTCTCCTGCGTTCCCAAATCAAAGCAGTGATGGGCTTCATCGATTACGATGACGTCATAGCTAGCCCGTTCAAGCTGATCGAGCACACGCTCTTGCTTGAGAAAGTCAACCGAAGCTAACCCCAAGGCGACAGAATCGAAGGGATTTGCCCCGATTTCGTTTGCACGGCGGACTTCGTCGAGTTGCCCGCGATCGAGCACCTGCAGACGAATGCTAAACCGCTCGCGCATTTCGGTCTTCCACTGATCTAGGAGGGGACCTGCAGGTGAAACGATAAGCACACGATGAACCAGGCGTCGAGCCATTAACTCTGTAAGAACAAGCCCTGCCTGCACCGTTTTGCCCAATCCGACTCCATCACAAAGCAACAGACGAACACGGCTGCTTCGGATCGCTCGCAGGACCGGAACGAGCTGATAGGGCTGGATTTCAAGGCGTCCGGGACGCGATGCAAGGAATGCATTTGGCCCCAGGGACTGTTCGAGCAAGAATGCCTGATGGTACACGAGCCAATTCGTCAGGGGTGCAGCCTGGTCTGGTGACAGTCCGTGTCGAACAGGATCAATCGCTTCGAATGGGTGCAAAAGATCTAGTTCGCGCGCTTTGACTCCGCCTTCGATCCCTCTCAGGCGGTAAAGTGTTTGACCTCCGAGATTCTGGGCAAGCACAACTTCCCAGCGTAGACCGCGGGCGAACACCTCGGTTCCTGGTAAAAGTGTCTCCATAGGCTAAACGCTCTACATCGATGAGAAGTATTTGATTCTTTACTATACTCTGCTCTCTTCATCGCGAGGTAAACTATTGTGAATCATATGTTTCCCTCCACCTGAGAGCACGGTGATGTCTATACCTTGGCGCTGTCGTCCTGCGTCGTATCACTACACATGTTCGAGCCTGGGGTAAGCGTCTGCCTTTCGTCTCTTCATATATGACATGGCTACGTGTTTGGGGGTACTGGATCACTGCTACTTGATTCTCAAGTGCCATCCGCGTCGCAATTCAGCGCCGGGAACCTCTTCTTCTCGCTGAAT
>Ga0182014_10005194_pt1 | contig 14564 bp, 14 predicted proteins | sample 612S2DmetaG_FD_120489 | JGI IMG/M metagenome (GOLD analysis project Ga0182014, IMG submission 120489) | Permafrost microbial communities from Stordalen Mire, Sweden - 612S2D metaG | ecosystem: Environmental > Terrestrial > Soil > Wetlands > Permafrost | place: Sweden: Stordalen | collected... | reverse complement strand
GGATGGGCCGCCCGATGGTGCACCGGCTGGTCGCGGCCGGCTACCGCGTCCAGGCGCTGGGCCGGTCCTTCCCGGCCCGCGAGGCGCTGACCACCGACGGCGCGCGCGCCGTCCCCTCGGCCGGCGCGGCCGGTGCCGGTGCCGACGTCGTGCTGATCTGCGTCTACACCGACGAGCAGGTCCGGGACGTCTGCCTGGACAGCGAGCTGCTGGCCGGGATGCCCAGCGGGTCTGTCCTCGTCGTGCACACCACCTGCAGCCCGCACACGATCGAGGCCGTCGCCGCCCGCGCCGCGCCGCACGGGATCGACGTCGTCGACGCCCCCGTCAGCGGGGGCCCGCACGACATCGCGGCCGCCCGGCTGACCCTGTTCGCGGGCGGAGCCGGCGACGCCCTGGCGCGCGTCCAGCCGGTGCTCCAGGCCTACGGTGACCCGATCCTGCACGTCGGCCCGCTGGGCGCCGGGCAGCGGGTGAAGCTGGTCAACAACGCGCTGTTCGCCGCGCAGCTCGGGCTGCTCACCGACGCGGCCCGGCTCGGCACGCAGCTAGGGGTGGACGAGGCGGTTCTGCTCGGCGCTCTCTCGCACGGCAGCGCCGCGAGCCGCGCACTGGCCGGCGCCGTGCCGCGCGGCTCGGTCGGGCTGTTCATCGCGGCCGCCAGCGACTTCCTGGGCAAGGACGTGGCCGTCGTCCGCGACATCGCCGCCGAGATGGGCGCCGATCTCGGCGCCGTCGGCGACATGATCAACGGGATCGACGCGGGCTGACTCCCGGGGCTGCCTCGCCACGGGACACGGTCCCGCTCATGACGCTGACGATGACTGGCGTGTTGAGGTTGAGATTGACACCTTCGCCCCGGGTGGCAGCAGATGCTGACAGGCCCCCGCCGCGGACAGGTATTGCGGCGAGTTGACGCTGGGGAGAGCGCCCTTGGGGGACGCTGCGCTTTGGCCGGGGCTGGGGAAGTTCGGCACGCCGTGGCTGCGCATGCACTGGGAGTACTTCAGCAGCAGGGGGAGCGCTTGATCCTGCCGTTGCTGCGCTTGCTGCAGTTTTTGCTCCAGCTGCGAGACAGACGGGCCGCCCGGCACCAGATGCCGGCAATCGCCATAAGCCGCCTGGGCCTGGGTGCTGTCAATGTCGACTGACCCCCCGGCACCCTTCAGTGACCCGTTGGGCGCCAGGGAGTAGCCCCCCGATGCATCGGGGTCGGGGAAGTTCGGCACGCCGTGGCTGCGCATGCACTGCGCGAGGGCCAGCACCTGCGCGTAGGTCGGCGAGCCGGCGGAGGACGAGCCGGCGGAGGACGAGATATGCACATGCACCATGCCGCACGCCGTGGCGAGCACGGCCACGGTGGCCACGGCCGTCAGGGCTGCGGCGCGCCTCAGGGCTGCCGCGCGCTTCGGGCCCCCGTGACCGCCGGTCTTGTCGTTCATTGCGACCTCCTCAAAAGCCCCGAAATGGGTCATGTGTCCAGTTGTACGGAAGGGGAGGTGACAGCACGGTGACCGGAAATGTCACCTGGCTGTCACCTCCGGCCTGCGATCCTGGGAAGCGGGCGCTGACCGCGCCGTCCTGTCGGTGGCCAGCTCCGGGCCGGTCATCCCGGCCGCCGAGGTCGACCGGCTGTTCCAGCCCTTCCAGCGGCTCGGCCCGCGCCCCGCCCGCCGCGATGGAGGCCACGGCCTTGGCCTGTCCATCGTCCGCGCCATCGCCGCCGCCCACGGCGCCACCATCGGGGCACGCGCCCGGCCCGGGGGCGGCCTCGCCGTGGACGTCACTTTCTCCTCCCCGCCACCCGACCCCCGCACTGCTCCGGGCATCCAGCCAGGGATCCGCGGGAAGCGCACAGGCCGGGTGCTGCCGCCGGCGCCGGCTCCGCCGCAGCGGCCCTCCGCCGCGACACCCGACGATCAGCCAGCACGACATCCAGGATGACGGCGGGTGCGCTCCGCTGCGCGCGCCCATGAGGCTCGGTCCGCCGCGTCATCCGGGCGTGGCGGAGTCGGGCAGGTCAGGTCCGCCAGCGGGGGACGCCGGGAGGACTTGGAGGACCGGGGACGCCGGGGGTGTCGGGGCTCGCCGTCATCCCGGACGATGCCCGGGGTCACGCCTACGTGCAGAACCATCCGTGCCCGCGGGCGCCCGGTGCGGGAACGGCCGGGTGGGTGTACGACGCGGTGAACGAGGTCTATTTCGACGACGCCGAGACCCTGCGGGTCCGGATCAACTGGTTCCGCGAGAACCTCTCCGGCCTGGCGGAGGCGGACCTGGTCGGTCAGTCGTGGTTCATCTCGGTACGCGAGGAAGTGCTGCTGCCGTAGCGGACGGTCATCCATGCCAAGGGCATGCCCTTCGTGGTACGTTCTGCGTCGCCCTGGCATCGGGGAAGTATCCTTGGCCGGTGTTCTCGCCCCGGGGCCCGTCTGTGCGTGAGCTGGCGATGCAGGCGCTGTCGTCGGTCGAGGGCGGCTACGACCTGCTGGCCCCGAAGTTCGACCACACGCCTTTTCGCACCCCCGATGGTGTGCTTGACGCGACCGCCGGCGCGCTGCGCCCGCTCGGCCCGTTCGGCCGGGGACTGGACGTGTGCTGCGGCACCGGCGCGGGCATGCGGGTCCTCAGATCCCTGTGCCAGGGACCGGTCATGGGCGTCGACTTCAGCACGGGCATGCTCGCGCAGGCGCGCCGTGCGCACCCCGGCGCCGGGTGGGTACGGGCCGACGTCCGGGCCCTGCCCTTCGCCGGGGCCTTCGATCTGGCGGTCAGCTTCGGAGCGCTCGGGCACTTCCTGCCCGCCGAACGGCCCGCGCTGTTCGCCGGCGTGTACCGCGCGCTGGGGCCCGGCGGGATTTTCGCCTTCCCGGTCGGCGCGCCGCAGCCCGTCACCTCCGGCTGGTACTGGGCACTGCTCGGGTTCGACCTGGCCATGCGGGTCCGCAATGCCGTGTGGCGTCCCCCGTTCGTCATGTACTACCGCACCTGCCCGCTGCACGCGGTCCGCAGCGACCTGACCGCACCCGGATTCACCGTGACGACAGTCCCCCTGACGGCTCTGGGCCGGCGCGAGGACGGCAGCCCTCGGTACCGGCTTGTCCTCGCGCGCAGACCCGGCACGCCCGGCTGATGCGCACGCCGGCGTGCGGCGTGGCATTTCCGCCGCGGCGGCCACAGCGAGCCATTGGCGGCGTGGGGCCGCGATCGATCAGGCCGACCGGGCCGCCGGCCGCCGGCTGGCGATGCCGATCGCCGTGCTCCAGCAGGACTGGGGTGCCGCCCTCGGCTTCGACGCGGCCGCCCTGTGGAGCGACTGGGCACCGGACCTGCGGCACGCCACGGTCAGCGGCGGCCACTTTATGGCCGAAGAAGCACCCGCCGAGATCGCCAGGGCACTCCGGGACCTCCTCGCCCGCTGATGCTCGGCCGCTGATGACCGAGGCCGGGGACCGGCACCGGGCCGGGCCGTGTTGGCTCCCGGGTATTCGTCCCCCGGGCCAGCCCAGCCTTTTCGGCGGCTGGTACGTCACCGACCTGAACATGAACGTCTGACGGCGCGGAGGTCCCCCGGCGTCCCCGCAACGCGTGGGTCGCGTGACGCTCATCACCGGTGCCAGCCAGGGACTCGGCTAAGACTGCTCTGACACCTCCATCATGTGCGCTGGCCGGTATCTGCCGCCGGGGCGGATTACTCTGATGGCGGGGTTAGCTCCAGGAGGTGGCCGTGGAACCGGCGACGATGGATCGCATCCAGCGGCTGATCGACGACGAGGTGACAGAGCGTTTCCCCGAGGACGTGGCGCCGCAGCTCGCACTGCTGCGATACGGTGACCACCCGGTGATCGAGCCCGGAGAACTGTATCTGCGGGTCATCCTCCGCCAGGACGGCGCAGCGCGGGACGTATGGATGCAAGAACACGGAGGACATATGCCGGACTTACTGAAGATGCCCGGTGCAGGCTCGGTGTACCTGTCGGTCCGGCACCCGTTTTCTCCTGGACCTGGACCGCGATAGCTGTTGGTTTCTCCTCGAAGCCCGCTGCCGCTGGAGGAGAGGTCGGCAAGTCCTCCGCCCCGGCCGTCGGTCGTGACGGCGGCATCTTCGGGCCGGGCGCTGCTCCGCGTTGGCCGGCGGGCGATGCTTTCACGAGCACACGGCGTAACGCTGGCCGGGACGCGGGGAACAGGCGGTCTAGGTGGTAGTCGATGACGGCCTGGGCTTGCCCGGCCGAGGACTGGCCGCCCAGGACGCTGGTGCCCAGGCCTGCGGACATGGCCAGGAGACTGAAGGCTTCCAGGTCCGGGTCCAGGTGGGCGGGCGTGTCGCCGGCGGCCTGGGCGGCCCGCAGTTGGGCGGCGACCACGTCGATCACCGCACCTGAGTTCCGGACCAGCGGGCTGAGCGCCAGCGCCGGGTCGGTCAGCGAGAGCGCGAAGTAGGCCGTGTAGACGAGGGTGAAGGTGCGCCGCTCGTCGTCGGCGGGCAGCCCCTCGGTCAGGATGGCGGCGATGACGTTGCGCGGGTGAACCGGGCTCTCCGTCTCCTTGAGCCGCTTGATTCGCGCTTTACCCCGCTCGGCGAACTGGACTGCCAGCTGCTGCATGGCGAAGAGCATGAGCTCTTCCTTGGTGCCGAAGTAGTACTGGACCAGCCGCAGGGACACCCCGGCCTCGGCCGCGACCTCGCGCATCCCGGTGGCGTGCAGTCCGCGCGTGGCGGCCGCTCGCAGCAGCGCGTCCGCGATCTGCCGCCGCCGCTCCTCATGATCGACGCGCTTCGGCACCAGCCCACCGTACCCTTCTCGTTCGCCGGGCTTCTTTATGATACCGTCGTATTACGAAGAAGGCGGGAAGACAGCCCGCTAGAGCGGCGGCCCGGCGGTAAGGAGGCCGAACATGCTGGCACCGAAGTGCGACGTGGGATCGTGGGTAAGCGAAGCGGCGCGGGAGAAGTTCATGGCGGCGTACGAGCGGGCCTTCGCGCTCTGGCCGCAGCCCTGCGAGGAGTTCGATATCGAGACGGCGACCGCGACCACGCGGGTGCACGCCTACCGGCCGCATCCCGGCGGAGAGCCGGTCGTGCTGCTCATGGGCGCGGGGTACAACGCCTCGGGCTGGTACCCGCACGTCGCCGCGCTCGCCACGCACCACCCGGTGTACGGGGTCGACATGCCCGGCGACCCCAACCCCAGCGTCGCGCGCGCCCCGCTCACGCCCCCGGCGTCCTGCGCAGCCTGGCTTGACGAGCTGCTCGGCCAGCTCGGCGACCGCCCGGCGCACCTGGTCGGCTTGTCCTACGGCGGCTGGGTCGCCATGAACCAGGCGATCCGCGCGCCCGGGCGGGTCGCCTCCATCACGCTGCTCGACCCCGCCGGGCTCACCAGGCTCGACGCCCGCTTCTGGTGGTGGCTTACCATCAGCGGCCTGGCCAGCCTGACCCCGATGCCGCTGCGCCGCCGCCTCGCCCGGTGGCTGGACAGCCCGGTCATGCTGGAGCGAGAGCTGATGACGCTCATGTGGGCAGGCAGCCGCGGCTACCGGATGGAGCCGAAGTTCCCCGGCATCCTCACCGACGACGAGCTCCGCGCGATCGGCGTGCCGGTCCTGCTGATCACCGGCGCGCGCAGCGCCTTGCTCACCCCGGCGGAGGCCCACGCCCGGGGTAGCCTCATGCCGCACGCGGAGGTCGCCATCGTCCCCGGCAGCCACGGCGGCTTCCACCGGATCGACGAGCTGAACGACCGGATCGCCGCCTTCATCGAAGCCCAGGCCACCGGCGAGCAGACTGCTCAACCGGCACGGCCACCGGCAACTAAACGTTAGGACCGGCATCTTCACCGGACCCTGCAACGCAGCTGCGAAAGCGCGAAAGCCCCAGGCTTCACCGCCACCGACCTCACCGGCAACGGTGCGGGTCAGACGGTCACGGAGGGCGCCGAGGTCATCGTGCGCCTCGCGACCATCGGCCAGAACGGCCCACCGGCACCTTTCAGGAGAACGCGGCCGAGCTCGCCTGGTAAGACCGCAAGACCGCTGCGCACGGGGGAGGGGCGGGGGATGTCAGCCCGCACCGGTGCCGATCGCGGCCAGCAGGGCCAGGAGCAGAGTGGTGGCGGCGAACAGGCCATGGCCGGCGACGAGCAGGGCGCGCACCCAGCCGCGGGCCGGCGTTGCGGCCGTCCCCGCCCTGGCGGGGACACCGCTGGCGGCCGGGCCGTCGGGAACTGGGCGGCCGGGGAGCCCGAGCGTCGCCACGGCGAGGCCGAGTCCGGCCACCGGCAGGAGCAGCCCGACCGCGGCCCAGGCCAGGGGCGCCCAGTCCGCGATCAGATAGATCACCCACACCAGCAGCCCGGTGGTGGCCAGCCCGAAGTGCCCCAGGAGCACAACCGGCGGCGTGCCTGCCCGCGGCGTGCGCGGCCGGCGGCGGCGGATACCGCTGCGGATGATCCAGGAGACCAGCAGGTAGGCGCCGCTGCCCGCGGTGATCAGCCAGGCCCCCAGCGCGGCCAGGCGCAGGGCCAGGTCGCTGCCCGTGCCCGCACGCACCGGCGTCCCGCCGGCCGGCTGAGACGCCTGCGGCGGTGAACCGGGTGCGGGCTGGGGCCCGGTGATCAGGTAGGCCAGGCGAGGGGCGGCCTCGGCCGTCAGTCTCCGCCACGCAGGCTTCTTCGATCTGCCCCCCACGACCATGTTGATGGCGCTGGCGGCCGCCTCGTTAATCTGCGCCTTGCTGAGCCCCTGGCATGCGGCTGGCACCCGCGTCACCGTGATGCGATGGTCAATCGCGTACACCCCATAATCGGCGCAGCCTTGCACGGTGACCTGGCGCGGACCGACCGGCCGGGCGCCGCATCCGGCGGCGAGCAGGCCAACGAACAGGCCTCCCGCGACGGCGGCGATCCTGAGGGTGACGTCCGTGGCTCATCCCGCCTTGAGTGTCAGTCGGCCCAGTCGGCCGGGCCCAGTCGACCGGGCCCAGTCGGCCGGGCCGGAGAGGCCGAACGGCAGGCCGGGCACCGGCAGCTAATTTACCGGACCCGCTCCGCCGGTCTCGATGAAGATCCTGCCGGTCACCCCGGGCGCGGCGATGCTCCGGTTCTGCGAGCATCCCGAGATTCCCGCGCTGCTGCGCGCTCAGCCGGAGCTCGTTCATCTGCATCGGCCGGACGGCGAGGCACAACGCCGAGATCGACGGGCATCAGGTGAAAGAGGGGGAGCGGGTCATCACCACCACCGCACACCAGCTTCTGCCTCGCCATCGGGCAGGGGATACTCGGAGTTCGTCGTTGATGCGGCGTGCGGTTAAGCCGGAGATCTCCCCGAGCAGCTGGAGCACGAGGGCCAGCGGCGGCCAGGCGGAGCGGCCCCGGCGGGTCACGGCGAAGGGCCGCTGCGTTACGTCCGGCTGGCCGAGCGGACGCAGCACCACGCCACGGCGCACCGGGCGCCCGGCGGGCAGCAGCCCGACGCCCAGACCGGCCAGAATCATGTCCTGCACCAGTTCGAGGCTGTCCACGCGGTGCGTGATCCGCGGCTGGAAGCCGGCCAGCGAGGCCACCGTGCGGATCACCTCCTCATCGCCGCTGTTCCGTGAATTGACGATCCAGTCATGATCGGCGAACCGGCGGAAGACCTCGAGCGCAGTCCCCGCCACGCGGCCCTGGGCGGTCGGCGTGCCCAGACCCCACTGCCTCGGACCCAGAGGCTGGGTGACCACGCTGCGGTCGAACCGAGCCGGGGCGAGGTTGTAGTCGTAGGTGAGGGCCAGGTCGACCGCGTCGTCGGCAAGCAGGCCGAGCGCCTCATCTGGTTCGTGCTCATGGATGCCAAGCAGTACGGCGGGATGCCGTTCGGCCAGGAGCCGGACGACTGGCAGTACGGACTCGCGCACGGCGGTAGCGAACGCCGCCACCCGCACCGTCCCGGCCGGCGTCGCCGTCGGGTCTAGGTCCAGTCGGGCGGCCTCGAGGGCAGCCAGGATCGTGACCGCGTGCCCCGCCAGCCGCTGCCCGGCCGGGGTCAGCCGCACCCGCCGCCCGTGCGGCTCTGTCAGCGGGGTGCCCGCCTCCTGGGCCAGGACTGCGATCTGCTGCGAAACGGTGGAGGTGGTGACGTGCATGCTCTCGCCGACCTCTCGCATGGAACCGAGGCGGGATAGCTCAAGCAGCAGTTCGAGACGGCGCGGGTCCATTCCCGGATCATTCATGATTGATGAACGGTGTGTCCATCAAATTCACGTGGACACGGACGATCCCGGGGACGTGTACTGGCGATCATGGTCAGCATCACGGCGGCGCCCCGCACCTCAGCCCGTTCCGGCACCTTGATGGCGCTGGGCTCGATGAGCTGCGTCCAGCTCGGCTTGGCGCTGTCCGTTCACCTCTTCGGTGAAGTCGGCCCGCTGGGCGCCGCCTGGCTCCGGCTGGCTTGGGCGGCCGTGATCCTGCTGGCCGCCGTCCGGCCCCGGCCTTGGCGCTTCCGCCGCTCGGTGCTGCTGGCCACGGTCGCCCTCGGCATCGCGACCGCCGGGGTGACCATGCTGTTCATGGTGGCCGTGGCCCGTCTGCCACTCGGTACGGCCAGCGCCCTTGAGTTCCTCGGCCCGCTCGGCGTGGCCGTCGCCCGCGGCGGCGGCCGCCGCGCGCTGCTCTGGCCAGGCTTCGCCGCGGTCGGCGTGCTGCTGCTGACCCACCCGTGGCAGGGCAGTCTCAATCTGGTGGGCATCGCCTCCGCGCTGGGCGCGGCGATCTGCTGGGCCGCCTACATCATGCTCACCCAGGCGGTCGGGGACGAGGTGGCAGGCCTGCAAGGCCTGGCCGTGTCCATCACGGTTGCGGCGCTGGCGGCGACTTTGGTGTCCGGGCCGGCCGTCATCGGAGACCTGACGCCGCATCTGCTCCTGGCGGGTTTCTGCTTGGCCTTGGTGCTGCCGGTCATCCCGTTCAGCCTGGAAATGTACGCCCTGCGCCGGATGACGACCTCGGCCTTTGGCACCCTGATGTGCCTGGAGCCGGCTATCGCCCTAGTCGCCGGGCTGGCACTGCTCGGCCAGGTGCCCCGGGTCTGGTCGCTGGCCGGTGTCGCCTTCGTCATCGCCGCCGGCCTCGGCGCCGAGCGGTCCGGCGCGCGCACCGTGCCCAGGGCCGTCCCCAGAGTTCTCGCTGGTCCAGCAGTGCTAGAAAGCGGTGAGATCCGGCACGAGCCGGCCGCGCACTCCGCCCTCGGCTAGCGGTCCGCTAGCCCCCGCCAATCCACCCCCCGCCGGTCCACCGGGCTGCGGATCCGTCGCCCGGAAGTCCGCCGCCCGTGACTGGGCCGACCCGGGGGCCAGCGGGCCGCCCCGGAGCCAGCGGGCCGCCCCGGAGCCATCAGGCCGCCCCGGGGCCAGCGGGTACGGGTCCACCGCCCCGTAAATCCGCACGGAACGCCCCTCGGGATTCCTTGAACCGCGCCGAAATTCATGTCAGGCTACTGACACGAAAGTAAGCGCTCGCCCGGGACCGTGTGCGTCCCAGGAAGGGGCCGGCCGTGACCGCCACCCAAACCAGCGACGTGTACTACGACCCTTACAACGTCAACATGAATGCCGACCCGTACCCGGTCTACCGCCGCCTGCGCGAAGAGGCACCGCTGTACTACAACGAGCCGCACGACTTCTACGCGCTCAGCCGGTTCGATGACGTCGACCACGTGCTGGCCGACCCGAAGACCTACATCTCGGGGCGGGGCGGCATCCTCGAGATGATCAAGGCGAACATCGAGTTCCCGCCCGGCGTGCTCATCTTCGAGGACCAGCCGACGCACACCACCCACCGCAAACTGCTGTCCGGGGTGTTCACGCCGCGGAAGGTGACGGCGCTGGAGCCCAAGATCCGCGAGTTCTGCGCCCGCTGCCTGGACCCCCTGGTCGGCGCCGGGCGGTTCGACTTCATCGCCGACATCGGCGCGCTGGTGCCGATGTGGACGATCGGCATGCTGTTCGGCATCCCGGAGCAGGACCAGGTGTTCATCAGGGACCGCGGCAACGAGAGCCTCCGCACCGAGGCCGGGAAGCCCATGGAGGCCAAGATCGACACCGGCGAGGCCTTCGCCGCCTACCTCGACTGGCGCGCCGATCACCCGTCCGACGACATCATGACCGACCTGCTCCAGGCCGAGTTCGACGACGAGACCGGGACGCGGCGGCGGCTGACCCGCGAGGAGATCCTCACCTACATGGCCGTGGTGGTGGGCGCGGGCAACGAGACCACCAACCGCCTGATCGGCTGGGCCGGGAAGGTGCTGGCCGACCACCCGGATCAGCGGGCCGAGCTGGCCGCCGACCCCGCCCTCATCCCCGGCGCCGTCGAGGAGCTGCTGCGTTACGAGCCACCGGGGACGCACATCGCGCGGTACGTGACGCGGGACGTCGAATGGCACGGAGGAGTGGTGCCCGCGGGCAGCGCCCTGCTCCTGCTCGTCGCGTCGGCGAACCGCGACGACCGGCGCTATCCCGACGGAGACCGCTTCGACATCCACCGCGAGTTCAGGCTGGGCCTCACGTTCGGCCGTGGCATCCATTACTGCCTCGGCGCCGCCCTGGCCCGGCTGGAGGGCCAGATCGCCCTGGAGGAGATCCTGAAGCGCTTCCCCGAGTGGGAGGTCGACACCAGCGCCGCCAAGCTCTCCCCGACGTCCACGGTCCGCGGCTGGGAATCGCTTCCCGTGCGTATCCCCTGACGAATCCCTCCCGTCCCTGACGAATCCCTCCCGTCCCTGACGAATCCCTCCCCGTGCATATCCCCTGACGAAACGAGGTAATGATGCCTGGAAGAGTCGAAGGCAAGGTCGCCTTCATCACCGGGGCGGCCCGCGGCCAGGGCCGCAGCCACGCGGTGCGGCTGGCGCAGGAGGGCGCGGACATCATCGCGGTGGACGTCTGCCAGCAGATCCGCGGCGTTCCCTTCCCGATGTCGACACCGGACGACCTCAAGAAGACCGTCCGCCTGGTCGAGGAGCAGGACCGGCGGATCGTCGCGGCCCAGGCCGACGTGCGCGACTACGCGGCGCTCAAGGCCGCGGTGGACGACGGGGTGGCGCAGCTGGGCCGGCTGGACATCGTGGTGGCCAACGCCGGCATCGGCAACGGCGGCAAGCCCCTGGCCGAGACCGATGAGCAAACCTGGCAGGACATGATCGACGTCAACCTGACCGGGGTCTGGCTGACCACCAAGGCGGCGATCCCGCACATGATCGCGGGCGGCCGGGGTGGGTCGATCGTGCTGACCAGTTCGGTGGGCGGGCTGAAGGCCCACCCGAACGTCGGCAACTACGTCGCCGCCAAGCACGGCGTGGTCGGGATCATGCGCACGCTGGCGCTGGAACTGGCGCAGCACCGTATCCGGGTCAACTCCGTCCACCCCACGCAGGTCAACACGCCGATGGTGATGAACGAGTCCACCTTCCGCATGTTCCGGCCCGACCTGGAGAACCCGACCCGGGACGACTTCGCGCCGATCTCGCAGATGATCAACGTGCTGCCGGTGCCCTGGGTGGAGCCGGAGGACATCAGCAACGCGGTGCTGTTCCTGAGCTCGGAGGAGGGCCGCTACATCACCGGCGTGCCGCTCCCGATCGACGCAGGCGCCCTGATCAAGTAGCCCGGCCGCCCGAGTTCGCCCGGCGCCTGGGATCCGTCAGGTCTGCCGCGTGCGCGATGGCGCCATCGGCTCGCTATAACGTGCGCGATGGCGCATCTGGGCACGTGGGCGTTACACGTAGGCGCCATTACGTGCACTGGGATGCACGCGATGGCGCCTTTGCGTACAAACGGCCTCCGGCTGGGACCGGGCCTCCGGCTGGGACCGGGCCTCCGGCTGGGACCGGGCCTCCGGCTGGGACCGGGCCTCCGGCCGGCTACCCCGGAGGGCGGGCCTGGTCGATGAGGTCCAGCAGCCGGTCGGGCGTCAGCGGCTGGGTGGTGATTCTGGCCCCGAACGGCGCGAGGGCGTCGCGCACCGCGTTGATCAGGGCGGCGGGGGAGGCGATGGCGCCGCCCTCGCCCATGCCCTTGTAGCCGCCCGGGGTCGGGCCCGGGGTCACGATGTGGCCGTACTCCAGGTCCGGGACCTCGGCCGCGGTCGGGAGCTGGTAATCGAGGAACGTCGTGGTCAGCGGGTTCCCGTCGGGATCGTAGATCATGTGCTCGTAGAAGACCCCGCCGATGCCCTGGACGACGCCGCCGGCGATCTGGCCCTCGACGACCATGGGATTGATCATGTTGCCGCAGTCCTCGCTGACCACGTAACGCAGGATCCGCACGACGCCGGTGGCCGGGTCCACCTCGACGGTGCAGGCGTGCGCGGCGTTCGAGAACTGCAGCATCGGCGCCTGGAAGCGCTCGGACACCTCCAGCCCGGCGGGCGTGCCCGGCGGCAGGGAAGCCGGGTTGAGGTAGGCGGCGGCGGCCACGTCCCGCAACGGCAGGCCGGCGTCCGGGTCACCGGCGACCGAGATCCTGCTGTCGCTCATCGTCAGGTCGGCCGGGCTCGCCTCCAGCATCGAGGCGGCGATGGCCAGGACCCGTTCCCGCATGCTGACGGCGGCCTGCTGGGCGGCGCCGCTGGCGATCGATGCGCTCCGGCTGCCCGAGGTGCCCGGCCCGTAGGGGGTGGCGGCGCTGTCGCCCTGGATGAGGTGCACGTCGTCGAGGGCGGCCCCGAGATGATCGGCGACGACCTGGACGATGGTGGTCTCCAGGCTCTGGCCGTGGCTGCCGGTGCCCATCAGCACGTTCACGGTGCCGCTCGGCTCGATGCGGATGGTGGCGGCCTCGGTGGCCAGAATGCCGGGCGCCCCCAGCGGCTCGATGTAGGCGGACATCCCGATGCCGACCAGCCGGCCTTCCGCGCGGGCCCGCTGCTGGAACGCGCGGAACTCCTCGTAGCCGATCAGCGCCGCGGCCTGCTCGAGCGTCTGCGCCGGGCTCACCGCCTCGTACGTCAGGCCGATGGCCGTGGTGAACGGCAGGTCGCCGGGCTGGATCACGTTGCGCCGGCGCAGTTCCAGTGGGTCGACGCCGAACTGGGCGGCGGCCACGTCCATCATCTGCTCGCGCGCGGTCGTCTCCTTCATCCACGGCCCGCGGTACGCGCAGCGGCTGCAGGTGTTGGTGAAGTAGGCCTGGCCGGTGCCGGCGTACGCGCGGAGGCGGTAGGGGCCGGGGAACATGACCATCGCGGCCAGCAGCATCGATCCGTTGCCGGCCGCCGGGAACGCGCCGACGTTCTCCACGTGATGAGTGCGCGCGGCGAGCAGGATGCCGTCGGCGTCGAACGCGAACTCCACGCGCATGCTCTGGTCGCGGGCGTGGCCGCCGGCGACCAGGTTCTCGTTGCGGTCCTCGATCCACTTGACCGGCCGGCCGAGCCTGCGCGCGGCCGCGACCACCGCGATCTCGTCGTTGAGCGGGAACACCTTCTGCCCGAAACTGCCCCCGACGTCGCCCATGACCACCCGGATCCGGTCCTCCGGCACGTCGAAGAACCGGGAGAAGAACAGCCGTACCTCGTGCACGCCCTGGCCGGAGATGACCAGTTCGAGCCGGTCGCTCCAGCGGTCCCAGGAGGCGACCAGGCCCCGCGTCTCCATCGGGACCGGCAGGTAGCGATGCTGCTCGAACGTCTCGGTGACGACGTGCGCGGCGGACGCGAACACCTCGCCGACATCGGGGCGCGGCATCTCCGGGACCTGGTCCGCCACGTTCGTGCCGAGCTCGGGATGCACCAGCGGGGCGCCGTCGGCGGCGGCGCCGTCCGGGTCCACCACCGGCGGCAGCGCGTCGATGTCGGCCACCACCAGGTCGGCTCCGTCCTCGGCCAGGTACCGGGACTCGGCCACGACGAGGGCGACAATATCTCCCACGAAACGGACGTCAGCATCGGCCAGCAGGCGGTGCGGAGGCTGCCCGGCCGGCCCCATCATGGTCTTCCAGAACGGGCGGCCCGGCTCGTTCAGGTCGGCGGCCGTGAAGACGGCGACGACCCCGGGCAGCTCGCGGGCGGCGCTGGTGCCGATGCCGCGGATCGTGCCCCGGGCGACCGGGCTGCGGACGAAGGCCGCGTGCAGCATGCCGGGCAGCGTGACGTCGTCGACGTACCGGCCGTGGCCGCTGAGCAGCCGCGGGTCCTCCCGCCGCCGGACCGACTGGCCCACCCAGCGCGCGGCGGTGCCGCGCTCACTGACCGCGGTCATGACGCGGTGCCCGCTGCCGTGGTGCCGGCCGGCGTGCTGCCCGCTCGCGTCGGGCCGCCGTCCGGGGCCATGCCGTCCGGCTCACGGCGCAGCCGCGCCGCGAGCCGGACGGCGCGCACGATGCCCTGGTAACCGGTGCACCGGCACAGGTTCCCGCTGAGCGCCTCCCGGATCTGCGCGTCGTCCGGTTCCGGGCACTGCTGCAGGAACGCGGTGACCGACACGATGAACCCCGGGGTGCAGAAGCCGCACTGCAGGCCGTGCGTCTCCCGGAACGCCTGCTGGACCGGGCCCAGCGAGCCCGGTCCATCCCCGGTCAGCCCCTC
>Ga0182014_10005192_pt1 | contig 14570 bp, 10 predicted proteins | sample 612S2DmetaG_FD_120489 | JGI IMG/M metagenome (GOLD analysis project Ga0182014, IMG submission 120489) | Permafrost microbial communities from Stordalen Mire, Sweden - 612S2D metaG | ecosystem: Environmental > Terrestrial > Soil > Wetlands > Permafrost | place: Sweden: Stordalen | collected... | reverse complement strand
TCTGCTGATGCCGACCGTAAACGGCGTGCCGGTGTTGCCCCACCACTGCATGTCGGTCTTCCAGCCGCCGACGATGCGGTCCAGAACGCCCGGGTGGTTGACGAATTGCCGGCCAACTCCGAACGGCAGGTCGTAATCGACATTGACCACGGCGCGCTGCCGGATATCGTAGCCGGATTGTCCCCACTCGTATTTGATAGGGATGAGATAGGACTGCCTGTAACCGCCGTAGTCGCCGCCCAGCACGTCGTTCGAGTTATCGAACGCGTGGGCCCAGGTATAGGTGCCCAGGAAGCTCAAGCCGTGTCCATAGTGCTTCTGCACCGTAGCCTGCAGCGAGTTGTACGAGCTGTGGGCTGCCCACTCCGTCCACTGGGATCCGCTCAAATGCGGGAAGGGCGTGAACCCGTTGCCTGACTGGGCGCCAATAGTAAGCGCCAGCGGCTGGTTCGGGTTGTTGAGGTCCGTATACAGGTGGTCTCCCAGGCTGCCCACGTAGGCCACCGTAGCCGTCGTGTCCTTCCAGAAAGCACGCTGTACGCTCAAGTTGTAGTTGATGACGTACGGCATGTTCATCGTCGGGCCCGATCCCTCGCCCCCTTCCTGAACGCCCGGGAAGGTCGCGAAGTGCTGGATTCCGCCCGACGCCAGGAAACCTCCGAGACCGCCTTCGAGCGTGTTGTTGAAGGCATATTGCGATTCACAGTAACTTCCCTGCGTGCAGCTCGGCAGGCTCGAAAGGTTTGCGTTCATGACGAAAGGTGGGTTCTGCGTGAGCGCCGAGTTGCCGCCCGGCTCGAAGCCGCCCATGAAGACGCCGGCGCCGATGCGCGCCACGGTCTTGTCGTTGATCTGGTAGGAAGCGCCAATGCGCGGCGACCAGTTGGCCTTCGGGAAAGTCATGAGGTGCCGGTTAGCACTATAGGTGACCTGCACGTTATCCGCGGTAAGCAGCGCTTGGAAGTTCGAATCGAGCTTTGTGCCCTGCTGGCTGGCGGGCAGCACGAGGAACGCCGAACCTGTTCCGCCGTTGGACGTCATCTGTTCGGTCTCCTGCACAAAGTTCCCCCACTGGTCGCCCTGCTCCAACTGGGGCGTGAAGTACTCGTAGCGGAGTCCAAGGTTCAGGGTGAGCTTCTGCGTCACCTTCCAATCGTCCTGCAAATAGCCGGCAAGATATTGATGCGCGTAGTGTTGATACAAATAGGTGCTGATGCCGCCGCTGTTCATGTTATCGGTCCCGGTATACCCGCCGCCGGACAATGTGCCTTGGGCGAGGAAGTCCGCGCTGCCATATCCGGAGGGGCCGCCTAATCCCGTTACACCGGTAAATGTGCCGCTGTAGCTGTAGCTTCCGCGCGGGGTCCCGTCGGCAATGGTGTAGAAGCGCATCGGCATGGCCTCGAAGCCCATCTTCAGCGAATGGTTGCCAATCACCTTGGTGACGTTGTCGATAATCTGGTAATCGTTCTGGCCTTCATGGGCCGGATCGTTGCCGTGGGCTCCAAAGGCTTGCCAGCTGGTGCTCACCGCCGGCAGGCCGCCGTTCAGCGGGCCGGCGTTGAACGGAACGCCGAGCAATCCGTAGGTAGCCGAGATGTTGTTGCCGGCATTGAACTGCAGGTTCGAGTCGTTGCCCCAATTGAAAACGAAACGGAACTCGTTGATCAGTGTGGGCGAGAAGGTATGCGTCTCGCTGAGCATATAGTTCGTGCTTATGTAGGTCTGGAAGGTGCCCTGGTTGCTTCCGACTCCGTCCAGGGGGTTGCCCAGGGGTACAACAAAGTGATTGATGATGTGCTGGTAGTCGACGCGGAAAGTAGCCAGGTCTTTGGAGCTGATGTTCCAGTCCAGCTTGCCATCCCAATTGATCGGATCCGAGTCCTCGTTCAGGTCCACCTGGTAGTTCTGATTGGTCGCTCCCATATCCGTATCGCTCGTAGCGTTGCAGTTGCCCGCTGTCCATCCGCCATTCTTTACTCCGAAATTGGCTGTTCCGGCAGGAGAGTAGTTGGGGCAGGGATACGCCTGAGTGAGCGCCAGGGCCGCCTTATCGAGCTGGGCCTGGCTGAAGACGTTCTGGCCGGCGGCGAACATATATCCATCCTCGTTATACTGGCTGCTGCCGGACTGCTGCAGCGTACCGGTCGGCCCCGTATGCACCACGTTGCTGCTGCACGAATACGTGCCGGTGTTGGTGTTGGGCACATAAAGCACCGTCGGACAGGTGCCCTGAGTCAAGGCCGGATTCAGAAGTTCACTGAAGTCGCCCTGCCGCATGCGCGGCGTAGGCACGGTATAGGTGTTCGGAGTCGCTCCAGCTACGAAGCGCCCCTCCTGGATGTCGCCGAAGAAAAACAGCTTGTTCTTGATGATCGGCCCGCCCAGGGTAGCGCCAAATTGATTCATGTGGAACGGCGCTGGGCTCGAGCCTGGCTGCTGGGTCCAGACCAGCGCGTCGAACACCGTATTTCTGACGTACTCCCAGACATCCCCGTGAATTGCGTTGGTGCCGGACTTGGTGGTGGCGTTGACCACCGCGGCATGGCCGCGGCCGACCTCCGCGCTGTAGTTGCTGGATTCCATCTTGAACTCGGCGATGGCATCCGGCGGAGGCGCGATGCTGTAGACCGAGCCGTTAATGTAGTCGTTGTTCGCGGTATTGTTGTCGGCGCCGTCGAGCATGAAGTTGTTCTGCTCTCCTTGCTGGCCGTTGGATGAAAAACCGCCGGCGCCCGAATCGCGCCCCACGAAGGGCGTCACGCCCGGCGATTCCTGTGCAATAAAGATCCAGTTGCGATTCGCCAGCGGCGCATCGTTGAGGAATTTCGTGTCGATATCCGTGGCGTTTTCCGCCGTCTGCGTCTGCATGATCGGCGCCACAGATGTTACCGTAACCGTCTCCGACGCTTTGCCCGGCTTGAGAGCCAGGGGAATGTTTAGGCGGTCGGTCACGTGCACCACGATGTTCTGCTCGACCGTGGTTTGGAAGTTCGGTGCAGACGCGCTGACCGTATAGTTCCCGATCTTGATCGGCGCAAAGAAATAGTTGCCGCTGGCGTTGGACTTGGTCTTCAGCACCAGGCCGGTATCGACTGCAGTGAGCGTTACATCGGCGTTCGGAATGACCGCGCCCGTCGAGTCCTGGACCACACCGATAATGGCGCCCTGGTCAAGCTGGGCATACGCCGGGTTGCTCTTGAAAACCGTGACCAAAAGCCCTATCAGGCAGAGCACCCGCAGGGTGCGCCACAGTCCCGATCGACGATTCGTCTCATCTCGATTGTTCATGTCACTTGTCTCCTAAGTTCAAGTTGCGTTGCTGTTCTGCTTTTAGCGGTGCTTTTCTCAGCAGGCACGGCACCAAATCCGCCCGGTGCCGTCATGGACCATTGACTTGAGATTACCGCTCGCTCTCATTTCTTGCTTTTCTCATTGATTACCATCAATAAGCAGTCCCAGTAGATCAGTCGAGAGAACGGTCTCTCAGGGTCGAACTGAATGATAGTTCTTAATCAATAAGATTCGTCAACGTTAGGGAATGGGCTAACGCTCCCGTAATCAATTGAAAATAAAAGTGTTCATCGAATGCCGAAGCCCTAACGGTAGCTACCAGCGTTAGCGCGGACCCGGTCCAGACCCTCCTATCGGTGCTAAAATTTGGATTGCGAAAGCACGGCAGAGACCATGAACTCAAGCAGCGAACGAGCAGCGATCGCGCAAATTGCAGAATCCGAGACGTGTGTCGCGGCATTGCGAGACCATCTTCGCGAGATCGTGGAAGGTGAAGCGTTCAAGGGGAGCCACCGAAGCGCACAGTTCCTGACGTACATCATCGATCAGGCGCTCGCTGGTCAATTTGACTCCCTCAAGGAGCGCATGATTGGCATCGAACTGTTTGGGCGATCCCCCGCCTACGACACGAGCGAAGACGCCATTGTTCGGGTGACCGCCAGCGACGTTCGCAAACGCCTGCTGCAGCACTATGGCAAGTACGGTTCGGCCTCGGAGTTTCGCATCACGCTTCCTTTGGGCACGTATGTCCCCGATATCTTCTACGAGCCACAAGCAAGATCGGGAAGCTCTGGCGACGAAAAAATGCACATGGAAGCGCCCGGTACTTTCCCCGGATCTTTGCAGCATCCGGATTCTCCATCTGCCGCCATGCCCGCGTCGCGTGCAGAGGTGCAGGATTCCGCCGTTCCCGATCGGGACTTCGATCGCTCGCGCGGCGCAACTCGCAAGTGGATGGCCTTTGCGGCCTTGTTGCTCGTCATCAATCTCTCGCTTTGGGCCTTCTTTGCAAAGCGCTCTTCAACAGCCGCGGCCGCGCCGCCATCGGTGCTGCCTTGGTCGGTGCTTTTCAGCTCCGCGCATCCCACCCACGTAATCACGAGCGATCCCGATCTTTTCGCAATTCAAGTGCTTACCCATAGTTCGGTCTCGGTTTCCGATTACGCCAATCACCGTTATCTTCCCGAACACAATTCACTGTCCGCCGAGCTGAAGGATCTCTGCACAAATCTCTTGTCGGGCGACAAAGCTTCCAACGTGGATGCGCAAATCACAGCTCAAATTGGGCAACTTGCACAGACCTATTCGCGCAAGGTCGACGTGCAAGGTGCGCGCAATCTCCAGTTTTCAAACCTGAAAACCGACGACAACTTTATCTTTCTCGGGAGCCCGGCCACAAATCCATGGTCTTCCGTGTTCGAGGGGCAATTGGATTTCCGATTTGACTCCGCCCCGGTTCCCGGCGGTGGCCTCATTCGCAATGTGCGTCCCGCCGCCAAAGAGCAGGCAACCTACGTCCCCACGGCAAAGGGCGGGGCTACCGGAGATTCGTTCGCCTTGGTCGCGTTTGTCGCCAACCCCGATCAAACCGGGCAGGTTCTTCTTCTCGCCGGCTTGAACCGCGAGGGCACGCAGGCGGCGGGAAACCTAGCCACCGATCCCGCGCGGCTTTCCGCGGCAATTCGAGCCTGCGGCATCTCGCCCGCTGGGCCGCTCAAGCATTTCGAAATCCTGCTGCGCGTGAATACCATGGCCGGCTCCCCCAGCCAGTTCGACGTGGTGGCTTGCCACGTCCTGGCCGCGTGAAAAGGTCGCTCGCGGCACTGCTACATCCAAATTTAGAATGCCCCGCAGCTTTTCCTTTATGCTCTGCGCGACAACGCGTGCTTCCGTCGAAAACCTCCTGGATGCGCGCAGGGATGCCTGGCAATCGTCCTCAGGCTCGGCACGGAACCGATGAGAAACCGGTATTTCTTAACCGTAACAAATCGGTAATAAACGCTTTGGCGCCTCACATAACGGCAGCCGCGATCCCGATCTAAGTGATCGGTTCCCATGCACCCTATATTCCCTGTCCATTGGTCCGCGGATTTGTTAGCTGTACATAAGATACCTAGAATCATTAGCCGTTTGCGGAGCAACTTGACGGATTCCCTTATCGCTTGACTGCGACCCTGCCAACAATGTAAGGTCTTTGCGACTACTTTGTGAGACCGGTTGCTGGCGGATTTCGCGTTCGGTGCCTGCAAGTTAGCCCATCAAGCAGCCGGATACAAGCAAAACGGAGAGACCCATGAGCACGTCCACAGCCGTAAACACATCAACCCGGCAGGCTCTTGAAGCCGGTGAAGGCATTCTCAGGCTCGCCCCCACATGGGTGCCGAGGGTCTATACGCAACCCGGCCGTAGGCTCAAGCTCGATGCCCGTGATCTGTACGCCTACGGCGCCCACCGCGGAGGCATCGACGAGCGCTGGTTCGCTTCCACCACGCCGGCCATGAATGACAACCGCACGCCCGACGAGGGTCTGAGCTATGTGGTCTCGAACGGCGACCGCTTTACCCTGAAAGAAGCCGTCGAATCCGAGGGACCGCGTCTCGTGGGCAAGGCGATTTGGGAGAAGTACCATCGCTGGCCCGTCTACAGCAAGTTCTTCGACAATATGGGCCCCATCATGCACCATCTTCATCAAAGCGATGAGCTGGCCCAGCTTGTCGGTCGTCAAGGCAAACCGGAAGGCTACTATTTTCCTCCGCAGCAGAACGCAACCGACGGCAATCTTCCTCATACCTATTTCGGGCTCGAGCCGGGCACGACCCGCGAGCACATCCGCGCCTGCCTTGAGGCATGGGACACAGGCGACAACGGAATTCTCGACTACTCAAAGGCCTACCGGCTTAAGCCGGGCACAGGCTGGCTGGTGCCGCCGCGCATCCTGCACGCTCCGGGTTCCCTGTTGACCTATGAACCGCAGTGGGGCAGCGACGTGCTGGCCATGTTCCAGTCGATGGTCGAAGCGCGGCCGGTACCGCGCAGCCTGCTCACTCAGGACGTTCCCGAAGACAAGCACTGGGACTTCGATTTCCTGGCCGATCTCGTCGATTACCCGGCCAACCTCGTCGACGATTTCAAGAACCAGCATTACATCGAGCCGATTCCCGTGGCCGATAGCGCCAGAGAGGGTTATGTCGATCGCTGGATCGTTTACGGAACCATCGCCGGCCAGCAGAAGTTCAGCGCCCGCGAGTTGACCGTTGAGCCGGGTGCGCGCTGCACCCTCCGCGACCCCGGAGCCAGCGGCGTCATCGTCACCCAGGGCCACGGCCGCATTGGCAAGCTCGATGTCGACTGCCCGTCGATCATCCGCTTCGGGCAGATGACGCAGGACGAGGTATTCATCTCGCACGAAGCAGCCGTCGCGGGCGTGACCTTCGAAAATCACTCGAAGACCGACCCGCTGGTGACGCTGCGTTACTTCGGTCCCGACGTGCACGCCAAAATGCCCGCCGTAGGAGATCATGCGCGGCTCTAGCAAGAGAATGTAGCGCCGGTCTCCCGACCGGCTGTGGTGCGGGCCTCCAGGCCCGCACATTTCCAGGGAGAGTGAACGATGCGTCAGCAGCATTTTGAAGAAACCAACAGCAAAATTCAGCAGCGCTTCCGCGAGCTGAAGCCTGACCAACTCAAGCCGCGGCTCAAACTCTCCTGGAGCAACTGGGGGTTCGGGCGTGAGCCGCTGGCCGACTCGGCAGCAAGGCTCGCGAATTCCAAGGCCCCTTATATTGAGCTGCACGGCAACCACTACGGCCCCGACCTCGGCTACAAGGTGGACGAGACGCTGAAGATTCTCGGCGACCACGGCCTCAAGGTCTCCGGCGTGTGCGGCATGTTTTCCGCCGATAACGATCTGGCGTGCAATCGCGCCGTGTGCCGCCAGGCAGCCATCGATTACCTCGACCGCGAAGTTCCCTTCACACGCGCGGTGGGCGGCACCTATCTGCTTGTCGTTCCCGGTGCTGTCGGCCGGCCCAAGCCGTATGACGACGTCGAATTCGAGCGCTCCGCAGAGACGCTCGCGATGCGCGGCGAATTATTTCAAAAACATGGCATCAAGGCCGCGATCGAGCCCATCCGTTCTGCCGAAGTGAGCCTCGTGAACACCGTGGCCGACGCCAAACGGTACCTGGCCCAGGTGAATCATCCCGGCGTAGGTCACATCAACGGCGATGTCTACCACATGCAGTCGGAGGAGCGGCACATCGGCGATGCCATCCTCTATGCCGGCGATCAACTGGTGAATCTGCACATGGCCGACAGCAACCGCTGCGCCATGGGCGAAGGAGCGATGGACCTGGCAACCATCATCCGCGCCCTTTACGTCATCGGCTTCAACCAGGGCGACCGGTTTGTCACCTTCGAGCCGCTCGGCCCCGGCGGCGACCCCTATCCCGCGATGCACGGCAAGCCCGACAAACCCAAACTGGATGCCCTGGTCGAAACCAGCATCCGCTATTTCCGCGATTGCGAGGAGCTTGTGCTGGCCGGCTAATCCGTCCCGCCGAAAAACGCGGCGCCCCAGTTCACTCTTTCACTTGGTTCACTCTTTCACTTTTTTCACTGTTCACCGTTTGATGTTTGCTGTTTGCTGATCACTGATCACTAACCACTTTTTATGAAGACGTACTGCTTTGCACTGGATTTGCACGACAATCCTGACCTGATTGAGGAATACAAGCGTTATCACAGGCAGGAAAACATCTGGCCCGAAGTGCTCGAATGCATTCGGGCCAAAGGTGTCGTGAGCCAGAAGATTTATCTCGCGGGCAACCGGTTGGTCTTGATCCTTGAAACCACCGACGACTTCGACCTCGACGCCAAAACTGCTGCTGACAGCGCGAGCCCGGAGATGCGAAAGTGGGAAGAACTCATGTGGAAGTTCCAGAAACCACTTCCCCATGCCGTGCCCGGCGAAAAATGGGTGCGCATGGAGAAGATCTTCGAGGTCAGGTAACACAGCTCCGATAAGAAGCTACCGCGTTTCTCCATCCCCGCGAAGCATTGGACTCTAGCTACTCAAGGAAGGTTCGATGGTTTTCCCGTGCACCCTCGCCGTCGCGTTTCTCTGGCAATCGCCCGGCAGGCTCGTCTCGCTCGCCCCTTCCGATATCCTCATCATCGCTATTTATTTCGTCATGGTGCTGGGCATCGGCGTCTATCTCCGGCGCTACGCCAACACCTCCAACGATTTCTTCATGGCCGGCCGCGAAATGACAGCATGGGTCGCGGGCCTCAGCTTTCTCTCTGCCAACCTCGGCGCCATCGAACTCATGGGCTGGGCCGCATCCACTTATCAATACGGAATTCTCGCCGCGCATTTCTATTGGATCGCCGCCTTCCCGTCCATGGTTTTCCTCGGGCTCGTCATGATGCCCTTCTACTACCTTTCAAAAACCCATTCCGTTCCCGGCTATCTGCAACTCCGCTACGGCGAATCCGCGCGCGCCTTGAGCGGCATCTCTTTCGCCTTCATGACCATCCTCATGTCGGGCATCAATATGTATGCCATGGCCATCGTCATGAAGGTCGTGCTGGGCTGGAACATTCACTTCAGCATCTGGGTTTCGTCGCTCACCGTCGCCGTTTATGTCGCTCTAGGCGGCCTCTATTCCGCCATCTTCAACGAGGTTTTGCAGTTCTTTCTCATCTGGCTCGGCGCGCTCATCATTCCCATTCTCGGCATGATCGAAGTCGGCGGTTGGGGCGGCCTCAAAGCGCGCATCTTCCAGCAGGTGCACTCCAACGATTACGTCCATCTCTGGAGTACACTCGGCACCTTCTCGGGCAACCCCATGGGCGTGCACTGGACGGGCATTGTCTTCGGCCTGGGCGGCGCCATCGCCTGTGGATACTGGACCACCGACTTCCTCGTCGTGCAACGCGCCATGGCCGCCAAAGACCTTCGCTCCGCGCAACTGGCGCCCATCATCGCCTCCTATTTCAAAATGGTCGTGCCCCTGATCGTGATTCTTCCCGGTCTCCTCGGGCTCGCGGTTCTGCCCTTCAAACTTGTGCCTGAAAGCGCCATGCAGCCCGGCCTGCACAGTTACAACGAAGTGCTGCCGCTCATGCTGGCGCGTTACGCAGGCCCGGGACTGCTCGGCCTCGGCATTACCGCGCTCATTGCCGGCTTCATGTCGGGCATGGCCGGCAACGTCAGCGCCTTCGCCACCGTGTGGACCTACGACATCTACCAGCCCTACATCAAGAAAGGAATGTCCGACGCGCATTACGTCCGCATCGGCCGCTGGTGCACCCTCATCGGCGTCTTTCTCTCCATCGGCACCGCTTATTTCGTCACCAACTTCAAAAGCATCATGGACTACATGCAGGCGCTGGTCGGCTTCTTCATCTCGCCGCTCTTCGGCACCGTGCTGATCGGCATGGTTTGGAAGCGCGCCACCCCGAAAGGCGGATTCTGGGGTCTTCTCGCCGGTACCGCTTCTTCCATGGCCATGTACATCGCCGTCAAAATCCACCCCGCATGGATCCGCTACGTGGCGCTTTCACCCGACGCCAAAGACATGGCCGAGAACGTTTATCGCGCGCTCTGGTCGCTGCTCATCTGTGTTGTCGTCACTGTCGTCGTCAGCCTCTTCACCAAGCCGAAAACTGAAGAGCAATTGTCCGGACTCACCTGGGGCGCCACCATGTTCCCCAAGAACGAGCATCTGCCCTTCTGGAAGACTCCGCTCTTCTGGGCGGCCGGTGTCGCCATCTTCTTCGGCATCCTGCAATGGATGTTCTGGTAAGAATCGAATCAAAGTTTGCCCCGCTGCGGTTGCTGCCGCCAAATAACCATCTGCTCAGAGGAGCCTGAAAATGCGCGAACGTCATCACATGTTGCCCGTCTGGTTTTTCATCGGCTTGCTGCTCACCACCTACGGAGTCATCATTCTCATCACTTCCATCGTCGACTGGTCGCAGCCTTCGCAGGCGATACTCGCGCAGTATCATCCCAGCCTTTGGGGCGGCATCATTCTTCTGCTCATCGGCAGCTTCTATGTGCTCAAGTTTCGCCCGCGCCGCTCGTCCGGCAACGGCGGCAAATGATTCGGCGGCAAAATACTGCATCCGTGCCCCACCAACTCGTCCACCGTTCCCCTGGCACCGCCCTGCCCGCGATCTGCTGCTATACTCGGAGTCGAACCGCAGACCGCGCGAGTGACCGGTTTCTAAAATGCCCTCCTCGGCGGCCGTTCGATGTGAGGAAAGTGCATGAATATCAGGGAGATTGCCAAGCGCGCTCGTGTTTCTCATTCCACCGTTTCCCGCGTCATCAATCAGGTTGAATCTGTCGATCCCAAACTGGTGCGCCGCGTGCAGGCCATCATTCAGGAAGTTGGCTATCGGCCCAACTTCCAGGCGCGTGCCCTGGCGCGCGGCCGCAGTCACACCGTCGGCCTCATCGTCTCCGAGCTGAGCGGCGGCAATCCATTTTTCTCTGAGGTCATGCTCTACTTTGAACGCGCCGCGGTCGAACAGGGCTACGAAGTTCTCGTCAGCTTTGCCGATACTGAAACCCGCCCCGATCACATCGCCGTATGCGCTGAGCGCATGCAGGAGCGCCAGGTGGAAGGCATCGCCGCCCTCACCTTCGGCATGGAAGAGCAGCTGGCGAAAACGCACATCGACGTGCCCCTGATTTACGCCGGCGCCGATCACGATCTGCGCGGCGTGCGCAATGTGCGCATCAACTATCTCCCCGGTTTCAAAGACGCCATCAAGCACCTCGTCGACTTTGGGCATCAGCGCATCGGCTACCTCAGCGGGCGTCTCAGCTGGAGCAGCATGCGCACGCGCTTCGAGGCGCTGCGCAAGGCCATGAAAGCCTCCGGCTACGCCTTCGATAAGGAACTGGTGGCCGAGTGCGATCACACCTGGGATGGCGGCGCGCACGGCATGGGCTTTTTGCTCAGCCTTCCCAAGCCGCCCACTGCCGTTTTGTGTTGTAACGACGTGGCCGCTGTCGGCGCCTTGAAGACCCTCGCCGCGCGTGGCCTTCATGCCGGAAAAGACATCGCGCTCATCGGTTTCGACGACCTCACCATCTGCCAGTACACGCAGCCCCCGCTCACCTCCATCGAGTTTTCTCCTCGCGAGCTTGCCAGACTGGCCTTCCGCGCCCTCCTCGAAGAGATCCAGCACACACCCAAGAAAACCAACTTCGAGTACAAGACGCGCTTTGTGTTGCGCGAATCCACCTGCGCGCCGCGCGCATAAATTCGGCCGCCCGCCCGCTCATTATTGATGAGGCAACAAAACACTGCATCCATGCCCCATCCTTTCCCGCGCTTTTTGCGGAAAAGGGTGGGTAAGCGCACCCTTGTTTAATTGACGAATCAACAGAAGAATTTTGGTGAGATTTTGGTGCCGAAGAAGGGACTCGAACCCCCACACCCTTGCGAGTACGTGGACCTGAACCACGCGCGTCTGCCAATTCCGCCACTTCGGCACGGGAGACCGCTCAGGCAGGACGCACTGAGCAGGCAGCAACTTCGAGTCTCGCAAATGCGGTACCCTCTGTCAAATTCCGCTCGCTGATTTGACCATCCGAGAGCCCGCCAGTCCCGCCTGACTACTTCACATCTTCGATCTTCACATGCTCCGGCTTTGCAAAGAGTTTGGGGTCGAAATCCATCTGTCCATAACCGCTGTACCAAAAGATTTCGTTCTTTTCCCCGCGAGTCCAAGCCACCGCGAGCGGGCGCTCTGGAGCGCCGTACGTGAACAAAGCAACGGTTGAATCTCCAAATTGCAATTTGTAGAGGACTGTCTGCTTGGTTTGCAAAACCATGCCCTGTTGCGGAGTCGCTCCCTTGCTCTTGAAGAACTCCAGCTCAAACCCGAACTCCAACTCCGCGATTTGTTTGCCTTCCTCCTCGGGCAAATCGCGCGCCTCGCTGCCAAAAATCTGTAATCGGCAGTTGAATGTCGGGCCGGGATCGACCATGTGCTGGGCTGTCATCGTCGCCAGGTTGATCATCCAGGCGTCGGGTTCGTGGATGATCATCAGGCCGTGAATTCCTTGTTCAGCGTCCGGCTCTTCCTCGATGCGGCAGAACTGAGTTCCGGAGCGAAACATCGTCTTCGGCTTGGCGGCAAAGCTGTCCGCCGGCACATCGGGGCTTTGCAACTGGACCACCATCTTTGTCATCGTCTTTGGCGGCCGTTGGGCAAACAGGGCTGTGCTCAGTAGGCAGGCAAACAGGCAGCCGCGTCTCAACTCGCAGACTCACTTTCTTGGGCAAATGATGGACGCCGCAAGTATAGCGCTGTTCTCTCTGCACGAGTTGCAAAATATCCCGGAATTGTTTGCATGGGGGGAAGATTTGGCCCAGCCGGAAGGTCTTCGGGGCCGGTCCAAGATGTGGACCGGCCCGAAGATCGAAAATGCCTGAGGTGAATTCGCGCTGACCTTACACCAGCCCCGCGCTTACACCAGCTTGGCGTCGAGCGTGATCTCCGTGTTATTTGCAAACAGCTTCGAGATCGGGCAGCCCGCCTTGGCGTCGGCAGCCGCCTTGTCGAAAACTTCCTTGGTGGCGCCGGGAACGCTGGCCGTGGTGGTCAGCGCGATCTTCGTGATCGCAAAGCCCCCATCCACCTTGGCCAGGGTCACGGCCGCCTGAGTTTCGATGCTGTTGGGTGTCAGCCCCGCGCCGCCCAGTTGCGCGCCCAGAGCCATTGAGAAGCAGCTCGCGTGCGCCGCCGCAATCAATTCCTCCGGCGTGGTGCCGCTGGTGGCGCCCTCAAACCGCGTGGCGAACGAATAGTTGGCCTTGTTGAGCACGCCCGTCGCCGTCGAGATCGTGCCCTTGCCTTCCTTCAGTGATCCTGTCCAACCCGCGCTTGCCTTGCTTGCCATAGTCCCTCCTTGGGGGATTCAAGAATCCAGGGTTTGCTTTGTTGGATTGCCGGGAGCGCCGAAGGGAAAGTTGCGTCGGGGCCCGGCAGCAGAACGGTCAACGCCGCCCAATTCCCAGGCGGCTGCCGCACTCATTCCATGTTAATCTGTCCCCCATGTTGCCGGAGCGGCCCCGCGCCCTGAATTCCGACTTTCCCGCCGATTCCGCGGCAGAAATCTCACAAAGTGGTGTGTCCGGCGCCGCGGAAGAGGGGCTGCCAGTCGATCACCACTGCCAGATCTGCCCCACCTGCGGTCATCGCCTCACCGGCCACCACTGCAAGCTGGTCTGCACCCACTGCGGCTACTACCTCAGCTGCGCCGACTATTACTGATAGGCCCCCCCCTGCACAAAGGCCTCTTCCCTGTGGAACAGGCCTTTGTCATTGCCTTGCGAGCACCGGGCAATCCGCAGCTTGATCGCAATCTAGAAGGTGATTTTCCCCGCCACCTGTAGCACGCGCTGGGCAAGCGCCGAGGAGATCACGCCGAAGGAGCCCGTTGACTGGGTGGCACTCAGCTGGGCGCCCGTATCCGGCACTTGCGTACTTGGATCGCCGAAATTGGTGTGGTTGAAGAGGTTGAACGCCTCGCCTCGGAGCTGGAAGTGGGATCTTTCCGTGATCGCGAAGTCCTTGCTCAGGCCCATATCGACATTCCAGTAGTCGTATCCGCGAATTGAATTCCTCGGCATGTCACCAAAGATGTTGTACGTGGTGCTGCCGGCCGGAGGCGCCGTAGGTGGGGTGCTGAAGCTGGTCACGTTCAAGTACTGCAGGTAGGACTTGTTCGACGCGATGGCGGGACCGCTTATGTTCGGGCGGTAGGCGTTGCGGCCGTCAACAGGGGTGAGCGGTGAGACCGATTGGGGGACGGTGGGCCCTGGGCGATAGTCAAAATCGAGCGGGTCGCCGCTGCGCCCCGACACGATCCCGGTAGCCTGCCAGCCGCCCACAAATTCATCCAGCACGCGGTTGGCGTTGGGCAGCAGCCACTGGCCCTTGCCGACTGGCAGCGACCAGACCGCAGTGGTGGTATTGACGAAGGGGTGGTTATACGCTGAAATCCCACGGTCGGCCGCGACGTCATAGATATTCTGCACCGAGGGAATGCCGTTGCCGCAATTGTCGCAATTGCCGCCGCCGTCGAGAGCCTGCGCGGCGATGTCAATGGCCTTCGACCAGGTGAAGGATTCCAGCAGGTAGAGCCCGTTCGAGAACCTCTTTTCCACCTTGGCTTGCAGGCCATCGTAATCGGAAGTCGCCCAGGGCAGGATGCCGGCGATCATGCTGAAGTTTGCATACGGCACGCG
>Ga0182014_10005189_pt1 | contig 14577 bp, 16 predicted proteins | sample 612S2DmetaG_FD_120489 | JGI IMG/M metagenome (GOLD analysis project Ga0182014, IMG submission 120489) | Permafrost microbial communities from Stordalen Mire, Sweden - 612S2D metaG | ecosystem: Environmental > Terrestrial > Soil > Wetlands > Permafrost | place: Sweden: Stordalen | collected... | reverse complement strand
GCCCAGAATATCGATGGCGGGCTCGCCGTTGTTGAGCGATGCATAAGCGGAAGAATATGCAGAGAGCAGCGCAGCGATTGCCAGTGCCAGAACGACTGCGGCGAACAGGGCGGCGTCAATAACCCTGCGAAATCGCGAGCATGTCATAGGTGACGCCGTTGTAGAAGAACCGGATGTAGTCGGTTTTGTTCGCAGTCGTGGTGAGGATGCTGGCTGGCTGGCCTCCGGTTTGGGGTGGTCCGCCTGGAAAGCGCACGGACAAAGGCCAGGTCACCGTGCGTGAGCCGGTCTCATCCTGCTTCAAGATGAGAAGATATTTCGCGCCCTTCTGGCCATGGGAAAAGGTGAGAATGTGGTTGCCGCCTAGCGTGACGGACTGGGTGTCGCCCCTGCTCCAATCCACGTCAATCGTTGGGGCGTCGGCAAGTTCGACGTAACCGGACGCGGTGTTATCCGCACTTGCGGGCTGAAAGGGCAGCAAGAGGAGGAGCGCCGATAAAGCGAGAAGTCGTTTCATGGGGATGATCCTTTGAAGGACTTTCAAGGATCGTCAGAGTGCAATGAATTGAATCCTCTGTCCAGAATTTTCAGGAAGAAGCCTTTTGGAATGGGGAGCGGGGAGCTATGCGTTAAGTGTCATCGTCTTCGGAGGACTGCGCGGGCCGCTCCGGTTCGGGTTGTGGCGGTTGCGTGCCTATCGGTGCCAGATACGCATAGCCGTCAAATCCGCCGATAACCGTCCGGTCGAGCCGAAGGTGAATGACCCCGGTCGCGTCCTGGCGTGCGGTGCCGACTTCCAGCCAGTGGCCATACCTCCTGCCTTCCCGTTTCAGGGCGAAAGCGGTGTGCGTCGGTGCTTTGCTGTCGGCCATGAAAATGGACTACCACGATTACAAATGCGGGAAAAGATGATTCGACTCCACACAATGGTAGTCATCGTCAAGCTCGCTGTTGCCGGTCGAATCGAAGTGAAACGGATTCAGCCAGTCGAGCGTTTCCGGAATGAACGCGACGGCGGCAAAGGCCGCTGCGGATATTGTCTCGCTGCGGCGCGTGATCTTTCTGGCTGCAAGGCTGAACCCTCCCCGCGTTTCCTCCGCGCGTCGGCGATGCTGTGTCGGCTGAGAGGCTGGAGCGTGGCGCGTCAGAGATTGCGCAAGCTGCCGGAATTGTCGCCTGAGCGTTTCGGCGAAACCGGGGGCCTTCCGGTCGGTTGGCGGGAAACTTTGGTCTTCGCCTCGGGGTTCCCTATTCCCGAAGCTCCTATCGTTCTCGCCCGCCTCCGTCGCGCTGTCGCTGTCGTGCAGCTTCCCGTTCGTTCTCCTGCTGCTGTCGCTGGTAAGCAACCTCGGCAGTGTATTTCTCGAAGTCGATTGTGTTTTCCGCTTCGGCCTCGCGGCGATACCGTTGCTTTTCACCCTCGCGGATCTGCGCGGGTGTGAGCGTCGGCGCGAACAGTGACTCGAAGGCGTTGCCTACGGCTTCGAGTGTCTTGCCAATGCCGCTGAAAGCCTTCTCGCCGAGCCTCACGGTCCGCCGGATATTGCCCTTCGCAACCTTGCGCGAAAAATCCTTGATGTTCGTTGCGTAATCCAGCCTGGCCGCTTCGCGATCTGCCGACCTTTGCTGTGCCCGAAGATTGGACGATTGCAGACTTGCATCGATGCCCTTGAGTTGACTTCTCGTGCCGAGATGCGTGACGAACTTCTCAGCAAGGGACTGATCCAGCTTATGCAGACGCCGTGGCTCGATGATCTCCCCATCGCGCCGATATTCCGGGCGTGCTTCCGTCACAAGGACGATCTCGCCTTCGTTAAAGCGTGGCGCGTAACGGCCCACCGCGCGGGCGAATGCAGATTCCCTGTGGCTGCGGTACGCTTCGTCTCTCGTGACGGATGCGAATGACAGACCACGGTCGTCGAGCGCGGCGGCGAATGCTTCTCTGGACGGCGTGGGAACGGAAACTGTTTTGCCGTCATTCCACGCGGCCCTGGCTTTCTCGTTGTCATCCTGACGCCACGCTGCCCATAGTTGCGCGGCTGGCCCTCTTAGCCCCTCCATGCGGCCATCGAGGGTCGCCTCGGTCGCGGCTCTCTTGAACCCCGGCCATCCCTGATGAGCGGGCGGGTTGACCGGCCAGCGATTTTCGTTTGTTGCCCGCTGCGCTTTCTCGCGCTTCTGTTCCTGCTCCTCCAGATTTTCTTTTTCCCTACCGCCCGCCCCTGCCCCGCGCTGTTTCGTCTCGGTCTTTTGTTCCTGCGGTTCCACAAAATTCCGCTCGACCTTTTCCTTGTCGATTGCTGCATTGATAACCGAGTCCTGCCATACGCGGTCGTCGCGGTCGCGGTCCCATACCGGCGCTTGCTTCTCCTGATGCTGTGTTTTTTTCGGCGTGCGCTCCTGCGCACGTTCCTTAACGAAGGCCTGGGCGATTCCGACGGACGGCAGTTCATCGCGGGTAATATCCGATAGGCGCTCACGGATTTTAGTGGCGGTCACGTCGAGAATGCGCTTGCCGAGAGCGTGCATTCCGCCTTCGCGGTCGATGACGACGAAAGCGCGGCGCTCCCCCTGCGCAAGAATGAAGCCTTCATGCTCAAGCGCGGCCTGAAAGCTTGTGCCGCAATCGGAACGATCCCAGCATTCACGGATGGTGTTGCGTACCGCGTGAATATCCAATCCGAGACGCCTTGCCTGCTCGTCCTCCGCCCGCGTCGGCGCAAATCTGATATTGCCCTCGCGGTGGTTCGTCACCGGCTCAAGGCCAAAATGCAATTCCAGTTCGCGGCTGATTTTCTTGAGCCGGTCCTTAAAAAACGGCAGGGGCTTCGCCGTCAGCGTGTCCTGATCGATGCGGCTCCACGCGACATGCATGTGCTGGTCGTTGTTGTGCTCATACGTATGAAACGTGATCGCGCGCGGCTGGCTGGAGAGTCCAAGCATCCGCTCGATCCGGTCGGCGGCATATTCGAATTGCTGGTGCGTGAGCGTCTCGCCTTCGCGGTTCCGCACCTGGACATGGAAGAACGGCTGTTCGGCTTTCGTGGCTCCGGCCATGGCGTCCACGCAGCGGAAGGCATCCCTGATATTCGTCGCCGCGAAGCCGCGCAGCTCCCATAACGCGGCGCGCTCGCCTTCCTTGCCGGTCTCCATATAGGCCGCAAGCCTCGCCCCGTTATTGTGGGTCGTGCCTTTGGAAATCATAGGCGGTCCCTGCGCCCCAATATCTCCAGAATCCTCGCAAGGGCGGCGCGAACTTCGGCCATGGCTGCAAAGCATTCCTGCGTCGTGAGGCTCGCGCCTCCGGCGTTCAGGACATGGGCAATCTGGTTGAGATTGCTGCCCACCTTGTTCAGGGCCGCCGTTGCGCGTCCAAGCGCCTCGGCATTGACGGGTGGGCTGCGCCGCGCGCGGGGACCGGGCGTGCCGAGGCCGCAGGCCCGCAGAAAACTCGGGCGGCTCAGCCCGACTTCGCGGGCGCGGCCGTCGATGCGCAGAAATTCCTCGTCGTCGCAGGCGACGGGGATTTTGCGCACGCGCACACGCTTCTGGCTGCCGCTCCGTTTGAAGGGCGGCTGTAGGGTGTTGTCGTTCGCCGTCATGGGCGCACGCCCCATGAGCGGAACGCGGCAACACCGGCAAAGCCGAATGGCGCGGAAACGGGTACGGTTTCCGTTGCCGCCTGCGGCATCCGGGAGGGGATGCAACGGGGAGGGGCGAAGCACCGCCCCTTGCCAAGTTGAGCCACAGCGCCGTCCGAAGGACGGTGCCGTGTGGCGTGGCGCGTGGCACACGCGCACAACTTGCTGCTGCCGTTATCCGCACGAATCATCTGCCAAGTGGAATCAAGAATTTGATTCGCCGCCAGAACTTTTCCGTGTTTCGCACGCGGAACCATACGGATGCACGTCCCGGAAAAGAAGCGATGCCGGACACAAAGCGCGCGGCTTCTCGAATTCAATGGGGGCAGTAGGAAAAGAGATAGAGCGGTGCCGGGGACGCCGTGCTCCGCATACCTGGATATTCGTCGTGGGCTGCAATCGGCGACAAAGTAAAAGGGCAAGGCACCCTTGCGAGCGCCCTGCCCCGGTCTGCGGTTATGCGGCTTCTTCGTCACAGTGCTCTGACTGCCGGTCGCTAGCGCGGAGTTCGCGAATCTTGGTTTCGGCAAGATCGGCAACTTTTGCCAGTAGCAGCAGGTCGTTTGCGTTGAAGGTGGAAGAGGTCTGCCACTTGCCAGCTTCGTCCTTGAAGCTCCGCTCGAAGCTGACGGAGTAGAAGACGCCTTTCGGGTTCTGGTTCCGCCAGATGGCTGCGGATACCGGGTGGAGGTTGATTTTCGCTGCGGGTTTCTTTGTGTCTGACATGGTGTTTCCTTTCGTGTTTGGGCTGCATGATCGCAACCGATGCAAAGTCCACAGCGCACCCTAAAAGGCGGGAATGTCAAAAGCGCGCAGCGGGATCGCCGGAATTTTGCCGTCCGCGTAGCGGTGCCTCGGCAAGGCAAAATTGCGAGAACCCACCTTTTGACAGGCACGCCGGGTGCGACAGAATTTGCATCGTGTAAGGTTGCGATTGTGCGGCGCTCCAAACCGGAAGGCAGGAGACATTGCACAGACGACCGCACCCGGCGAAAACGACAATCACCCCGCGCCATAAGGCGAACACGGGAAAAGCGAACTGGCATCGGCAGAGACATGATGGAATTGTCCACGGGACACCACGCCGACGGGGCAAAGCCCGACAGCCGAAATCTGCCGAATTGGAAGGTTCCGGCGGTTTAGAGACGTAGGTTGTCCGCTCGCGACGGATCGATTGTTCTTATAATCTTGTTTGTGTCCGTTCTTACGACGCTAGCCCAATCGCGCCGCTCGCTGGATATAAAAATGGCCTCGCCCGAAGCTGGCGTCAAAAGTGGAATCCGAAAGGGAGTGAAGTCCATCAGAGCATTCTCGATTCGCAGGCTGTCTTCCACGATCAACACGTTCTTCTGCACGGTCAGGTTTGTAAGAGTGTTTGCGACGCTCTTCCAGTGGAGAGGCTCTTTTACCCGAAGTTCGACGTTCTTTCCGGCAGCCGCATAGGCCTCGGAGACTATCTCCGCTGTCTCCACACATTGCCTGGCTTTGGGGGTCAGGATTATATCGGGCTGAAATCCGGTCTTTACGAGCTGATCGGCAACCCAGCGAACCTCCTGCACTCCCGAAGGGTAGAGGCCATTCTCAGTCGAATCGCCATGATGCAGTAAAACCAGTGTTCTCGACATGCAGTCCTCCTCAATTTCTCGAAGCTGAAATAGAGGCGGAATCTAGCAAGTAGCGGGAACGAGTGAAAGCCAAAAGTGGCCTATGGTTAACGAGCCACTGGGTCGCAGAAACTGCCGGACCTTGCCCGGCTAGCCGATCAGCAACCGGTGGGCGGTATGGGCATCGGTGATCAGCACATTGAACAGGCGGGCATTGATCGCGGGAACGAGCGCATCCCATTTTCTGGCCCCGGCTATGACGATGACTCTCTTTCCCTGATCGACCAGACGCCGGTAAAACTCGACGCCAGAATAGGGCGTGCCCTCCCCTGGCATGGCAAAGAAATTCCAGCGGGGATTACCACGGCCTTTGCGGTCGAACATGCAGTAGGAGATTTCGCCGCACGCGCCCTCCTCCGCCAGACAATCCAGGTCGATGCCGAGAGGTTTAAGCAGGTTCGTCATCGTGATCCGTTCGACATGGCTGGTGCCGTAGTCTGCATCGATTGTCGATGGCCGAACGAGCCCGAGTCCGGCAATGGCCATATTGACGTTTTGAAACGTGAGCTTCAGCACGGTCCCGATGGCTTCGGTCGCCGCGAAGCCCTTTACTTGTTTGAGAATCTCGCCCCGTACCCAGTTGTGTATTTGTTTTTTCGGAATGCCCTTTCGGTCTTCGCCCTTGAAATCATAGGGCGGCACGGTTCCGTAAAACAGATGTTGAGGAATGCGGCCTGAGCGCGACCATGCAACGCTGGCGTTTGTCTCGGGGCCGATATGCACCGATGCTCTCTCGCCGCCTCGTCCAATAAGAGCGGCGCTGTAGTAGTGGACATTGGGTCGGCGTCGTTCCGCAAGATGGCTCACCATATCGAGGATCGTCTGTCCGCCCGATACGGCAACGTGAAGCTGTTCGCCGTTATCCTCGGCGGTGCTCGATATTTCGTCGAAATAGGCTGCGGCGGTGCGCCCGTACCGTTTGAGAAGACCGGCATATTCGGCGGCGCTGTGCGGCTCCCCTGCCGGATGAACGCGCGCATCGAGAAGCCCGAATTTCTTACAGAGGCGGCTCTCCAAAAGCCGAAGGTGCTTCTCCCCGCGTTCGGCGGCTTCGAAGGTCTCATGCTCGGTCAGCAGATAGACAACGGCTTCGTCGATAAGTTCCCTGACCCGCTTCGTGTTCCGGCTTGTCAGAATTTTCTCGGCAAAAAGCTTCTCGGCGATCTCCTCATTTGTCAGAAGCGATGCATGGCTCATGCGGGCGATGCGGAGCAGCAATTCCTTGCTTGCCATCCGATTTCCTCCGTTTCGGTCGATTTCTGCATCCGTGTCGCTACTCAGAGACTATCAAGCGGCGCTCAATAGAGAGCATGGCGAACCAAAAAGGACGCAACAGTACGGCAGGAAACGCAGCAGTTTCTCACTGACAAAAGGTTGTGCGCAGGAGGCGCAAAGAACATGGAAGAGCTCGATCTGCAAACCCGAAACGTGGAAGCGCAACCCGAAACAGCTTCCCACCCCGATGCTCGTTTGGTCCTGTTACAGGAAGACGACGATTACATTCGCTGGGGCTGTGACGGCGGCCAAAATCTGGATTGACCGCAAACAGACATTCTGAATTTTCGAGTGAGGTGCATTCAATGATTAGCAACGGAGCGAACGGCAAACTCGACGCACTCCGCAGGCGGGAAGAAGCCCTGAAAGCCGCCATTGCCCAGGAGAAAGTCCGGCAACAAAAACGAAGGGAAAAAGACGATGCCCGCCTGCACTCGATCATCGGCGAGGCCCTTGTCGGGAACGCCGCGAAACATCCGGACTTCGAACTGATGCTGAAGGGCATCCTCAAATCCGCAACTTCATTCAGCGACGGCGACAAAAAGCTGCTTCGCGCGAAAGGCTGGCTCTGAGATGGATGGACTTTTTGTCTTTGTCATTCTGCTGCCCTTCCTGGTGATCGCGGCGATCAGGGAAGGACGGCGGAAGCGGATCGAGGCCGCGTATAACTTCAACCCGGCCAATGTCCACGGCGGCGCTCGGTTTGCCGATAACGCGGCGTTGAAAAAGGCGGGGCTGTTCAGGGGCAACGGCGTTCCTATCGGCTACGCTCCCGATGGTCGTCGCAAGCTGCATTATCGCGGCTTCGGTCATATCCTGACCGTCGCTGCGGCTCGTACAGGCAAGGGCGCAACGCTGCTGGTCAATGCGCTTCTGTCGTGGCGCGGCTCGTGCATCTGCATCGATCCAAAATCGGAAAATGCGGCCATCAGCGGTCACCGGCGCGAACGTTTTGGACAGGTCTTCGTCCTCAACCCGTTCGATATGCTTCCCGATGCCCTCCGGGGATTGAAGCAGGCGCGTTTCAACCCGATGGACATTCTCGATCCCGCGTCGAAAGCCTTCCATGCGACGTGCGACAAGCTGGCCGCCGCTCTCGTTTGGGAAGAAGGGCGCGAGGGCATTCATTTCACCACGGCGGCGCGGATGCTCGTCTCCGGCGTTATCGCCGCTCTTATGCGTCACGGCGCGGCTTCGGAAAAGAACCTCGCCTCGGTCGCAAGGGTCATCAGCGGCGACATTCGCGGCTTCTGCCTCCTGACGGTTCAGGGCACGACGGACCCATTCATCATCCAGAAGCTCGGGCGCTTCGCCAATGCCGATCCTCAGAACAAGGAGGTGAACGATGTGATTTCGACAGCTATTACGCAGCTCGGTTTCATCGGCAACGCGGCGATAGCTGAAAGCCTCAACGGTTCGGATTTCCGTTTCAGCGATTTGAAGCGGAAGCCCGGCACGACGGTTTATATCTGCCTGCCGCTCAACATGCTCGATATCTGCGACAAGTATTTTCGCCTGATCCTTGAAACCGCTCTGTCGGATTTGCTGAACGAAGGGCAACGCGGCGCGGGGAAGCCGGTGCTGGCCATCATCGATGAAATGGCCCAGCTCGGCCCGCACATGAAGAGCCTTGAGAACGCGATGGGCATGGCGGCTGGCGCTGCGGGGCTTCAGCTCTGGTGCGTGTTGCAGGATTTGTCGCAGTTGAAGGGCATGTTTCCGAGCACCTGGGAAACCTTCATTCAGAACTGCGGCGTGACTACATGGTTCGGCGCGCGCGATGAAACGACCCGTGAATATGTCTCGAAACTGAGCGGCACCTGCGAAGTGCTGAGCCGCTCCCGAAGCGTAAGCATCGACCACAGAACCCACGAGCCGCATGTAAATGATTCCGTCAATCAGTGCGCAAGGCCCCTTCTCCTTCCGCACGAGGTCGGGCAACTGGCACCTGACGAAATGATCGCCTTTGTCGAAGGCGTCCGGTGCGGGCCGGTGAAGGCGAAGCGGAAGTTTTATTTCCGGGTATCGAGGGGATACCGCAGGAATCCCTATATCCGGAACGGTGGCGGGTTTCTCAGCTGGTTGTGGAGGTGAGCTATGGATGCGCGGATCGATTATTCACGTTTTACCGAAACGGAAGGGGTAAGTCGGCAGCAGGTTCCCGAAAGGAATGTGAGGCCGCAGGCGGAAAAAGAACGCGCGCCGGACTATTTCCAGCGCACGCAGGAACGCGAAGGCCGCAGTGAATGGAGCGGCGGCAATATGGGCGGCGGTACATGGGCCGGGAGATCGAGGTGAGTTATGGGTGTCGGCGCAGCATTTTTTCCGAAGTTCAAAAAGGTGATCGCGCTCCTTGGATCGGATCGGGATGGAGAGCGTCAGGCGGCGGCAAATCAGGCTTACAGGATGTGCCAGGACAACGATCTCAGCATCCTCGAAGCTCTTGACGGGGCGTTCGGCAATTCAAACGAGGATGACCTGCGGCAAGAAATCAGCGACCTGGAAGAGGACAACCGCAAGCTCGCTGAGGCGGTGAGTGTACTCAATGCGCAGCATCAGGCCGTTCCGGGAGACGCGGGCCAGCAGCTCCTGAACAAAGCCTGGTCCTATGCGCAGGTGCGCCTTCTGGCCGTGTACGTGGGAGCGCTTTTCAGTTTTTGGATGGTGAACGGTCTTTACCAATGGGCCGCCGGGGGTAACAGGTTCATGGCGTTTGTGGCTCCATGCATGAAATGGCTGTGTGTGCTCGACATTCTGGGGCTGGTGTGGTCGTGGGCCTGTGCCGAATTCAGCGAGTCGGGGCTCGGCGTGGTGGCGCTCAAAGGCATCGTGGTCCTCGGCAGTCTGTTCCTTGTGGTGACCGTCTTCGGTGCAGATGAGGATGTGCTGCGGCCCGCGATTGTGTTGTCGCTGGCGAGCGTTCTGACGGTCACAAACATCTGCCCCTCGGCGGTGGATGAACTGGCGCATTCGGAAGAGGAAGCTTTTCGTGTGTTGAGGTCGTGGTTCGGATCGAAGGAGAAGACGCAATGAAAGCGATTGAGAAAAGCGTTGTCGAGAAAGCGTTGGCCGTTGTGAAAAAACACGAGCGGCTGCTCCCCCCTGCCCGGCTGATCTTCGGGCTCGATCTGACGGGCAGCCGCGAAGCCGGATTGAAGCAGGCGCGCATCGCGACGGCGGCCATGTTCGACACCATCAGGTCTATCGGCCGCGTTGAATTGAAGCTGGTCCATTATCGCGGGACCGATGAATTCAATGAAAGCCAATGGAGCGGCGATGCCGCTGTGCTGCGGGACATCATGCTCAACCTCTCCTGCCAATATGGGAGCACGCAAATAGGGCGCTTGCTGGAAAGGGTCCTTGCGGAACCCGAAAGAATCGCAGGTGTCGTCTTCATCGGCGACCACAACGAGGAAGACCCGTACAGGCTCATGGAAATGGCGAAGATGCTCGGAAGGAAATCCATCCCGCTCTTCATCTTCCATGAATATGACAGGCAGGACCGGTATTCATTTATCGCTCAGGCCCTGTTTCTGCGCATGGCCGAGGCAAGCGGCGGCGTCTATGTCCCGTTCAATCTCAAGAGCGCTTCGGCACTTCGGGAGATCCTTGCGGGCGTTGCCGCCTTCTCAATCGCCGGTATTAGAGGGGTCGAACGCCTTGCGCTTCCCGTGAGCGGCGAAGCCCGGCAACTGCACAGGAACCTGCGTCTGATGCTCGGTCCTGGCGTCACCCCCGTGAAGCGCTGAGAGGCTTGGCTCGAAACATCTTCGGTACTAATATCGGCGAACCCAAAAAAGAAGAAGGGGGCAGTAGGAAAAGAAATGTTTGACGCTGAGCTGGAAAGTTTCAAGACGACTATCGACCTCCGGACCTATGCTGCCGGGCAAGGCTATCAGCTCGACCGCAAGGAAAGCTGGCGCGGAACCTCGGTCATGCGTCACCCGGTCAGCGATGACAAGCTGATCATGAAGCGCGGCATGGATGGGCATTACGTTTATTTCTCGGTGCGGGATGATCGGGATAACGGCTCCATCATCGACTTCGTGCAATTCCGGCAGGGTCTGAGCCTTGGCGCTGTCAGAAAAGAATTGCGGCCCTGGATCGGCCAGCCTCCCGTTGCCGTTCCCGCTTTCCCCGAGCTGCGCAAAACCGAAAAAGACCGCATGAAAGTGGAAGCGGCCTATGCCCGCATGAAAGACGCAATCGATGGCCATCCCTATCTTGAGCGTGAACGCGCCCTGCCCGGCCCCCTGCTCGCCCTGGACCGGTTTGCCGGACGCATTCGCATCGACGACAAGGGCAATGCGGTGTTTCCGCATTTCGACGCCGAGGGATTGAGTGGTTATGAACTGAAGAATGTCGGTTTCACCGGCTTCGCGTCGGGTGGCAGTAAAGCCCTCTGGCTCTCGCGCGAGGAATCCTTCGATAACGCCCTCGTGCTCTCTGAATCCGCGATTGATGCCCTGAGCCATGCGGTGCTGTTTCCCAATGATCGCGCGCGGTATGGCTCGATTGGCGGCAAACCGAACCCCGAGCAACCGGAGCTGATACGGTCGGCGATACGGCGCTTGCCCAAATACGCCGAAGTGATTGCCGCGATGGATGCGGGCAGCGACGGTGGCAAGCTCGCCGATATGGTTTTCGAAGCGATAAGACTGTCGGGCCGGGAAGATGTTGTCTTTCGACGCCAGGAACCTGTCGGCTTCAAAGACTGGAACGATCAGCTCCGCGCCAAACCTCAACCGTTTCTTCCCTACCGTCCTATGGAGGTCGCGCCCGGTTAGGGCCGATAGTACTATGCCGACGCCTTTGGAGAGTTTCGACCTGCTTACCCTCGCAGATGCGGCGGAGCTGCTCCATTGCTCGAAGGCGCATATCGGCAAGGCTGTTTCCGGAAGACTTCAGGGCTGCGCGCCGATACCTGCCGTATCGCTTGGCCGCAGGAAACTCATCCGCCGGGAAGCTCTTCGCCTCTGGATTGAACGCAACGAGCGGACATGTGCTGATAGTTGCGCCGATGCTATCCTATCGACATTGCCAGAACGGGATGCCGGTGAACGCGCATAAGGAGAAAGCATGCGCAAGAGTCGGTATCAAAAAGGATCGGTCAAGAAACAGGATGGCCGATGGGTCGCAATGTGGTGGGTCGGTCGCAGCCACAAAAGCCGTGTGATCGGTCTGGTCAGAGACATGACCAAATCGGATGCGCGGGCAATCGTTGACGGGATTGTGACGGAAGCCGAAGCCAAACTAAACCAGAACAGGGCGTGGACGTTTGGCGAGTTCGTGGAAGAAGTCTACTTCCCCTATTACAGCCGCAAGTGGAAGGCCTCGACACGGGTCAACAATATGAACCGCGTTCGAATCCATCTCGTCGATGGCCTCGGCAAGATGGTTTTCGGGGCTTTCCGGCGTGACGGCTTGCAGGATGTCCTGGACGAAAAGGCGAAAAGCCTGTCGTTCTCAACCGTGGATCACCTGCGCTGGGATCTGAAACAGGTCTTCGACCTTGCCATGGCCGAAGGTCTTCTGGTCAGAAACCCGGCGCTGTTGCTGTTCACACCGAAGGATGCGGCAAAGCCGGTCCGGAAGGTGATGAACATGAAGGAAGTGCAGATGCTGTTCGGTGCTCTCGATCAACGTGAACGGCTGGTCACCAAACTCGCGGTCATGGCGGGAATGCGTCCCGGCGAAATCTTCGCGTTGACATGGGGAACCTTGCAGGCGTCCTACGTCGATATCCGGCAGAGGGTTTACCGGGGGACTATCGACTCTCCCAAAACCGATCAATCCGTCCGCAAGGCAGCGCTTCCCGAAGGGCTTCTTCGGGATATCGAGGTCTGGCGCATGATGGCGGTATCCACGCGGGACGATGCGTGGGTATTTCCGTCGGAACGGATGACGCCGATGTCGAAGGACAACTGCTGGAACCGGAACATCAAGCCGAAGCTCGATAAGATCGGCATGGGCTGGGCCAATTTCCTCGTTATGCGCCGGACACACGCCACGCTCATGAACGAGCTTGGGGTGAGCGGCAAACTTGTCGCCGATCAGCTCGGCCACAGTCTCGATGTGAACCAGAACGTGTATACGCAGTCGCCGGTGGAGAACAGGCTTCCGGCAGTCAATCAACTGGAAAAAAGCCTCTTCCTGATGTAATTGGAGCAGAAATGGAGCAGAGGTTTTAGGGTCTCGTTGTATCTCGTTGATTATATGGAGCGGGAGACCGGGATCGAACCGGCGACATTCAGCTTGGGAAGCTGACGTTCTGCCACTGAACTACTCCCGCAACCATTGTTTAATCAATAACTTACAGAAAATACTTCACCCACAAAGCCCACAGAACGCATAGTCGCCTCGTTCAGGCTGTACGCAGCGTGGGTGAGAGTGAGGTACGGCATGACTCAAAGATACCAGAGGAGGAGCCTCCGGTGTGAAAAGCGGAGCGGGAAAAGTGACTGCGAAGAGCAACTGCACCAGGAACTCAAATAGCAGCGCGGCGTGTTCAACGAGCTCCACAAGCGCGTCGTCGCTGTTTCAAAAGGCCTTGAAAAAGCACGCCTCATAAACCCAACCAAATCAATGGACGGATCTCCCCAAAATCTGGCCGTTCCAAAACCTGTGGGTTATGGAACGCAGCGATCTTATATAATCCGCAGGTTCTTTGAAATTCGATGTGAATGCGTCAGCAAGGCAGCCGGTATGGCCTCCCGCGGTACATGCCCACCTGCTCCACTAAACGGATGCGGATGACCTGAGCGGTGGTGTTGTCGTTGCCGTCAATCTCGACCGCACGGGCTACAAGTTCGCGGGCAACTTCGTTGAGATTCTTGTTTTGAGAGACAATCTCCGCAATGGCTGCATCTTTCATTTCGTCGTGCAGACCATCGGTGGAGAGAACCAGCACATCATCCGGCTGCAGAGTCACGACGGTGGTATCCGGCGAGACAAACATCTCCGGGCCCAGAGAGCGGAGCAAAACATGACGGGATTCTGACTCGGCAATTTCGTTGGTGGAGATCAGGCCTATCTTGCGCTGTTCGTTGACCCATGTGTGGTCCTGAGTAATCTGTTTGGCCTTTCCGCTTCGAACCAGGTAGCAGCGTGAGTCGCCCACGTGGGAGACGATGGCTTGATCGTGGCGCAGGGCGCATGCAACGAGAGTGGTGGCCATTGTTTTGCCGCGGTAATTCTGCTCTAGAGTGCGATTGTGAACCGAGACGTCGGCATCCTGGATGAGTCGCGGCAGAAGACTAATCAGCATGGCGCCGGCCTGCGCTTTTTCGAACTCCTCAATCAGGACCGATACGGCAGTGGCCGAAGCTACCTCGCCCAGATCGAGACCGCCGACGCCGTCGGCAACAGTAAACAGGTAGCCGTGGGTTCGGGCCTGATTGCGTGAAGCGGCGATGAACGAGCCCATAGCATCTTCATTATTTGTGCGAACTTTGCCAAAATCGCTTGCCTCGCCGAACTGAACACTTAACATATGTACCGCCGCCTGATGCAACAACCGCCTTGACGCTGGGAAGGTTCCCTGCAGAGAGTTTGAAAAATTGACTCAGCGAAAAAACCACTGAGTGGAATCTGCTTTCTGTCCCGATGAAGAGGATTAGAGAAGATTCCACTCAGAAATTGCAGCTTGATTGTTAGAGTTGCCTGGATTCGATCAGAATCGATTTGCCCGTTTTTTTCGATGAGCGAATGAAGTAAATCGCCCCGTAAAGGCCCCAGATACCGGAGATGAGCAGCGCCAGCAGCGGTTCCTTCATAGTTCCCAGGCTGAAGATCGGACCGATCAGGTAGAAGGCCATGCAGGTCAGATTGGCGAGCAGGCCGAATCCCGGGATGATCAGATGCAGGATCGGGTTGTAGTCGGGACGCTTGTGGAAGGCTACGATGCAGAGGAAGCAACTGAGCGCGTAGAGAATGAAGGTTCCGAAGTTGGAGGTGAGGGTGATGGTGAGCAGCGAGTTAGGCAGCGCTGCCAGGGT
>Ga0182014_10005188_pt1 | contig 14578 bp, 9 predicted proteins | sample 612S2DmetaG_FD_120489 | JGI IMG/M metagenome (GOLD analysis project Ga0182014, IMG submission 120489) | Permafrost microbial communities from Stordalen Mire, Sweden - 612S2D metaG | ecosystem: Environmental > Terrestrial > Soil > Wetlands > Permafrost | place: Sweden: Stordalen | collected... | reverse complement strand
TTTTCGGGATCGACGCCTTCGAGAACCACGTCCTCCGACCCGCACTTGGGACACTTGGGTTCGACAAACTCGGGAACTTCCTCCTTTTCTTCTTCGACGATCTCCTGCGGATTCGTTTGTGCGGCGATGGCGCGCGCCTGATCGAGTTGATCGGCGGCAACCAGCACGCGCGGACTGGCGAGGCTGGCGCTTCGATAGCGGGTGCCCGACGCGGGGCCGTCGATCCAGCTGTCGATTCCTGCCTGCCGCAACGCGGCGACGAGTTGCCGCGCCTGGTTCGATGTCTCGCACTCGCATAAGAGGGTCTTCCACGTGTACTCGTGCGGGCCAGCAGTTTCGTCGGGCACATCGGGAGTGTCTGGCACCGGCTCCGGAGCGTGGGCACCGAATGCATCGCCGGATGCAATGTCGTCCTCCGGATACGATGGCGCGTTGCTCAGCGCTAGCGAAGGTTGAGTTGGTTCTCTTTGCGCCGACTGAAGCGCCCTGACAGATTTCGGATTCTCCGGATCGCCCAATCCGCGACTGAGCATCTCGGCGCGCAGCGCCTGCTGCGCGGATTGAGTCAGATCGGCATAATCGCGGGCGAGCTCGAGCAATTCACCCTCGTATTTCTCGCGGTACTCCGCGGTCAGTCTCTGCCACTCTTGAACAGGATCGATTTGCATGGGCAAAAGTATACGGCGATTCCGGAACGCGTGCGCGCTTTTCAGGGTTTGCGCGCGCCTTTACCTTCCTCCGGCGCGACGATACAATCGAAGATGCAGGCCGACGTAGCTCAGTTGGTAGAGCAGCTGATTCGTAATCAGCAGGTCGTCAGTTCAAGTCTGACCGTCGGCTCCAGAATCCGTGGCCTCTCGTTTGCGAGAGGTCATTTTTATTGGGGCTGAGCGTCCGAATCAGATTCAGAGTCTGTCTAACGAATCCGTTTGTAGTGGATGAGTTTCCCAGGATGCTGAAAAGAGCCCGGTTTCTTACGCCCGCTTAAGCGGGCTCGCTATGCGGATTTCGCTGTGTTCCCCAGGCTCACGCCTGGGGCTAATATCTGACGCCCCCTTCGGGGGCTTTGCGCCGACCGCGTCTTAATCTTCGGAGACTGCGACGCGCCACGCTGAAGAACTGGACGCACCACTCCAAAGGCAAGCGCTTATTGCGCTTGAGCCTGCACGTACACCGCGACACTGGCAGAGACAAGATCCTGCGGGGGAATCACCGGCATCTGGCCCTTGGGCGCAGGCGGCAGTTTGACACCCGGCTTGAGTTCAATGGCGACGAGATTGTGTTTTCCGGCCATGATCATGGGCATGGTGAAGCTGGCCTGGAAGTTGCCCAGCGGACCGACTGGCGCGGCCGCGGCCTTGGTGCCCTGCACACCATCTACCCAGATCCACGCTGAGCCGCCGGGCGCAAATTTGGAGCCGCGCAAGACTACCGGCAGCCCTACTTCGACCACCGAGCCCGGCGGATAGAGGGTGTTGTTGGACGCGTTGACAACGCCGACCGTAGGCCCGCAGCCGCCCACCTGGCAGACCGTAATGGAAGCGGTTGCAGGCTGGCTGCCGGGAGTTCCAGCATGGAGCAGGTGCGCGCCCGGCGCGGTCGCGGCCGGGATGAGCACGTTGGTGAGGAACTGCCCGCCCGACGAGCCCACGGTGTTGTGGCCAATGATCTGGCCGGTGTTTGAGTCGAGCCAGAAGTAGACGTCGTTGCTGCCGGCGGCCTCGGTGCCTGTGGTGAGCACATCGCTCAGCGGCGCGCAGGTGATTCCGTCGCACTCGTGTACGCGGAACGTATATTGCGTCGCGGGCTTGAGATCTATGGCATTGAAGGTGAGCGCCGGCGTGGTGATGGTGACCGGCGGCGGGCCCCACACGAGCGTCGACTTCGTGTCTCCAATTACCGTCTTGTTCCAGGCGATGTTGAGCGCATTCACATAAGCGCCGCGGAAAAACGATGCTGTAACGGGAAGCACCTGTCCGGCCACGACCTCGGGCTGCGAGACCGCGATGGTTTGCGAGAAGAGGCTGCCCTTATTATTCGCTGCCGTGGTGTTTTGGATTTGCGGCTTGGCCGGAAGCGGATAGATAAGCCCGAAATCGAGATCGAGCTTGGGACTGACGGCGATGACGAATGGGCGCAGGCCGCCCAGCGTGGCTTGGTAGAGATTCTGGAAGAGGGCATTGAAATCGTTGCTCACGTTGGTGGAATTGGCATCGAGCGTGGGCGAATTCACAAAGCCTATGATCCATCCCGATACCTGGTCGCGGAGGTGGGCATCGGTGTCGGCCGCAATGAGGGTGCCGATGCCCTGAACGGCGAGATTGAGAGCTCCGCCGATGGCTGCAATGGCCGCTTCCGGCGCGACGGTTCCGCCACTGGCCGCTGCGGCTGCGCCTTCCGCCGCAAGCTGGGCTGTGAATTGCGTGGCGGCGGAGACGAGCTGGTGTGTCACATCGCCGCCGTACACGGCTTCCACCGCAATGTCGACAGCGGGCGTGCAGACGACGGGCAGGTCGAAACTTGTCGCGTTGCGCGTAGACGATGTGCAGATGACGGTGAGATAGGCGGTGAAAACGATGGTGAAGGCTGGGTCCGTGGGCTCAGTGGGACAATTTGCGCCCACATGGCATGTGTGAGGCGACGTCATCCAGAACGTGACGCCGTTCAACGGCGCCTGATAGGTGAAACGGATGCGGCGGCCGTTGACCATGTTCATGGAATCGTCTTCCCATGACTCCTGAAAGTTGGCGGTGAGATAGCCCTTGGGATTCATGGCGCAGGGCTGAATGTTGTAGGGCGAGTTGGGGCTGTGGTTCTCAAGCGTCTGGATGGCCTGCTGCACGTCGTTGCAAATGCCGCCCTTCATGGCGCTCCACAGGGCATCGAAGTGGCCCGGCGTAAAAAGGTCGGAACCCTTGGCCTGAAGCAAACCGGCGGGCAGGCCAGCCAGTTGTTGAGCTGAAAGCGAGCCGACCACGGCGGCGCGCGGCGTGCCGTTCTCGTCGGTGAATCCCAGGTTCAGGCGCATCGGACTGGCAATCCAGTACACCGTTCCCGAGGGCTTCCATGGGTTGATTTCCTGGGCGGCAGCGCCGTGCGCGGCCAGAAAAATAAACAGAGCAGCGATTGCGGCTTTCAACGCGCGGGCACAGCACGGCCTGAGGCCGGAAAGGGGGGAATGCATGGGCTCAGTCTCCTCGAAAAAAATGACACCGGAAAGAGGACTGGGGAAAAAGAGGGCTTCAGTATAGCGCAGGAGAACAACGATTGGCGTTGGGATTCTTCGCGGAACTCACACCGCCGTACCGTATCATCCGAGTCTGGAAAGTCTGGCGAACCTCGCGAAAGTCTGGTGAGCCTCCATCACTGGGGGCAGGTCACCCCCTCCGGACCGGAGACGCATCGACCGACTTGAGAGGCGTTATTTTCGCGTGACTTCTCCGCATTGAGACGGCATAATTACTTTTATTCGCCGGGAATCGAAGCCCGCGATGCCACGCATCCCTATTCACGTCTTTATTGAAATACAAGCCACGTCCTAAGGGGGCCACGGAGCGCCCGCCGGACATTGTGGCCCTTCGCAGCGCGGAGAAGAAGACACCGTGTCGAAGCAGCCAATCCGCAAAGCCCACGCCTCAGGCAATGTGCTATGGCTGCCGGCTCTGCTGGCGTTCGCCCTTGGCATTTTCGCCTTCGCGCTTCGGGCGCGGTCGGCGCCAATGCTCCCCTTTTCCATTATGGGTGCAGCAGCAGCGCTTCTGGCTTACGCCGCGGTGGTGAGGCAGCGGGCTGTTGTTGCCGGCCGCGTCCTGACGCTGGAGTTCGCCCCCAAGACCGCGCATTGGGTGCAGCTCATCATGCAAAGCTGCATCTATGGGTATTGGGGCTGGTATTGGCCTCAAGTCTACGATGAGATCCCGCTGATTCTCGCCCAGATCGTATTCGTTTATGCGCTCGACATGCTGGTCTGCTGGTCGCGGCGTGACAAGTGGTTGCTGGGTTTCGGTCCCATTCCCATCATTCTGAGCACGAACCTGTTTTTATGGTTCCGGGACGACTGGTATTTCCTCCAGTTTGTGATGATCTCAATCGGGGTGGTCGCAAAAGAGTATGTGCAGTGGAAGCGGGACGGCAAGAGCGCACATATTTTCAATCCTTCTGCGGTGGGGCTATTTCTCTTTTCCGTCATCCTGATTGCCACCCACAGCACACACATTACCTGGGGCGAAGACATTGCGCTCAACCTGCACCTGCCACCCAATATTTATTTGGAAATCTTTTTACTCGGGCTGGTGGTGCAAGCCTTGTTCTCCGTAACGCTGGTGACGCTCTCCGCAGCGGCGGCACTGGTCATTGGCAATCTTATCTATACGCGGGTGACCGGCGTTTACATGTTTATCGATTCGAATATTCCGGTATCGGTTTTCATTGGGCTGCACCTGCTGGTGACGGATCCCGCAACCTCACCCAAGAGTAAAAGCGGCAAGATGATCTTCGGCGGATTGTACGGCGCCTCCGTCTTCGGGCTCTACGGATTTCTGTCGTTGATCGGCGCGCCGCGGTTTTACGACAAGCTCTTATGCGTTCCGCCTCTCAATCTCATGGTCCGGGTTTTGGATAAGGTGGGCTACCGATTGGATGCGTCGGTGGCTCGGATTCTCCAGAGTATCCATGCACCGCGATTCATTTGGGCTGCCTCGCCACAACAGTTAAACCTGGCTTTCATGTCCGTCTGGGTGGTTCTGTTCGGATGGATGATGACCACTGGCTTTGTGACCACGGAGATCGTTGGCATCCAGCACCCGGGAAAGGATCCAGCATTCTGGGAACAGGCTTGCAATGCCCATCGCCACAAAGCGTGCACCGTGTGGGTAGGTTTTTTGAACACGGAGTGCGAGAGGGGATCGGCAGATTCGTGCTTGAAGATGGGAACGGTCACCAACCTTGGGGTACTGGTGCCTCGCGAGCCTGCCGCGGCGGGCCGCGGGTTCGGCCGCGCCTGCGATCTGGGCGAACGGAAGGCCTGCGTTCAGTTCGTCGATTTCGTAAAGGACGGCGGCGACCGGGTTCTTCAAGCTTCGTGCGACAAGGGAGACGCCTACAGTTGTTTTTACCTGGCCACGGCGCTGCACGCTGGCAAGGGCGTAGGCCAGGACGATTCTCGCGCCCTGTCGTTGTTCGAATTCTCCTGCAAGAAAGGCTACGTTCGCGGTTGCGGCGTAGCAGGCGAGATGGTTTTGAATGGCCAGGGCGCTGCAACCGACACGGCGAGGGCGCTCAAGAATCTGGAAACATCATGTGCCGGAGGTTGGGCACAGAGTTGCGTGGAAGCTGCAACGGTATATCGCCGTGAAGCGGCCTCGCCGCAGACCGAAGAGCTTGCGGAACAGCGCTTGCAGCAAGGCTGCGACCTCGGCGATCAGGTGGCGTGCAGGATGTTGGCGGACCCCGCGCTGCTGGCGCCGCCGTATCACTAACCCCCTGCATAGTGCTGGGTAGGAATTCGACCCCGGACCACGGCGGGCAGGAAGGCTCAAATTGACAACGCCCACTTTACTGGTCTACTCATCTCCCGATCGAGACTCGGTGAGAATTTCAAGCAATTGCTTCGCAAGCATAGCGTCGAGTAGTTCTTTCATTTCACTAAGGTCGATCCTGCCCTGTTCCCAAGCATTGTCTGCGGCCTCGAGCGCCTTGTAGTACGGCGTCTTGTTAGCGGCAATCTGATCTGGAATTGTGTTCTTGCCCGGAATGCGGTATCCAAGTTTCAAACAGAGGATTATGTATGAGGCAGCCCGGGAGGTCCTTCCATTCCCATCTGTGAACGGATGAATCCAATTCAAGCGCCACATCACATACGCGGCAAGGTGAATCGGGCTTTTTTCGTTCCAGTTCTCGTTGACATAGTCGCAGAGATCCTCGATTCGCTCTGGAACTTCTCAGGCGGCTGGCGGTTTGTGCTTGCTCCCTCGAATTTCAATATCTGAAGGGCGCCAATTTCCTGCGTACCCTGTAATGCCAGCCAATGCTTCCCGGTGAAGAGACAGAAGATGCGACGGACGGAATCTGAAAGGCTGCCTGTCCGGATCGAGGAAGGTCTCGACCATCCGGATGACAAGGTCGAACTGCTTGAGCCCGTTTAGGGCCTCCTGGCGGGCCCTAAGATCGGGGTTGGTGATGATCTCAGCATCAAACGCTTGGCTGTGCCGAGTCGAATCAGTCATTACTTGCTCTGATGTTCCGCCTTCAGCGTCTCGGCCAGTTCATCCACCATCTCGCGTGTTATGCGCTCGTTTTCGATGTGGGTGTTGCCATAAGCGAAGCTCCGCCGTTGCGCTTCACGTTCTTCGCTGGGGAATGGAAGGCCACGCGCTGCCTCGACAAGTTCCTGCAAGTAATTCGTCATGAACCGATTCTCCCCTATTTCCGTTCGGCGCCGCTTGGGATGGGCGGCGACGGGCGCTTGGATCCGAAAGACGAGGTCAAAAAGAGCCTACCACAAGAGATGCGATCCATTGCGTCAATGTCAGCCGTAGGCACGCGGATCACGGGAGGGCTGTACCTCGTCGATTACGCGCCTTCACGGCGCAATTACCGGACAGGCGCACCGAAACGCTGACGACCAAGTCTGCTCTCTTTCGCTGTGACCGCGTTACGGGCAATCAAAATGCCGCTTCTTGCTGCATCTCGTAAACCATTGATTCTATTATTTGGCGTCCCCGACGGGATTTGAACCCGTGTTATCGCCGTGAAAGGGCGGTGTCCTAGGCCGGGCTAGACGACGGGGACGATTGGGTGAGCAAAGAGCGGCAGGAAGAGCGGACTCAAGCGCTTTTTCAATATGCGTCCTTTTGAAAGGCTATCAACTCGCGGAATGGGTGTCAAAGACGGCTTGTCGGAACCAGAAGCGTCAAGACGGCGTAAACGTGTTGTGCGCTATCCTCGAATAAAGGCTGCGGCGTGACTGCGGGCCTCTGTGGCAGGCCGCGCTGCGTAGTTTTTGCATCATTTACCCGGTTCCGCGTATCGCATCGTTGAGGCAACGAATTGGCGGGCGGCGAATTGGGCAGCCGATAACCGTAATCCATTGTCGCGGGGGGACGCCAGACCGCCCGTCGCGGATTCGATTGCGGAGATCAAGCCCGCGCACAAGGCGCCCAAGTTGCTGGCGCTGTGCGCCGCGGCCGCACGGAATGATGCGGCAGTCCAAAATGCCGCGGTACCGGGGCATCACAAGTTCCCGTGGGTGACAGCCATCGGTTCAATTCCACCGCGCGGCCCAACTGCGCTTCGGGTTGGGCGTGAATCACGTGGCGGCGCTGGGAAGATGAGCGGGCAGAGTACGCAGGCGAGCGGCGTGGGTGCGCGGCCGCAGAGAAGATTTGAACCAGAACACGCAAGGCCCGTGCAGGTTGAACATGGATGGCCAGAGGAAGAGCTAAGTGACGCAGAACAAATTTGCAGGGATTCTATTGACGGGTGGTTTGACCCTGGCGGTGCTGGCGGCAACGGGTTGCCAGAGAAAGCCGGCGGCCGCTGCCGGGGCCGGGCCGCAGGGCCTGCCCGTGCAAACAGTGACCGTAGCCATGGCGCCGGTGGCACAGAGCAGCGAGTACGTGGCCACAATCAAGTCGCGGAATTCGGCTACGCTGCAACCCCAGGTGAGCGGCCCGCTGACAGCGATTCACGTCAAGTCAGGCGACCATGTGAAGAAGGGCGCACCGCTGATCGAGATCGATCCGCGCCAGCAGCAGGCACAGGTTGCCTCGTTGCGTGCCACCGAGCGGCAGAAGAAGGCGCTCTATGACTACGACACCATCGAGCAGGATCGCCAGCAGAAGCTGTTCGACGCCGGCGTGACCAGCCGCGACACTCTCCAACAAGCGCAGCAGGCCTTTGAGAACGCCAAGGCGGATTACGAAGCGGCGGTGGAATCGCGCAAGACGCAGGAACAATTGCTGGGTTACTACACCATTCGCGCGCCCTTCGACGGTGTAGTGGGCGACATCCCAGTGCATGTGGGAGACTACATAACCACGACCACGATTCTGACCACTGTGGACGAGAGCAACGCGCTTGAGGCCTACGTTTACATTCCCACGGAGCGCGCCGCCGAGGTGCGCATGGGACTCGCGATCGACCTGACGGACAACAACGGCAAACTGATCGAGAAGACGCAGGTGGATTTCATCTCGCCCGAAGTGGACAGCACGCTACAGGGGATTCTGGTAAAGGCCGCGGTGCGGTCGGCGCCCGAGACGCTGCGGAATGCCCAGATCGTGAAGGCCAAAGTCATTTGGAGCACGAAAACAATGGCGGTGGTTCCCGTGCTGGCGGTGATCCGGCAGGGCGAGGAGAGCTTTGTGTTCGTGATGCAAAAGCAAAGCGGCATGGTCGTGGCGCACCGCACGCCGGTGGTGCTGGGCGATACCGTGGGCAACAACTATTCGATTGTCTCCGGGCTGAGCGCGGGCGACCGCGTGATTGTGACCGGCATACAGTTTCTGGTGGATGGCATGCCGGTGATTCCGCTGGGGGGATGAAAAAGCAGCTACTAGCTTCCAGCTCCTAGCTCCTGGCTTTTCGTGCCGGGTGCGACCAGATTGCTCGGTCTCGGAAGAGGCTGGAAGCTAAAAGCCCCGGCCTTGAGAAGCGGGGAAAAGCATTCACTGAAAGAGGATTCGCTTTGTTTGTTGATTTCTTCATTCACCGCCCGGTATTTGCCACGGTCTGCGCCCTGATGATCATTCTCGCGGGCGCCATCTGCATTCCCAATCTTCCTGTGGCCATGTATCCAACGCTGGCGCCGCCGGTGGTGGCGGTGACGGCCAATTACGTGGGCGCCAATGCTGAAACCGTGGAGAAGGCCGTCACCATTCCGCTGGAAGAAGCTATCAATGGCGTGGAGGGCATGCGGTACATCAGTTCCTCCAGCACCAACAGCGGCAGCGTGGAAATCGACATCACATTCCAGACCGGCTACAACCTCGACATTGCGGCTGTGGACGTGCAGAATCGCGTGGCCAGCGTGGAAGGGCGCCTGCCGGGCGAGGTCGTGTCGACTGGCATTACGATCCTGAAGGCCAATTACAACTTCGTTTTCGGCGCGGGATTCTTTACGCGCGACAACCGCTACTCGGACGAATACATCTCCAACTATCTCGACGTTTATGTGAAAGATGCGCTCAAGCGCGTGCCCGGCGTGGGCGATGTGGTCATCTTCGGCGAGCGCAAGTACGCCATGCGCGTGTGGCTCGATCCCGTGCGCCTGGCTGCGCGCAATCTGACTGCGACCGATGTATTGAGCGCGCTACAAGAGCAAAACGTCGAGGTTCCCGCCGGACAACTTGGGCAGCCGCCATCGGATTCGAAGCAGGCGTTTCAGATTCCCGTGCGCGTGGTGGGCCGCCTCTCGAGTCCCGAGGAGTTCAACAACATCATCGTCAAGAACTCGCCGAATGGCCTGGTGCAACTGAAGGACGTGGGCCACGCGGATGTAGGTGCGGAGGACTACAGCAACCTGATCGAATATGGGGGCCATCAGGCGATGGGCCTTTTTGTGGAGCAGCTCTCGAACGCCAACGCGCTCGACGTGGACCGCAAGGCCAAGACGGCGCTGGATCAGCTCGCGAAGAACTTTCCGCCCGGCCTGGAGTACGCCATCGCCTTCGACTCCACCACCGCGGTGGGTGAGTCGATTCGCGAAGTGCTGGTGACGCTGATTGAAGCCGTGGTCATCGTGATTGCCGTCATCTTTCTTTTCCTGCTCGACTGGCGCGCCACCATCATTCCCGCAGTCACCATTCCGGTATCTCTCATCGGCACGTTTGCGTTTATCAGGCTCTTCGATTTTTCCATCAACTCTCTAACGCTCTTTGGCATCACGCTGGCCACCGGACTGGTGGTGGACGATGCGATTGTGGTGATTGAGAACGTGCAGCGTCACATTCACATGGAACACTCGAATGCCCGCGAGGCCACTTCGCGCGCCATGGGCGAGGTGACCAGCGCGGTAATTGCGACATCTCTGGTGCTGATTGCCGTGTTTGTGCCGGTCAGCTTCTTTCCCGGCACCACGGGCATTCTCTACCGGCAGTTTTCGCTGACGATTGCGTTTTCCATCGCCATTTCGGCGTTCAATGCGCTCACGCTTTCGCCGGCACTCTCTGCGCTGCTGCTGCGCGGCGAAGAGGCGCGCCCGCGCCAGTTGGATTTTCTCCACATCGGATTTGTCTCACGCGCCTTTGCCGCATTTATTCACGGCGCCGACAACTTTGTCGGCTGGCTGGGGAGAACTTACGCGCGCGTGATTCATGTGGCGTTGCAATTGCGCTACGTGCTGCTGGTGGTGTTCTTCGCTGGACTGGGCGCCACGGTGTGGGTCTACCGCGCGGTGCCAACGGGCTTTATTCCGCAGGAAGACCAGGGCTATTTCATGGTGCTTATCCAGGCGCCGCCGGGCTCTTCGATGGCTTACACTACCTCGCTCGCCGAGCGGGCAGAGGCGATCGTTGGCGCGGAACCTGCCGTGGGAATGCGCCTGTTTTCGATCGTGGGTTTCAGTTTTGCGGGATCCGCCCCCAACACCGGCATGATGTTCATGAACACCAGCCCGCCCGACGGTCACAAGGGAAAGTGGCCGTCGACGGCAGAGGTCGTGGCGCATGTGAGCCCGAAGCTGCAAATGCTGATGTTTGCTCCAAACGGCGGACTGGCGGAAGCATTTGAGCCACCGGCTGTGCAGGGCGTGGGCAGCCTCGGCGGTTTTCAATTCATGCTTCAGGACCAGGGCGGAAATTCGCTGAGCGATCTGGACCGCGTGGCGCACCAGATTGTGAACGCCGGCGCGACGCACAAGGAGCTTATCGGCCTCTACACGAGCTTTTCCGCCAACGATCCGCAAGAGCTGGTTACCATCGACCGCGAGAAAGCCAAGGCGATGGGGGTTTCCCTTTCGCAGATCACCACCACGCTCAACGTCTTCATGGGCTCGGAGTACATCAACGACTTCGATTACAACAATCGTACCTATCGCGTTTTTGTGCAGGCCGACCAGCCGTTCCGCATGAATGCGGGCGACCTGCACAGTTACTACGTGCGCTCCGATTCCGGCCAGATGGTTCCGCTGGACAATCTTGTGACGGTCAACGAGAGCGCAGGTCCGCCGGTGATTTCGCATTACAATCTCTTCCGCTCGGTAGAGATTGACGGCTCGGCGGCTCCCGGATACAGTTCCGGCCAGGCGCTGGCGAGCATGGACAAGCTTGCAAGCGGCAACATGATGCAGGGCATGACGTATCAGTGGACAGGCTTGACGCTCGATGAGCTTGAATCGAGCGGCAAGGCGATGCTGATTTTCGGCCTTGGCATTCTCGTGGTGTATCTCACGCTCTCGGCGCAGTACGAGAGCTTTGCGCTGCCGTTCATTATTCTGCTGGCCGTGCCGATGGCGGTGTTGGGCGCGCTGGGCCTGATTTCGCTGCGTGGATACGCGAATGATGTGTATTGCCAGATCGGACTGGTGATGCTGATCGGGCTTGCGGCGAAGAACTCGATTCTGATTGTCGAATTTGCCGAGCAGTTGCGCAGAAAAGGGCGTTCCATTGCCGATGCTGCGATTGAGGCTGGTGAACTGCGCTTGCGGCCGATACTAATGACGTCGTTCGCATTTATTCTCGGCGTGCTGCCGCTGGTGTTCGCCACCGGAGCGGGATCGCTGGGACGGCGGTCGGTTGGAACTACGATCGTCGGCGGCATGTTGTTCTCGACCTTGTTGAACCTGGTATTTATTCCGGTGCTGTATGTGATCTTGAGCCGGCTGCTCAGGCGCGGGGATGGGGCGCATGTGGAGGAGCTGTAGAGGATCCGTGAATGCGGGCTGGGCAGCCGCTGCCGGTGCTCGATCGCGGAACCTAGAAAAGATTGAAGGCCTGCACGGCGAGTCCCTGAGCGGGACATTCCCAACGCCATGGCGTCCTTCGATACCTCTGTGGTCGTCTCTAGCCCGGTAGATGATTCAGGAAGTCCGCTGAAAAATCGTTCTTCAGGATTCTTCGCACCAGACATTTGGTCGCCAGCAGCCGTTTAGTGATCGAATGCGTGTGAGCCAGATCGTCCGATGAAAGAGGAAGTTCTCCGCCGCTTCCGAAGAGCGCGTGAGCGGCATTGTCCCGCAGTGGCTTTAGGTCTGTTTCAATTACGTCTGTCGCCTTGCGCCCTCGGAAATCTTGCGGCACGGCGGAATCGAGGGCGGAGAGATCGAGCGGTCGTCGAATATAGAAGAGGCCCTCCAGCCAACTCTTGACTTCGGCAGGTGTATTCGGCAACACCTCATCCGGTGAAATGTAGCTTGTGTGTTTCCTCTTTGCCTCTCTGGCCAGTCGCTTTCTCCGCGCTCCCAGAGCTTCCACGATTTTAAACAAGCACAAAAACTGGTATACCGGGCTGTTCGTATTCAGTGCTTCTCTGTACAGCGCTGCATAACTGCGAAATTCTGCTCCGAAGTTTGACGTCGCGTTAATCGCCATCGGCGCTTCGAGATACGGCGAGACAAAGCTCATGGAGAGACTCCCGTTAGAGATCTCCTTGGTTTCTCGGACCCCGATTTCAAGTGGTATGTCAAGGTGGAGACTCATATTGCTCAGGGGCGTTGCCAAGGCGCGATAAGCAATCTCTTCGGCGTGACTTCGGTTATCTGCTCGAAAGGGTTTAGTTATGATCTTGCCCAAGTACCCCTTCTCATTCGGAAGCCCGATGAATTCGAACTGGCCATCCTCCGTCGCACCAACAATTAGAATCTGGTCGGCGTCGGCGTTGCCAGGCGGCAGGAAGGCGGGTTTGCTGATCGCAAGGTGAGAATCGCCCCTTAGGCCTGAAGAGAACGAGACTTGATGTTCCTGCTGGAGCTTGTATCCAGGCCGATGCAGAATGAAGGTAACCTCGTACAGCCCGGGGCTGCCCCCCAACGGAAGACTATTGCGAGGATCGTCTCCTTTGAACCTATAGAGCACGTGCATGGTTTGATAGGTTCCCGGAAAACCGAGGAGCGGCACGCGCTCTTCGGGCGCATTTGGGTCCCCCTTGCCAGCGGGAATGTCCCCTGGACTCTTGAGCACAGAACCGTGGCACCGACGAAGCGGTAAACCGCTGCCGCATTGGCACAGACTTTTCGATTCGCTTTCTGCCATTTCTGACCTCGTGACAGCCATCCTAATCGCTTTCGGCGGCAGGGGAACAGGTTTGCAAATCCCGATAGGACCACCACAGCTTCCCGTACTCTCCCATAAAGATCCGCCCTTCCCGGTGCTCGGAGCGTACCCGTATCCCGAGCGGGGTATGATGTTCGCATGAAAAAGCTCACCATTTTATTCATCGTAGGAATCTTCTACGTCAGTTGTCTCGACCTCAATGCAGAGACGACGGAGAAACTGCTCTCTGATTGCCGCCCCGTCACTCAGGCTAAGGTGACCAACAGCGGCGCTGTGGAGATGAATGCAGACTTTGAGTCGGGCTTCTGCTGGGGAGCGTTTGCGACCATTGACCAAATGCTGATGGCAATAGACGCTGCAACACGCAGACCAATCTTCGGTGTCTGTCTACCGAAGGAACATACTCGCTACCAGATGATTGCTATATTTGTGCGCTATGCGGAAAAACATCCTGAACGATATAACGACGATTCTCCGTGGGTAGCGTTCGACGCGGCTAGAGAAGCCTTCCCTTGTTCCAAGAAATGATGGCCTTTGCTGTCTGCTTCGCTTAGCAATTTCGAGTCGGATGGTCGGCTACTCGGAGATTGATACTTCACTTCAACGCCAGGCCGGTTCTGAATTCAATCTGACCTACTACAAGGTTCAGGGCGCGCCCTCAATGCGGCTTGACCACTTTTGGCGTTCCAACCTGCGTCGCGGTCGCTGTGTACAGATGGCAGTTGTCTGTGACCTCTTTGAAGTGGATGTAGGGATGGAGAAAGAGCGCGGCGCGCACGTCGCCTGAGCCTTCGGCGAAGTCGGTGAGCCATACGCCGTCCGCCTCAGGATGGTTGTGGATGTGCAGCCATAGACCCTTGTGCACATTCGCAAGCAGGCCCCAGCCGATTTTCCAGTCGGCGACGGATTTTACGTTGATATCGACGGGCTCGCCGGTCTGCTCATCAATGGAAATCTTGCCTTGCATCACCTGGGCCAGGCGCTGGTTGAGGTTTTTGGCCTCGAAGCGCGGATTGGGCAGAATGTCGTAAAAGAGAACGCTGCGGCCACCGCTGTGATCATTGATGCACTCGCGGCGGCCGTTGGCCAGCATCATGGCCTCTAAAAAATCCGCAAGCTCCTGGTTCTGCTTGTTCTCCTCTTTCTGCGCGGTGGCCTGGTTTGAGTATTTGAGGGTTTCTTTCATCACGCGGTCGTCTTCTTTTTTGGTTTCTTCCGGCGTGAGGTCTTTGCCGTTCTTTTGCAGAGTGCGCTCGATGGCGATGCCGTTGACGAAGAACTGGTCCTTCACTTCGGTGGTGTTCTTTTTGGTGTTGCCGCTGCTGTCGGTTTCGATGGCGGTGGTGGTGACGCGGCACTCGTAGCGTTCG
>Ga0182014_10005184_pt1 | contig 14590 bp, 11 predicted proteins | sample 612S2DmetaG_FD_120489 | JGI IMG/M metagenome (GOLD analysis project Ga0182014, IMG submission 120489) | Permafrost microbial communities from Stordalen Mire, Sweden - 612S2D metaG | ecosystem: Environmental > Terrestrial > Soil > Wetlands > Permafrost | place: Sweden: Stordalen | collected... | reverse complement strand
GTGGTGTGCGAGTCGGTACCCACCAGCGTGTCGGGATACGCAACCAACTCCCCGTCAATCTCCGTCGTAAACACCACGCGAGCCAGATATTCCAGATTCACCTGGTGGCAAATCCCCATCCCCGGCGGCACGGCGCTGAAATTCCTGAAGGCCGTCTGTCCCCACTTCAAAAACGCATACCGCTCGCGGTTGCGCTGGAATTCGAGCAGTGTGTTCGCATCGAAAGCCCCCGCCGTGCCAAACTCATCCACCTGCACCGAGTGGTCGATCACCAGCTCGGTCGGCACCAGCGGATTCACCCGCTCCGGGTCGCCGCCTAGCGTCTTGATGGCGTCGCGCATCGCCCCCAGGTCCACCACCGCGGGCACGCCGGTGAAGTCCTGCATCAGCACCCGCGCCGGCATGTAGGCGATCTCCCGGCTCGGCTCGGCCTTGGCGTCCCAATTGGCCAGAAACTCGATGTCCCGGGCCGTCGCATTCACGCCATCCTCGCGGCGCAGCAGGTTTTCAAGAAGAATCTTCAAACTGAAGGGAAGCCGGCTCAGGTTGAAGCCGCGCGCCGTCAGCGCCGGAAGCCGATAAATTCTATAAGTACAGTTGCCGGAGCTGAGCGTAGCCCGGCTGGCAAAGCTGTTCATTGGGGAAGACCTTTCTATCCGCGCACCCGCGGATGGATCACTGCATTCGAACTCGGAGCCTCCGGCCCGCGGAGGTTCCGCCGGACGCCGCGGCGCACAGTCCGCGGTCATCCTGAAAAGTTTTCTTGCGGGATAGATTACTCAGCGGGAAGGGCCCCGTCCACGATCAGGCCGCCCACGGCGAAAGCGCTTGAGCAAAGGGATACCGGAAATGGCATAGGGGCTGAGCATGGTCTCCATGGAGATTTTAACGCGGATCAACCACTCAGGGAACGGCTTCCCGGCTTGACACCAGCCTCGTAAAAAGAGAAGGTTGGTCATTGCTCGATTCGGACACTCCCAGGAGTCCCTGCACTCTTGGCCGGCATTTCCGCATCGCAAGACCTCGCACTGCTCCGCTTCTATACTGGTGTCGTGATGCCTTCAGCCAGCGATGAACCGCCAAAACCCAGCTATTGGGTCGGTTTCCAGGGTCTGTTTTCGCGTTTTTACGCCTGGCTGTTGCGCCGCGTGCCCACCGAGCGGCAGCGATTGTTGGCCGTCACCATTCTGGCTGGGGGGCTCTGCGGCCTGGCCGCGGTGGCCTTCCACCTGAGCATCATGTGGGCCGAGACGCTCTTCATCAATCGCGCCAACGCCGCCTCCGGCCATAGCTGGATCTGGTGGACCATCCTCACCCCAGCTCTCGGCGGACTGGTTGCCGGTGTTGGCCTCACCTACTTTGTCCCCGGAGCCGCCGGCAGCGGCATTCCCCAGGTCAAAGTTGCTTACGCCCTTCGCTCCGGCCTCGTGCCCTTCAAAGAAGCCGCTGGCAAGTTCATCCTGTGCGCCATCCAGATCGGCTCCGGCGCTTCGTTGGGCCTTGAAGGGCCCACGGTGCAAGTCTGCGCCGGCGTCAGCAGTCTGTTGGCCCGCCTCGCCCGCCTTAGCCCACAAAACTGCCGGCGCATGGCCTCGGTCGGCATGGCGGCGGGCATCGCCGCGGCCTTCAACGCGCCCATCGCCGCCGTAACCTTCACGCTTGAGGAGCTGATCGGCGATCTGGACCAGACCATGCTCTCCGGCGTCATTGTGGCCGCGGCCCTGGCCGCCGTGGTCGAGCACTCCATTCTCGGCTCCAACCCCGTCTTTCATGTGCAGGGAGCCTACGCGCTCACCAAGGCCTCATCCCTCGTCTGGTACGCGCTGCTCGGCCTGCTGGCGGCCATTGTTTCGGTAGCCTTCACTGATTCGCTGCTCGCCCTGCGCGCCTGGTTCAAGCACCTGACCTCGGTGCCCCGGTGGGTCCATCCGGCCATCGGCGGCGCGGCAACGGGCGGCCTGGCAGTGGTGGCGCTCGCGCTCTTCCACCTCAACGGCATCGCCGGCGATCCCTACAAAACCCTCACGCTGGCTCTTACCGGCAAGATGACGGTGATCGCCATGGCCGTCTTTTGCCTGCTCAAACTCGCTTCCACGGTCAGTTCCTACTCGAGCGGCGGCTCAGGCGGCATCTTTGCCCCGGCGCTGTTCATGGGCGCCATGCTGGGCGGCGCGGTCGGCTATCTCGACGTAACCGTCTTCCACCACTCCGCCGACTCCATCGGCGCCTTCGCCGTCGTCGGCATGGGCGCGGTCTTTGCCGGCATCGTCCGTGCGCCCATGACCTCCGTGCTCATCGTCTTCGAGATGACCGGCGGCTACGGCCTCGTCCTGCCATTGATGATCGCCAACATGAGCGCCTTCGCCCTGGCCCGCTACTGGCGCCGCACTCCGGTCTACGAAGCACTGCTGGAGCAGGACGGCATCCGCCTGCCCCACGGAACCAGCCCCCTCGACCCGCCCGGCGACGCAGAATTCCCCGCGCCTGCATTGCTCGAAGACGATGCGACCGCGTGAGGCCGCCGGTGCTGACTTGCCGGCCCGTTGACCTGCTGACTCGCCGCCCTACCGCGGCTCCATGTTGTAAAGGAAGAATGCGCGCAATTCCAGGTACGGCCCGTGAAAATCTCTGGGCAGGGGCGGGTAGTTCGAGCCGGTGAGTGCGCCCCAGGCCGCCCGATCCAGAGCCGAATCGCCGGACCGACCCTCCAGCACAAGGCTCCCATCCATAAGCCGCCCGTTGGGCAGAACCTTGAAGCTAATCGCGACCATGCCCGACTTCAGAATCGGCGGATTCACCTCGTCCGGAATCAACGGGTCCCAGGTGCGCTCCGTCTCCCAATGCCAGCGTTGCAGCCAGGAGCTGAAATCCACGCCCTGCGTGTCCGACAAAACCTCTACGCCGCCCGAGCCGGCCCCAGGATGACGAGCCAGCCCACCCGAGCCCAGGTTGCCCGCGCCGCCCTGTCCGGGATTGCGCGACGCGCCCTTCATTGCATCCCGTAACTGGTCGGCCGGGTTTTGCGAGCCCATGGCAAAGTTGGGCCGGGCCGGCACCGCCGCCGGACGGGGCGCCTCAAGCTGCGACTCCGGACTGGGCGGAATGGGTTGCGTGGGCTGAACGGGAGCCGGCGGCGCGGGCGCGGGGGCCGGTGCGGGCGGCGGAGTGGCCCGGTTCAGCGCCTCCAGCGTCTTCTTGTCGACGATCGCCGGCCTCTCGGGAACAGGGTTGACCTTGACCTTGGGTTGCACCTGGCGCAGAACATCCGGCGGCGAATCCAGATAGGTGAAATCCTTGTGCTGCTTGATCGCGTTCTGATCGATGACCTGCGGCACCTTGAAAACATACTTCGGAATCCACGTCAACGCGGAGAGCAGCGCCAGATGGACGAGAATCGCAATCCAGAACCCTTCGCGCAGCCGCGCCCAGCGCCGCTCATCCTCGAGCTCACTGATCATCTCCAGCAGCTCGTGTGTGTCGTAGTCCACCCAGCGCGAACCTCGAACCACCCTGGGCTCAGACTCGGTCGCGGACTCGGGGGCGCGTGTCTCTTCGCCCAAAGCCGGATTGCCCAGCTCTGCGCTGCCAGTCTCCTGACTCGTCTCGGGCGGCCCGTTGGGCTCGTTCACATTGGTTGGCGCTTCGCTGGGGGGCATTCGTTCCTGAGGAGCCTCCCTGGGCGCACACACCGCCCACCGGCTCCGTTTCGTGTCCTTTCTATCTATTCTCTCATTCCGCCGAAATCCGTGCGCAATGCCAAGGTCGGTACAATGGTTCCTGATAATTAAGACGGATTACCGCCCGGAAGGGGACCCTGTTTGAAGTCGTTTTTCGCTCGAATCATGGCCAGGTGGAAGCTCGTGCTCCTGCCCTTTCTGGCCAAATTCGGTATTTGGGGCGTGGGCGTGGTCGCGCTGCTTGATTCATCCACCATTCCCGTCCCCATGGACGCGATTCTGGCCCTCTATGTCTGGAACGACAAGAGCCACTTCTGGCTCTATTGCATCCTGGCCGCCGTCGGCTCCGCTATCGGCGGGCTGCTTCCCTACGGGTTGGGCCGCGCCGGCGGCGAACTCTTCCTGCTCAAGCGCGTCGACCGCGAGCGATTCGAGAAGATGCGCACCCGCTTCGAGCGCCAGGAGTTTCTGGCCATGATGATTCCCTCCATGCTGCCCCCGCCCACACCGTGGAAGGCCTTCGTCTTTGCCGCCGGCGTGTTTGAGATGAGAGTGGTCCCCTTCATGCTGGCTGTCTTCGCCGGCCGCATGGTCCGCTGGCTGGCGCTCTCGCTCCTGGTACTCAAACTGGGGCCAGGCGCCGTCGAGGTCGTGGCGCACCACTCCCTGCCCGTGGTTGCCATCGTGGGCGCCCTGGCTGTGGTTGGCTTTGCCTGGTGGTGGATAAAGAAAAGACGTGCCGGCAAGCTGCTCGAAGACTAGAACCCCTTCAGAACCCATTCAATCCAGCAGCTTTTCAATCTCCGCGAGGTCGAAGCGGCAAGCGCTGCCGGCAAGATCGAAGGCCTCGGCAGGCAGCAGCTCCAGCCCGCCCCTGCTATAGCTGAAATTCCGCCCGTTCGGATCGATAACCAGAATCGTTTGGATGCCCATCCGCTCATAGTCGCCCAACTTGGTCATCATGCGGGTCAGAGTGTCTTCCGGCGACAGAATCTCAAAGACAGCGATAGGCGGGTGGGTGATGACCTGTTCGACGGGCTTGCTGCGGTCCGTCACTGTCACGTCGGGAACGCGAATGTTGCCCGCAGCCACCTGAACCCTCAACTCCGCGGCAGCCTTTATGTTCCATTCGTGGCGACGGCTCCTGAAGAATTCCAGAATCGCCGCTTGCCAGTCTGCATGATTCCATTCGCCCGTGGGTCTTGCCTCGATCACACCGCCCACATATTCCGCGTCCGGCTCGTAGGAGCTGTTTAGATAGACCTCGACGGGCACGTGCGTAACCTGCGCTGCGGTGGCCATGGACTCCCTCCCACGGGAATTCAGCAAGAAGCATCTTACCGCCAAGTGCACCAAGGCTCGATCTTGAGCGTTGGGAAAGCAACAATCAGGATCAGCTGGGTCCCCTATCCTTGCGATTCTATCTCCACCCGAGCGCACTAAGTTCGCGCGCCGGGGACCCCGGTCTGTCGCAAGGGTGGGAAACCACAAAACCTACTTCCCTGCCAGCACCGCCTGCCCCTGCGCCAGACTCAGCCGCCTCACCAGCGCCGGAACCCCAAACGCCACTCCGGCAACGATTGCGGTCGAGACCAGGTCGTTGCGATAGAAAGGCAGCGCAGCCACGTAGCAGGCGCCCAATCCGCCCAGCGTGCGCGGATACATGCCGCCGCCAACCCAGACCGCATAGTTCGAAAGCACAAAAAACGAGGTCGGCCCCAGCAGCGCTCCCGCCGCCACGCGCACAAACGTCGTCCGGCTCCGCAGCAGAATCTGCCCCAGCGCCATCGCCGCCAGGTACCACGCCCAGGTAATCACGTAGCCCTGCCAGCGGAAGCTGTAGTGGTACGCGTAGACGGTCAGGTAGTAGTCCGTGGCCATCAGCACGGCCAGCGGAGCCAGCATCTCCCGCCACGGGCGCCGCGCGCCAAAGTAGAGCAGCGCGCCGCCCACCGCGGTAAAGTTCAGCCACCCCGCATGGGGCAGCACACGACTCAATACGGCAACCAGCAAAAGCAGATAAGCGAACATGACAACCTCGATCTCTTCGGTTCCTGGGATTGTCTCCCGGACTAGGGGCAGGCATTCCGGCAGAGAACCGCGATCCCCAGCTACCGGTCTTTCGCGCCGGGGCAGTAACGGCGACACTCTCTTCATTCTGGGGTCCACACACCAACCGGTCAACTCAAGGCATTTCACAGGACAAACAATTATTTTTGCCTTGAGAAAACCACCTACCGCTGCTCTCGCCCGCCCATCGCCTCGCCCGCATCGTCGCGCCCGTCCACGATATAAACCCAGCCGCCCAGCGGCGACCGGCCACTAGCTCTCCCCGTACCCAGAAAAGAGTAGGCAAAGCGCAGATCCGTGAACTCGACCGTGGTCCACGTTTGGTTCGGCCCGAGCTGCGGCGCATCCATCCCGGCAACCGGTTCCTGACCCACATCCCGCACCACCGCCCACGTCCCCCAGTCCAGATAGGCCTGTCCCAGCGGCGTCCGTTTGGCGGCCTCGGTGGCCGCGGTCGCTGGTGGCTTGAACAGCACGTCCCGCCGCGGGTCGCTGTCGATCGCGCCGGTTCGAGTGTCGATTTCGGCAGTCTGGTAAAACTCCGCCGTCTCCAAAATTGCGTGCCAGCGGAACGGGTTGATGGGATAGGGTTCCAGGACCATCCGCTTCACCGGAGCCGTCGTAATCTGCGTGTTTTCGACCAGTGCCTCTGCCTGCGCATGCTCCGCCCACCTCCAGCACCACAACACCACCATCCCAGTCAGCGCAAAAATCGCCCAGCCCCGCCCGCGAAACGCTACCCTGCGTGCGCCGATCTCACCGCCAACCAGCCCCAGCAGCCCAGGCACAATCAGGGCCAGCAGCAACAGCGCCAGGAGCACCGGCTCCGCGATAAAGACGAAGCTGCCCGCATACCAGCGCGGGTTGAACGGAAAGAAGGGCCGCAGCCCATAGTTGTTCGTCCAGTCCAGCAGCAGATGGCTGAGCGCCGCAATCAGCGCCGTCAAATACAGCCAGCCCCACCGCACCGGCTGATGCTGAAGCCGATAGGGGACAGGCGCGCCAGGGTCAGCCGTAACCGCAGCCGCCAGCTTACGCTTCCGCCGCCCCTCTCGCCAGCGATGCAATAGCCACACCACCCCCACCACCACCCCGGCTACAACCGGCGCGGCGATGAATGTGTGCGTAATGCCGCGATGATGCTTCAACTCCTCCACCGGCCCTGCCAACGACCACAGCACATCCACGTCGGCAGCCTCGGCAGTCAGCACCGCCGCCAGCGTCGCGTAGGCCGTCTTGCGGTTCAGCCCCGCCCGGCCAATGCAGGCTCCGGTAAGAAAGTGGGTAACAGGCTCCATGGAAGTAGCTGCCTTTAGTCGCCGGAGTTACTGAAAAGAGAGAGATTCGACTGCCGGGTCGACGCGCGGGCCTTGGGTGCTTGTTTATAAGTTACCGAACGCGCAAAGGGAGGAAACTTTGGCTGCTCGCCGTCCAAAATCTGCTGAATTGTGAGGATTTGCAGCCTAGGATAGGTGGTTCCATCGGTCGACTTATACAATCCCGCTTCGGCAGCCTCGCGAAGCATGGGCTTAGTGGGCGGCTCAAAGCAGAGAAAGACTCCCATCTCCGCCTCCTCGCGGTCGATAGTTCCACGCAAATCCCGCACCTGAGACACTTGAACGCCGCCAGCCTTCACGGAAAAGAGTATTTGCTTGGTCTTCCCTCCCCGCTCTTCATCGTGAAAATAGATTCGGCCATCGATGCCGCGATCCGCGCCCCTCTTCTGCTCGGCCGGCCGCGCCCCCACCAGTCCCAGCGCCCACCACTGAAACTGGTATTTATCCTCAGCCGCCAGCAAGGCCGCTCCGGCATAGTCCGTCGGCTCGCCAACTACCTTATAGGTATTCTTAGCATTCGCCCCAAAAGAATCCGAGAGACGCTGTTTGATCAAACCGATAGCCAGATGAGTAATATCGATGCCGATCCAGCGGCGATTCAGCCGCTGCGCCACCTGGATCGTTGTGCCACAACCACAGAAAGGATCGAGAACTACATTACCCGCATTCGAGCTTGCCTTGATGATTCTCTCAAGCAACGCCTCCGGCTTTTGCGTCGGGTAGCCGAGACGCTCCTTGGCATGGGGCGACAGCGGATCAATGTCCGTAATGACATCCTGAATGGGAATGCCCCTGTCGATTCGCAGGTAACGCTTAAACTGGGGAATCCCGTCTATGCGCGGCCAATGGACCAGACCATCGGCATCGAGATAGTCCAGCCTTTGCTGCACAGACAGCCGATCCCACATCTCGGGAAGCGGATCGGGCGCTGGAACGGCCCAATGCCGCCCCGCCTTCGTTGGGTTGACGCCTCGCCACGGTAGGCCCGATTCTCCTTTCCGTTTCCCTGCGCCGGTCAGATCGCCTAGCCTGTACCGCCCGTTTCTATCTTCATGGCAATAGAACTTGCGCACATACTCCTCGTCATAATCCTGGAAAATGCGATTCCAGGCAGGCCGGTCTCCTTTGCCATAAAACAGCAACACATCGTGGACCGGGCCCCATCGTTTGGCGCTGTTATGCGCGCTTGTTCGCTTCCAGACGATCTCGCTGAGAAACATCTGCGGGCCAAAGACGCCGTCCAGCAAAATCTTCAGGTAATGGCTGGCGGTGGGATCGCAATGGAGGTAAATCGAACCCGTTTCCTTGAGCACGCGGCGCAGTTCGACTAAACGCGGAGCCATCATCGCCAAGTAAGCCAGCATGTCGGAGCCGCCGAGAAACGTGCGGAAAGCTCGCAGGGCGTCGGCCACGCGGCCACCCTTCTCGACGGTCTCCAGGTAGGCTTGTTCGGCCTCGATGTTCCACTCCCAGGTGTCCTCGAAGGCGTGAATCTGCGAACTCGATTTCGTGCCGTCCTTCTCTGCGAACAGAACCGCGTACTCCTGGCGGGAATTGAAGGGCGGGTCAAGATAGACGAGATCCACCGACTCGTCCTTCACATACCGCCGGAGGACATCGAGATTGTCTCCGTAATATAGTTCGTTCATCTGGACGGAATATCCGCTACTCGAAACGTACCACAGGCGCGAGGCGGGCGAAAGTCTCAGACTGGGTCCCGCTCTCCTATAATCTCCGGGATGGGCAAAGAGATGCATCCCGGCATGAATGGCGGCCCGGCGAAGCCGGCGTCCCCGGTCCAGCGCGCCGAGGAACTGCGCTCCGAACTCCGCCGCCACGAGCACCTCTATTACGTTTTGGATGCGCCGGAGATCACCGACGCCCAGTACGACGCGCTGATGAACGAGCTCAAGCGGATCGAGGCCGCGCACCCGGAGCTGCTCACGCCCGACTCGCCCACCCAGCGCGTGGGCGGCAAGCCCGCCGAGGGCTTCCAGAAGGTGCGCCATTCGCGCCCCATGCTCAGCCTGGACAACGCCTACTCCGCCGAGGAACTCGCCGACTGGGATCGCCGCGTGCGTGAACTCGCGGGGCTGCTGCCGGTCGAGTACATGGCCGAACTCAAGCTCGACGGCCTCAGCGTGGCCCTGCACTATCAAGCAGCCGAAAGCGGGGGCGCGCGCCTCGCCCGCGGCATCACCCGCGGCGACGGCCAGACCGGCGAAGACGTGACCTCGAATATCCGCACCATCCGCAGCGTCCCGCTCACCATCTCCGCAGCCCAACTCAAAGCTGCCGGTCTTTCACCCCACGGACAAAGACCTGTCCGTGGGGAACCCGACCTGCCGCCCGCCTTTGAAGTTCGCGGCGAGGCCGTCATGCCCGAAGCCGCCTTCCTCCGCCTCAACGAAGAGCGCGAGCGGGAGGGCCTTGCGCCAGCCGTGAATCCCCGCAACGCCGCGGCCGGCACTCTGCGTACACTCGAACCCAGCATCGTCGCCAGTCGCCGCCTGGACTTCTACGCCTACTTCCTGCTGGTCGACGGCGAGTACTGGGCGCAAGGCCAACGGGCGACACTCGATGCGTTGGCTGCGCTCGGTTTCCGCGTCAATCCCCATCGCAAACTCGTCGACTCGGTCGAGGCGATGTTCACGTTTATCGATCAATCCGAGGCTGAGCGCGCCACGCTCGGCTACGAGATCGACGGAGTGGTTCTCAAGGTCGACTCCCACGCCACCCAGCAGCGCCTCGGCTACACGGGCCGCGCCCCTCGCTGGGCCATCGCCTACAAGTTCACCGCCAGGTCGGGCGTCACTCAAGTCAACGCCATCACCGTGCAGGTGGGCCGCACCGGCAAACTCACACCCGTGGCCGAGCTGGCGCCGGTCTTCATCGGCGGCACCACGGTGAGCCGCGCCACGCTGCACAACGCCGACTTCATCGAGCGCCTGGGCCTTCTGCTCGGCGACTGGGTGCGTGTCGAGCGCGGCGGCGACGTGATCCCCAAGGTAGTCGAAGTCATCGAAGACGCCGACCACCCCCGTGGAAACCTCCGCTTCGTTTTTCCTTTGGTTTGCCCGGAGTGCCAGAGCGCCGTCGTCCGCGCCGAGGGCGAGGTCGACTATCGCTGCGTCAACGCCAACTGCCCGGCCAAGCTGCGCGAGACCCTGCTCCACTTTGGCCGCCGAGAGGTCATGAACATCGAAGGCCTCGGCGAGGCGGTCGTCCAGCAGTTACTCGATCGCGGCCTGGTGCGCAGCGTTGCCGATCTCTACAAACTGACCGAAGAACAATTGACCGCCCTCGACCGTTTCGCGCAGAAGTCCGCGCGCGCGCTGATCGCTGAAATTGAAAGCTCGAAACGCGCTGGGCTGGCGCGGGTGCTGATGGGCCTGGGCATCCGCTTTGTCGGCGAACGCACCGCGGAACTGCTGGCCCAGGAGTTCGGCTCCATCGACGAGCTGAGGTCGGCAACGACCGAAGCGCTGGAGCGCGTGGAAGAGGTCGGTCCGCGCATTTCGCAAGCTATTCTCGAATTCTTCGCGCAGCCGGCGAACGTGGCTCTGATCCAATCTCTGAAGGACGCCGGCGTGGATATGACGGCGGAGAAGAAGCTGCGCTCGGCGCAGCTTGCGGGGCTGACGTTTGTACTCACCGGCACGCTGCCCACGCTCACCCGCGACGAGGCCAAGGCGAAGATCGAGGCCGCGGGCGGCAAGACCGCCGGCTCGGTAAGCCGCAAGACCAGCTACGTTGTGGCCGGCGAAGAAGCCGGCTCCAAGCTCGACAAAGCTCGTGAACTCAAGGTTCCGGTCATCGACGAGGCCGGACTGCTGGCGTTGTTTGAAGCTCCGTCGGCGGCACAATAGATGGAGCTTCACCCACCCCAGGACGAATGCCTCCGGAATCCTCCCGGCGATGCTCGCTCAAGGCTATGAATGGAAACAGGGCAAGAAGAATCAACAACAGGTCCATCCACACCGCAGCCTCCCATTTTCTTGGTTTCGGTCATGAACTGGAATGGCGGCGGGCGGCCCCATCCGGACGCCGCTCGCCAGCGCGCAGTTCGCGCTCCCGCTCCCGGTCCCAGGCTTCCGCGCGCCAGTTGCGCGACGCATAGCAGGGCGGCTCGTCCGGCGCCAGCGAGGGCTCCTCGGCTTGAACTCTTCCCGGCATGGCAACCAGTTCAGCCTGTACCTTGGACGGCGGCCGTTTCGGTAACTCCGGCGTGGGCGGCATCAGCAGCCGCGCGGAGGACTCGGCCTCCACGTACGCCGCGTTCGAGGTCAGGTTCGCATCGGTGGCCACAGCTGGCACTTCCACCTCAGCCTGCTCCTCGGCGCCCGGCTGAGGCCGCACCGCCAAGGCCCTGGCCATGAAATCGTCCACCAGCTTGTGCAGGCAGGTCTGACCGCACAGATGCTTCGATCCTGGACGCAGCCGGTTCCGCGAGTTCCACCCGCTCACCCGCAGTTCCCCGCCCTGGTCATAGGCCACAAACCAGTGGTTCGTCTGTTTCTTCTCCGTTCCGCAAATATCGCACGATATCGCCTGCCGGATCACCGCATCTCCCCCAGTCCGCACAGTCTTCCCACGGCTTTGTCGACTCCGATCTTTCCTTCCCGTCTCTGTAAGACGGCCAGACTCGGTTACCCGCAAGCCCCACCGGCAACCCAATTGGAGAACTTTCGGAATCGCCCTTCTCTATTTCACCGCGTATCCGTGGGAATGGCTGCGATAAGAAGAAGAGGAATATTGAGGCGGGTCAAATCCGGATAGAAAGCCCCGGAATCGTCCTGAAACGGAACACACAGCCAGCTTTGATTGAAAAACAAGAGGAAAAACTGAAAGCTACCTGAAATCTCGCTGCCAGAGCAAGCCGTAGCCTGCCGCGCTACAGGAAAACCCGTGGCGATGAAAGGCCGCGGCTGGCAGGCCGGGGTTTTAACCCGGACAGAATCCCTGCCCTTGATGACAGAACATTCCTCGGCCAACTGCGTTTTTCCCTCAGCGCTCCGGAATTACTGCCGCGGCGCGAAGTACCCCTTTTTGGCTCGTACCTGGTAACGTCGGTCGTTGCAATAGAGATAGATGGTGCGGAAGGCTCCGTCATACTTGAAGTCGGCCGGCGTATAAGTCAAAGCGTACTGGCTGCGCAGCTCTTCTTCAATGGCTTGAAAGCTGCTCGACATTTCTTCTACCGAGGGTGGAAAGAAGACCTGCCCTCCGGTCTCCTCGGCCATCTGGGTCAGCACCGCATCGCCCTTGCCGCGGCTCGGCGTCCAGTTGGTGCTGATGGCGTAGATGATCGTCTCCGCCCGCTCGCACTCCTTGATAACCTCGTCCGGGTGGACGCGGCTCTGGTTGTCGTCACCGTCTGAGAGCAGCACGATGGCTTTGCGCACCGGCTCCTGGCCGCGCGAAACGTCCAGCAGCTTGTCGCGGCAAGCCGTGTAGACCGCGTCGAACAGCGCCGTGCCGCCGCCGGGCCGCATCCGGTTCACGCCCGTCTCCAGGGCGTCGATATTGTTGGTCCAGTCCTGGGTCACCGTGGGCGTCACATCGAACCCCATCACGAAGGCGCGGTCGCTCTTGGCCTTGAGCACCTGCAGCAGGAACTCGGTCGCCGACTGCTGCTCGAATTGAAAGCGGGAGCGAATCGAGGTACTGGCATCGATGACGACCCCCACTCGCAGAGGCAGATTGATCTGCTGGTGGAAGGAGTTCACCCTCGTCGGCGCCTTCTGGTCGTCCAGCAGCGCAAAGTCGTTCTGCCTCAGGTTGGGAATGTATTTTCCATGCTTGTCGGTCACGGTGAAGATGAGGTTGACCTCATTCACGCCCAGCCTGACGACTGTGGGTGCGTTCACATCCACCGGCGGTTCCGGGGCCTGGGTCCCCGTCTGCTGGGCCGCCGGAGTTTGCGCGGGCGGAGCTGCGGGAGCTTGCGTCGTCTGGGCTGCGGGCTGCGTCGCCGGTTGCTGGGCAGGTGAAGCTTGCGTCGTCTGGGCTGCGGGAGCCTGCGCGGTCTGGACCGCCGGCGATGCTGCCGGTGGGCTTGCTGGTTGCTGTGCTGGCAGTGCGGCCGCCGAAAACGCTGCCGCAAGCACGATGCCGAAAAACAGGGGCCTCCAGCGAAGGGTCTTCGTCGCTGGGGTGGAGAGCTGTCTGATCATGGCTTCCTCATTTTAGCAATCGCGCCCGCCCAGCGCATCCGCCCGAATCCGTCCGCATCGGTCCAGGCACGTCAGTCGTGGCCGGCGCCGGCTGCGCCGCCTTCCAACCGGCCCAGGAACCTCTCCAACTCCTCCGGCAGCGGCGCCTCCAGCTCCAACAGCTCTCCCGTCGCTGGGTGCGCGAATTCGAGCTTCGCCGCGTGAAGAAAGTTCCGTCCCAGCCTCAGCCTTTCCGGCTCCGCCTTGCGCCGCGCGGCCTTGGACTGCGCGGCCTGCGAGGCCACCTGGTCCGTCAGTTGCCCCGCGCCCCCGTAGAGCGTGTCCCCCACCACCGGGTGCCCGATCGACGCCATGTGGACTCTAATTTGATGCGTCCGGCCGGTCTCGATGCGCACCCGCACCAGCGTGAACTTGCCGAAGCGATTGCTGAGCCGCTGGACCACCTCGTAGTGCGAAACCGCCGAGCGCGCGTTTTCCTGGGGTTGCGCGGTCATGCGCGTCCGCCGCACCGGATCGCGGCCCACGCCGGCGTTGATGGTGCCCTTCTCCCGCTCCACGGCCCCCTGTACAAGGGCAATATAGGTCTTCTTGATGCGGCGGCTCGCAAACATCTCTCCCAGGGCCGCGTGGGCGCGGTCGTTCTTGGCCACCACAATCAAACCACTGGTGTCCTTGTCCAGCCGATGCACAATCCCCGGCCGCAGCTCCCCTCCCGTCGAAGAGAGGTTCTTGAACCGCCACAGCAGCGCGTTCACGAGCGTGCCCCGGTTGCGCGTGTCTTCATTCTGCCCCGCCCCGGCATGAACCATCATTCCCGCCGGCTTGTTCACCACCGCTAAATCGGCGTCCTCAAACACCACATCCAGCGGAATGTCTTCCGGCGTTGCCTTCAGCGGCGCGGGATGCGGCTCGCCGGTCACAGCGATCCGCTCGCCGCCGCGTAACTTCCGAGAAGCCTTCTCCCGGTAGCCGTCGACCAGCACATCGCCTTGTTCCATGAGCAATTGAACGCGCGAGCGGCTCACCCCCTCAAGTTGTGCGGCCAGGAACTGGTCGAGCCTTTGCCCGGCTGCCTCTGCGGGCACATCGATCGTGCGCAGTTCAACACTCCCGGCCTCAACCATGTTCTGCCTCATTCTTCGCGCGCTTGCCTTTGCGCTCAAACAGCACCAGCGCACCCGCCAGCACCAGCGCCACCGCCCCCGCCTGCGGCCCATCCAGCGCGCCGCCCAGCACCGTGCCCCGGCCCTCGGGATCGCGCCACAACTCGGTGATGTAGACAGCCACGCCGGTCCCCAGCAGCCAAAACCCGGCCACATCGCCCTGCTGC
>Ga0182014_10005183_pt1 | contig 14592 bp, 15 predicted proteins | sample 612S2DmetaG_FD_120489 | JGI IMG/M metagenome (GOLD analysis project Ga0182014, IMG submission 120489) | Permafrost microbial communities from Stordalen Mire, Sweden - 612S2D metaG | ecosystem: Environmental > Terrestrial > Soil > Wetlands > Permafrost | place: Sweden: Stordalen | collected... | reverse complement strand
TCCTCTATTGATCCTCTAGTTAACGGGGCAGCTTTAGCGCGGTGTGGGGGCGGGTGGAAGAGTGAAGAAGCGTTGCAGTGGCTTGCGGCGGGGGAGGGGAAGCCGTTGAAACGGCTGGGAGGTGCCTGCGTCTCGGGACACCGGGCTGAAGCCACGGTGCTAATGAGAGGACTTCACAGGGCGGATGGAACTTCTCTGCGACGGCGCTGCGCTATTTCGCCGAGGCAGCGGCTTGCATTTCGTCGAACATCTGGCGCAGGGAGAGGTCGAACCAGCCGTGGCCTTTGCCCATGCCATAGACGATCTTGCCCTCGAAGGGCGGGTTGGCGCTCGCAAGGAACTTATCGAGGAGGTGGACGGCGTTGTTCAGGAAATACCCGTCCGCCTCGCCGGCGGCGATGTGGATCTTGCCGCGCAGTTTGGGGCCGAGCGTGGGCCAGTTCTGCTCGAGCACGAGGCGCAGGTCGTATTTCTTCCATTGCTCGGCGACCGCGTGATCGATCTTGCCGGTCTGCGGGTCCCAGAGCGGGACGGGGAGACCGTCGGCCCCGCGCGGCCCGAAGACGGCGTTCCAATCGCCCCACTGCTCGCCGGACAGGGTGTAACTGTTGCCGCGGCCCAGCAGGTTCTCGACGGCTACTTCGCGGCGCATGGTTAGCATCACGTCGCCATTCAGGTTGCGCTCGCTCGGGCGATCGTTGCCGAAGCTGTTCACATAGGCGTAGTCGTCCTGGTAGATGTTTACCAGCTCGAGCGCGCGGAAGTCCACGGGATCGGGGCAGGAGGACCAGGTGCCGTTAAAGAAGTCGGGATAAAAGACCTGGAGCGCGAAGGAAACCCAGCCGCCCGTGGAGACGCCTGAGAGGAAGCGCGCGTGCGGTTGGCCGAGGGCCCGGAACCTGGCCTCAACCTGCGGGATGAGTTCCTGGACGAGCGCATCGCCGAACGGACCGTTGTTGGCCGAGTTGACGTAGTAAGGGTCGCCGTTGGGGCCGGCGCCGTCGAGTTGAAGGAGGATCAGGCGCGGCGTGTCGCCGGCCTGCCAGGTATTGGCGAACTCGGAGTTTTTCGCCATCCCGCTGAGGACATCTGTATAGCGCGTGTCCAAGCCCCCGATGCGCACCCACAACGGGTAGCGCCATGATGGGTCGCGGTCGTAGTCGCGGGGCAGGAGGATCCCCGCGCGAAGGAAGATCGGCCGGTTGTAGAAATGGCTCAGCAGCTTTGACTGAATGTTGATGAACTTGATTTGCGCCGTTTCGGCAGGCAACCGTTCCGCGGGGACCTGCTCCGTCAGCTCCAGCTTCCAGTCTCCGCCCTGCGCGGGGTCGAAGTGGATCTTTTTCGGTTTGCTATAGAGGTTGCCCGGGGCATCCCGCAAACGCAGGTCGGCATTGGAATCGAACAATGCCTGCACGAAGTAATCCCCCGCAGGCACGCCGGACAGGTTGGTGATCGGGAAGGCAAAGGTGCTCGCGTCCGCAACCGCGACTGCGCCCGGGCCAAAGCCTTTGAGGTCGCGCGCCAGGACCTGTGGGGCGTCGAGGCCGGTTCGGCCGAGCGTGAGGCGTGGTTCGGGATCGTTCATTTTGGCCAGGATGATAAACAGCCGGCCATCTTTAGCGGAGGCGGACAGGCTGTTCTTCACGGTGACTTCGAATTGCCAGACAGTTGGGTTCGGCGAATTTGCCGGGCGCGCCGCCAGGGGAGCGAGGCAGAGCAGGAAACCGAGCAGCGGGTTGAGCTTGTTCATGCTATGGGAAAGAACTCAGGTCGCGGGCTGGGCGCCGTGCAACAAACGGTGGCCCACCAAAGCCGTAGTGCCGAGCAAGACAGCCGCGCAGATGAGGTAGGGCAGGGGGGGCGAGTAGGGCAGCAGGGCAGTGGCGAAAACCGGTCCGAGGATGCGGGCGAGGCTGCCGGAGCCCTGGGCGACGCCGATGGTCGCGCCTTGTTCGTTGGCGGGCGTGAGGTTCGAAAGCAAGCCGAACAAGGGCGGCCGTGTGAGACTGGTGCCGACGGACAAAAGCGCAAGGGCCAGCAGCAGCCACACCCAGGGCAAGCCATCGTGCTGGAGGAGCACCTTCCAGGAAAGTTGTGAGCCGCCCTTGATGAACGGAATCCAGACGAAGCTGGCGGCGGTCAGCACGAGGCTCAGCGCAATGAGCTTGGGCTCGCCCATCTTCTTTACCAGCCGCCCGATGGCCCCGCCTTGGACCAGAGCGCCGATGAAACCGCAATAGACAAACAAATAGCCCACCGTGCTGGCGGAGGTCGCATCGCGTACAAAGTCCAAGTGGAAGTTGGCGCCGACCAGCAGGGGGAGGGTGCTTTCGAAGCAGCTAAAGCAGAACGTGGACAGAAAGAACACGATGACCAGGAACCCGACTTTGGGTTGGCGAAGTGTGTGCGCCCATTGATCGAGGTGGGGCCGGGGGGCGGCCTGGGCGGAATCGGGCTGGTGGCTCTCGGTCAGAATGAACAGCGCCAGGAGGAAGTTCGCCGCGCACAGCGCCGCCGCGACCCAGCCGGGGCCGGTGTCGCCAAGATGCCGCATGCTCTCGGCCCCAATAAACGGACCGAGGATGAATCCGAGCCCGAAGGCCATGCCGATCAGGCCCATTTTCTTCGAGCGCTCGGCCGGAGGCGTGATGTCGGCGATATAGGCCTGGGCGACGGTGATGTTGCCGCCGCACATGCCCGCGAACATCCGCGAAGCCACCATCAGCCACAAAGCGGCGGTGTGGTTCTCCAGGCCGGTGCTGCGCGCGAACAGGACGTAGGAAGCCGCCGCCCCCGCAGTGCTGATGAGCAAAATGGGACGGCGGCCATGGCGGTCCGACAACCTTCCCCAGATGGGAGCGAAGATGAACTGCATGGCGGAGAAGGACGCGAAGATGGCGCCGATGATAATGCCGCTGGCGCCGAGGTGCTCGCTATAAGACGGGATGAAGGGCACGATGATCCCGAACCCGATGAGGTCAATGAAGACGGTAAGGAAGATGACCAGGACGGAGGGTCTTCTCATAGACCAGGCGCGCGGCGCGTCTCGACAATACATGGGTGGCTCGCAATTGACATAGCGAGAGTCTATGGGCGGATCAGCGCCAGTCAAGCGAGGGACGCTGATTGTCTCATTCCCCGACTCAGACTGTCTGCAACAGAGACAGGCGGACGAGCTTTCGTTGGAGTCAGTTGGTGATGGTTTCGTTTACAATTGAGAATGGCTGCGATTGGCTCACAACCTGCGGCTGAGCGCAAGAGATTGCGTGCCGCCTGTCCCTGCCGATCGCCGGCGGGGGCGCGCGCAGGCGCGCGGTTAGCCGTTCCCAGGGGTTAGCTAATGCCCGGGGCGGTCGCCGACGCCGTAAAGCGACGGAGATAAACATGGCTCAAGCCAAACAAAGTCAAGCGAAGGGCATCCGGAAGCGGATTCTGCTGGTGGACGACCATGCGGTCGTGCGCTACGGCATTGCCCAACTCATTAATAAAGAGAGCGACCTCATGGTCTGCGGGGAGGAGGAGGATTCCGCCAATGCCCTGAGCGCCATTGGCAAGTTGAAGCCGGACCTGGTCATCGCCGACATTTCTCTCAAAGACAGCAGCGGGCTGGAGCTGATGCGCAACATTAAGGCCCAGCATTCCGGGTTGCCAATGTTGGTCGTCAGCACCCACGATGAGATGTTCTACGCAGAGATTGCCTTCCGGGCGGGCGCGCTCGGCTATTTGATGAAGGGGGACGCCCTGGATAAGGTCGTATTGGCGATTCGGCGAGTGCTAAGCGGGAACGTCTATGTGAGCGACGCGCTCGCCGCGAGGATGCTGCAACATCAGGTCCGGGGGCAAAAGGACATCGAGCAGCCGCTGGTCAAGGGGCTTACTGACCGGGAACTGGAGGTTTTTCAGCTTATCGGACAATGGAAGAAGACCAAGGAGATCGCCCACGAACTGCATTTGAGCATCAAGACCGTCGAGTATTACCGCGAGCAGATTAAGCAGAAGCTCAGCCTGAATGGCAGCGTCGAACTCACCCATTACGCTACTTCCTGGGTGCAGCGGGAATGCCCGGTCTGAGCGGGGATTCAATATCGCTGGCGCTTGAGCCGCAGTCGGGCCGACGCCTAAGCCGCATCGTTCACACCTGAGTTGCCGCTGACGCAAGCCGGTGCTATCTTCGGAACTGAGACAATGCAACGACTGACGATGGGGATTACATCCAGTAGATGAATCATGCGAAGTATGGACTACGTGGTCAAAGTGCCAGGCAACCGTCCGCTGGCGCTCCATCTGGCCCGGCTTTTCTCCACTGGCTTCCGCCCGGGGAATCTCCTGGGCCGGATTACAGAACGCCCCCGGGACCAGGCCCGGGCCTTGCCCCGGTGGTTGGGTCGTGGGATCGGCCTACATTGGGCAATAAAAGATGAGAAGTTGTATCAGGATACTGCTGGCAGATGATCATCCTGTGGTGCGCATGGGCCTCAGCGCTTGCTTGAACCAGTACGAGCACCTGGCCATCGTTGGAGAAGCGGCCGATGGCATTGAGGCGGTGAGCAAGGCTAAGGCGCTTTTGCCTGATATCGCGCTCTTGGACATCGATATGCCGAATATGAGCGGGCTGATCGCGACCGAGGTGCTGCGCAAAGAACTGGAGCAAGTCAAAGTGCTCATCCTATCCATGCATCAGAGTTCGGATTACATGCTCCGCACTCTGCAATCCGGCGCGCGCGGCTACGTGTTAAAAGACGCCTCAACGGAGGAGCTGGTGAAGGCGATCGAATCGGTCGATGCCGGCGAAACCTTCTTCAGCCCTGGAATCACTCGGCTAGCCCTCAACCATTTCGTTCAGGGAACCGGGGATGGGACCGACCTGGCGGAGCTTACCAACCGAGAGCGGGAGGTGCTGGCGCTGGTTGCCGAAGGTTTCAGCAACAAGGACATCGCCAGCAAGCTGGGCCTCGGCGTCCGCACCGTGGAAACTCATCGCGAGCACATCATGCGCAAACTCCACGTCCACAATGTGGCGGGGCTGACTAGATTGGCCATTGCCAACGGATTGATCACGGTGCGGGAGGAACTGGCAAGCTGAGCGGCGGCACAAGCGCCGAGCAAGGACAGTTCGCGCCCGCTTCCAACCGTGCCAGATCCTTCGCCCAGCCCAGTGAGAGGGACGGGCGCGGCGGACGAAAGTCTGCACCACAACTTGCCAGCCTCCGATTCCACCCGCGCTTATGACTGGCAACACCAGAGGGGCTGAGGGAATACAGTATGGCGGCTGAGCCAGAGCTGAGTCCCTGGACCCGGGAGCCGACTACTTTTTGTCCTTCTTCTTCTCGTCCTTCTTCTCGGCTGGTTTCTCCTCCGACTTGGGCGTTTCGGGAGGCGCGCCAACGTTGAGTTGGGCCAGAACGGCATCGGTCATGTCGTTCTCGTTGTTGGAATAGAGCAGGACAGGGGTATTGTTCGCGCTCTCGGCGGCGGTATCGAACACGAGCGTATATCCGGCGGCTTTCGCCTTGCCGTTTACCGCGGTGCGGATTTCTTCGACGATCCTGTCGCGCATGCGCTTGCGTTGTTCGTCGAGGTTGGCGCGGGCCTGGCGTTCATACTGCGTAATGGTATCTTCCGACTCTTTGATTTGCTTGAATTTGTCTTCGGCCGCCTTCTTGCGCTTCTCCCTTTCCTCGACGGAGAGTGTTTGGTTGTTGGCGTCGGTGAGCAAGGTCTGATACTCCTCTTTGGTCTTCTTCCAATCGTCGAGCATGGTTTTGTGATCTTTTTCGAGGTCGGCCTGGCGATCTTTAAGGGCCGCATCGGCTTGCTTGGTCTTCCAGTAGTTATCGAAGATTTTGCGCAGATCAACCGTAGCGGTGCGATTTTGGGCCCAAGCCGGGCTGCTCATCAGGGAAATCAGGAGCAATGCCGGCACCATTATGCGTAACAAACGTTTCATTATCGAATAGCCAAACAGAGTTTTCCCAGGCCGCCAACCCAAAACTTTGCGCGCTGGGCCGCGCTTTTGCAAGAAAGGGACAGCGCACAGCGGCAAACGTTCAGCATTAGGTCTATCCGAGCGGTTCGAGTCGGTTAGGCGCTTGCACGGAGTTTCAAGAGGTGTCTTGCCTTTTCCTGATCGGCTCGATGGCCTCTGCGCGGAGTCTGGAAATGGATTTGACTCATCGCACGGCTTGGGTATGCTCTGCGGTCCTAATTCGGAAGACTAGATTTTATGGCGAAACTGACCGTTAGAGATCTGAACGTGCGAGGCAAACGCGTGTTTGTGCGCGTGGATTATAATGTGCCGCTGGAAGAGAAGGCCGGCGAGATGGTCATCACCGATGCGACCCGCATCGTGGAGACGCTGCCGACGCTGCGGCTGCTGATCGAGCAGGGCGCGAAGCTGATCCTGGCGGCGCACCTGGGCCGACCCAAAGGCAAGCGCGAGCCGTCCATGTCCCTGCGCCCGGTGGCTGCCAAATTGGCGGACCTGCTCGGCTGCCCGGTCGCGTTCGCGGATGATTGCATCGGCCCGAAGGTCGAGCAGACGGTCGGCGTAATGAAGCCGGGCGACGTGCTATTGCTGGAGAACACCCGCTATTACAACGAGGAAGAGGCGAATGATCCGGCGTTTGCGGAGAAGCTGGCGAAGGTGGCTGACGTTTATGTGAACGACGCATTCGGCGCCGCGCACCGGGCTCATGCCTCGACTGAAGGCGTGGCCCGCATCGTGGCAAGACGCGGCGGCCAGTGCGCGGCGGGTTTGTTGATGGAGCGCGAGCTGAAGTTTCTGGGCGAGGAACTGGAGAAGCCAGCACGCCCCTTTGTGGTGATTCTCGGCGGGGCGAAGGTGTCGGATAAGATCCAGGTCATTGACCGGCTGCTGGACAAGGCGGATGCGCTGCTCATCGGCGGGGCGATGGCTTACACGTTCCGTCTGGCGCAGGGCTACAAGACGGGCAAGTCGCTCGTCGAACCGGATAAGACGGACATCGCGAAGTCGGCCCTGGCCAAGGCGAAACAGCGCGGGGTGAAGTTCCTGCTGCCGGTGGACGACGTGGTCGCAGTGCCGGTGAAGACCGACAAGCTGGACAAGAAGGGCAAGCCGGTTATTGATTATCAGAACCTGCGCGTCAGCACGAACATGAACTGCCCGGAGGACGCAGCCGGACTGGACATCGGCCCGGCGACCGTGAAGGCGTATTGCGACGAGGTGGCCAAGGCCAAGACCATCCTGTGGAACGGCCCGATGGGCCTATTCGAGGACAAACGATTTGCGGAAGGGACGTTCGCCGTCGCCCGGGCAGTGGCGGCAGTGACACAGAACAGCGGCTCCAAGAGCATCATCGGCGGCGGCGACAGCGTGAAGGCGCTGAACAAGGCCAAGCTGGGAGACAAAGTGACCTTCATGAGCACGGGCGGCGGGGCGAGCTTGGAATTCCTCGAAGGCCAGGTCCTCCCGGGTGTGGCAGCCCTGAGCGACAAGTGATTTAACGCAAAGACGCAAGGAAGCAAAGGCGCAAGGATTACCAATTTATGAACAAAGAACGGAAACTGATTATTGCCGGGAACTGGAAGATGAACAAAACGGTCGCGGAGGCGCTCGACCTGGTGCGCAGCCTGAAGATCGAGCTGGCTAACGTCAAGGAGGTGGACATCGTGGTCTGCCCGCCGTTCACCGCGCTGTGCGAGGTGTCAAAGGCGATCCTCGATTCCAACCTCCGGCTGGGCGCGCAGAACATGAGCGAGCAGCACGGCGGAGCTTACACCGGCGAAATCGCGGCCGGAATGCTGAAGGAATTCTCGGTGCGCTACGTCATCCTCGGCCACTCGGAGCGGCGGCAATATCAGAAGGAGCCGGACGCGTTGATTGCCCGCAAAGCCGCGGCCGTCCACGCGGCTTCGCTCAAGCCGATTGTCTGCGTCGGGGAGACGCTGGCGGAAAGGGAAGCGGGCCAGATGCAGAAGGTGCTAGAAACCCAAGTGCGGGGCAGCCTGGCGGGGTTGAGCAAAGAGCAGATGGTGGAGACAGTCGTCGCCTATGAGCCGGTCTGGGCGATTGGCACCGGCAAGACCGCAACGACCGCACAAGCGCAAGAGGCCCATGCGTTCATCCGCGGGGTGGTGGGAAGAATGTTCGACGAAGCTGTTGCCCGGCGGGTCCGCATCCAATATGGTGGGAGCGTCAAGCCGTCCAACGCCCGCGAGTTGATGAGCCAGGCGGACGTGGATGGCGCCCTGGTGGGCGGAGCCTCGCTTGAAGCGCGCAGTTTTGCTGACATCATTAAGAATTCGATCTAGAACGAGCATATGGGTTTTTTAATTGGCCTTCTCACGGTAGTGATGGTGCTGGATTGCGTGGTACTGATCTTCCTGGTGCTGATTCAGCTTCCTAAGAAGGATGCGGGCGCCGGCCTGGCGTTTGGCGGCGGCGCTACCGACGCACTGTTCGGCGCTGGTTCCGGCAACGTGCTGACCAAGATCACGAAATACGCGGCCGGGATCTTCTTCATCCTGGCCGTAGTGCTCTCGCTGATGCAGCGCAATTATCACACCCGGAACGTCAGCGCTTTTGCAGAGGGCATACAGAAGGCCGTCTTGCCCTCGACTACTCCCGGGGTGCCGCCGCAGACGCCGGCCATCCCGCCGACGTCGCCCCAGACAACGGCCACCAATCCAGCCGCGACCGCCGGAACGAACACGCTAAACGTTATATCAACCAAGGCGGAGGATACGAAACTGCCCATCGCCATCCCGGTGAATCCGGCACCCACGGCGCCAACGAATAAGTAGTCGTCTCAAGGGTTTTGGGTCGGTCATCGGAGCCGCTGAGACACGGGCGGTCCCTGGTGTCGGCGCTCTTTCCTTTCCTATCGGCGCGGAATTTAATTGCCGAAGCGTCGAAGGAAGCCAACACTGGGCAGCGCTATGCAACACCATCTTAATAGGCGCCAGTTTCTGAAAGCGGCCTCCGCCACCGCACTCACCACCCCCTTCCTTCTTCACGCCGCCGGCGCTGATTCTGCCCGGAAAGGTCCCAATGACCTCATCACGATGGGCTTCATTGGCACGGGCACGCAGGGGCGAGGGCTCCTGAACAATTTCCTGGCGATGCCCGATACGCAGGTGGTGGCGGTCTGCGACGTTGACACGACGCGGCGAGATAACGCCCGGAAGGTGGTCGAGGAGTTCTACAGCATCAAGGGCAACAAGGAATTCAAGGGCTGCACGGCCTATAAGGAATTTGGCGAACTGCTGGCGCGCAAGGACATCGATGCCGTGGTGATTGCGGCGCCCGATCACTGGCACGCCTTTATTGCCATTGCCGCCTGTAAAGCAGGCAAGGACGTTTACTGCGAGAAGCCGCTGTCCTTAACCATCCACGAGGCCCGCGAAATGGTGAAGGCGGCGCGGAAATATGACCGGGTCTTCCAGACCGGCTCGATGCAACGGTCCTCGAGCGAGTTTCGCAAGGCGTGCGAACTGGTGCGGAACGGGCGCATCGGCAAAGTCAAACAGGTCATCGTCGATGTGGGACCGCCCTCGAGGCCCTGCGACCTGCCGGAGGAGGCGATGGAGCCTGGCCTGAACTGGGACATGTGGCTGGGACCGGCGCCGATGCGGCCTTACAATTCAGTGCTCAGCCCGCGCGGCGTGCATACTCACTTCCCTGATTGGCGGAACTACTGCGAATATTCCGGAGGCATGATGACGGATTGGGGCGCCCACCATTTCGACATTGCCCAATGGGGGTTGGGCATGGACGACAGCGGGCCGGTGGAGATCATTCCGCCCGAGGACCCGAAGGCAACACGGGGATTGCGCTATCTCTACGCCAATGGAGTGGAGATGATTCACGGTGACAGCGGCGGCGTGCTCTTTATCGGCAGCGAAGGCAAGATTCTGGTCAACCGCGGCAAGTTCGAGGCAACGCCCGCATCACTGGGCGAAGCGCCGCTCCCCGATAACGCGATCCACCTTTACAAGAGCTACAGCCATACCAAGGACTTCCTGGATTGCATGCGCAGCCGCAAGAAGCCGATTTGCGATGTGGAGATCGGCTGCCGCTCGGTGACCGTCTGCCACCTGGGCAACCTCGCTTATTGGCACCATCGTCATTTGCGCTGGGACCCGGTCAAGGAACAGTTCGTGGGCGATGCGGAAGCGAACCAATGGCTCGACCGGCCAAAGCGCGGTCCGTGGAAGGTGTAATCGCGCGGTTCAGCTCCCGGCGAAATAGCCCAATTCCCGCAGAGACACGTAGTCTTTGGGCCGTTCCTGCGTAGCCCGGCCCAGGATGACGTGGTCCAGCACCTCGATCTTCAGTAACTGGCCGGCGCGGATCAAGTCGCGGGTCACCTTGATGTCAGCTTCGGAGGGCGTCGCCTCTCCGGAAGGGTGATTGTGCAGCAGGATAATCGCCGCGGCGTTGGCCGCAATGGCCGGCTTGAACACCTCGCGCGGGTGGACCAGGATCGTGTCGAGCGTCCCATCGGACACCTTCACCACTTCAAGCAGCCTCCGGCGGGTGTTGAGCAGGAGGACCTGGAACGTCTCGACGTTGCGAAGGCGAACGTCTTCGCGCATGAGATTGGCGACCGCTTCCGGGGTATCCAACAGGGGGGATTCGCCGCGCAGCTCCTTCGCCATTCTCCGGGCGAGGGAGAACGCCGCCATGAGCGTGACTGCCTTGTCGCGGCCGATGCCTTTGATCGTCTGCAAGTCGTCGAGCGGGGCTTGGGCCAGGGCGCGCAAGGAACCGAACTTCTGAACCAACTGCTTGCCGATCTCCACCGCATTGGCTCCTTTCAGACCCGTGCGCAGCAGGATAGCCACCAGCTCGGCAGAGCTGAGGGCGTCCGCGCCAAGGCTGACGAGCCGCTCACGCGGACGTTCACTGGCGGGTTGATCCTTCAGGCGCATCCCGGTCATCTGGGGAAGACTTTATGGCCGGGCGCGACAAAAGCACGAAGAAAAGCGCGTTGCCGTTTGGGCCAGCCGCAGGTCGGCCACTCCTCCCCGGTAGTCTGCCCCTCTTGGAATAAATCCACTTAAACTGCGCCGTCGTCGTGCCGCCTCATGCAGCTTATGGCACAAGCACGCGCAGGCGGGAGCGTTCGACGGAAAAGGTCGCCGGCAGGTGGCCGATGAGTTCGCCATCGACTTCCAGTGCGGTCGCTGAGGGGCTGGCCAGGGTGAACGATTCGGCCTGAAAAGTCTGCACGCACGAGGCCGGCAGCCGGCCTCGCAGCAATAGACCGGGTCCGCAGCGGGCGAGCACCAGCCAGTTCACCCGGGGAAAGACGCAGACGTCGAGCCGCCCGTCGCGCGCATCGGCCTGGGGAAAGACTCGATAATCCCCGCCATAGAGCTGGCCATTGCCGATTAAGACCATCTCGCCCACTGCCGAACGCCCTCCGCCTGTCACCGTGATTTTCGACTGTGCCGCCAGCAAGGCCTTGAGCCCGGCCACTACATAGGCCAGCGGCCCCAGCCTCTTCTTAAGTTGCCAATTGACCAGCTCGACGGCCCGGGCGTCCAACCCCGCCCCGGCCATTTGCGCGAAATACTGGCGTTGCGGCGCTCCCTCGGCACTGTATTCCACGACCGCCAGGTCGATGCGCGTTTCGCGTCCCTGACGAATCACCGCCCACGCAGCATCCAGTTTGGTGGAAAGCGCATACTCGCGGGCATAAACGTTCACCGTGCCGAGCGGCAGCACGCCTAGCCGCGCGCGTGCGAACCCTTCCGGCGCGTCGCCGATGCCGTTGAGCACCTCGTTCAGCGTGCCGTCCCCGCCGGCGGCGACCACGATCTCGAACCCTTCGCCGACCGCCTCCGTGGCCAGCCGGCGCGCATCCCCGGCCGCGGCGGTCAACTTGAGCGTCGCCTCCTTTCCAATGGCGTCCAAGTGGCGCCGGAAGCGCCTGGCCTTGTCGCCCCGGGCGGTTGGATTGAAGATGACGCACGTCCGCACGCCCCATTTTCTGGGCTGTCGCGTGGGGATAGTCGAGCAGAAAGGCTCCTTGAGTGCGGAGTGCGGAGCGCGGAATGCGGCTTCTCCATGCACTCCCGGGCTTGATGTTCGGGCCGGCTTGCTCTACACCTCTCGCCAATGAGCGACCTGAATGCACCGAAGCTGGCCAAGTGGCCGTTCTTCCTCGGCGACGCCCTGCTCCTGGGCATCGCTGGGTTCATCGGCTATCAAAGCAAATTCGCGCTGGGGCATTGGGAACTGTGTTTCGTCATCCTATGCGTCGTGGGCGGCGCGCTGCTGGGAATCGCGCCCTTCCTGCTCGAATACGACGCGCTGGTTAAGCTGACTGAAGCAAACGCCCTGACCACCGTCGTGTCCCAACTGCACAACCTTGAGGGCATTGCCGCCCAAATCAGCGGCGCCACCAGCCGGTGGCAGGACGCCCAGGACCAGGCCGACAAGACCGCCCGCTCCGCCCGGGAAATCGCCGACCGCATGACGGCGGAAGCACAAGCCTTCACGGAATTCATACGGCAGGCCAGCGACAACGAGCGCGCCACCCTGCGGCTCGAGGTCGAGAAGCTGCGCCGCGCGGAGGGCGACTGGCTCCAGGTGCTCGTGCGGACGCTCGATCACGTGTTTGCGCTGCACCAGGGCGCGCTGCGGTCTGGCCAGCCTGGCCTGATCGAGCAATTGGGCAACTTCCAGAACGCCTGCCGGGATGCCGCGCGCCGGGTTGGCCTGACCCCTTTCGCGGCGAATGAGGCCGAGCCCTTCGACTCCCAACGCCATCGGTTGATCGATGAAGCCGCCAAGCCGCCCGCGGATGCGATTGTCGCGCAGACCATCGCGGTGGGTTACACCTTCCAGGGCCGGCTGATCCGGCCCGCCCTGGTGAGCCTGCGCGAAACCCCGGCGGCCGTTGCCGCCCCCGCACCCGAGGCCGCCCCGGCAGAACAAAGCAGCCTGCCCCTGGCGACCCCCGACACAAGCTCCGTATAGCGCCAGAGAGCCCGACACGGCAACCGGGGCGGGAACAACCGCCTCGCCGCAAGCCCACGCCACGCTTTCTCCAGGCTTTTGGGTGGCTTTGGGGTAGCCTTGTGGTGGCTTTGGGGTCGCATTGGGGTAGCTTTAGGGTGGCTTTAGCGTCGCAATGGGGTGCCTATCCGTTGGCTACCAACACGCTTTGGGGTGGCTTTGTAGTCGCATTGATGTGGCTTTTGGGTGGCTTTGCCTGCCAATCCCGGCTTGGCCATCACACGCGCGTGGATTCCGGTGGTCGAAACATCTCGCACGACATGAACCCCTCGCGGGGCCTGGACGCCTTTTCTCTCCCAATATACGAGCCCATTTTTGTTGTAGAACCTTCTGGTCAATCACTTTGGCAAGCTTTATCCTCGCCCCATGACGCCATGCAACGCGTCCAATATGAGGCCCATTACTTGTTCGGCAGCACTGAGCATTATGCGACTTTACGCACTTATCTTGGTTTCGGCGCTGGCGATGATCGGATGCGCCACCGAGCACTACACCACTGGACACGGGGATATTGGCCAGTTCATTTTGCAGCAGGCGATTAGGCATGGCGGTGTCCCGACCACCACCAATGGGCTTCCGGTTGTCACCAGCCGTTGGCGTTATTTGGAGGATGAGCACGGTATGCAGATTCTCCTGCCGCCTCATGACTATCCCAGCCTTGAGGCATTCTTGGATCAGGCGTTTGCTGGAAAGGCACAGTTTGGCCCCAGCGGTTCACCAGAGAGCAGGACCCGGATCCACGAGTATCGCATGGCGCAGAAAGGCGGGGGTATTCAGTTGAGCGAGCAGGATTCGGACACGTTGGTCCTCATCATTCGCCCATTCGGTGCTTCACGATGAGCCAGCCGAACAAACCAGATTCAGCGAACCCGGCGATGACGGTTCAGCTTACAACCGAGAGCCAGTGGCGCCGGGTCGCTGATCTGGAACGTTAAGCCGCATCACGCGCCATGAAACACAAAGCTCTCAGTTGGTTGTTGTTAATGCTCGCGGCAGTGTTCTGCCACTTCTACCTGCGTTACCTGTTCGGCGACTTTCAGGGCTACCTCACCGTCCCCATCGACGGCACAGACTACGGCTTCGCTCACATCAAAGGTGGCACGGTGTGGGTTTCAGGCCGTCAGTTCACACACATTTCTTGGCTCGCGCCGGTCTTTGCATTGGCCTCGGTCGTGGCGCTTGCATTCGCTGTTCGGTTCACATACCGGACGACTGTTCGCGGGAGGACCAATGCGGCTTAACCCGCTCCTTCCACCCAACAGCCGCCGCTCCTTCCGTTTTCGGCTCGTTACCCAGGGCAGCGCTCGTTCCTCGCTTGCCTTGGGCTACTATCATTCCGCCCCTGCCGGGGCTCCGGAGGTCGGAGGCTCCTGACCCGGCGCCGGGTTGGCGGGCGCGTCGGGCGGTTTCTCGTTGTTGGGCGCGGGAATTGATCCGTCAGGTATAGGGGCGGTGGTTCCGTCAGCCTTGTCCTCGGGGATAATGATCTTCTGTCCAACCAGGAGCCTGGCAGCATCGAGGCCGGGATTCGCTCTCAGTATCACTTCAATGGTTATGACCTGACCGAACACGCTGGCTGC
>Ga0182014_10005179_pt1 | contig 14596 bp, 11 predicted proteins | sample 612S2DmetaG_FD_120489 | JGI IMG/M metagenome (GOLD analysis project Ga0182014, IMG submission 120489) | Permafrost microbial communities from Stordalen Mire, Sweden - 612S2D metaG | ecosystem: Environmental > Terrestrial > Soil > Wetlands > Permafrost | place: Sweden: Stordalen | collected... | reverse complement strand
GTGCGCGTGATCGGCGAGCGTGACGGACTGGAGCCGGACATCTGCGCGCTGCTGAACGAAGCCGAAGAGCTGACCAGGCAAAACACCAAACTCAATCTGGTGGTCGCGTTCAATTACGGATCGCGGCAGGAAATCGCGCATGCGGCGCAGCGGCTCGCGCGCGAGGTCGCCGAGGGCAGGCGCGATCCCGCGACCATCGACGCCGACACGCTCGGCCAGTACCTCGACGCGCCCGATATTCCCGATCCCGACCTGATCATTCGCACCAGCGGCGAGCAGCGGCTGTCGAATTTCCTGATGTGGCAGGCGGCCTACAGCGAACTGGTGTTCGTGCCGATCCACTGGCCTGATTTCGACAAGGCCGCGCTCGAGCAGGCAATCGCCGAATATGCCAGACGGGAGCGCCGTTTCGGCGGTCTGGCCGCGAAAACCGGATCGTGACCGAGGGCGAAGCCGCGCCGGCGGCGGCGGCCGAGCAGGGGTCGCGCAATCTGATGCTGCGCGTCATCGCCGCCTTGGTGCTGGCGCCGGCAGCGGTGCTGATCGCCTATCTCGGCGGATGGCCGTGGACGGCGCTGGTGACGCTGGCGGCGATCGGCCTCTATGTCGAGTGGCTGATGATCGTGGGCGCGGCGCATGAGCGGCGCGCGGTGGTGGCCGGCGGCGTGGCGCTGGCGGTCTCCGGACTGTGTCTGGCGCTCGGCAGGGTCGATGCTTCGCTGCTGGTGCTCGTGATCGGCCTGGCGGCGGTTGCGATCGTCGCGCCGGCGCGGCGCCATTGGACCGCGGCGGGGTTTGGCTATGCCGCTGCGGCGCAGATCGCATCGGTGCTGTTGCGGCTCGATCAGACCAGCGGATTCTCCGCGCTGATGCTGGTGCTTCTGGTGGTATGGGGAACCGACATTGGCGGCTATTTCGCCGGCCGCAGCATCGGCGGACCGAAACTCTGGCCACGGGTCAGTCCGAAGAAGACCTGGGCGGGCGCCGCCGGCGGCTTCGCGGCGAGCCTGGTCATATCGGGAGGCTTTGCGGCGCTGGGCGTTGGCAGGACGGGGCCGCTGTTGTTGCTGGGCGCGGCGCTCTCGATCGCCTCCCAGCTTGGCGATCTGTTTGAATCCGCGGTGAAACGGCAGTTCGGCGTCAAGGACTCCAGCCACCTCATCCCCGGGCATGGCGGGCTGATGGATCGTCTCGACGGCTTCGTCGCGGCGGCCGTCGTCGCCGCTATTTTCGGTCTTTTGCGGCACGGCGTGGATGGCGTCGGCCGCGGTCTTATGGTTTGGTGAACGACATGAGCGCAGTTCCATTGCGTAACAACAAGGCTGCGGTATCCGCCGTACGTTCCGTAACCGTCCTCGGTGCCACCGGGTCGATCGGCGACAGCACCATGGATTTGCTGCGGGCCTCGCCCGACCGCTATCGGGTCGAGGCGTTGACCGCGAACACCAATGTGCAGGCGCTGGCGAAGCTGGCGAAGGAATTCGGCGCGCGATTTGCGGCCGTCGCCGATCCCGCCCGCCTCGGCGAACTGAAGAATGCCCTGGCCGGCACGCGCACCGAATGCGGCGCCGGCGAGAGCGCGGTGATCGAGGCCGCGGCGCGGCCGGCGGATTGGGTGATGGCGGCCGTCAGCGGCGCCGCCGGCCTGAAGCCCGCGCTCGCCGCCGTCGACCGCGGCGCCACCGTCGCGCTGGCCAACAAGGAATGCCTGGTCTGCGCCGGCGATTTCTTCATGGAGCGCGCGGCGAAGGCGGGGGCCTGCATTCTGCCCGCCGATTCCGAGCACAACGCGCTGTTTCAGGCGCTGGGCTCGGGAAACCGCGAGGAACTGGTTCGCGTCATCATCACAGCCTCCGGCGGCCCGTTCCGCACCTGGGCCAGCGCGGACATCGAGCAAGCGACGCTGGCGCAGGCGCTGAAACATCCGAACTGGAGCATGGGCCAGAAGATCACCATCGATTCCGCATCGATGATGAACAAGGGGCTCGAAGTGATCGAAGCCGCCTATCTGTTCGCGCTGACGCCGGAGGAAATCGACGTCCTGGTGCATCCGCAGTCGATCATCCACGGCATGGTCGAATTTTCCGACCGTTCGGTGGTCGCGCAACTGGGCGCGCCCGACATGCGCACGCCGATCGCGCATTGCCTCGGATGGCCCGATCGAATCGTGGGTCCTGCCGCCAAGCTCGATCTCGCCAAGATCGGACAGCTGACCTTCGAGGCGCCGGATTTCGCGCGCTTCCCCGGACTTAAACTGGCTTACGATGCGCTGCGCACCGGACGCGGCGCTACCACGGTTTTCAACGCCGCCAACGAGGTGGCGGTGGCCGCCTTCATCGCCGGCAGGATCAGATTCGGCGCCATCGCGCGCCTGGTCGAGGCGACCATGAACGACTGGGTCCGTTCCGGGAACCTGGCGCCGCTGACCTCGGCGGACGATGCCATCGCCGTTGACCATACCGCGCGAAATAAAGCTGCCACCCTCTTGCCTCAAATTGCCTTAAAGGCATCCTAGAAGGTTGGGGGACAGGGCTTTCGGCTCTGCTTGAGGGGAATCGGATGTCCGAGTTTTTTCTACATAGTTTCAATACGTTGAGCCATGGGCTCATCGGTTACGTGATCCCCTTTTTGTTCGTGCTCACGATCGTCGTTTTCTTCCACGAGCTCGGTCATTTCCTGGTCGCCCGCTGGGCGGGCGTCAAAGTGTTAACGTTCTCGCTCGGCTTCGGGCCGGAACTCGTCGGTTTCAACGACCGCCACGGCACCCGCTGGAAGCTCTCGGCGATCCCGCTCGGCGGTTACGTCAAGTTCTTCGGCGACGAGAGCGAGGCCTCGACGCCATCGTCCGAGGCGCTCGCCAGCATGACCGAAGAAGAGCGCCAGGGCAGTTTCCATCACAAGAAGGTCGGGCCGCGCGCGGCCATCGTGGCGGCCGGTCCGATCGCCAATTTCGTGCTGGCCATCGTGATCTTCACCGGCCTGTTCACCTTCCTCGGCAAACCGAGCACGACGGCGCGCGTCGATCAGATCGAGGCGGGCAGCGCCGCGGCGGCGGCCGGATTCGAGGTCGGCGACGTCGTCACCGTGATCGACGGCTCCAAGATCGAAAGTTTCTCCGATATGCAGCGCATCGTCGGCGTTCACGCCGGCGACCCCTTGACCTTCACGGTCAAGCGCGGCGAATCCACGTTGCAGTTGCAGGGCACGCCGCAGCTGCGGGAAGTCAAAGACCCGTTCGGAAACGTCCATAAACTCGGCGTCCTCGGCATCACCCGCAAGACGGTGGCCGGCGACACCCTCACCGAGCGGGTGGATCCCGCCACCGCGCTGTGGCTCGGCGTCAAGGAAACCTGGTTCGTGGTCGATCGCACGCTGGCCTATATCGGCGGCGTCTTCACCGGGCGCGAGGCGGCCGACCAGGTCGGCGGGCCGCTGCGGATCGCCCAGATTTCAGGTCAGGTCGCCACCATCGGTCTTGCCGCATTGGTGCATCTGGCGGCGGTACTTTCGATCTCGATCGGGCTCTTGAACCTGTTTCCGGTTCCGCTGCTCGATGGCGGTCACCTTCTGTTCTATGCGGTCGAGGCGGTGCGCGGGCGGCCCTTGTCGGAGCGGGCGCAGGAGATGGGATTCCGAATCGGGCTCGGTCTGGTGCTGATGTTGATGGTGTTTGCGACCTACAACGACATCCTGCATCTGGCGGCATCCTGAAACGGCTTTTTTGTGACGTGACCAATAGGCAACGTCTTGGAATGAAAATGGAATTGCACTGCAAGAGAACGTTTGCCGCCCCGGCAAATTTGGTTACAAGCAGGGCAAGAGTTGGGAATCTGCCGGTTCGTAGGGGTGCGGTCCGGCACAGGAATGACAAGGGCGCGTTGCGCATGAATGTTGGAATGCGAGTCCGGGGGGGCTTGTTGGCTGCCCTGATCATGTTCGCCGTGCCGGTTGCCGGGACGATGGCTGCCATGCTTGTGGCGTCGCCTGCCGCGGCCCAGAGCACGGCTTCGATTCAGGTCGAGGGTAACCGACGCGTCGAAGTCGACACCATCCGTTCCTACTTCAAGCCCGGCCCCGGCGGGCGCCTGGACCAGGCGCAAATCGACGACGGCCTGAAAGCGCTGATCGAAACCGGCCTGTTCCAGGACGTGAGAATCACCCAGCCGGGTGGCCGCATTCTGGTGACCGTGATCGAAAACCCGGTGATCGGAAAAGTTGCCTTTGAGGGCAACAAGAAGATGAAGGACGACCAGCTTGCGGCGGAAGTGCAGTCCAAGCCGCGCGGCACGCTGTCGCGTCCGATGGTGCAGTCCGACGCCCAGCGCATCGCCGAAATCTATCGTCACTCCGGACGCTACGACGTAACCGTCACGCCCGAGATCATCGAACAGCCGAATAACCGCGTCGATCTGGTTTTCACCATCACCGAAGGCGGCAAAACCGGGGTCAAGCAGGTCGAGTTCATCGGCAACGTCGCCTATTCGTCCTACCGCCTCAAGGACATCATCAAGACGCACGAAGCCAACCTGCTGAGCTTCCTCGGCGGTGGCGACGTCTACGATCCGGACCGGGTCGAGGCCGACCGCGACCTGATCCGCCGCTTCTATCTGAAGCACGGCTTCGCCGACGTTCAGGTGGTGGCCGCGTTGACGGAATACGACCCGGAGAAGAAGGGCTTCCTGGTCACCTTCAAGATCGAGGAAGGCCAGCAGTACCGGGTGGCGGCGGTCAATTTCCAGTCCAGCATCGCGACGCTTGACGGTAACTCGCTGTTGAGCTTCTCCCGAGTCGGCACCGGCGCGGTCTACAACGCCGAAGCGCTGGAGAAGTCGGTCGAGGAGATGCAGATCGAGGCATCGCGGCGCGGCTACGCCTTTGCGATCGTGCGCCCGCGCGGCGACCGCAATTTCGAAAATCACACCGTCACCATCACCTTCGCCATCGACGAGGGTCCGCGGACCTACATCGAGCGCATCAATGTCCGCGGCAACACCCGCACCCGGGATTACGTGATCCGCCGCGAGTTCGATATCTCGGAAGGCGACGCCTACAACCGCGCGCTGGTCGATCGGGCCGAACGCCGCCTGAAGAACCTCGATTTCTTCAAGAGCGTGAAGATCACGACCGAGCCGGGATCATCGAGCGACCGCGTGATCCTCATTGTCGATCTCGAAGAGAAATCCACCGGCGACTTCTCGGTGTCGGGCGGCTATTCGACCACCGACGGCGCGCTTGCCGAGGTCAGCGTTTCCGAGCGTAACTTCCTCGGCCGCGGCCTGTTCGCCAAGGCCGCGGTGACCTACGGCCAGTACGCCCGCGGCCTCACGCTCTCCTATGTCGATCCTTATCTGCTGGATTACCGGGTCGCGCTCGGCCTCGATGCGTTCTACCGCCAGCAGCTCTCCAACAGCTATATTTCCTACGGAACCAAGACGATCGGTTTCAGTCCCCGGCTCGGGTTCGCGCTGCGCGAAGATCTGACCTTGCAGGTGCGTTATTCGATCTATCAGCAGACGATCTCGCTGCCGTCCTATCTGGCCAATTGTAACAACACCTTGGGTAGTTCGTTTAATCCGACGCCCGCCTTTGCGAACCTGAACGGCTATGCTCCGGGAACTACGCAAAACGGCGCCACCGATACGTCGGGCACCGGCCTGTGGTGCTACAGCGATGGCGAAGCGTCGCTGCCGGTCCGCCAGGAACTGGCAAACGGCTCCACGCTCACCTCGTCGGTCGGCTACTCGCTGAACTACAACACGCTGGACAACAACAAGAACCCGACCGACGGCCTGCTCATCGACTTCAAGCAGGACTTCGCCGGCGTCGGCGGCGACGTCTCCTACCTGAAGAGCACGATCGACGGGAAATACTTCACGCCGCTGGTCGCCGACATCGTCGGGCTGATCCACGTCCAGGGTGGTATTCTGAACAAGGTCGGCAACACTCAGCTGCGCATGCTCGACCAGTTCCAGATGGGTCCGAACCTCGTCCGCGGTTTTGCCCCGAACGGCATCGGTCCGCGCGATATCAACCCCTACGGGACCCAGGATGCGCTCGGCGGCACCAAGTATTGGGGTGCGTCGTACGAGTTGCAGATGCCGTTCTGGTTCCTGCCGAAGGAAGTCGGCTTGAAGGGCGCGCTCTATGCCGACGCCGGCGGGCTGTTCGATTACCAGGGCCCGACGTCGTGGGCGGCGACCGGCGAAATCAACACGCCCGGCTGCAGACCCCCGACGCAGTATCCCAATCCGAACCCCGGAACCTGCTTGGGATTGCAGTATGATTCGGGCAATCTCGTCCGCTCCTCCGTCGGCGTCGGCCTGATCTGGGCCTCGCCGTTCGGACCGCTGCGCTTCGACTATGCGATTCCCTTGACCAAGGGTGCGTATGACCGTGTACAGCAATTCAAGTTCGGCGGCGGAACGACCTTCTAAGGTGTTTTCAAGCGAAGCGGGTACCGGTTCGCGTGAAGAAGACGCGTCATAACTCATAACAAAGAGAGAGTTCGGTTCTGATTGATCACAGCCGAGCCTCTGGTTGGATCACCGGCCGGACCGCGACGGGTGGAATGGCACAGCCTGCATTTTTCGAGCAAGCACCTTCGTCGACGCTGGCAGAAATCGCCGCGCTGACGACGGCGCATCTGGTCGACGCATCGCGCGGCGGCCAGCCGGTCAGGGGGCTGGCGTCGCTCGACGAAGCCGGCCCGATGCACCTGACGTTTTTCGACAATCTGAAATATGCCGGGCAGCTCGCTTCGACCAGGGCCGGCGCCTGCCTGGTGAGCCCGCGTTTCGAAGCCGATGTCCCCGCCGGTGTCGCGGTGCTGCGCAGCGCCCAGCCGTTCCGCGATTTCGTGAACATCGCCCGCGAGCTCTACAGGAGCGCGCTCCGTCCGCAATCCTGGTTCGGCAACCCCGGCATCGCAGCCTCCGCGGTCATCGATCCCAGCGCGCATCTGGAGGATGGCGTGATCGTCGATCCGCTGGCGGTGATCGGCCCCAATGTCGAAATCGGCGCCGGCACGGTGATCGGGGCGGGCGCCATCATCGGGGCCGACGTCAGGATCGGCCGGGATTGCAATATCGGCGCGCGGACCGCGATCCAGTGTGCGCTGCTGGGCAACAACGTGCTGATCCATCCCGGCTGCAGCATCGGCCAGGATGGCTTCGGTTTCGTCTTTTTCGGGCCGGAGGGCCATTTGAAGGTGCCGCAAACCGGCCGGGTCCTGATCCAGAACGATGTGGAGATCGGCGCGGGAACGACCATCGACCGCGGCAGCCTGCGCGACACCGTGATCGGCGAAGGCACCAAAATCGACAATCAGGTCCAGATCGGCCACAATGTGACCATCGGCAGGCACTGCCTGCTCGCAGCCCAGATCGGGCTGGCGGGCAGCCTGACGCTGGGGGACAACGTGGCGCTGGGAGCCAAGGTGGGCATCAACAACCATCTTCATATCGGCGACGGCGCCCAGGTCACGGCGATGAGCGGCGTCAAGGATGACATCCCGGCGGGCGGGCGCTGGGGTGGGTTCTTTGCAAAACCAACCCGGCAGTGGTTCAAGGAGATCGTAGCGGTGGAGCGTCTGGTGCGCGACGGCTCGGCCGATCCGAAGGGCGAGGGGCGGGAGTAATGGAGGAGTCATCGGTCAGGTTTGCGCTGGTGGATATCAACGAGATCCTCAAGACGCTTCCGCACCGCTATCCGATGCTGGCGATCGACCGGGTGATCAACATCCGGACCGACTACAGCGGCATCGGCATCAAGAACGTCACCTTCAACGAACCGCCGTTTCTCGGGCATTTTCCCGACCGGCCGGTCTATCCCGGCGTCATGATGATCGAGGCGATGGCGCAGACCGCCGGCGTGATCGGAATCAAGTCGGTCGAGGGCACCGAAAAGCCGCGCGCGGTGTATTTTCTCACCATCGACAAATGCAAATTCCGCAAACCGGTGATGCCCGGCGATACCGTCGAATATCACATGCGCTCGATCGGGCGGCGCAAAACCATGTGGTGGTTTCACGGCGACGCCAAGGTGAACGGAACGACGGTGGCCGAGGCCGATGTCGGCGCGATGCTCACCGACTGAGCGGTGCGATCGGCGGCGGTCCCGCAGCGGCCGACATAAGGCGTAACCATACGTCACTGGACAGTGCCGGGACGTCGCGGTAACCACCGCAAAGCATTGGCGTATCACGCGATATTGGCGAATATTGAATCATGAGCAGCATCGATCCCACCGCGCGGATTGAAGACGGCGCTGTGATCGGCGAGGGCACCACGATCGGTCCCTACTGCATCATCGGCCCTCACGTCACGATCGGCGCCAATTGCAAGCTGATCGCACATGTGCACATCACGGCGCAGACCACGGTCGGCGACGGCTGCACCATCTATCCGTTCGTCTCATTGGGCACGCCGCCGCAGTCGCTGAGCTATCGCGGCGAACTGACCAGGCTCGAGATCGGCCAGGGCTGCACCATCCGCGAATCCGTCACCATGAACGCTGGGACGGTCGCCGGCGGCGGCATCACCCGGGTCGGCGATCGCGGTTACTTCATGAATTGCAGCCATGTCGGCCACGACTGCCATGTCGGCAGTGACGTGATCTTCGCGACCTCCGCGACCTTGGGCGGCCACTGCGAGATCGGCGATTTCGTCTTCATCGGCGGCCTTTCCGCGGTGCATCAGTTCACGCGGATCGGGCCGCAGGTGATGGTCGGCGGGGTCTGCGGGGTGCGCGGCGACGTGATTCCGTTCGGCCTCGTCAACGGCCAGTATGCCAGCCTCGAAGGCCTCAACATCATCGGCATGAAGCGCCGCAAATTCACCAAGGACCGGCTCGCTGCGGTTCGCGGGTTCTATCAGAAGCTGTTTCACGGACCCGGCGTGTTCGCCGAACGTCTCGGCCTGGTGCAGCCGCTGGCCGCCGAGGACCCCGCGATCGCGGAAATCCTGGCCTTTATCGGGGCCGGCAAGCATCGCGCGCTGTGCCTGCCGGCCGACGAGCGCAGCAACCATTGAAGACGGGATCGCCGGAGCCATGACAGCCAAGGCTTTTGAAATGGAGGCTTTGGACATTTCGTCCCCGGTCGGCCTGATCGCAGGCGGCGGCGCGATGCCGTTCGCGGTCGCCGATTCCATGCGCGCGCGCGGTGTCCAGCCGGTGCTGTTCGCACTGAAGGGTGCCTGCGATCCGGAGGCGGTGGCGCGCTTTCGCCATCACTGGATTTCGGTCGGCCAGGTCGGCCGGGCGATCAAGCTGTTTCGCGCGGAGAATTGCCGCGACCTGGTTTTCATCGGCACGCTGGTGCGGCCGGCGCTGTCGGAGGTCAGGCTGGACTGGGGCACGCTTCGCGTGCTCGGGCGCGTCTGGGCCGCCTTCCGCGGCGGCGACGATCATCTTCTGTCCGGGATCGGCCGCATTCTCGAACAGGACGGCTTTCGCATGGTCGGGATCAAGGACGTCGCTCCGGATCTCCTGATGCCGGAGGGATGCCTCACACGCACCACGCCGGACCCAAACGCCGCCGGCGATATCGCCAGGGGGCGCGAGGTGCTGGCCGCGCTGAGCCCGTTCGACATCGGCCAAGCCGCCGTGGTGATCGATGGTCATGTGGTCGGGGTGGAAGACATCGAAGGCACCGACGGCCTGCTGGCGCGCGTCGCGCGGCTGCGCAAGGAGGGACGGATCAGAGCCAGGACGATGCGGGGCGTGCTGGTGAAGGCGCCGAAGCGCGGCCAGGATTTGCGCTTCGACCTGCCGACGATCGGTTCGCGAACCATCGAGGGCGCGGCTGCGGCCGGGCTTGCCGGCATCGCGATCGTCGCCGGCAATACCATCGTGGCCGACCCGCAGGCCATGATCGAGGCGGCCGACGCCGCCGGCCTGTTCGTGACCGGTCTGCCGGCGTGATGCAGGCGCGTCCGACCACCGGCGTTGCGCGCAAGATATTCCTGGTCGCGACCGAGGAATCCGGCGACCGGCTCGGCGCCAATCTGATGAAGGTGCTGCGCCAGCGTCTCGGTGACGCCGTGCGGTTCGAAGGCGTCGGCGGCCAGGCGATGGCGCGCGAGGGGCTGGCGTCGCTGTTTCCGATCGAGGAACTGTCGATCGTCGGACTGGCGGCGGTCGTCGGGCAGTTGCCGAAGATCCTGCGGCTGATCAGCGACACCGTCAGCGCGGTGATGGACGCGGCGCCGGACATCCTCGTGATCATCGACAGTCCCGATTTCACCCACCGGGTGGCAAGGCGCGTCCGCGCCCGCGATCCCCTGATCCCGATCATCGATTACGTATCGCCTTCGGTGTGGGCGTGGCGACCCGGCCGGGCGCGGGCGATGCGCGGCTATGTCGATCACGTGCTGGCGCTGCTGCCGTTCGAGCCGGAAGCCTATCGCAGGCTGCGCGGGCCGCCCTGCAGCTATGTCGGCCATCCCCTGATCGAGCAGATCGGCCAGCTTCGGCCCGGCGTCGAGGAGCAGAGGCGGCGCGATGCATCGCCGCCGGTGCTGCTGGTGCTGCCGGGCAGCCGCCGCAGCGAGATCCGGCATCACATGGCCGCGTTCGGCGCGGCGCTGGAGCGGCTGCGGGCCGACGGCGTGGCGTTCGAGCCGGTCCTTGCCACCATGCCGCATTTGCAGGAAGCCGTCGCGGAGGGCCTGAAGAGCTGGACGATCGCCCCAAGGGTCGTGATCGGCGAGCAGGAAAAGCGCACCGCCTTCCGGATCGCGCGCGCGGCGCTCGCCAAGTCGGGCACTGTAACGCTGGAGCTTGCGATAGCAGGCGTGCCGATGGTCACGGCCTACCGGGCAGGCTCCGTCGAGGCATGGATCGTGCGGCGCGCGATCAAGGTGCCGTCGGTCATCCTGGCCAATCTCGTGGTCGGCCAGAATGTCGTTCCGGAATTCCTGCAGGAGGATTGCACGGCGGAAAAACTGGCGCCGGCGCTGGCCGAGGTGCTGTCGGATTCGCCCTTGCGCCGCCGCCAGGTCGAGGCCTTCGCCGGGATCGACAGCCTGATGTCGACCGGAAGTCAGCCGCCCAGCGTCCGCGCCGCCGACATCGTGCTGGCGACGATGCGCAAGGCGAGACGGCCGGGTTAGAATAGCGGCGCATTCTTTCGTCATTGCCTGCGACAAACGCGAAGCGTTTGCGCAAGGGAGCCGGCGGGTCGCGCGAATGCGCGCCCGATGACGGGCTCCGCGACGAAGCGCTTCCTCCGTCATTCCGGGATGGTCCGAAGGACCAGACCTCAGATGCGCAATTGCGCATCGGGGAATCTCGAGATTCCGGGTTCGATGCTTCGCATCGCCCCGGAACGACCGTTTGACGATGTACAGCCCTGAAAACATTTGCGGCCGGACACTCGCGCGCCCGGCCGCAAACGATCGTGTAGCCTGCGCGAATTGTCAGCGCTTGGCGATATCGACGTAGTCGCGGCGGGTGACGCCGGTATAGAGCTGCCGCGGGCGGCCGATCTTCTGCTGCGGATCCTCGATCATTTCGCTCCACTGGCTGATCCAGCCGACGGTGCGCGCCACCGCGAACAGCACGGTGAACATCGAGGTCGGGAAGCCCATCGCCTTCAGCGTGATGCCCGAATAGAAGTCGACGTTCGGATAGAGCTTGCGGTCGATGAAATAGGGATCGCTGAGCGCGATCTTTTCCAGCTCCAGCGCCACTTTCAGCATCGGGTCGTCGCCGTGGCCGGTCTCGGCCAGCACCGCGTGACACATCTTCTGCATGATCTTGGCGCGGGGATCGTAGTTCTTGTAGACGCGGTGGCCGAAGCCCATCAGGCGGACTTCGCTGTTCTTGTCCTTCACCCGCTTGATGAAGTCGGGAATCTTGTCGACCGTGCCGATGTCGGCAAGCATCGCCAGCGCCGCCTCGTTGGCGCCGCCATGGGCCGGACCCCACAGGCAGGCGATGCCCGCGGCGATGCAGGCGAACGGGTTGGCGCCGGAGGAGCCGGCGATCCGCACCGTCGAGGTCGAGGCGTTCTGCTCGTGGTCGGCGTGCAGGATGAAGATCTTGTCGAGCGCGTCAGCCAGAACCGGGTTGATCTTGTAGTCCTCGCAGGGCACCGCGAAGCACATGTTGAGGAAGTTCTCGGCGAAAGACAGCGAGTTCTTCGGATACACGAAGGGCTGGCCGACGGTGTATTTGAACGCCATCGCGGCCAGCGTCGGAATCTTCGCGATCATGCGCATCGAGGCGATCATGCGCTGCTGCGGATCGTTGATGTCGGTGGAGTCGTGGTAGAACGCGGCCAGCGCGCCGACCGCCGCCACCATGATCGCCATCGGATGGGCGTCGCGGCGGAAGCCCTGGAAGAACCGCGCCATCTGCTCGTGAACCATGGTGTGATGGATCACGCGGTTGTCGAAATCGGCTTTCTGCGTCTTGGTCGGCAGCTCTCCATAGAGCAGCAGGTAGCAGGTCTCGAGGAAGTCGCCTTTTTCGGCGAGCTGCTCGATCGGATAGCCGCGGTATTCGAGGATACCGGCGTCGCCGTCGATATAGGTGATCTTCGACTGGCAGCTCCCGGTGGAGGTGAAGCCGGGGTCGTAGGTGAACATTCCGGCCTGGGCGTAGAGCTTGGCGATGTCGATGACATCGGGCCCTACGGTGCCGCTCAGAATCGGGAAATCGTAGGTCTTGTTGCCGACCGTTAACGTTGCGGTTTTGGTCTTGGATGTGGCGTCCATCGTGAAGTCCCCGATGAGATCGTTGCAAAGGGCGGCGGCCGCGTGCGCCATGACGACTGCGATGGCGTGGGAAGCCGGGTATTCTACAGGCTTGGTCTAGATGGGTAGCTTATTGCTGTTTGCACTGCAAGATGGGCACGGCCGCCCTGCAATACCACCTTATGAGGGGGTCTGATCGGCGAGCCGGGCGAGGCATTGCTCCCGCCCCAGCACAGCCAGGACGTCGAAGATGCCGGGCGAGGTGGTCCGGCCGGTCAACGCCGCGCGCAACGGCTGGGCCACCGCACCGAGCTTGAGGTTGTTGGCGTCCGCGAACGCCCGCATCGCGGCTTCGGTGGCCTCCGCCGTCCAGGGCGTCACCGCCTCCAGCGCCAGGCGTAGCCGGCCGATCAATTCGCGGTTTCCCGGGGTCAACAGCGCCAGCGCCTTCGGCTCGATCTCGAGCGGCCGGTCGGCAAAGATGAAATAGGCCCCGTCGATCAGCTCGATCAGCGTCTTGGCGCGCTCCTTCAGGCTCGGCATCGCCTGCAACAATTGCGCGCGGGTGGCGTCGTTGAGTTTGGGCTTCAACTCGGCTCCGCCGGGAACATAGTCCAGCACGCCCTCGAACATGGTTACCAAGGATGAATCGTCGGAATGGCGGATGTAGTGGCCGTTGAGGCTTTCCAGCTTGGCGAAATCGAACCGCGCCGCCGAGCGGCCGATGCCGGACAGGTCGAACGCGGCGATCATCTCCTCGGTGGAGAATATCTCCTGGTCGCCGTGGCTCCATCCGAGCCGGACCAGGTAATTGCGCAGCGCCTCCGGCAGGTATCCCATGGCGCGGTAGGCGTCGACGCCGAGCGCGCCGTGGCGCTTCGACAGTTTGGAGCCGTCCGGCCCGTGGATCAGCGGAATATGCGACATGCTGGGAACGTCCCAGGAGAGCGCATCGTAGATCTGCTTCTGGCGCGCGGCATTGATCAGGTGGTCGTCGCCGCGGATGACGTGGGTGACGCCCATGTCGTGATCGTCGACCACCACGGCGAGCATGTAGGTCGGATTGCCATCGCCTCGCAGCAGCACGAGGTCGTCGAGGTTCTCGTTCTGCCAGACCACGCGGCCCTGCACCTGATCCTCGATCACGGTCTCGCCGGTCTGCGGCGCCTTCAGCCGGATCGTCGGCTTCATGCCGGCGGGCGCCTCCGACGGGTCGCGGTCGCGCCACAGCCCGTCATAGAGCCGGGTGCGGCCCTCGGCGCGGGCCCTTTCCCGCATCGTCGTGAGCTCCTCCGGCGTGGCGTAGCAGCGATAGGCCTTGCCGCCGGCCAGCAGGGTTTCGGCGATCTCGCGGTGGCGCGCGGCCCGGCTGAACTGGTAGATGACGTCGCCGTCCCAATCCAGCCCGAGCCATTTCAGCCCGTCCAGGATCGCCGCGATCGCGGGCTCGGTCGACCGCTCGCGGTCGGTATCCTCGATCCGCAGCAGCATCCGGCCGCCGCGCTTCTTCGCATACAGCCAGTTGAACAGCGCCGTGCGGGCCCCTCCGATGTGGAGAAAGCCGGTCGGCGAAGGAGCAAAGCGCGTGACGATGGAATCAGTCATTACAGGAGCGGGTCACTGGAGCGGGTCGCATGCGGGAACGGCGGTGGTGTATAGCAGGATCGGAACATAACTAAAGCCTTCCTTGGGCGGCCTGATTTGGCAGATAGTCCCTTGATTCCCGAACAGGATACAGGAATGACGATAGAACCGGTGGCGGCGGAGACGGGGCGCGATTTCATTCGCGACATCATCCAGGCCGATCTCGACACGAAGAAACACAGCCTGATCGTGACCCGGTTCCCGCCGGAGCCGAACGGCTATTTGCATATCGGGCACGCCAAGTCGATCGCGCT
>Ga0182014_10005177_pt1 | contig 14600 bp, 19 predicted proteins | sample 612S2DmetaG_FD_120489 | JGI IMG/M metagenome (GOLD analysis project Ga0182014, IMG submission 120489) | Permafrost microbial communities from Stordalen Mire, Sweden - 612S2D metaG | ecosystem: Environmental > Terrestrial > Soil > Wetlands > Permafrost | place: Sweden: Stordalen | collected... | reverse complement strand
CGGAGCGGCGTCAAAGACGGAGAAAGATGTATTCAAATCCTTACTTGGAATTGTAGAATCACATATTCCCTTTGAGTCAAAAGACCATACGATCACGCAGCTATGGGGAATGCGGAAGGAACTGCCTCGTGAGGTACATCCTGCTTTAATTGAGGCAATGAAGATTATCTGGGGACCTAATCCGAAGAAGTGGGACGCTGTAGCTAAGCGGCTGGAGACACACATGGAGAAGATGGAGGCTACAGGACATATCACGCCTAGTGATATGCGAGGAGTATTCCATTCTACGAAGCTTATTGGACAGAAGACAGGGTGGCAGAAACAGCTTGATGATGAATTTAAGGCAGTAAGTGCTGCGAAGAAGGGAGCTAAGTAATGGGCGCCAGCGTAGTAGCGAAGATCGGTGAAGCTCTGGAGCCGGAAGTATGGCAGGCATCTAAGGACGTACTTGCTAAGACGGAAGCGGGGAAGTATTACGTCAATCTCATGCGTACCAAGGTAGAACCTGAGATTGCGAAGCTTACGGAGACTCTTAGAGGTGGTGGGACGCCTGTACATGAAGTAATGGGAAAGGCACGTAATGATGTGAAACAGGCTGTGTTTGGGAAGAATGATATTAACTTCACTGGTCTTCTCCGCGCAGTAGAGAAACAGGGTGGTCCTTCCGCACGCGACCACTTGGCTAATTTCCATGATATATACTTCAAGCAAGAAGCACCTGCGTGGAGACAAGCAGTAACTAGCGCGAAGGCAAAAGCAGCAGGGACGGCTATTGACGTAAGCAGACAGTCCCCATACACAGCACCGGGAGTAAGAGAACGAACACTCAAGACAGTAAGCCAGGAGACACAGCTAGGTACTATAGCAATTCCTCACCTAGCACAAGCACCGCTAAATGCAGCGGTGCTTGGACCAGTCAGTAAGGCTATTAGTGCTGCTGCGGAGTATATGAAAGACCCTGCTTCGGCGCGCGCTTGGGCTACTAAGGTCGGTGCAATGGCGCAAGAGAACGTGTATGAACAGATGCGTGTACTTGCCAAGGACAAGCCTGGAGCTATGGGTATGCTTGCAAAGGCACAGCCTGTACTTGATCCGCTTAGAGGTGTTTTCGAGTGGTCGCGTAGGATGGGAATTGGTTATTCAAGTGTATGGGGACGTAGTGTAGCGGAAGAAGCAGCGGATAAGTTTTTTACTTCGGGCGGTCAAGATAAGGTTTCAGAGATGCACCTTAAGATGCTTCTTGGGGATGGTGCAGGTGCTAAGGTAATGTCTCAAAGAGGAAAGCTACTTGATGCGGATAGAGAACTAGCTGCTTTTCGTGCAAGCTCGGAACTTATGGGTTATCGTTCTCTTCTTGAAACTCCGATGAGCTGGGATAGAAATGCTGCATGGCGTATTGGGACTATGTATAAGCCGTACTCTTATAGGACCATGCAGATTCATAAAGATGCTTTAGTAAAGTCATGGCAGGCTGGTGGTATGCGGCAGGTAGCGAAACAGGTAGCGGTGTATGGGACTCTCTTTCCTGTAGCGGGGGAGCTTATTAAAATAGGAGAAAATGCAGTTACGTTGCAAAATCCACACGATGAGGAGCACGAGAAACGTAATATCCTTCACGGTTCCGTTCCTGCTGGTGTGGACGACTACCTAGACGCTATGGGAGTAGCAATGACTATGGGAATGCTGCATAGTAGCATTACTGCTGCAACGCATAGAAGACTTGCTAATTTCTTTATTGGTCCTGTTCCCAACGCGGCAGTTGACTTAGGTGAAGGACTTGCAGCAAAACACGCCTTCAAGCAGACAAGCAAATCCGTACTAAGACGTGCTGGCTTACCAGGACGTATTGCGAATAGTTTAGTATTTCCAACAAAGAAGTAAATTCACAGAAGAAAGAAGGAGAATAATTATGGTAGCACCACACGTACACACTACATCCGAGGCCGAAGCAAATATTCGGTCTATTGAACATAACAGCGCCGGAGCTGGCCCTGGTCCAGCAGGTAAACGCGGTGGTCCTCCTACTGGCATCGAAACAGGAAGCCAGAAGAATACAGAAGGCAACGAACAGAGTAAGTTGGGACACGAATTGTAACACTGGAGAATGCGTGGCTAAGATCGTACTTTGTTCCAAGGACGGATACGGCGCGTGGTTCGTGCTAAGACTGCTAGAAGAGGGTCATAGTGTGAACTACTACTTGAAAGATCAAAAGAAGGACTGTGTTCTAGGTGGCCTTGTACCTGAGCCGATGGACAAAGTACCTGACTTTGCAAAGTACGATCTAGCTATTTTCGATGTAACGGGAATGCCTCGTGTAGCAGAAGAAGCAGCTACGCAGTGTCCTACGATAGGGGACGGTAATTTACAAAGTGAGATTGAGGATAATAGACTTCTAGGTATCGAAGTAATGGAGGAGTGTGGTATAAATGTCCCGCCCTACGAACATTTCAATGACCTTAGCGATGCGAAGAAGTTTATTAGAAAAACAAATAAACGCTATGTGTTCAAGCCTTTCACTCCTTCTGGTGGAAGGGAACAGGATACAGCAACAACTTACGTTGCTAAGGGAACAGATGATTTACTTGAATACCTTGATAAGCTCGGAAATATTAGTGGAGGCGTCGAGTTTATTTTACAGGAAGTCGTTCAAGGGACGGAGGTATCTACAGAAGCGTATTTCAATGGGGAAGAATTCTACCTCATTAATGGGACTCTTGAAGAAAAAAAATTCATGAATGACAACAAGGGACCGAATACAGGATGTGCAGGGAATCTTGTGTGGTTCTACGATCAAGATAATCCTCCGTGGATATTTCGTGAAGGCTTAGGACGAATGAAGGATTGGCTCAAGCAGTATAACTTTCGTGGAATGCTTGATCTTAATACTATAGTGAGTGGAACGGAGTTATATGGTCTTGAGTGGACCCCGCGTTTTGGCTACGATGCCTCGGCTACACTATTTAGCTTGATTACGGGGAATCTTGGTGATTTCTTGGGAAGTGTGGCTAGTGGCGTGCGCCCGGATACAGGAATAATGGGTGGCTTTGCGGCAGGTGTGAGACTTAGTATACCGCCGTATCCTACGGAAAAGCCAGGTCTTGCGAAGGAAGGAATCCCGATAGAAGGGATAGAAGAAGAAGACGTACTAGGCTGTTATCTCTATGATGCCTGCTTAGTAAAGAAGCAGCTAGTGACTGCTGGAGTCAATGGCTTGGTAGCTGTACCTATTGCTACGGGAGATAACATTGAACAAGCCTACGCACGGACATACGGGAAGGTGGATAAGATTCACATACCGGATATGCAATACAGGACGGATATGGAGTGTAGCACGAAGAAAAGATACAAGATGCTTGAGAGTCAGGGGTGGCTTAGGTGAATGTGAAGATCGTTACTATACCTCACGAAGAACAACGCTATCCCACGGTAGGGGATTGGGTCGTTAATGGGGATAATTTATACATCTCTGTTAGTAAGATGAGTGATCCTCGTTATGAGTTACTTGTAGCGGTGCATGAGTTGGTAGAAGTCTTGCTTTGTAAGGAACGCGGTATCTCGCAGGAGTTAGTGGATAAGTTTGATATGGAATACGAAGCCTCGCGTAGTGAATGGGATGCTACTAGTGAGCCGGGAGATGCAGCGGGTGCGCCGTATAGAAAAGAACACTTCTTTGCTACTACGGTGGAGCGTCTCCTCGCTGCTGAGTTGGGCGTGGACTGGGAGAAGTACGAGGCCGAAGTCCAAGCACTTTGAGCAAGTAAGCAGCGCGCAAAGTATACTTATGGCATTCTCTACAGACTCGCTGCCACACTAGAGTTCCCTTTAGTGTCTTCGTTTTTGACCAGTAGGAACCGCCCGGAGCATCCTTGTCATGGCCGTGAGGACAGTATCTCTTACGTGGACGGGACATCTCTCACTCCTCCGTCCCTGCCCCCACCTTGGGAACTAGAAATTCACTTATCGTAGTAGTTGGACTTATTATTCTTCCAAGTGCGAGTGTAAGTCGATGACAGATGAATATAGTATACTGTGTTGGATTATTCGCATCCCCTGTGGGAGCGTATTTATTCATCACGTCAAGAAGCGTGTTAGTGGGCGCGAAATCTACCATTAGTTTCCTGGACAAATCTGCAACAAGAGCCACATAACCATCGCTAAGGCTAGTAAAAATACGATAATTGTCACTATCCCTTGCTTGTCCAGTGTTAAAAGGCCGTAAGTTACCAGGGCTACGATTACGCCAGCTACGACTCCCATTAGGTACGGCATTGTTCTCTCCTTTAGGAATCCACCCCTCAAAGCACATAATAGCATCAGCCATTGCCTCTAGTGGACTCATTTTATACCTACTTCCGTTAACTCATTAAATTCTCCCTGTGCTGGACTCTTCTTTACTACTCCATGAAGTCGTCCTAGTATCTCGCTCTCTTTCACGTAACGAATCTTAATTTCATTCCTTGATCCCATCTCGAAGATATTACCGCAGTGAGCGTGGTAGAGTACACGATCTCCTATTTTGAGGCAAGCCTTGTCGGGTAACTTAACCCATTCCCCTCCTATGCGATTGTATCCGCATAGGGGACCGAGTGCCTTGACTATTCCCGTAGTCGGACGTGTCTTTGCGTCGTCAGGTATAACGATACTAGACGTGCCCGTTCCATTACACACATCACATGGCTTGTATTTCAACGTGCGTTTAAGTGGGCCTTCGCCTACAGAACACGATGTACATGGTCCCGGATCACGACTCTCAGGCTGGCCCCTGTAAGTACCGCGCCCCCCACACTCAGAGCACGCCTCATAAGTGTGTCCCTTGCCAAGGCACTTAGTACAATCTCGTCCGGACTTATACTCATCCTCAAGAATTATAACGCGATCCTGAGTGGCATCCATGCCTAATTCTTCGTTGAGAACAGCAAGTGTAATCATAACTCTCCTTATGGCCACTGTGTCGCAAATTTGGACCAGTGTTCTATTAGTTGATGCCCTGAGGCTCCTTGATGTTTGACTTCACAGAAGCCTATTGTCTCCAGCAAGTTAATTATAACACTTAACTGATCTGGAGTAACGTGTCTGTTGTTGAATTTAAGTATCTCCTTGTACGAAGTTATACCACGAGATTCGATGAATTTCATAATTCGCTCCTGTCCTACGGCGAGAGGAGATTCTCCTACTGCCCGGAAAGTAACATCGACGTTGTCTCTTACGTCTTCTACGAGCTTGATTGCGTCGCTGAGTTGTCTCTCATTAATTCTAAAGGTGTCACCTTCGGAGAAGCACAGTGCAAGAGCACACTTGAGAACGTGGCTGGGCACTCTAGACTTGAAGTTAATGAGTGCGTCACTCTCGAAGTCGGAATTACTATTTGCGCCTCCTGCATAGCTACTATACATAGAATGCCAGAGTATCTTTGCCTCGTCAGTAAGGAATACCTCCCCTTGGAGACGAGAGATATGCTTAAGGTCTTCAATAAGCTCATGTTCAAGCTGTGAACGACTTCCATTTGGACTCCCAAAGTGTTCAGTTAGTAATTGCGATTTCTTAGTTGCATATACGAAGATACAACGAGCAGTGAAACCTCCAGTAACAGGAGCCATCGTATCTTTGGTAAGTTTCCTTATATAATCCGGCACGCAGCCTCCAAGAATAGAAACGCACATATCCTTGATGAATTTACTACTCTTGTTCTTTGTCTGGTAGTCGTACTCGTACTTACTCCATATAGCACATAGAAATTCGTGCATCCAGTCACTGCTACGAAGCAAGACGGGAAGTTCCTCTGCTAGGAGACACGCTGTATGCTCCTTTACCGCAAGCGCGCCTATTACTGCGCCGCCTTGTTGAGCTATAACGGGATGTATATATCCATCCGCTATCCTCTCAATAATCTTTTCCGCTGTAATACTATCGCTCAGGTAATTAACTGTACCTGCTTCCTTGGCTAAATTAGTAGCCGGTATAATAGCCGAACCTTTTCCTATTCCGGGAGGTCCAATGAGTATTATGTACTGATTCGGAAATACTTTGACGGAGTGATACCAGATAAAGGCATTCCTCTTCATTGTACTTGCTATTACTGAAATCCCACACCATAAGTTATACGTTGTAGGATTCTCCGAACCAGCCATTAAGTTCATATAAGCCTCAAGCCAAGGCACCTTGAGTAGACGGGACATTCTCTAGCTCTTCTTTCTTCCTGTGCAGCGCGTCGTAGGCTTCACGGAGGGCGTCCTCACTCATTTCACGTACTTTTACGGTGTTATTCCAATCATAACCAAGCTCCGCTTCTATGGGAATATTGATTTCAATTCCGTTATCGAAGGTAATGGTTCGATTAAAACTCTCTCTAGTTTCGTTAAAAACGCTTCTAAGTGTATCGAAGCTATCAGGTACTTCTTGGCAAAGACTGTCGTGACCATCGTGGACAATGTAATCTCGACCGTTAAATCTGTTATCAAGGTACGTGACCGCAAGACCTGTATTGTCCCCGACCACAGACTGTGGTATATAAGCGCAAGCTTCGTTAATAATGTCCCAATTCTTATCATTTGGGCGAAGTCCAAAGAATAATCTTTCTCGTCCAAGTGGTGTACGGAGGAACTTTTTAGAGAAGAGCTGGTCCTCAATATACTTGTGGAATACAGAAGCGATATTTGGGTCCGCATTGTTCACCTTCTCTAACATGGATTTACATACTTCTACTCCGAATGAGTACCCTTCGGCGGCGAGACTTTCTGACATGCGTTGGGGGCGGAGACGGTAATTATTAGCATGTCGAGATTTTTTTCCAAGGTAATAGTGCATTTCAGCCCCTGCATCTTTTCTAGCTCTACCAGCGCGCAAGTCAGCTTCGGGCACGCCGAAAATAATGCTTGCAAATCTGTAATGCCTATTAACTCCACGACGCATCTCCTCTAAGGCAGTAGTATTTTGAGCAAGAGCTTGAACGGGCCAGTCTTCGGCGCTTACTTGATCCACGAAGATAAATAGCTTTCCTGCTCTGGCGATAATACATTCGCGGTATCTAGTACCAAGAATCGAATGTTTGGGAAAGTTCTGAGCGTTGTTGCCAAGGTTGAAAATATGTTTTTTACTTCCCCTACGTCCTGTGAGGGTACTAGTGACAGAATAGTTACAGAAATAAGTGTTATCGTAGAGTCGGGCATTGATGTATGTTCCCCTTACTTTGGCTATGCCATGTATTTCAAGAAGTGCCTTGATTATCATTATCGCGTCTAGTGTGGAAGATGCTGGCCATAAATTAGGGTCCGCGAGTATCTTCTGGAGTACTAACTTGTTCGCGGAGTCTTTCATTTCAAATTCGTGGGTGTCTTTGTCCTTAACTCGAATCTTCGGGAGCGTGAATCCCAGACTCTTGAGGAACTTTTGCAAGTTCGGACTGTAATTAATATTGACACTATTCCCAGTGCCAGCAGGCCGATTAGAAGCACCGACATATACAGTAGTCCCAGTATTTCTAGTAATCTCAGCACAGAGTTCTCCTATTCTAGCGTTGCACCAGTCACGTAGCAAGGATAGCTTAGCTACGTCCATGAAGAGGCCACGGTTATCTATGCCGTGGAAGATACGAGCTAGGTTATGCTCGTAGGCGCTAGTGATTAGTTGTTGCATACTACGCTTGCGGCGTCTCCGGTGGAGTTACTAGTTTGACCATTGCAATGGCAGCAGTGGGGTTGAAGCCTATAGCAAAATCCATCACTAGGCGGACTGTCCCACCCTGGATAGCTTTTTGTCCCTGTATAGCCGTAGGCACTGCTAGACCGCCTTCGCTTAGGTGAGTGATTTTAGCCACGAATAGCTTCGGTGCAGCATCTGGATGTAGGGTAACTACATCCCCTACCTTGAGATCGTTGCCAAGTATATCTTTAACCATATTAAGCTCCTTTCAGATGTGGTTTCTCTGCAAATTCTTTCTCTTGTGCGTTGTATATCTCATAAGTTACCGTAGTATCCAGCGCATTGTATCTCATAAGACCACTTTTTTGATTAGGACTCCACAGTTTCCCTTCGTCCTTATAGAAAGGCTCTCTGGTATACTGTTTGGTTTGGAATTGAAGCTTATGTTCTAGTCCGGGCCATAGGATATGATGACGTATAAGGGTGTCCTGACACTTGCTAAGGCAAGGTCTGAATCCAAGAGCCTCCAAAAAATGGGCATCAAACGTAAAATAATTCTGCCCAATCTGCGGAATCTCACGAAATATGTAATCAAGTTCCCTCCATATAACTACCAATTGACTATCAGTGTAATCCCAAAGAGAAAAGCTAATGCCGTAGTCAGGACTAAGAGCCAAGCTAAGAGTATATGGGTATCCAGGGTGTCCCGCGATGTGTAGTGGAGTCTTCTTCTTTGGGCGTATAGTCTCAATATCCACGCTAACGAAAGAAAGAGACTTCCGCTCGTACTCAAAACGAGTCCTATACAGGAAACTAAGAAGATCGTCATAGGCTGGCTCCGTTACTAGCTTGCGTGTGGGAAGTGGGTTAAGTTGATTATTATGCGAGCGCCAGTATTCATACTCCTCACGTACATGGCCATAGTCAATGAATGACTGTATCTCCATGTAGTCATAGTTAGCTGCTACGTGTGCAGGATCGTACTGAGGAATAATGTAATGAGGATAAGGCACATAATTACTTGTAAGAAGATTCCCAGCATACTTCTTAAAGAGAGCCTTCCCTTGGGACTTGGTGACTTGACTGTTGCAAAATTTTGTAAATAGATTAACACTAGTTGGCAATACGAAAGGTACGTTATGGTCGCATAGCTCTATGACGAGTTCGCTGAATTTTTTATCAAAATCATACGTAGCCCCTAAGCAAGGCTTTAAGACGTAGATATATGGATCAATATCTATACCTGAAAGGCTCCATACTTTGCGGTGGATGTAGCCAACTCCACCGCTAAGAACATAGCCTTTGTCTGCATCTGAGGCATAGGGATGCTCCAGAATTAGCCAAATGGGACTGTTAGGATTGCCGTGGTTCTCTATTATCACAGCTCTCCCTCTAAGGCTTTACAGAGTGTTTGTTTCAGCGTGAATAGATAGACTACCTGATCCACTGCTTCATCTATGGCCATGTTTAGTAAATCCAGTGGCGTCTTTTCAAAAAGGTCGCCGCCATGCTCTTCCTGACCTTTACGATACTTAGCGTCACAGTACTTATAGAAGGCATTCTGTATTTCTGCTAAGTGCTTCTCTTGGTCTTCTGTCATAAGGCTCCTTTTCGTAGTAAGAAGAAGCAGGGAGTAGAAAATGTGAGGTCAACTACTCCCTGCTCTTGTTCCACGTACCAGCCCTTGCTTACGTGGAAGATGAAGTGGAGAGACGAAGCAGTGACTTATGGATGCTCCCCAAGTCTTACCTCTAGTCGTGAATGGCCGTGTCACATTCCTTTGGACTCAACTAGAGCAGTGTCAAGGATCACCACATCACGAAGTATACGCCGCTCTCCACAATCTAAGGGAAGCGCTACGGTTTCTTCTTCCCAATCATATCCGTCTGGTGTCGTATATCCGGGTGCTTCTGGGCACAACCCGGTACATTACAGCGCACCTGACGAAGCTCATTACGTTTATTCCCGTTGTACTCCGTCTCCGCTAATTCCGCTTCCATAGTCTTGCCTAGCAGCGGTCCTTTGTATTGCATCTTAGTTACGTCATCCGGTGCAGCTGGATCAGCAATCCACTGTCCCGGTAATTCCCCATCCGGTTCTAGGGAGAATCCCAGCCCATGCACAATGTCGTTGATGTGCCGGGGCATCTTATTAGACATCGTGGCGTACATGCGTACCGGTTGTCCAGTAGGGGACGGCGTAGCGGGATTGAGAACTTCAAAAGTCCCATTATAGTTAACAGAGTTGGGGTCTTTCTTCCCTGCTGTAGGATTAAAACCTACAAACTTCAACTTATACCATCCTGCGGGTTGTGGTTGTGGAGCCCTTAGCTGCTCAGGATCAACGCCCATTTTAGTCATAGTGGTTGTTACTCCTTTACTACGTGCGCTGTTGTTATAGCAGTGCGCTCTGCTTATTTTCCCGCTGCGACGTTAGCCGCATGTTTTACGAGAATCTTTGTAATATCCGCATCTTCCTCTGCATCTATATGTAACGCTGTAACAGCATTGAAGTCATAGGCTGGCTTTGTCTTTACTCTGAAACCATTATCATTAGTCACAAGCCAGCGTTCATTGAATGCGGGAAGAAGCATCTTCATATTCTGTGGCTCAATAGTCCACTTATCCGTGAATACGGGATTTTTTTCCGTCGAAGTAGCATCCTTCTCTCGTCGTATGTGGGCCTCTGCAATTATATCTATGCCTAACTCAAAGAGTCGATTAAGGATACCTTCCATCATCCTTTGGGCGTAGTTAACCGCATCCCATCCCTGCGGGATGATGTAGCTGTGACTACTTATTCTTGCACTTCTTGACAGAGAAGGGATATCTTTCACTAATTGATACTGCGCCGCTTTAAGCATATAAGTGAGGGAAGCTAAAGCTATTGTCTTGATCTTTAGCTCCCCCTTCTGCTTGGCATACTCCATCGTGCCAAGATCGGACTCAAAATCACTCCATGCGTGAGGGAGAGAGGGATCACGGTCTACGTAGGACTTGATGAAGATGTCTTTTTTCCCCGCTATACTCGCGGAGCGATCGTCAAAGTCAGCCACGTATACGGGCTTACGTCCTGTACAAGAACACCACGACTTACCTGCTCCTGGTTCACCAAGCAGGATAAGCTTGAGTCTGTCTACTTGTGTTATATCTGAGGCGGATTGTACGCCACTAAGACCTTGCGGGATTAGGTCGGTCACTTTATTAAATCCTCCATCGACGTATTCAATCTATTAGCTTCTGGAAGTTTTTCCAAAGGTTTACTATAGCGTTCTTGAGTGAGGAAATGAAAGACTTCTGCAAATCTTCTATCGGCGTGTTCTACATTAACAAAATTTTCCGAATCCATGTGTGGAACTCCATCTAGTGTTAATCTAAAACTAATCTTAGTTCCATCTTGTGTTATTATTGCCTTTATTTCTCGCTCTCTCATTTCTTCTCCTCTTTCTTCGCTGCGGGATTCCATGCAGGTTTTATTTCATAGAACTGCGCTATAGTGCCTTCGCGCTGGATGAATGTCTGTCTGTGAAGTTCCCTAAAGGGACACGGGGAGTTGTAGATGTTATTGCACTTATCTGTGGCAAACTCTACCGCGCCATAGTTCTCCAGCTTCGCGCTAGAAGACGCCAGCTCATAGACCCTCTTACAAGCTCTAAGTTGACGCATACGATATTCTTCGAGTTGTTGGTTAGTCTTAGTGATGAGAGTAGGCTTAAATCTAGGCTCAGAATCCGCCAAGGAAATATGGTGTATCCAGCCACTATTACATGTCTGTGGTATTTGCCCATAGTTAATGATTCCGTGGTCATACTGAGACGCAAGGATACTGTTAACGGCAAATATATAACCAGTAATTCCTTCGTGGGGATCGAAATCATTGGACTCGTAACCGTCGAAGCGGGCGGTAGATTTATGGTCCACAGGTCCGATTTTTGTTCCATTGTCCACCAGTAGGTCTATGCGTCCAGTGAGGAAGCACCTAACAGGAGGATCATCGCAGAAATAGACATCTTTTATTCCTCCTAGAGGTACTTCCCCGGCGCGGCCAAAACTTATCTCCGTATCTACGACTCTCATACGCTGATTCATATAGAAGGCGTAGTATTGAATAAGGAGCCTAGTAATCGCGCCCTTAGTATCCCATTTGCAAAAATCGTAATACTTCTTCGTGTCTCCGCGCATCTCTTTAGTAAGCGTGGCAGGTGCTGGCGCGAAGTCATCCATACGCATCTCGTTCCACAACTTAAGCGCCCAGTCTACCCACTCGTCTAGAACAGGAGGCTGTCCGAATTTCTTCCAACCTGTGTAATACTTATCAAGTGCTTCGTGTAGCCAGATACCAAATTCGAGACTAAAATAGCGGCTCGTCTTTGTTCCTACGTGGGCGAGTTGTTCTTCGTAGAATTTAGCTTCACACGTTCTCAACGTAGAGAGCATGTGGTGGTCGCAGTACATTTCTAGTATGCCATCTGCTCCAAGGGCGAAGATGTGGGGATGCCTGTTAACTAATTCTCTATTCGAGAGTAAGGTCATTCCTTCACCCCCGCTGCTGCAAGCATACTGGCTAAGATAACTGGATCAGTAATCCCACTAGCCATAAGTATCTCCTTGAGGGACTTCTGTTGTTTTACTTTCTTCGTCTTCGTCGTAGTCGTTGTGGTGGAAATCCGCCCTTTACTTACAGGCTGTCCTTGCAGCTCTTGCGTCTTCTTTACTAGCCGGATGGTAGTTTCTAGTGCAAGCCTGCTAACCATGTAGCGGTGGAATTGTATGGAAAGGGCAAGTTCTGCGTCATTAAGGCTGGATACGGTTAGATTGTACCACACATAGTCTGGACCATCTAATTTTATACGATCCCCAGATGATCTATGTGTTACTATTGAATCTGATTTTTCATCGTATTCTGTGTCTACTTTGGTATGTTCTTCTACTACGACGGAGAACTCCGCGAAGCATTCCTTGCAACAATCTTGCGTTATCCTACTTGCGTGCGCGGGACAGAAGGCTCTTTTGCACTTGATGCAGTTCTTTGTTTCTGGGATTGCGTCCCCTACTGCTTCGGGATCAGAGGGTGGACAAAATACACACGTTACGTCTTCACGAACTTCTTCACTCATCGAAAGTCCTCACATTTCAGTGGCGGGAGCCACGGTGCTAAGTATTGGCAATCTTTATTTCATATTTCGTAATATGTATATCTCCGTGGATGTATTTCTGAATAAGCGCCCGGATTAGGTTATTACGGTCCCTTACGTCTGGGAATTTTTCCTCTAAGCCGCGCTTTAGGTCACTTGGTAATCTTATAGAAATCATGTCGTCGTTACTTGGCATTCTTAGATGATGACAGAATGCCAGCGGAATGTCAACATCTATGTCGGTGAAAAACGCATATAACCCCTTTCCTTTCAATGACTTGAAGCGAACCAGAAATGCACATATCCACAGCCCCCCACGTCAGAGGGTCACAGATGCGCTCTTATTTGGAAAACACTCCTTTAATCTGTTCGTAGTTAGTAATCAGCTCTGCAATATCATTCATGCTCACAAATGGCCCATGAAATCTTTCAACGATGTCTCTTTCTGGGCGCTGTATAAGCATGTCGCCTTTACCAAGTAAATTCTCTGCGCCTTGAGTACCAAGGATGGTTCTTGAGTCTGTTCCAGTAGGTAAACGAAGTGCAATTCGGCAGGGTAAATTAGCTTTAATATCTCCGCTAACAATTTTAACCGATGACCTTTGCGTACAGGCAATGATGTGGACGCCAGCAGCGCGGCCAATTTGAACAGCTTGCTTAATCCAACTGCTGACAGTTGGACAATCCTCGAACTGCCCTGCCTTCTTCGCTGCATGATCTAGCTCCATCAAGTCACCGAATTCGTCCATTAGCACAACCATATAAGGCATACTTGAAACACTGCCTTGCATACGGTGGTAATCTTGAATCTTACGGCAACTTGCTCCCTGTAGTAAATTAAGTCTACGTCTAGTCTCTAGCATTACTTCACTCATCATGTTATGGAATTTCTCCAAATCATCTGCCACACAACGAACGTGTGGCAGTTCTGCGAACAGTGGTAAGTCTACTCGCTTCGTGTCAACGAGGTATAAGTTAAGTTCATCGCTTGATCTAAAGTAAGCAAGGCTACATATAACGCTGCTCTCAAATACAGACTTGCCGCTCCCGGTAGAACCCGCGATAAGTACGTGAGGCATTTCAGTGAGATCAAGACTGCTCTTATTCCCGCGATGGTCAAGTCCAAGAGGAATAGGGAGTTCCATCTTCGTAGTTGTTTCGTCATGGAGATACCAATAGAGTAAGTCCTTGAAGTCTACGACCTTTCTGTCCTTGTTAGGAACGAAGATTACTACGTGACCGCCTACTCGTTGAATACTTACGCTGTCTGCACCTATGCTGAGGGCAAAGTCCTCAGCAGAGGATAAGAGTTTACGTACAGATGTATCGGCGTTGAGCTTGAAGTAGTATCCACTGACTACGGGGCCAACTTCTAGCTTGCTGAAAGAAGCACCTATTCCTAGGCCCACTATTTTATTAGTGAGCCATAGGATAGTGCTGCTTTGTTCGGGAGTGTATGCAGATGGATCAATCATACTTCGTCCTCGTCTCCTGTGTCGGATGCGAATTCATCGGTGTCTTCGTCGTCCTCGTCCACTTCGTCGTCTTCTTCGTCGAAGGCGTCGCCGAACTGATTAGAAGGACACTCCTCACGTTCACAAATGGGGAAACTATCTACCCATTCACACGGTTCACCACAGTCAGGGCATTTCTCTACCATTGTCATATAGTCTCTCCTCTTTCCACTCTGGCCTTAAGGTCCGCGTTACTTAGCAATGCTACGTACTTCGGACTAAGATACTTAAGTTGCTTTGCGAATACTGTAGACGTATCGAAGTGGAGATAGTTTCCTCCTGTACGTTCCGCGATGCCACGGAGAACTACGCT
>Ga0182014_10005176_pt1 | contig 14603 bp, 10 predicted proteins | sample 612S2DmetaG_FD_120489 | JGI IMG/M metagenome (GOLD analysis project Ga0182014, IMG submission 120489) | Permafrost microbial communities from Stordalen Mire, Sweden - 612S2D metaG | ecosystem: Environmental > Terrestrial > Soil > Wetlands > Permafrost | place: Sweden: Stordalen | collected... | reverse complement strand
GAAGAGCACCAATCACGGTAACTTTGGAGAGTTCGACCTCGTCGTGGATTCGGCTGCACTCGCGGCCATTTATGGCACGCCGCCGAGCGGCCAGTTCCTGCCTCAGGGGAGAGCCAGCCAGATTGTACGGGCCTACCTGCTCTCCTTTTTCAACAAGTTTTTGCGAGGAGAAGACGATCATTTGCTGGATGGCCCCTCAGCGGCCTACCCTGAAGTCGAGCAATTCATGAAGAAGCCATGAGATCGGGCGTTGGGTCGTCGGGCGCACAAGCTTGCCCGGGGTCTGGATAAGCTTAGCTGTTCAAAAACGGGGCTTTGAGGGGTTCTATGGGTATAGGACATGTCCAGAGTATGTCCAGGGTGCCCCCAGACCACCCCGAGGGAGGGGCGGGAGGGGAGTTGTATTCGGGAGGCTTGTGGTGAACACCGAACTTCGGTTTCACCCGCTGCATGGATGTCTGCGGGACCGGCCTCACTAACCCGCTCTCGGCTTTGCGCCTGCTTGCACCCTCCCTCACCAGCACCAAAGTAGGGCAGGCGTCCCGCGCCTGCCTTCCTCGGCTTAGAGGACCACGGCCCGGGCAGGCGCGACGCCTACCCTACTCTGGGGAACAGCCCAGGCTGGCTGGGATTTTGGTTGCGGCTTTGCTTGTGCTATTATCCTGCATGACGCGGATGAACCCAATGGCTTGCCTGACCGTGGGGGCCACGCTGGTGGCCACCCTCCTGGCGGGCTGCGAGCGCGCCGAATCGCAGACCACCAACGCCGGTCGCGCCATCGTTTCACCCCCATTTACCAACTCCGCTATGAACAACTTTCAAAAGCCCCCGTCCGCAGAGCTGAAGCAGAAGCTGACCCCGATGCAGTTTGCGGTCACGCAACATGCCGCCACCGAGCCGTCCTTCCAGAACGAGTTCTGGGACAATCATAAGCCCGGGCTCTATGTGGACATCGTCTCGGGGGAACCGCTGTTCAGTTCGCTGGACAAGTTCGACTCGGGCTGCGGCTGGCCGAGCTTCTCGCGCCCTCTGGCCACCAATGACGTCGTCGAGCACGTTGACAATTCTCTCGGCATGAAGCGGACGGAAGTGCGGTCCAGCGTGGCGGATTCGCACCTCGGCCACGTCTTCAACGATGGACCAGGCCCCATGGGCCTGCGCTACTGCATCAATTCCGCCTCGCTGCGCTTCATCCCCGTGGCGGAGATGGAGCAAGCGGGTTACGGCGCCTATCTCGAGCCGTTCATCAAAGCCGGGCTGTACAAGCAAAAAGACCCCAAAGGGGTTGAAGCCCCGAAGCGATAAACGAGGGATGCATTAACTCGGTCTGGGCAGGTCCAAAACCGAAGGCCAAAGGCCGAAGGGCGAAATCCGAGCCGGCATCCCTCCAGAGCCTCACCGGAGCCTCGCCGTAGTACCTCTTATCGACGATAAGAGGTACTACGGCGAGGCTCCGGGGGGGCCCCCGGGAGGGTCGGGTGCAGGGTGGGAGGAATCGGGGGCCAGAGGCTCGGCGGTTTGGGGTGCCGAACTGGGTTCGGAGGGGTCGCCGAGAGACGAGAAACCGGCCATAGGCGAGAGCCGGGTTTCCGCATGGCTGGCGCCTTTCGCACGTTTACAGGATTGAACCGGCTGGCGCCGCGCTCTATTCTGTCGCCCGAGCGGTCGGGCCGCCCGAACAACTTAAAACTATGCTAGTCGTTCACGTCCATGTTCATGTGAAGCCGGAGTATATCGAGCCTTTCAAACAGGCCACCTTCGCCAACGCACGGGAGAGCCTCAAAGAGCCGGGCATCGCCCGCTTCGATTTCGCCCAGCAGCAGGATGCCCCGGCGCGTTTTGTGCTGGTTGAAGCTTATCGCGCCGCCGAGGCGCAAGCCGCGCACAGGGAAACCCGGCATTACCAAACCTGGCGGGACACCGTCGCACACATGATGGCCGAGCCGCGCACCAGCGTGAAATTCGGCAGCCTCTTCCCGCAGGATTCGGACTGGTGAACCGTTGCAGGCCTCCCAGCCCTTCTCATGCGCTTCGAATTGGCCACCGCGGCTCGGGTGATCTTCGGCCCGGGCGTATGGCGCGAGGTGGGCCCGCTTGCCCGTGGGTTTGCGCCCCGGGCCCTCGTGGTCACGGGCGCCAACCCCCGACGGGCTGAACCGTTGCTCTCCCTGCTGCGCGAGCACGGCGTCGGCGCCATTACCTTCCCGGTTCCCGGCGAGCCGGAGATTGAAACCGTGCGGCAAGGTGTCGCGCTATCCCGGCAGGAAGACTGCGGCTTGGTCATCAGCTTCGGCGGCGGCAGCGCGCTGGACGCGGGCAAAGCCATTGCCGCGATGCTCGCCAACCCGGGTGAGTTACTCGACTACCTCGAGGTGATTGGCCGCGGCAAAGCGCTGGCGGAACCTTCCGTGCCTTTTATTGCCGTCCCGACGACTGCGGGCACCGGTTCCGAAGTCACCCGCAACGCCGTGCTCGCCTCGCCGGAGCATGGGGTCAAGGTGAGCCTGCGCAGTCCGCTCATGCTGCCGCGAGTGGCCGTGGTTGACCCGGAGCTGACTTACGATTTGCCGCCTGCCATTACCGCCAGCACCGGGCTTGACGCGCTCACGCAGCTCATCGAACCCTACGTTTGCTCCCGCGCCAACCCGATGACGGATGCTTTGTGTGTGGAGGGGATTCGCCGCGCCGCCCGTTCATTGCGCGCAGCCTTCGCCGACGGCCGCAACGCCGCCGCCCGGGCCGATATGGCGGTCGCCAGCCTGTTTGGCGGGCTCGCTCTGGCGAATGCGGGTCTGGGCGCAGTACATGGCTTTGCCGGACCGATTGGCGGCCAGTTCCCCGCGCCCCACGGGGCCGTGTGCGCCACGCTGCTGCCGCAGGTCATGGAAGCGAATTTGCGCGCCCTCCGTCAGCGCCAACCCGCCGCCGAAACGCTGCGCCGTTACGAGGAAGTGGCGCGCCTGATGACCGGCAGTGCGACTGCGACCGCTGAAGCGGGAGTCGAGTGGGTGCGCAAACTGGTCGCGGACTTGAAGATTCCAAGCCTGGGCCATTACGGCCTCAAGCGAGAACACATCGCGGCACTGGTCGAGAAGGCCTCCCACGCCAGCAGCATGAAGGCTAACCCGATTTCACTGACGCCCGACGAGCTGGCTGGAGTGCTGGAACGCGCGCTTTGAAGTTGTCCGGAGAGGACGCATTCCAAGCATTGGCTCAGACTTGGCCCCAAGCGAGGGCGAGCGTCCTCGCGAGCCCAAAAACCCCAGGCGGTCAGGATTCCTTTGCTGGGCTGGCGACCTTCTCGGCCGGGCCCAGGATTGCCTCCGAGATGCCGCGCACCAGCCCGGCTAGCCCGCCCCGCACGAAAGATACCGACTTGGGGACGAACCGGTTCGCACCGGCTCGGGTCGCTCGTTCGAGCGTTGCGTGGTCACCCGAATCGGTCCACACAAACACCTGCAGCGCGCTGAACTCGGGGTGCGCGCGAATCCAGGTCAGCACTTCAAAACCGTCTATGCCGGGCAGCGAAATGTCCAGCAATACCAGGTCGGGAAGCGGATGGGTCTTACGGTCAGCAAACTCGCCTTCCCCTTGCAAGTAGGCGAGGGCCTTTTCGCCATCCCCCACAATGTGGAAGGCAATCGCATTCGGTGCCGCCTCGGCCGCGAGTCGTAGCAACTCCACGTCGTCAACGTTGTCCTCGACGACCAGGACATTTCTGGGCGTGTATCGCGCTTTTGCAGACATGCCGCACTATGACACACTTTTCCGGCTCGGCAACTGCCGCCCCAACGGTTATTCCCGCCCGAACCGGGTTTCTGCATAAATATGCCCGAAATTGGGCCGATTCTCAATCCTGAGAGGAACGAACTCTGCGAAAGCCGATGCACACCAAGGAGAGCAGGACGGCTGCGGCGCCGCCGGCAACCAGCGCAATCAGTACCCTCCGGCATTGCCTGGCATAAGCAGCAGGTTTTACTCTCTTGACTATGAGCACCCCATCGAGACTTGGTTCTCGACCGAGTTCATTTGCGCAACTCCAGGCGGTCGCCAAGCGGCATCAAGGCCGAGTCATCGCTTCCCCTCAAGCAGCAATTCTCATTTTGACGGAGCGCCGATTTGCAGTCGGCTTTGGACACCCGCAAACACCGGCGTCTTCTGGTGAGCGAGTGCGTTAAGCCGACTGCAAGTCGGCGCTCCGTCCGTCAAAATGAGAATTGCTGCCCCTCAAGTGCCCACCTTGACACCGTTGCGGAGCCTGTTAGCGTCGTATCCGTGAGTGAACAAATGCCAATTCGGCCATGAATAAGCAGAAGCTAGCCAAGCGGGCCGAGGGACTATTGACCGCACAGGGCAAGCCAATCGCCGCCCGCCCAGCGCTGCCGCCGCTGAACATCCCGCAGCTCATCGACCACACCATCTTGCGGCCCGACGCTACGAGGGCCGACATCGAGAAGCTCTGCCGGGAGGCGCGCCAGCACAAGTTCTACTCGGTCTGCGTGAACCCGACTTGGGTTTCACTTGCCCGCCGACTCCTGACCGGGTCGGGCGTGAAGGTCTGCTGCGTCGCCGGTTTTCCATTAGGCGCGCAATTGCCGGAAACGAAGGCCATCGAAGCCCGCGCCGCGATCCGGCAAGGCGCGAAGGAAATTGACATGGTCATCAACGTCGGCGCGCTTAAGAGCGGCGACGATCCCCTCGTCCTCCGCGACATCCGGTCGGTCGTCAAGGCCTGCCGCGAGGGCAGCGCCAAGTGCAAGGTGATCCTGGAGACCTGCTTGCTGACCAATGAGGAGAAGGCCCGCGCTTGCAAGCTGGCCGTCAAAGCCCGGGCCGACTTCGTGAAGACCTCAACCGGGTTCAGCACCGGCGGGGCGACCGCCGAGGACGTGGCGCTAATGGGCCGGATCGTGCGCGAGAAGAAGCTCGGGGTGAAGGCTTCGGGTGGCATCCGCTCCCTGGCCGACCTGCGTCGGATGGTGGAGGCTGGCGCGACCCGCATCGGCACCAGCAGCGGCATCAAGATCCTGCAAGAGGCCGCCGGCCAAGCCGTAAGTGCAAAGGATGCAAAATACTAAGCACGAGAGGATAAACATTATGGCAGACTCACGTTCATATATCTTCCTGATGTGCATGCTTCCGCTGCTGGGGAGCGGGGGCGAAATCCCGGAACCGATCCTGCCGGCGGGCGTTGGGGTGAATATTCACTTCGTCACCGGCCACGAGCAGGACCTCGATATGATCGCGGGCGCGGGGTTTAAGTTCGTGCGGATGGATTTCGCTTGGGGCGGCATAGAAGCCCGGAAGGGCGAGTATGATTGGTCCGGTTATGAGGAGTTGCTGGCCAACCTGGAAAAGCGCGGGCTGCGCGCCATCCTCATCCTCGATTACTCGCATCCGCTTTACGAGGATACGGCAACCAGTCCCAACCCCCTCACTGGTGAATCGCATCAGAACACGGCCTCGCCGCAGCATCCGGCCAGCGTCGCGGCGTTCGCTCGCTGGGCGGCGGCCTCGGCGAAACACTTCCAGGGACGGCATGTGCTTTGGGAAATCTGGAACGAGCCGAATATCAGCTTCTGGAGTCCCAAGCCGGACGCCCAGCAGTACACAACCCTGGCCTTGGCCACTTGCAAGGCGATCCGCGAGGCGGAACCGCGGGCAACCATCATCGGCCCGGCTTCGTCCGAGTTCCCGTGGGAGTTCCTGGAGACGTTCCTTAAGTCCGGTGTGCTTGAATATCTCGACGCGGTGAGCGTGCATCCGTACCGCAATCCGCACAGCCCGCCTGAAACGGCTGTCAGCGACTATCAGAAGCTGCGGACATTGATCGAGCGCTATGCGCCCACCTCGAAGAAGGATCGAATCCCCATTCTCAGCGGCGAGTGGGGATATTCGAGTCATAAGAGCGGGGTCTCGCTGGAGACGCAGGCCGCGTTCGCCGCACGGCAGCAGCTTTCCAACTTGCTCAACGGGGTGCCGCTTTCTATCTGGTATGATTGGAAAAACGACGGCACCGACTCGAACGAAAACGAGCACAACTTCGGCACGGTCCTGCCCGACCTGAAGACCAAACCCGCCTATGTGGCGATTCAAACGCTGACCCGCGAGCTTTCGGGCTATCGCATTGTGCGGCGCATCTCCCTCTCGGGCGACAAGGATTTCGTCCTGCTGTGCGCTAGTCATGCGGGTGGACAAAAGCTGGCAGCCTGGACGCTCGGCGAGCCGCATGAGGTCAGCCTCGAGATCAATCTCAAGGGTGAAGATAATCTCAAGACGGTGAGCGGGAACGGCGATAGCGCGACGCTGAAGATTGATTCGGGCCGCCTTGTCTTCAAGCTCACGGCTGCCCCGCAGTATATCACTCTGGGCAAGGCGGACTTGCAGTAAAGAGGAAGGGCTACTTCTTCCCCTCCAGGGGCAAGGAGCAGGTGACGCGAGTGCCTTGCAGGCCGTCGGCTTTTATTTCCAGCGATGCTCCGATGAGGCTGGCGCGATAATTCATAATCCTCAGCCCCATGCCGGTTGAGTGGCCCTTCAGGTTGGGGAAGGGCAGACCATCGTTTTGAATCGTGAGAATGATTTCGCCTGAGCCATTGGCCAGGCTTATGCCGACGGCTTTGGCCTTGGCGTGCTTGATGGCGTTGGTGACCGCCTCCTGCGTGATCTTGTACAACTGGCTGACGACGTTTGGCTCCAGCGGCGGAATGCTCTTGGCCGCTTCAACCCGGCAGGAGATCCTAAACAGCTTCTCCGCGTGCGTGGCCAGGCCTTCGAGGGCCGCCGGCAAGTCCTCCCCCTTCAAGTCCAGCATGGCGAGGTCATGGGCCAGGTCGTGAGCATGGGTCATGGCCTGCTGGACGAGGTTGTGAATTCTGGCGGCGTCGGAGGCTTCCCGGGCGCGCCGCTTGGCCAGTTTGAGTTGCAGACCCTTGGTCATGAGCGCCAGCCCGGAGAGTTGCTGGCCGAGATCGTCGTGCAGATCCAGGCCGATGCGCCGCCGCTCCTTCTCCGTAATTTCGAGCAGCTCTAGTTCGAGGCGCCGGCGTTCGGCAATCGCGGCCTGCAGCCGGGTGTTGGCGGTCTTGAGGTCAGCGGTGCGCTGCTGCACGCGCGTTTCCAGCTCATCATGCGCGCGGCGCAGAGCTTCCTCAGCGTTGCGCCGCTCCATGAACTGGCCGATCTCGCTGCTGATCGCCGTCATCAGGTTGAGCAGCGTGGGATCGGGCTCCCTCCTGCGCAGGGCAAAGAACTCGAGGACGCCGAAGAACGCGGCTTCACTTTGAATTGGGAAGGCTGCCGCACTTTGCACCCCTGCCTGGGTCGCCAGGTCACGCCGCGGGAGGCTGGCGTCCTGCGCCACATCGGTAAGCCACGCGGCCCGCCGTTGCTGCCATACCCGTCCCGCCAAACCCGACCCCGGCGGGAAGGTCAAGCGCCGATTCGCTTCCAGGAAGGCGTTCAACGGGGACGACGCCGTGCGCAGGTTCAAAACGGTGGCCTTAAGCACCTGTTGCTCGGGGTCCACCGTCCACAGGCCGCCGAAGTCCATTTCCAGGCTGTCGAGCAGCACCTGCACGATAACTGGCGCCGCTTCGTCAAACGAAGCCGCAGTGGCAAGAATGAGCGTGATGGTATGCTGGGCTTTTAATTGTCCCTCCGACCGGCGCCGCTCGCGCCGGCTGGTAGCCTCGCGCAACTCGCGCTCCACCGCCGGGCCCAGGCGCGCCAGCTTGTCTTTCATCACGTAGTCGTGCGCGCCCGCCTTCATGGCGGCAACGGCGGTCTCTTCCGTGATGTACCCGGATACCATGATGAAGGGCACGTCCAGCCCCTTTGCCTTGACCCTCGCCAGGGCCGCGAGGCCATCGAACCGCGGCAGCCGGTAGTCGGAGATGACAAGGTCCCAGCCCTGCCGCTCGAGTGCGGCGCTCAGGGCTTCGGGAGTCTCCACCCGTTGGCAGGCGGCTGCGTAGCCGGCGCGCTGCAACTCGATCTCCAACAGCACCGCGTCGTCTTCCGAATCCTCGATCAGCAATACTTGGAGCGGCCGGTTCACGATTCAACTTCCCATATCTCGGGCAGCGTAACGTAGAGCGTTGCGCCCGGGTTGACAACCCCGCTGGCCCAAGCAGGGTCGCGATGGCGCTGGCATTAACGTATTTCCGCGCTTGCATCCCTTCCGGCGCAACCCCATATTGCGCGGGACATCCAAAAGAAACCATGAACGCTCCCATTCGAGTTGCTATTACCGGCGCAGCCGGCCAAATCGGCTATTCCCTCCTGTTCCGCATCGCCTCGGGTTCGATGTTCGGGCCCCACCAACCCTTGATCCTCCACCTCATCGAAATCGAACCCGCCATGCCGGCGCTCCTGGGCCTGGCCATGGAACTCGAGGATGGCGGTTTCCCGCTGCTCAAGGGCATCGTGACGACCTCCAATATCGAAGAAGGGTTTCGCGGCGTGAACTGGGCGTTGCTCGTCGGCAGCGTGCCGCGCAAGCCGGGCATGGAGCGCAAGGATTTGCTGGGAGTCAACGGCAAGATCTTTGTCGGCCAGGGCCGGGCGCTCCAGAAGAACGCCTCGCCGGACGTGCGCATCCTGGTGGTGGGCAACCCTTGCAACACCAATTGCCTCATCACCATGCACAACGCGCCGAACATCCCGCGCGACCGGTTCTATGCCATGACCCGCCTGGACGAGAATCGCGCCAAGGCCCAGCTCGCCAAGAAAGCCGGCCTGGATGTGGCCGCCATTACCAATGTCTGCATCTGGGGCAACCATTCCTCCACCCAGTATCCGGATTTCTACAACGCGAAGATCAAAGGCCAGCCCGTCACGAAAGTCATCACGGACGAGGCGTGGCTCAAAGGGGAGTTCATCACTTCGGTCCAGCAGCGCGGCGCGGCCATCCTCAAGGCTCGCGGAGCGTCGAGCGCCGCCAGCGCCGCCGTCGCCATCGTGGACACCGTAAGCACCATTCTCCGGCCAACCCACGCCAGCGATTGGCACAGCCTCTGTGTCTGCTCCGATGGCAGCTACGGGGTCGAGCCGGGCCTCATCAGCTCCTTCCCCATTCACAGCAGCGGTCACGAGTTGGAAATCGTCCAGGACCTGCCAATCAATGAATTCAGCCGCGCCAAGATCGATCTCACCGTCAACGAGCTGAAGGAGGAGAAGGCGATGGTGGGCGAGCTGTTGCCGGGCTAGCCGCGGTTTACCCGGCAGCAACGGCACCCGTGCCGGCGCAAGCTTCAATTTCCTCTTGCTACCACGCCAGCGACTCGAGATAGCGCAGGCTCTGCGGGATCTGCTGGATGGGAACCGGCGACTCATCTTCAATGAAGTAGTGCTTCACGCCGACCCTTGCCGCCTCACGCAGGGTGGCGGGGATATCGATCTGGCCTGAACCGATCATCACGTCATTGCGCACGTCTTCGCTGCCGGTGAGCAAGCCGGTCTTCGTCCCTTTGCGCATGTCTTTGACATGCATCAGCGCCCAGCGGTTCGCGTGCTTCTGCAGCAGCTTCACGGGGTCCTGCCCTGGGTGCACCGTCCAGAAGATGTCCATCTCAAAGCTCACCCATTTCGGGTCCGTCTCAGCCATCAGCAGGTCGAATAGGGTGCCGTCCCCAGACGGGACGAATTCAAAACCGTGGTTGTGATAGAAGAATCGGATGCCTTCTTTCGCCAATGCCTCGCCCGCCCGGTTGAAAACTGCGGCGGCCTTCTTGACCTCGGCTGTGGTAAGCGTGCCTTCGTGGGGAATTCCGGCGGTGCCGATAAACTGCACCCCAAGCGTCTTAGCCTCCTCGATGACCTTGTCGAGGTGCTCGGCGAACATCCCATAATCCTCAATGGCGGAGACCGGCTTGAGGCCGAACCGGTCCAGCGTCGCGCGGAATTGACCCGGGGGCACGCCGCAGGTGCCCGCGAGCTCAACTTCGCGGAATCCGAAGTTGCGGGCGAATTGCAGACCGAGGCCGACATTCTGGGCAAGGATGTCTCGCAGACTGTATAGTTGGAGGCCGACCGGCCCGCTGAAGCTGGCGCTGGTGCCGGCGCCGTGGGCGCCTGCTCGCGTGCCGTTGTTCAACCAGACATCCACTCGCGGAGTGTCCCAGTTGTAAGGCTTGTTGAGCAGATCGAGGTCCCCGTCGCCATCCAGGTCGGCCAACTGGCCCTCGTGCCAGCCGTGCCCGGTGATGAGCTCCGTCTTCCTGAAATGACCCTGGCCATCGCCGTAGAAGACCCAAGCCGTCGCCTCGGGGTGGTCGCGCTGAGGCTGGTTCTCGCTCCATTTGGCCATCTCCGCGGCGAAGATGTCCAGGTGACCGTCGCGGTCAATGTCGCCCAGTTGCAGCGTATGGCCATGGATCACCGGGCGGTCCAGCAAATCATGGCCAACCCAAGCCTTGGGGTCCTCGGCATCACCCATGCACTCGTACCAGCGCAAGGGGCCCACGCCGTCACCCGGAGAGATGACAATTTGGGCGATCTTTGAGGGCTTAAAGTACCCGGCGAAGATGAGACCCCCTTCGTCGGCAACCTTGATCGGCTTGAAGTTCTTGCCGCCGGTGTGTTTGTACCAGGTGTTGAAAGCCAGCAGGTCCACCTTGCCGTCCCCGTCCACATCGAACGCGGATATGCCTTCGGTGTAAGGGGTCGATCCCGAACTGGCGGCGGAGGCAATCTCGGTCAGCGGCCACAATTCAGCCGTGCGCGGGTTCTCCGGGATCTCAGCCAGGAAAAGCTTCTTGGCCCCCTGGTTCCAGAAGGCGAGTTGGGGCTTGCCGGTGCCGAGGAAATCTCCGAACACCTGGTCGTGGTGCTGCGTCTGGCCGCCCTTCTTGATGAGATGCCTTTTCCAGGGCACCTTGGGATCAAAATTGGGGGCCGGGTTTTCCCACCACCAGACTTCGTCACTCTGCCAATCGCCTCCAAAGACAACGTCGAGGTGGCCATCACCGTCAATGTCACAAACGGCGCCGCCAGCCTCGATGGGAAGGTAGTCCTTTTCGATCACGTATGGGTCCCAGCCGGTAGCCGTGCGCCGGTACCACACCAGGGCAGGCGCCTTTTGGCGGAAGCTAAGGATGAAATCGTTGCGGCCGTCACCGTCGAAATCGGCCACCACGGCGCCGGTTTGTTGGGTCGAGCCTCCCGGCGGCACGGGCACTTCCCCGCGCCTGCTGGAGAGATTCTGCCAAACCGGATCTGTCCCGGCCCAAACCTGGGCCGTGGCAAGCACGGCCAGGCCAGCCAGCCAGAGGTGTTCCCAGCCACGATTGCAGGATGGGTTTGATTGTGATGAGGATCTCATAATCATTGAGAGCAGGCACTTGCTATCTTTCCGACATTGGCGACCGTTACCAGCACGCCCTGGAAGTGTCAATAGCGAGCACCCCGCACGCGACAGCCCGGGCTGCGCGAGAGCTGATCCTATTCTTCAGGTCTTCCCCTTTGACCCTCCATGCGCCGCCGATGCCGACAACTACGCGGCAGGCCATTGTCGAACCATTGACACCCAGCATCGGAGTGATACGGTTAAAATCAAACGAACCCATATATGTTTGCAGCTAAGCTTATGTCCGCGACTCCGCCTCTGGCACAAGGGCCATTTCGCCACCGCCTCCAGACCGTGATGCGCCACAGCCCCGCCAAACCCGTCTCTTCCGCCCACCGAACCGCCCACCGAGCAGCGCGGACATTCCTGTTTGCCCTATCGCGAGCTTCCCAGCCGGCTTGCGCCCGGTGGGGTTCTGCGCGCCGAAGGCGGCTGGCGGAGCTCGGCCTCTCCGTTGGGCTCCTCGCCTGCGGCTTCCTCGCCCTCTCCAACCCGTTTGGCGCCTGGGGCGCCGTCGCGGTCCTCATGCAGCACAACGACCTCGCTCGCACCGGCCTGAACACGAACGAAACGAACCTCACCCTCGCGAACGTCAACATGAACAGCTTCGGCCGGGTATTCAGCTACCCGGTGGATGGCTACGTTTATGCCCAGCCGCTCATTCTGACCAACGTGGCTATTGCTGGCAAGGGAACCCATAATGTCGTCTTCGTCGCCACCCAGCACGACAGCGTCTATGCCTTCGACGCAGATGATGGCACGGGACCCAACGCCACGGCCTTATGGCAAACCAGTTTCTTAAATCCCGCCGCTGGCGTGACCACCGTCCCCAACGGCGACGTTAACTCCGGCGATATCCAGCCCGAGATCGGCATCACCAGCACGCCCGTCATCGATCCCAGCACCGGCACCATCTATGTCGAAGCCAAAACCAAGGAAGTGGTCGCGAGCCTGAGCCATTATGTTCATCGACTGCATGCTTTGGACGTCACCAGCGGAGCCGAAAAGTTCGGCGGCCCCGTGGTGATCGCGGATACGATCTACAATGGCAGCAGCTACACTTATGTGTCGGGGCCGTCGGTCCCTGGTACCGGCGACGGCAGTGTTGGCGGGGTCATCCATTTCAACGCTTTGCGGCAGCTTAACCGGCCAGGCCTGGTGTTGCTCAATGGCACCATTTACATCGCGTTCGCTTCCCACGGCGATAACTTTCCCTACCACGGCTGGGTGCTCGGTTACAATGCCGCTACCCTTGCCCTCGCCGCCACTTACAACGCCAACCCCAATGGCAGCGACACGGGCATATGGCAAAGCGGCCAGGCACCGGCTGTCGATGGGAACGGCAACCTATATTTTGAAACGGGCAATGGCACTTTTAATACGAACTATGCGAGCCCGAACTCCTACAGCCTGGGAGATAGTTTCATTAAGGTGTCCACCAGCGGTGGGCTGAACATGCTGGACTATTTCACGCCGTATAACCAGGCCTCTCTCAACAGCGCTGATCAAGACCTCGGTTCCGGTGGCGCCATGGTCCTGCCTGCCTCCGTCGGCAACGGCACCAATCTCCTCGTAGGCTGCGGAAAGCAGGGCGTTATCTATCTCCTGAACCGCGACAATTTGGGCCGCTTTAATCCGGCGAATGACAGCCAAATCGTCCAGGAGCTTAGCGGCGCAGTCGGCGGAACGTGGAGTTCGCCCGCCTTCTTTAATAACAGCATTTACTACCAGGGTTCTGGGGACGTGCTGAAGCGTTTCACCTTCTCCGGCGGGCGCTTGGGCGCTTCGCCCACCAGCCAGTCATCCACGTCTTTCGGTTTTCCCGGCGCCACCCCCAGCATCTCCGCCAATGGCAGCGCCAACGCCATCGTCTGGGTTCTCCAAACCGATGGCTATGGCAGCAGCAGCCCTGCTATTCTGCATGCCTACAACGCCGCTAATCTCTCTTCGGAACTCTACAATAGCAGCATGGCTGGCACCCGCGACCAGCTTAGCGGCGCGGTGAAATTTGCCGTCCCCACCATTGCCAACGGGAAGGTCTATGTCGGCAGCCAATATGCGCTCACCGTTTTTGGCAACGCCTCAGGTTGGGTCGCGACGCCTATGATAGCGCCAAACGGGGGTGTCTTCACCAACTCAGCTCTGGTCACGCTGTCCGATGCCACCTCGGGCGCCACGATCTACTACACGCTGGATAACTCATCTCCCGGCACGAACTCATTCCTCTATAGCGGACCGTTCCTGGTGACCAGCTCCGGGGCGGTTCGGGCCCGAGCGTTCAAGACCGGCCTGGTGGCCAGCGCCGTTGCCACGGCCACCTTCCTCAATAGCTTCGCCATCGGCACCGGCACCGGTCTTACCGGACGCTATTACGCCAACCAGCTTAGGACTTTCGTCGATCCCCCAACCCTGATCCGCATCGACCCTACGATCAATTTCAATTGGAACACCACCTCCCCCGATCCGAGCATTGGTCTAACGGATTATACCATCCGCTGGACCGGCTCCGTCCAAGCCCAATTCAATGAAACCTACACTTTCTACACCACCACCGATGACGGCGTGCGCCTCTGGGTGAACGGCCAGTTGATTATAGATGAGTGGATTGATCAGGCCCCTACCGAATGGTACGGCTCGCTCCCACTGGCCGCAGGCCAAAAATACAATCTCCAGATGGACTACTACCAGAACGGCGGCGGCGCGGTCGCCTATCTTTCCTGGAGCAGTCCTTCCACGGCCAAAACCATCATCCCCCAAGCCCAGCTCTATTCCACTACGAACCACCCGCCGATATTCTTCACCGCCGCAGGCCAGTTTACGAACGGTGCCTTCCAGATGCCCTTTTCAGGATTGAGCGGCAAGAGCTATGTGCTTGAGGCGACGGCCAACTTCAGCAATTGGACCTCGCTCAGCACGAACCTGGCGTCAACCAACCTCCTTAATTTCGTTGATCCAGGAGCCAGCACTTCGCTGTATCGGTTCTATCGGGCCCTCGAATTGCCCTGACATCGCATTTGCGCCCAAGGGACTCCCGTTTATGCTAGTGTCGTGTTCTGGTTCTGGTTCTGGTTCTGGTTTGTCGTCAACATTCTGATGATCGTGTCGGACGTGGCCTGGTGAGTCGTGGCCGTGTAGGGGTCAGTTAATGAGATTGATTCTGCTGAAAAACCCTCCCTGCTACTTTTTAGTCCTTGGGGAGATGGCGGGAGCCGCCAAGCGGCGCAGCCGCAAGTCTGAGCGGCCCAGCAGCTGCCAT
>Ga0182014_10005175_pt1 | contig 14603 bp, 15 predicted proteins | sample 612S2DmetaG_FD_120489 | JGI IMG/M metagenome (GOLD analysis project Ga0182014, IMG submission 120489) | Permafrost microbial communities from Stordalen Mire, Sweden - 612S2D metaG | ecosystem: Environmental > Terrestrial > Soil > Wetlands > Permafrost | place: Sweden: Stordalen | collected... | reverse complement strand
AAAGGGACTAGGTCTGTAGCCAACGGCTTTGGGGAAGTTGGACCACTGACGCTCAGACACTTACGTCACCAACGGGGCTGAAATTAGCAGTTTTTCGCTTCCAGTAGCGAAAGTCGGGCTAGTTGGTTAGCTCGATCAGGGGAGGGCCAAACGCCCGCGACCAGCCCGCTGGTTTCTCCCGCGCGCGCAAGCGGTCGCCAGAGGTTGACAGCAGCTTGATGGCCGCGCCCACGGCTTCATCTCGTTTCGGCTCGGACCAGACCAGACTCATCGGCGGGAAACCGGGGATGGTGGAGAGTTGTTCGGCAATGACGTCGCAGCGCCGAAAGAGGACTTTCGCGCCGACCTCCAACCCGTCCAGGTCTTTGCGGGCGCCGTAGTTGACGGTACCGCCATCGGCATATTTGACATCCAGGTTGCCTCCGCCGCGGTTTGTGGCTTCGCCAGCCACGACGTGATTGGTCAGCGCGCTCAACACCAGCGCGCGGACTTCCGGGATGAGCAATATGGGAGTGGCGAGCGGCTTGTCCCGGCGCAGAAAGCCGTGTCCTGTCAACAGCCAATCGAGGTTGCACCAGGCTGAATTGGCCTGCCCAAAAATCCGCTGCGCGGCCTCGCGTAACGCGGGATGGGCTGGGAACCTCCAGAACGGTTCCAGGGCATCCAACGCCGACTCCTCCAGCACACCCGGTTTGGCCTGTTGAATCCAGGCCGCCAAAGCATCAAGACCCCGGGTATCTCCATGCCGGGCACGGAGCAATGCCAGGCTCGCGATGTATCCGGCCTTCAATGGATCAGTAGAACCTACATTGTCGGTCCCGTCGTAGCCGGCCATGACCTTTTCCTGGAGGTCGGCCGCGATCGGCAGCAGCGGGGGAGCCTCCCACTTTTCCGCATTGAGCGGGAAGGCAACCGCTTCGCCGACGGCGAACGAATTGTATGATTGTGCGGAGTCGGCCAGCGTCTTGGCTCGGCGCACCAGGAGATCCGTTACGCTCGGCTTGGTCTTGGCGCGCAACGTCTCGCCAGCAAGGCGGGCCTGGTTTGTGTTCCCTTCCGTCGAATCTGCGGTGTGGACGATGTTGCCCAGGGCATCAGTCCAGGCCGCGGAGCCCGCTTTGTCCTCCGCGAGCTTGTGGAACCAGCATTCGGCGGGCGGGAGCTTGCCGTATTCTGCCCAATACGCCCGCAGACGCGCCGCGAGCACGGTGTTCGACGGGGTCTGGACGCCGCGCGGGATGCCAACGGTGGCGTAGCTCGCGTCCATGAGCTTCACCAGGATATCCACCACGGGCTGACTGACCGGGTGCAGGTAGCGGTCGCGACCGAAGTCGCGCCAAAAACTGACCGAGCGCGTAAACCGGCTGGCACGGGAGCCTTCGAGGCACGCCAGAAGCGGCTCAATGGCGGCGGGGCCCTCTTTGAGCAAGCTCGCTACCACCGGGTCGGTTTCCCACGGGCCAAGGCCGCCTGGCTGGCCCCATTGCCGGACAGCAACTTGATCGAGCTGGCCGATGAGCGCGGCGATTCGCGCGGGCTGGTTCGTCAGCTCGCTCACCTCCGCTCTTGAGCCGCCGGGCACGCCCTCGAGCGCGCGGCGTTCCTGGTCCGCCAGCAGGTCCGGCAGCGGGACGAGGAAGGTGAGGTAATCCTGGTAGGGTTCGTTCCACGTAGCACTGCCGCTGCGTGGGCGCGGGAAGCCTCGTCGGTGGGCTTCGCTTTCCAGTGTGGGGCGGGCCGCGGTAAGCAGGCGCGCGCTGGCCAGGGCCAGGGCGTCGTCACCGCGCATGTGGGCGCAGACGGTGCGATCGAATAACCCCCAGGTCCAATCGGAGGCCCAATCAAGGTAAGGGTCGGCGGGGTCGAGCGTGATGAGAGTCACGGGCGCAGAGTTGGTGGGTGAGGCGGAGCAGGAGGCATCCTTCGAATGGCTGACATGTGTCGTAGGCAATCGTCTGGGCTTCCGGGAGCGCGCCACGCCATTGGAACTCGGTGTGCTGAATAGCGGCGCGCGCGTCTGCCCGCCAGTCAGCCTGCTTGCCCACCGTCCCCGTGGGATACACCAGCCCGTTCCAGCAGACAGCAAAGGACTGGGTTCCGCCGCCGGGCAGGACCCAGCCATGAGTCTTGACCACCCCACCGTCGCCGTTCCAGACGCTGCCGGTGCCGACTTCAATCGCCCGGTAGTCGCATGCGCGCGGGTCGGCCATGCCGGCCTCGAAGAGGATTGTAGTGGCGCTCACATAATTGGTTGGCAGCGCGGCGAGCGGCGGAGACCAGGGGCTATTCTGCCGAGGCGGCACGGGCAGGCGCCGGCCGGCGAACCTGGGGGAAGGCTGGCGCTCCGGGTTGCGCGCGACGCCGCCCATTGTGGGAAGTGACCGTGCAGGCAGAGGCGGCGCGTTGGTCGGGCCGGCGAGGGCCGCCAGGACCGTGAGCATTGCCAGGAATCCTGCGACGATTGATGTCTTCATGGTCGCGCTCGGGCCGTGGGCCTTTAGGTGAGCGCGCAGCAACCTATTGCTCGCCGCCACTGGGCGCCGGCGCGGCTTTGGCAGGCGGCCCTGACTCGGCTTTCCTGACGCCCCCATCGCACAACAGGACGTGGCCGTGGATCGGGCAGCGGGCAAGGATTTCATTCGGGTGTTCCTCGTCGAGATTGGTTCCCGAGCGGACGAGATAGCTGACGTTGGCCGCTTGAAGCCGAGGGAAGCTGCCTCCCACCCGCTTGGAGGTATCCGCCGGGCAAACGAGGACGCGCAGCGTGCTCAGCTCATTGGACATGACTCGGAAAAGGGCGGCGGCATTTGCGTCAAAGCCTTCCTTGCCGCGCGCGCAAAGCTCCAGCGTGCCACCGGTGTTGGTGCTGACGTTGAAGGGAAAGTGGTCGTCGTGGTCGAGAGCCCAGGTCCGGAAAGCCAGGCCGATCATCTTTAATTGGTTGACGCACCGGACGCTGGCCTCGTCGGGCACGCTGGATTCGCGGGCGGGCAGGCCGAGTTGGCCGAAGCCGGATATCCAACTCCCCTACCTCAAATTACATGGCTCGCTCAACTGGGACCGGAATGTCTCCAGCGAGCCTGTCGATGGGTATGAAAACCCTGTGGTTCCCGCGGGGCATCCAACGCAGGCAGTCGAGCATCCTCTGATCCTGCCCCCCGTCTTTAACAAGACCGATTCACCGAAGATCAATTCTGTGTGGAAGGCTGCACTGACCATTCTGCGAAAGGCGAAGAATATCGTAATCGTCGGCTACAGCCTGCCCAAAACGGACATATACATGCAGTATTTCCTCAAGTCCGCGGTCGGACCTAACAGCAACCTCCAGAAGATTATAGTTTTTGACCCAGTTCTTTTCCGCGGAGACGAGAAAACCGCGCAGATGAAACCGCGGTATAAAGAGTGTTTCTCCCCTCAGTTCAGTGGCCGGATTATATTCGAACCCGCACTGGATGTTTACCAGTCCAAGAATTCGCCGTGGGGCACTTTCCAACATTTCACAGAGGCTCTGCGAACCAGGCCGAAATACCTGCTTTTTTATCCCTAGGTAACAGCCGGGACTTGCACCGAAACGATGATCCAAATGCGTCACCGGCCAAGAGTGGTTCGCTGGTCCAAGCGCATGAAGGACGCGGGCCGGAAGGCGCTCCTGAGCCACAAGCGGCGCCAAACGGCCCGAGGACGCAAGAGGCGTTTGGCGTCTCGGACGGCCCCAGCGACACGGGCAAGGAACAAAGCAGTCGGAGTTCAAAGGGTTGGAGCATGACCAAGACCGAACTGCGACAGATTTGGGAGAAGACCCAAGGCCATTGTCATTTCTGTGGCGACCCGGTGCAGTTGGACAAGCGCGGCTGGAGGGATGGCGACCTGACGGGTTATTGGGAGGTTGACCACGTCATTCAGAAAGACAAGGGTGGCAGCGTGCAAGTGGACAATTGCCTGCCCGCTTGCACGCGTTGCAACCGATTACGATGGCATCGCAAGGGGGAGCAGAGGCGCGAGTTGATCTTTCTTGGTCTGATCGCGCGCGATGAAATTCGGCGGCAGACCGGAGTCGGGAGAGTGCTTGCCCAGTTGCGCGAGTCACGCCTCACAAAAAACAAACTGAGACGAAAAGGAAGTGACGGAAGCAGAGTTCAGGAATGACGCTTTCCCTTATCCCTCAGTAAGTCAGTTTGACGAACTGCCGGGTGGTTTGAAACTTCGCCGGTTGTTGGCAAAGCAGAAAACCAAGCTAAAATAGCAGCATGAAGACGAAGAATGCGCTCAATGTCTCCGGTTGGAATCTCACCGGGGCTCTCCGGCACAGCGAGCTGACGCAGGGTGGTTGTGCCGCGGGCAACGAAGATAGAGGATGGCTGATGGTAGATGGAAAAGCCTGCTCTCGCGGGGATACCTGCTCACGCACAAGAAATCTCGCCAAGAATGTCCGCGTTTTTGTTGATCGGCTCCCGGGAATATCCGTCCGCTATTGGGTACCTAGCGCATCCCTGGCGTACAACTGGCGAACTGCTATCCAACTCCTATCCAAATCCTATCCGACATCTATCCGACACCTATCCGACACCTATCCGACACCTATCCGACACGTGGCAAATGCCTGAAAATCAGGCACTTGGAGTCGATGCACAGGCTGGCGAATGCGTGAAAATCACGCATATCTGCTGGGTGCTGGATACCGAGGGTTCCGGGCATCAAAGGGACCCCAACATCGAACATCGAACATCGAGCATCCAACATCCAACATCGAATAGCGGCGAAGGCGGCAGGCTGCGGGCGACTCTTTGCTGTTTTCGGTGGAACGGGCGGAATAACGTCCCGGACTGCCCTCGAGGCTACCCTGAGGCTCCCGGGACGGTCGGGTGCCGGGTGGGAGGAACCGGGAGCTGGAGGGCCGCCTTCAAGTGGTAATTTCACGAACCCATCCGCCAAAGCGCGGGCGATCACCACGAACTCAAACAGTAATCCCGTCCACGAAATAGCGCGCCACGTTACACCGCGGGCGCGCCGGTTGGACGCCGGGAGTTTGTGACTGCTGAGGTATGGATGCGTTGCACGGGGTCCTTTTCTCGGTAGGCAAAGTCAGGGACGCGGTGGAACGCGTCCTTGCCAGAGGGGGGACGCTGTGGGGAATGAAATGGCTTTTTGGCTGGCCCTGTATTTGCTGTGTCCACTGGCGTTAACATAAGCTCTTGGCTATGAGACTAGACCATGTAACCGAGTTGATTAAAGCGTGCGCCGCGCAAATGGATGCGCGGTATGGACAGGTCGTCTTCGACGAGTGGGCGATCATCTCCCTGGCAGCCCGCAGAGGGCGGGTGCTGGCGTATATGGGCCCGCGGAAGGAGGGATTCCAGAAGAACTTCCGCACGGATGTGGGGGCGTTGCGGGAGGGTTTGCTGAACCCTAAATACAGCGTGGGGGACTTTGAGTTCGCGCGGCACGGGGTGGGTCCGGCATTTGAGGCCTTCATGGTGGTGGGGCGGGGGGCTTACATCATTTGCAATAACACTGTCCAATCAATGGACACCATCGCGCAACAGCCGCAGTGGCTGGGAGCGCAAGTGCCGTTTGTGGAGCTGAGCGAACGGGTTCGGGCCGATCCATTGGCCCTGGCAGTGTAATCCGGGGCTTACTTCCCCAGTCCTTTGTAGAGGAATACGACGTAGGCGGCCGTCAGGACCCAGCCCATGAACCGGGGCAGCCGCCCGAACAAGGCGATGAAGAAGAAGTGGAGCACGGATGCACCGAGGAGAATGCACATGCCGGTCTGGAAGAAGGGAGGCAGATCCATCGGCCGGTAGAGAGCGTAGATCCCAATGCAGAGGGGGATGCTGATATGCCCGTCGCCGACCTGGGAGGTATAGACCACTTCTGGGTTTCCGCGCCAGCCATAATAAAACGCGAGCAGGCCATTGGGCAGGACATCGAGCCAGCCACTGAGCCAGCCTAGATACTTGGCACTGATGAAGCCGCTGTGGACGTGTGACAGCCAGTCCACAAGCCAGTCGGTGCTGAGGTAAATGGCGTAGGCACCGATGGCGAGCACGGCAAGGTCGAGGGGCAGCATCCAGCTAAAAGACTTGTTCTGGCGGACGTTGCTCTTGAGCACGTCGAAGACGTGGAAGCATTGCCAGAAGAGGAACAGGCCGACGAGGACCAGGCCGTCGCCGAAGTCGAGCCTGCCTTTGCGCGCCAAGGCCCAGACAGCGCCGGTGAAGAACAGCACGGCGGTGAGGGTCAGCAGGAGGGAGAGCCGGTTGATCTGGTGCTCCTTGTTGTCGGGCTTCTTGCCCGTCTTGTTCTTCTTTGCTTTGGCGGCGGGGAGGACATTCATGCCCCAGAGAATGGCCGGCAGGCCGATGAGCAGGGTCATGTTGGTGACGTTGTTGACGAGGGAGTTGGTCACCACGTCCGCGCCGCGGCCGCCCTTGGCGCCAAGCACAAAGGCGAAGATCAGGTTGCCCATCCCCGAACAGTACGGCATGACCAGGGTGCCGAGGACGGTGCCCTCGACGCCGCTCTCGGTCATGGCTTCGAGCCGCCAGATCATGAGAAACGAGGCGGCAATGAAAAGGCCAAGGAAGCACCAGGGCGCCAAGGCGCCGGTGCTTTCCATCCATTTTAAGAACGAACTCAAGGGGCGCAGTCTGGCAAGGAGTCGTGGCCGCGCCAAGCGGGTTTTCGGACCGGTCTGCATCACACTCCCCGGACCGCAAGCTATCCCGGCTCGCAGCGCGTAGGAATACACCAGGGCGCCCGCAGAGTCAAAACGTCCGGGAACCGCTGAGGCCGCTGCGAGCCGGGACAGCTCGCGGTCCGAAGCAGAGCTTGATGGAGCCCTGCTTTGGCGTCAGGCGTGGCTTAACTTCTTAACCACGTCCTCCGGGGTGAGGCCATGGAGCTTGATCGTTTTGTGGCGCGAGGTGCGGCCGCGCATCAGCTCGACCCGGTTGCGGGGGCAGTCCAGGTGCTGGGCGAGGAGCTTGACGAGCGCCTCGTTGGCGGCGGCATCGACGGGCGGTGCGGTGACCTTGATGCGGAGTTCGTTGCCGAGCGCGTCGCCGATTTCGTTGGCGGACGCGCGCGGTTGAAGCTTGACCGACAGGAGGACTCCGTCGGCCTGGACGCGAAGAAAGCCGGGCACGGTCATTGGTTGCAAATGAATTCTGGCCGAGCGCGGCCCGGAAAGCTAGAGTATATGCGCAGGAAGACGATGGGTATTTCAAGCACTCTCTTTGCGTCGTTGATTTGGGGCTCGATTGGGTTCGGGTTCGCGATCTACGGCAAGAAACAGCGAGCAACGGCTCCATTGGTAGGCGGCATTCTGCTGATGGGGATTTCCTATCTGATAGGCTCAGCGCTTTTGATGTCGCTGGTGGGCGCGGTTCTGGTGGCTGGCATTGTGTGGATTGGAAGGTATTTTGACTGAATAGCATGTTATGAAACGCATTGAACTTATGTGGTCCTTGGCGCTGTCCGTGGGCCTGGTGTGTGGGGCCGGTTGCTCACTAAGGACGCCGAAACCGGCGCCGGCGCCGACGATTCAGCTTAAGGAGGCGCCCGCGCCCGCGCCTGCTGCGGCTGCGGAACTGAAGGTCACCTTGCCGCCAGGTGCGGCGAAGCTTCCGGCGCCCTTTGAAGGCGACGGTTGGGAGGGGATGTTCGACGGCCAGACTCTGGCAGGCTGGCGCGAAACCAAGTTTGCGGGGCACGGTGAAGTGCGTTGCCAGGACGGCGTGATCATCCTGAGCATGGGGGGCCCGTTCACCGGGATCAATTGGACAAACGACTTCCCCACGATGAACTACGAGGTGGCGCTGGATGCCATGCGGGTGATGGGGTCGGACTTCTTTTGCGGGTTAACGGTGCCAGTCGGGACCAACTTCTGCAGCCTGATCGTGGGCGGTTGGGGGGGCTCCCTGGCCGGCATCTCCAGTCTGGACGGCATGGACGCGTCAGAGAACGAGACGACCAAGTTCACCAGCTTTGAGTCAGGCCGCTGGTATCGCATCCGGCTACGGGTGACGGAGAAGAAGATCGAAGGGTGGATAGACAAGGATAAACTGATCAATGTCGTCACCACCGGCAAACGCATCTCCGTTCGAGCCGGGGACATTGAGCTGTCCGAACCGTTCGGCCTGGCGGCGTGGCAGACGACGGCGGCGTTGCGCGAGATCAAGTTCCGCCGCGTGACCGGGCCGGCTGGCAAAGGAGAGTGATGGGATTCGGGATTTTCCCTACGCCGTGTATGTGCCCGAGGCGGTAGTCCCTCCGTGGCCTGTCCAGTTGGTGTGGAAGAACTGGCCGCGAGGCTGGTCAAGACGCTCGTAGGTATGCGCGCCGAAATAGTCGCGCTGAGCCTGGAGGAGGTTGGCGGGGAGACGCTCGCTGCGATAGGAGTCGTAGAACGCGAGCGCCGTGCTGAAGGCCGGCACCGGGATGCCCTTGCGGGCGGCGAGGGCGACGACCTTGCGCCAGGAGCGTTGGGAATCCTTGATCGCCTTGCGGAAGAACGGATCGAGGAGCAGGTTCGAAAGCTGCGGGTTCGTGCCGAAGGCCTCCTTGATCTTGGCGAGGAACACGCTGCGGATAATGCAGCCGCCGCGCCACATGAGGGCAATGCCGCCATAGTTGAGGTTCCATTTGTGCTCCTTGGCCGCCGCGCGCATGAGCATGTAGCCTTGCGCATACGACACAATCTTCGACGCGTAGAGCGCGCGCCGGATGTCTTCGATGAGCTGCTTCTGATCGCCCTTGATTGCGGGCTTGGGGCCTTTGAGCCTCTTGGCAGCCGCCACGCGTTCCTCTTTGAGGGCCGAGATGCAGCGCGCATAAACCGCTTCGGCAATGAGTGTGATGGGGATGCCGAGGTGCTGCGAGGAGATGACCGTCCACTTGCCGGTGCCTTTCTGGCCCGCCGTATCAAGGATCTTGTCCACGAGCGGCTGGCCGTCGGCGTCTTTGAAGGCGAGGATGTCGCGGGTGATCTCGATGAGGTAGGAGTTGAGTTCGCCCTGATTCCACTCGGCGAACACCTGATGCATCTGGTCGGCGCTCAGGCCCAGGCCAGTCTTCATCAGGTTGTAGGCTTCGCAGATGAGCTGCATGTCGCCGTATTCGATGCCGTTGTGGACCATCTTCACGTAATGGCCGGCGCCGTTTTCGCCGACCCAATCGCAGCAGGGCGTGCCATCCTCGACCTTGGCGGCGATCTTCTGGAAGATGTCCTTCACGTGCGGCCAGGCGGCGGGCGAGCCGCCGGGCATGATGCTCGGGCCGCGGCGGGCGCCTTCTTCGCCGCCCGAAACGCCGGTGCCGATGTAAAGGAGGCCCTTGGACTCGACGTATTTCGTCCTTCGGATTGTGTCTTCAAAGAGGGAGTTGCCGCCGTCGATGATGATGTCACCGGCTTCAAGGAGCGGAAGGAGATGGTCGATGAACTCGTCCACCGCCTGGCCAGCCTTAACCATGAGCATGATGCGGCGCGGCTTCTTGAGCAGGCCGACCATTTCCTCGATGGAGTGGGCGCCGAGGACGTTGGTGCCTTTGGCTTCTTTGTTGAGGAAGTCGTCCACCTTCGAGAGGGTGCGGTTGAAAGCGACCACGGTGAATCCGTGGTCGTTCATATTCAAAATCAGATTCTGGCCCATAACGGCCAGCCCAATCACGGCAATATCAGCTTTAGGTTCCATGTTGTGTCCTTTTACTGGAATGGTGAACGATACAAGCGCGCCGGGAATTCGCCAGTAGATTCTTAGACAAGGCGTCAGGTTTTCAGTTTCCGCCGCCCAACTGGAGGCGCGGATCGGACTCCAGCATGGTCTTCAGGCTGGGCCACTCCACCTCGTTCATCTCATTGAACGCGTTCAGATAGACCGCGACGGCCTCGGGCTGGTGTTTTGCCAGCAAACCATCCACCGCGGCGCGGACTTTGGCGTCGTCCATTGCGGGCGGCAGGTCTTCGACCACGCCTTCCTGATGAACAATGCCGAGCGCGTCCAGGAAGTCGGTGAGCATCTGTTTATGCTTCTTGAGCAGCCAGGTGCGGAGGAGGTTGGCCGTGACCATATCCAGCGATGGCCGGGCCAGCGTGGCTAACATAGCCGCGTGTCTTTGCGGGCGGGGCTGACGTTCCAAAAAGACGGGCCGCAGTTTGCGGGCTTCCGCTACCGCGCCGAGGGTGGCGCGGTAGAGCGGTTTGTCCGTCTCATAGGCGTAGGTGAGTATGTCGAGCGCCAGGGAGGGCGACATGAAACCGAGCAGTTCGTGGGAGGTGAGCATTGACTTGGCTAAGCGGTTGATTGGGTTAAATGAGTTGAATGGGATAAAGCGTAGAAAGGGCTCCGGGTTGCGGTTCGTGAATCTTGGGCGGCCGGTATTATCCAACTGTCGTTACAGCAAGCTTATGCTTGCGCGCAAGCTGCGCGCAAGTCTCTTCTTCCAGCAGCAGCGATTTACCGGCCTCGAAGGCGAGCGCGGCAATACTCGCCCCAGCGCAGGTTTCGAGGGTTTGCGGGCCGAGACAGGGAATGTCAAACCGCAAGTCGTGCTTCTCTTTCGCGACTTTGACGGCCACGGCGCCGCCCGCCGGCCCGGCCAATTCGCCGCCGCGAGCGAGGCATTTATCGGTGCCTTCAAAGCCCTCGACCGCCAGCACAGTGCCATCTTTTACGACCACGGTTTGACCAATTTCGAGGCGCGAGACCTCTTTCGCGATGCGAAACCCAAATTCAACGTCCGCCTGTTGTGCGGCCGACAGTTTCGGTCCGAGCCGGAAACCGCTCCCCGGCATCAAGGGTTTCAGCCAGGGAGTGGCTTCGATCAGTTCAACTCCCTCGCGCTGCAACTCATTGGCAATCGCACCGAAGAGCGTGTGCGCATTCCTCTCCCGCAAGCGCAACAGCAGCGTGAGAGCGCGCAAGTCGGGGCGAAGATCGAACAGGTTCTTGGGCGCGATCTGGCCGGCCATCACGCAGTGCTTGACGCCGCGGCTGGTGAACGCGGCGATCATCTTCGAAAGCTGGCCGACCTTAAGCCAGACGATTTCATCCACCAGCGTAGCGAGGGTGGGGTCGGTCTCCCCTTCGACGGCAACGGCGACGAGCCGCTTGACCCCCTGGCGGCGGGCTTCTTTGGCGAACATCAGCGGCAGGGAACGGTTGCCGGCGATGATCCCAAGGGTGTCCAGTGCGGCGGTCATGGTTGCCCAGCGCGGTCTCGGAGGCGAGCCCATGAACGCCGAGCGTCAGGCGAAGGCTGAATCACCCGCCGACAGTTCTCGCGGATGGTGTCAACCGGGCTTGCCGTTGCCATCGAAGAGTGTCCCGTCTTCTCACTCATTTCTTCCATTTAATGGTAAAACCCGCGACTTGTAAACCCGGATGCACCAGCGGCAGCAATTCTCATTTTGACGGAGCGCCGACTTGCAGTCGGCTTTGGACACCCGCAAACAGCGGCGTCTTCTGCTGAGCGAGTGGGTTAAGCCGACTGCAAGTCGGCGCTCCGTCGGTCAAAATGAGAATTGCTGACCAGCGGTCATCTTCCGCCGTCAATCCGGGCAAGGGAACGGCATTCGCTATTGGGGGCGCCGAGGCACAGGCGTTTCCGGCTTTGGCACCGTCGCCGGCGCCTCGGGGCGTTTGGGTGTTGCCGGCTGTGGCTGAGTGGATTCAGTTTGGGGTTTCGGTGGCGGAGGCGAGAGCCGGTCAATTTCGGCTTGATAATTCTCGGCGTCGGCCTGCTTGCCCAACTTCTGCGCGAGGGCCAGCAGCTTCCGGCAGAAGGCCAGCTTGTCCGGGTGATCCGGGAACTCGCGCAGCAGCTTCTGGTAATCTACGTAGGCTTCCGGCTGGCGATCCAGCGCGAGGAGTTTCTCCCCCAGGGCCAGCCGGAGTCGCACCCGCTGTTGCGGCGTGGGATCGAGCCCGAGCGCTTGCTCGTAAGCATGCGCCGCCGAGGACGGTTTGCCTAGCGCGGCGTAGAGGTCGGCGAGCTTCTCCGTGATCACGGCGCCGGGCTTCTCGCTGTTCACCTGTTCCAGCAGCGCTACCCCTTCCGCCAGCGTCTTGCCGTTCACCATCCCCAAATTGGCCACGCGCAACCAATACCATTCCGTTAGCTTGCTGCCCCGCTCGTGAAGTTCCCTGTAAAGCCGGTCGAGATCTCTTCCAAAAGGCCGGTAAAGGGGATCCCCCACCACCGTCGTCTGCCAGGACAGACATGGTTGGCATGCATAAGCCGCTTCGCCGAAAGTGAACCCACTATAGATGAAGCGGGCGGTGAACACCGCCACATCGGGCGTGCCGGTCAGGTAAGGCTCGGTCACGCATCCCATGGTGATGGTGGCTCCCTTGGCCAGCAACGGGCCAACCCAGTTTTGACTGGCACTGCGCAGCGTCGTGGCACTGAAGGAATGCAGGTGGTAGGCAAACGCCCCAGGCATGAATTCCACCGTGGGCTGCGTGAACGGCCCGGAGACGCCTCCATCGTACCAGCCGATGTAGATGGCGATCTGGCTCATCGGGAAGCCGGCGGGGAACGTGCCGGGATTCTCGTCCAACACCGTCTCAAAGCCCAAGTGCCGGCAGATTTCCGACGCGCCGCGAATCCAGTCGTCGCCCAGCTTGTAACCCGGATCAGTGATGTTGCGCAGGTCAAAGTAGGCGCGCCCCCACAATCCGTCCGCCTCGGCTTGGAGCGCCTTATCCACCAGGCCGCGCGCGATGGCCGCCGAGGGGCCGTCCAGCCGCGTGACCAGCAGCACGCCATTGGTCGGAGCAAGCATCGCCGCGTTGGTCGTGGTATAGACGGGATTACGGTATGGCCCGGCCAGCGGCAGCTTTTCCTCGATAAGGGGCAGCAAGGCGAGTTCGCTGTCCACTGCCGCCTCGTCGCGGCGCAGTTCCGGCCGCAGGGCCTCCATGCCTGCCTCACTGAAGTTCGGCTCCTTGGCAATCCGGAACGGAACTCCGAAGCACAGCACGGCGTAGCGGATCTTGGATTCGACGGGCCTCCACTCCGCCCTGCCGGGTTGGTTGGTTGCGGCGTGGACGATGGTCGGGGCGATTCGCCAGAGCTTCTGCTTCTTTAGCGTGGCGGCTAGAGGCGTCTGCAAGTCATGCCGAAACTCGGCTCGCGACATGTCATCGTTCGTGGAAAGAAGGAAGCCGAAGATCTGGTTCGTTGGCACGTGACGCCGCTCGGCATAATAATCCGCCACGCCTTTGGACTCCGGCATGCGAGTGTTATAGATGATGATTACCTCGTCCCCCGGATTGGCCGCGCGCGAGCACAATGCCTCGCCGCCCGCCAGGATCACCATCAATACCAATAGTCTCTTCACGTTTCGGTCACACATGGACACCCGCAGGCCTGATCGGTTCAACTTGCCTATCGGTTCACGCAGCACGCATCCCGCACCATGCCTCATCCCCCACACTCCACCCTCAGCCCATCATACGCCAACTCCACGCCGGGCGGCAGCTCCGCCTGCGCCGGGTCATGGTCATAGTCGTGTGTCAGATGCGTGAAGTACGTTCGGGCTGCCGCAATGCGGCGCGTCGTGGTCAACGCCTCATCGAGACACATGTGCGTGGGATGCGGCTGTCGCCGCAACGCGTCCAGCACGGCCACCTCTACCCCGCGAATCTGGTTCTGGGCTTCTTCCGGCACTTCTTTGCAGTCGCTCATGTAGGCCAACCGTTTCCGCCCTTGTTGAACAAAGAGATAACCCCACGTGTCCGCGGCTCCGTGCGGCAATCGCAGGGGCACAATGTCCAGATCCCCGAGCTTGAAGGGACCGGTGATGACATGCGGCTCCGGAATGAAATACCCTTTCGGCCACGGGCCATCATGAAACGCATACCGGAATACCCGCTTCAAGTCATTCATCGTCGGCTCGTTGGCATAAACGGGAAGCGCGTTGCCCCCGCGCAGGTCGCAGAAGCGGCGGCAGTCGTCCAGGCCCATGATATGGTCGGCGTGCGAATGCGTGAACAGTACCGCGTCGAGCCAGCAGATCTTCTCACGCAACATCTGGATGCGGAATTCGGGGCTAGTATCGACCACCAGCTTGGTCTGCTCCGTCGCGATATAGATCGATGGTCGCGTGCGATGATTCTTCGGGTTGGCCAGGAACGCGGGCGGATACTCCTTGCCGATTATCGGCACGCCCTGCGAGGTGCCCGAGCCTAGGAAAATGAACGAAAATGCCATTACGGCCCCTATCTTAACCAACGTCGCCCCCTGCCGCAACCAGTCGGCTGGACTGATCTGCAGCAGTCACATGCGGAGGATCTACACCAAGGCCAGGAACTGTGTAACGTGACGCGCTATTTCGAGGATGGAGTTACTATTTGAGTTGGTGGTGATCGCCCGCGCTTTGGCGGGTTGGTTCGTGGAATTGCCACTTCAAGGCAGCCCTCCAGCCCCCGGTTCCTCCCACCCTGCACCCGACCGTCCCGGGAGCCTCGGGGTAGCCTGGAATGGCGCGTAATTAGCACATAACATACGTGAGAGCAGTCATTTGCGTTTCCTGACGCCGGGCACCTTGCGCAAGATGGTTTTGAGGGTCAGCGCCTGCATGCGCTCCAGGAGCTTTT
>Ga0182014_10005174_pt1 | contig 14604 bp, 14 predicted proteins | sample 612S2DmetaG_FD_120489 | JGI IMG/M metagenome (GOLD analysis project Ga0182014, IMG submission 120489) | Permafrost microbial communities from Stordalen Mire, Sweden - 612S2D metaG | ecosystem: Environmental > Terrestrial > Soil > Wetlands > Permafrost | place: Sweden: Stordalen | collected... | reverse complement strand
CCGGTTTGCCGTCTGGAAGAACTTCTGCGCCGCGACGCGCGACTTGCCCAGCCCTTTTCCCATGCTCCCGCTGACATCGTAGATCAAGCCGAGCGCCAGCGGCTCATCTTCCATGGCGAACTGGGTGATGGTCTGTTCCACGCCGTTGTCGAAGACCCGGAAATTCTCCTTTTCGAGACCGGTCACGGGGCGGTTCATCGGATCGGACACGCTGGTGGGGACCAGCACAAGGTTGGTATCGGCGCGCAGAACGGCTCCCGATTGGGCAGGCTCCTGGCTGGCCGCGATGCCCGCCAGGAGACTCAGACCGAGCGCCGCTCCGGCGATTTGCCGCGAAACCATCGCGCCCCCCCCTACAACAGTATAATCTTGCACTGATTGTACTGAGCCTTGACAAAGCTTGGAAATTCATGGATATTTAGATCGATGGCTAATTAGCCGCCAGCCTAACGATTCTGGTGAGCAGCAATCAAACATTCCGGGCACTGGCCGATCCAACCCGTCGGGAGATCCTTGACCTGCTTCGCAGGGGCGAGATGACGGCCGGCGCGCTGGCTGAGAAATTCGATATGACCAAGCCGTCCATGTCGCATCACTTCGCAGTGTTGAAGGACGCGGATCTCATTACCAGCCGCCGCGACGGGCAACAGATTTGGTACGGGCTGAACACCACAGTAGTGCAGGACCTCATGGCGTGGGCAATCCGCCTCGTGGAAGACGGCAGGAAGAACGGGGGGAAACCAAAATGACTGGCAAATACTACTATGCGGCTGGAATTCTGCTGACCGCAGCGGCATTGGCGGCGACCGTGATCGCGTACCCGCAGCTGCCGGATTCGGTCCCGACACATTGGAACATACACGGAATACCCAACGGCTACAGTCCCAAATGGACCCTCTATCTGTTCGGTCCCGGACTCATGGCTGGGATCGTGTTGCTCACGCGGCTGCTGCCCTGGCTCTCGCCGAAACACTTCGAAGTAGAAAGCTTTCGGTCCACCTACATTCAGATGATGCTGATGATGGCCGGCATGTGGGCTTATCTCGATGGGGTGATGCTTTGGGCGGGCGTCGGCCACAGCGTGAACGTGAGCCGGGCTGCTCTCGGCGGTGTCTGCCTGCTTTTCGCCTTGCTGGGGAACGTGATGGGGAAGGTTCGCCGAAACTTCTACATCGGCGTGCGGACGCCGTGGGCTCTGGCCAGCGAGCGCGTTTGGAATGCCACCCACCGACTCGCGGCAAAAACGTTCGTAGTGGGCGGCCTGGCAGGTCTCGCGCTCATCGCCATGGGCCTGAGCGGTTGGCCGCCTTTTGTGGCCCTGATGGTGGGGGCGCTTGCTCCCGTAGTGTATTCGCTGGTGTTCTCTAAACGGCTCGAACGGCGGGGAGAACTTTGAACTGGAATTTCAGGGATTGGAGAATTCACGCGCAAATGTGGAAAAGACCGATAATGGGCGCAGTTAGCTTTTCCCGGAGGTTGCTTATGCGGAAGTGGATACGGACGGTCGCTCTCGCGGTGTTCGCGGCGGGCGCGCTGCTGGCCCAGGATATCACCGGCACTTGGCAAGGCACCCTGACCGTGCCGGCCGCCAAACAAGACCTGCGGATCGTGATGAAGGTCTCCAAGGCGGATGCGGGCGGCTTGAAGGCTGCCATGTACAGCATCGACCAGGGAGGCGGCCCCATCGCCGGCACGGTCACCGTGCAGGGTTCGGCCGTAAAAATCTCAGTTCCGGGGATCGCGGGCACGTATGAGGGGAAGCTGGATTCGGACGGCGTCTTCCTGGTGGGCACTTGGACTCAGGGAGGGGCGCCAATGCCCCTGAACCTCAAGCACGTCTCCGAAGAGGCCGCGTGGCCCATTCCAGCGCCTGCCGCCCGTCCCAAGCCGATGGCCGCGGATGCGGACCCGGTGTTTGCGGCCGCCTCCATCAAGCCGAGCGACCCTTCGGCGCAGGGCAAAGGATTCACGGTCCGCGGCAGTGAGTTCCGTACCATCAACACGTCTCTGAGCGATATGGTGGTTTTCGCCTATGGGCTTCATCCCCGGCAGATCGCCGGCGGGCCGGCATGGCTCGAATCCGACAAGTTCGAAGTGGTCGCCAAGCCCGACGGGGAAGGGATGCCCAACGACAAGCAGTGGAAGATCATGCTACAGAAGCTGCTGGCGGATCGCTTCAAGCTCACCTTCCATCGCGATAAGAGAGAGCTATCCGTCTACGCGCTCCAGGTTGGAAAGACGGGGCCGAAGCTCACCAAAAGCGCAGGCGATCCGAATGGGCTTCCGGGCCTGTTCTTCCGCGGACTCGGCGTCTTGCCGGCCACCAATGCCACCATGGCGGATTTCGCCGGCACTATGCAGTCCGTCGTGCTCGATCGGCCGGTGGTGGACCAGACGGGGATCTCCGGAAGGTGGGATTTCACCCTGACGTGGACGCCCGACGAGTTTCAGTTCGCCGGCCTCGGGGTTAAAGTAACGCCTCCGGCCGATAATGCCGCCGCGCCGCCCGATTTGTTCAACGCCATCCAGGAGCAACTGGGGTTGAAACTGGTCGCCACCAAGGCGCCCGTCGACGTCCTGGTCGTGGACCACGTGGAAAAGCCCTCCGCGAACTAACGGAGCCGCGAACGGGGCGCAACCGCTCTCTTACGTTCGCGGCTCGGAATCGCCTTTCATTCGGAAGTAACCGCTCTCTTACGTTCGCGGCTCGGAATCGCGGCTCGGAATCGCGGCTCGGAATTGCGGCTCGGAATTGCGGCTCGGAATTGCCTTTCATTCGGAAGGCGCGTAGTATCCCCGCCGCCAGAAGGCGCGCAATGCCGGAAGTCCGCGCGGCGGAACGATCTTCACCTGCACGGGATGATAACGGCCGTCGCGTTTCGGCGCGCTGGGCGAATACCCCAGCACATAGCGGTTGCGCAACTCCACGCCAATCTTCGCCGCGATGTCCGGAATATCCGGTCCCTCCGCCGGCAACTGCCGGCCGCCCGATTGCTCCGCGATCTCCGTCAGCAGCCCCGGTCCGGCGACTTCCTCCGGCGTGGCCGCGCCCCCGTATATTCCGATGGCGTAGATCATGACGTCGTTTTCGCGCACCATCTTCTTCAACTCGGCCTCGGTGTACCGGCTGCAGTTGTCGCCGCCATCGGAAATGATCAGCAGCGCCTTGCGGCTAATGGACGATTTCTTCAACTCGTGCATCGCCAGGATCACGGCATCGAGCAACGCTGTGCGCCCTTTCGACTCCGAAAACGTAAGCTGATTCTGGATGTCCTGGGTGTTGCCGGTAATCGGAACCACCAGCCTCGGCCGGTCGCTGAACTCCACCAGGAAGAATTCGTCTTCCGGATTGGCGGTCTGGAAAAACGCCGCCGCGGCCTGGCGCGAAAGACGCAGTTTGGTCCCCATGCTACCGCTGGTGTCGAATACCAGCCCGACCGCCACCGGCGCGTCCTCCTGGACGAACGCCGTGACGGTTTGCTCCACGCTGTCGTCGAAAACGCGGAAGTGTTCCTTTTCCAGGCCGGTCACGGGCCTGTTCATCGGGTCGCAGACCGTTACGGGAACCAGCACCAGGTTGATGTCGGCGCGCAGGTTGGCTCTTGGCGGGGCCGTGTCAGGCGTGGCTTTCGGCCGCTCGACCATGGCGACCTGCCCCGGCGCCGGTGTGGCCAGCCCCAACGCCAGAGCGGCAATTGCCGCCGCGACATCCCGCCGCCAGATCATCCCCAATTCCTCTGGTTGGTATTGTACTGCGACTTTCGCCCGCCGTCGATAGAAGAAGTGTCGTCTAGTACCAACCAAAGTCCGCGCCCGGGGATTTCGTGTACAATCGTAGTTTAGTGGAGGTGGGTCTTCTCGAGTATCGGGCGAGCCACAACGGCGAATCTCGGTCCCTCGGTAGTCCGTTCCGTCCCGCGCGCCCTTTTTTCCCTTCTTTTTCCTGACGATTGCCGCGTCTGCGGCGCCCCTTTGAACGAAATCTCGCGCGTGCCGGTCTGCCGCGCATGTCTCGGTGGCTTGCGGCCGCTCGAGGCGGAGTTCTTTTGCGCCAGTTGCCGGACGCCGTTTTTGAACGCTTTTCCGCTCGATTTCGATGGCCGTTGCGCCCTTTGCCGCGCCGGGCTTCGAGGTTTCGACGCCGCCTATTGCTTCGGCGCTTATGAGGGACCCCTCCGCGAACTGGTCCACCTCTTCAAGTACGGCAAAGTCAGGTCCCTGGCGCGTCCGCTCGGGAATCTCCTGGCCGCGGCGCTGCCCCTCGACGAATCCTTCGACGCCATCGCGCCCGTGCCCTTGCACTGGCGTCGCCAATGGCAAAGGGGATTCAATCAATCCGAGCTGTTGGCGCGCAATATCGCCGGCCGTACCGGCATTCCGGTGGTCCTGGCCCTGCGCCGTCTGCGCTCCACTTCCGCCCAGGCTGGTCTCAACAATGCCGGCCGCCGTCAAAACGTGGCCGGAGCGTTCGCTTGCCGGCGCGGCGCCCGATGGGCCCGGCGGATTCAGGCGAAACGCATCCTTCTGGTCGACGATGTGATGACCACTGGTTCCACCGCGGCCGCCTGCGCGCTGGCTCTCAAACGCGCCGGAGCCGCCAGGGTCGCGCTATTGACCGTGGCCCGCGTCGACCGGCGCATGGACGCCTCGCGCGCCGCCGCGCATTCTACAAAGGGGGAACTCGTCTGAATGGCAAGCGATCGTCTGCAACGGCCGGTCCTGGTACTGAACGCCAGCTTTGAGCCGATCAACATCTGCGCGGCGCGGCGCGCCCTGGTCCTGGTGCTCAAGGGCGTGGCGGCGGCGGAGGAGCAATGCCTCAACACGGTCGTTCACTCCGCGCGCGCAGCCTCCCCGCTGCCATCCGTCATCCGGCTGCTTGAGTACCGCCGCATCCCCCACCAGACGCGGTCCCTCTCGCGCAAGAACATCCTCATGCGCGACCGCTACACCTGCCAGTATTGCCATCGCACGCTGCCTTCCGGCGAGCTGACTTTGGATCACGTCATCCCGCGGTCGCGCGCCGGCGAGTCGGCCTGGGAGAACCTGGTGGCCTGCTGCCATGCCTGCAACAACCGCAAGGGCAGCCGCACTCCCGAGGAAGCCGGCATGAAACTGGCGCGCCAGCCCCGGCCCTTCAGCTTGCACACCAGCCGCCACCTTATGCGTATGCTGGGCCGAAGCGACGCCCAGTGGCGCAAGTACCTGTTCTACTGAGGCTGCCCATCCCCCTCACGTGACCGCGCGCTCCGCGTGGTAGGAACTGCGCACCAGCGGGCCCGATTCCACGTGAGCGAAACCCATCTCATAACCGGCGCGGCGCAGCTCCTCGAACTCCCCCGGCGGTACGTAGCGCACCACGGGCAAGTGCCTGGGCGAAGGCCGCAGGTACTGCCCGATCGTTAGAATCCCGACGTGGCGCGCGCGCAGGTCGCGCATCGTTTCGAGCGCTTCCCCGTTGGTTTCGCCCAGTCCGAGCATCAGCCCGCTCTTGGTGGGGATGTGCGGCGCCAGTTGGCCGGCATACGCCAGCACGTCGAGCGACCGCTCGTAGCGCGCCCCCAGACGCACCTGGCGGTAGAGCCGCGGCACGGTTTCGGTGTTGTGGTTGAAGACGTCCGGCGCGGCCTCCATCACGGTTTCGACGGCCGAATGGCTGCCCTGGAAATCGGGAGTCAGCACTTCCACCCCGCAACCCGGCACGCGCTCCCGGATGGCCCGAATCGTCAGCGCGAACAGCTCGGCGCCGCCGTCCTGGCGATCGTCGCGGTTGACGCTGGTGATCACCGCGAATCGCAGCCCCATGGCTTCCACGGCCTCGGCCAGGCGGCGCGGCTCGTCGTAATCCACCGGCAGCGGGGCCCCCTTCTCCACCGCGCAGAAGCCGCAGCGCCGCGTACACACGTTACCCAGGATCATGAACGTGGCGGTGCGGTGGTTCCAGCATTCGCCGACGTTGGGGCAGGCCGCGCTCTCGCACACCGTGTGCAGCCGAAGCTTCTCGATGAGGCCCTTCACATCCCGGTAATTCTCCCCCCCCGGCGCCGGAGCGCGCAGCCACTTGGGCCGTTCGAGGGGGCCGATTGGGGCGATAGACACCAGCACTCTGATTCCATTCTAGTGGAAGGCGGCCCTTGACGCGGAGACGCAGAGACGCAGAGACGCGGAGGAAAGGCAGATCCGAGGGAAAGAAAACGGGACGCTTTAGGCAGAAAAGCCGAGCGTTGAGTTTAGGAAATGGGTCTTCTCCGCGTCTCCGCGTCTCCGCGTCAAACTCCCTCTCTGCCACAATAGAATTCATGGCGGACAAGGGCCATATTTCGGAATCCACCCGGCGCGACGGCATGCTCGGCGGAATGAGGTTCTGGTTCGTCCTGGGACTGCTCGCGCTGCTGGTTTTGTGCCTGGCGTTCTCCTGGAACACGCGCGACGCCATGGCTCACCTTTCCTTCCTGAGGGGTTCGAATGCAGCCGGCCCGAACTCTCAGCTGGTGGATCTGCGCCCCTGGCAGACTGCCCAGATCCTCGCGGCTCTGGCCGTTACCGCCGAAGAGACCGAGCTCGCGCGCGCGGCCGAGCGCAACGCCGACCACGAAGTGGACCAAGCCTTCGCCGCGGCCCTTCGCGAGGCCGGCATGAAGCGGTCTGCCCTGACCGGCGAGGCGCTGGCCCTTTCGCAAAAGGTCGCGCGGATCCAGCAGACCGTCAATGACGAACAAGCCCGCGTGGACAGCCTCACCAAAGCTGCGAAGCCCTCCTCCGCGCCCGCCACCGACACAAGCGACCTCGATGTCGCCAAGGCCCAGCTCGGGCTCGACTCCGACGAACTGGCCGACGCGCAACAGGATCTGGCCCGCGCCGGCGGCGACGACCGCGAACGCATCCAGCGGGAGCTCGCCGCGCACGAAGCCTCCATGAAACAATACGACGCGCAGGCCTCCAACCCCACCGAGGGCGCCGTGGTTTCGGCCCAACGCCGCGGTAGCTTGGCCGGCCGCGTCAACGCCTGGCTCGATCAACGCACCCGCTATCAGTTAGTCGAGCAGGCCGTCCAGCAAGCCGACGCGGATGCCGCCGCGCTCGCCGTCAAGCACGAGGCAACCGAGAGTCAGGGCAACGTCGCCGCGTCCGCCGGCTCGCAGGCAGCCTCCGCCGATAGAGCCGCCATCCTTGCCAACCTCAAGGACCGTAGCGCGCGAAGCCAGCTTCTGGCCATCTACGACGACCGCATCGAGAGCCACAAGCAACTCGGCGCCATCTACCGGAAGTGGGACGCTCAACTGCTGCTGCAGCATCGCATCGTTCTGCATCTCATCCTGCAGTCTCTCGCCCTGATTGCCTTCATCCTCGTTTGCGTCATCCTGCTCGACGCCCTCGCCGTTCACTTCGTGGAGCGCCCCACGCTCGACCGGCGCCGGGCGCACACCCTTCGCGTCGTCTTCAAGCTGGGTACGCAACTCACCGGCGCCCTACTCGTCCTGCTCGTGGTCTTCGGCGTCCCCAGCCAAATGCCCACCATCCTCGGCTTCACCACCGCCGGCCTCACGGTCGTCTTGCAGGATTTCATCATCGCCTTCTTCGGCTGGTTTGTCCTGATGGGCAAGAACGGCATTCGCATCGGCGACCGCGTGGAGATCAACGGCGTGGCCGGCGAGGTAGTCGAGGTCGGCCTTTTCCGCACCAGCATGCTCGAAACCGGCAACTGGACCGACAAGGGCCAACCCACGGGCCGGCGCATCGCGTTCCTGAACAGCTTCGCCATCCGGGGCCAGTATTTGAATTTCTCGACCACCAGCCAGTGGATGTGGGACGAGATCCGGTTCGGCATCCCCGCGGCCGGCGACGCGCACGGCCTGATCGAGCTGATCCGTAAGGCGGTGGTCGAGGAGACCGACGCGGACACCAGCCTGGCCGAGGCGGAATGGAAGCGCGACTCGAGCAAGAGCGCCTTAGGCCAATTGAGCGCGGAACCCGCGGTGGAAATGCGCCCGGGCGCCTCCGGCATCGACATCGTGGTGCGCTACGTCACCCGCGCCACCGATCGCTTCGACACGCGCAATCGCCTCTACGAGCGCGTGGTCGCCCTGCTCCAAAACCCGCCCGCGCCCTCTGAGACCGCCTCCGGCTCTCCGCCCCGGCTTTCTTGACGCCGGCAAAGTCCCGGGGGGCGCGAATTCCGCGCGGTTGTAGAATGGATTGAAATGGATTCCCGCCGAATGTGCCCGCACTGCCGGGCGTTTATCACCACCAAGGACCGTACTTGCCCGTACTGCAATGAGACGGTCGGACCACGCGCGGTCCAGCGCGACGTTTCCGGCCTCATCGGCGGTTTCATTCCGCATGCGCGCTTCAACACCATCCTCATCCTGTTCGTCAATTTCGGACTGTACGTCATCACCTCGATTTACAGCATGCGGTCCGGCGCCGGCGGGGCCATGGACATCGATCCGCAAACGTTGGTGGAGTTCGGCGCCAAGTACGCGCCGCTGATCGCCATGGGGCAGTGGTGGAGACTGGTCACCGCCGGCTTTCTGCACGGCGGCTTGCTCCATATCCTGATGAACTGCTGGGTGTTGTTCGACCTGGGCGCGCAGGTGGAAGACATCTACGGCGCCAGCCGCATGTGGGTGATCTATCTGGTTTCGAGCGTATTCGGGTTCTATGTCAGCATGGTCTGGAATCCGGCCGCCCCGTCGGTGGGAGCGTCCGCGGCGCTGTTCGGGCTGATCGGCGCCATGATCGCGCTGGGCGTGCGCCACCGCAACCCCATGGGGGCCGCGATTCGCGGCATGTATATTCGCTGGGCAGTTTATGGCCTGATATTCAGCCTTATCCCGGGCATCGATATGGCCGCTCACATCGGAGGGATCGTCGCGGGTTTCGGGGTCGGTTACCTGGCCGGCGCACCAGGTCCTGAAGACGCCGCGAGCGAACCGATCTGGAGGGTAGCCGCATGGCTATGTATCCTGGTCACAGTGGTAAGTTTCGTCAAGATGGTTCTCGCCTTCAGTCGGGGTGCGTAGGCGCCTGGCGCGCCGGGCCCGCTCATGCCGGGAGGCCCGCGCCATTTATCGGCGCAATCCAAACTTTGAATTTGTGCTGGCCGCGGGGCCGGGGTAGAATCCAGTGTAATAGCTCGCCGTGGGCGATGTGTTTTTTCATCAAGGGCGAGCCTCAGCGTAAATCCGAATCGATCAAAGGAGTAAGACCAATGCAACGCCTGAAGTGTGTCACCACGGAAGCCATTCTGCTGATGCTATCATTCGCGGCAAGCTCTCAGACGCCCGCGCTGACGCCGGCTTCCACGACGCCGTCCTCGACCACGGCTGCGGCGCCGCCGCCCGCTGCGCCGTCGGCCCTCCCCACTCCGTCGATCACCGGTCCGCTGACTGGACTCCCTCCCGCCATGCTTGACGCCGGACCTTTCGGCAAGATTGCCGTGAACGGCCTGTTCGACGGCGTCGGGATGTGGACTGGAAATTACACCACCGGCGATAACGCCGCCAATGCCGCCTTGGGCAATGGGCAGATCTTTATTCAGAAGACCGACGGCTGGTTTCAGTTCTACCTGCAGGCGGGCGCTTACAACATACCGGCTCTCGGGACGCCCTTCCTTGCCACCGACAAGACAATGACGGATCTCTACGGCCCTGTGCCGGTCGGTTTTGTGAAGCTGCAAGCGGGGAAGAATACGTCTTTCCTGGTCGGCGCGCTGCCCACCCTGATCGGCGCCGAGTATACCTTCACCTTCGAGAACATGAACATCGATCGCGGCCTGTTGTGGAACCAGGAAAACGCCGTCAATCGCGGAGTCCAGGTGAATCAGACTATGGGTAAGTTCACCGCTTCGCTCAGTTGGAACGATGGCTTCTATTCCAACCGCTATTCGTGGATGACCGGGTCCCTGACCTATGCCAATGGCCCCCATGCCTTGGCGTTCGTGGCAGGCGGAAACATGGCGCAAACCGCCGTTCAGACCTACGCGACGCCAGTGCAGAACAACAGCAGCATCTATAACGTCATCTACACCTACAACAAGGGGAACTGGATCATCCAGCCGTACTGGCAATACACCAGCGTGCCCACCGACGCCAAAATCGGCGTGGTTAAGGGCGCTACCACCGATGGCGCCGCGATTCTGGTGAGCCGCGCCCTCGGCAAGGGTTTCTCGCTTCCGTTCCGTTTCGAGTATATTGGCAGCTCGGGGAGCGTTGCCCAAAATTCCGTCAATCTGATGTACGGTCCGGGCAGCGCCGCCACCTCGTTCACTCTTACGCCCACTTATCAACACGCGGGCTTTTTCGTTCGCGGAGACCTCGCTTACGTTCACGCCAGCAGCGTCGCGCCGGGTTATGGCTTCGGCCGGTCCGGCATGAGCCAAAGCGAGCCGCGGGCCATGGCTGAATTCGGATTCCTTCTTGGCAACAACGTCGTCGAGGAGGTCAAGAAGAATTAGGCGGGACGATTGAGCGGGGAAAACCATGAGATGGCTGTTAAACGGTGGTTGTGAGCGCCCAAGCCGTTGCCGTTCTTCGCGCCATGCGGGGGCGCCTGTTCGGATGCCTGGAACGCGATGCTCCTTTTTCGCTCGATCCGGGCTGGAACGATCCCGTGCCGCAGCGCGTGGCGGAAGAGTTGCATGATGCGGGCCTCATCGAAATCGATGAGTCGGCCCCGATAGGCGCCCCTTACTCCTTCCGCATTTCCGCAGCCGGTCTGGCGTACTTGGAGTCGATTCCGCCCGTGGCGGACCGAAACGATCGAATTGGAGAGACAACATAATGGACAAAAACACAGCGGAAATGAAACCCACGTTAGGTTTGACCGGGCTGACGATGAACGCCATGGCGCTCATCGCGCCGGGCGCCTTTCTTTGGCTGACCTTCTTTATTCAAGCGACTACGGGCGCCACCGCGCCGGCCATGTGGTTGGGCATCTTCCTCGCCCTTCTGCTCTGCCTGGCGACCGCCGTGTGCTACGCGGAGATGGCCAAGCTGTATCCCGGCACCGGCAGCTCGTACTACTTCGCGGAACAGTCGTTTCTGAATCACGACAAAGCCTGGCCGTATGCGCGGCTTGCGAAGTTCATCGTCGGCTGGGGCTCTCACTTGTACTACTGGATTTACCCCGGCGTGATGGTGGCCGTGATGGGCATCCTGTGCGGCTACCTGGCCGGCACGCTCTGGCCCAACCTGATGAGCGCGTCCAATCCGGGACTCGCGTTCATGATGATCGTCGCCGTGGTCTTCTCCTTCGGCGTGGCTTACATCGCCAGCCGGGGCGTAAACGGCTCGACTTCCGTCAACATCGCGATCAATGTGATTCAGATCACAGCCCTGGTGGTCTTCTCGGTATTAGCTCTCGGTTATCGCGCGAATCACCCGCCGGGAAGCGTGGCTTATCAGTTCGATTCCACTTCCGGCGAGGCGTACACCTACGAGTTTTCGACGCATAAGGAGACCGCCGCCGGCGCGACCACCGACGTCATCGATCGCGATTCGGCCGGCGTTCCCAAGCCCAAGCTGGACGCGGCCGGTAAGCCCACGCCCTATCTGATTTCCTACCCGGACAAGGACGATAAGGGCAATTTCCTGAGCCATGCCAACGCGGCGTCGGTAATCTCGGCGCATAACTGGGGCTTTGCCTTCGTGCAGGCCACGGTGGCGATCCTGATTCTGGTCGGGTTCGAATCGGTCACCTCCATGGGGGGCGAGGCCAAGAACGCCAAGAAGCACATTCCCATCGCGGTGATCCTCTCCCTGTTGGTGCAGGGGCTGGTCTGTTACCTGTTCGAGTATTTCGCCGCGAACTACTTTCTGAATAGCGGATATACTATGCAGAGCGCGTCGGGGTCGGCCGCTCCTATCGGCGACATGATGGTGATGGTGGGCGACGCGCTCTTCGGCGCGGGCAACGGCCGCACCTTCATGCTGGTGGAGGCGTTCACGGTGTTCCTGGCGATCATCGGGACCACGCTTTCCTGCATGAACACGGGCGCGCGCGTCACCTACGCCATGGGTAAGGACGAGGAAGTGCCGGAGCATTTCGGCATGCTGCATTCCAAGAATCTGACGCCGCACCGCGCCATCTGGACCCTGGCCATCATCTCGGCCGTGGTCGGATGCGTGGCCCTCACGTTCGCTTTCGGAGACGCCGGCGCCCCCACGGATGCCGCCATCAAAGCTCTGCCGCAGGGCTTCTTTTCCAGCTTCGGCTACACCACGCACGACGGCATGGCGGCCATGCCAAACACGCTGCTCATGATCACGCTGGCCTCCAACTTCGGCACGTTCCTGCTGTATGCGTTGAGTTGCATCACTTGCCTGGTGGCTTACCATAACCATCCGAATTTCAAAATGGTGCGCCACTTCCTGATCCCCGTATTCGGAGTAGTGGCCAACCTGGGCTGCATGATCTTCTACCTGATCGGGCCGTTTATGGGCTTCGGCACGGTCAAGGAGCCGCTGCTGGCCCTGGGAATCGCGCTCGTCTGGGCGATTTACGGAGCCGTGTATTTCCTCAAATCGAGCAAGGCTAAGGGGCGGACCACGCTGGTAACCGAGAATGGTGAGGCCGGTGTCCGCGCCTAGCTTGGGCGCGCGCCCTCTGAGCGCCGTGCTGGACGTGAGCTTCGCGGAACGGACCGACGCCGGGAGGGAGCGCGAGAACGACGAAGACTATTTAGGCCATGCCGCGCCCGCGACTCCCTCGCGGGCGCGGTCGCATGGCTGGCTGTTCGCCTTGGCCGATGGCGTGGGAGGCCAGGACCGCGGCGAGGTGGCTTCGCGCGAGGCCGTGGAAGACATCCTGGCCGGCTTCCACGCCGCGCCCGCCGGAGAACCGCCCGCGGCTCTGCTCGCGCGGTTGGCGCAATCCGCCAACCTGCACGTCTACGAACTGGGCAAGAGTACCGGCCCCGGCGGCGTGTCGATGGCCACCACGCTGGTGGCCTGCATCCTGCGGCACGACCGCGTGACCGTGGCGCACGCCGGCGATTCCCGCTGCTACCTGATCCGCAACGGCCATGCCGAAGCTCTTACGCGCGACCATACCGTGGCCCGCGACCAGGCGCGTCTGGGCGTGATTTCCGCCAAGGAGGAGGCCGAGTCGGCGTCGAAGCATTTGCTGACCCGTTCGCTCGGCGCCGGCCTCTTCGTCAACGTCGATATCGCCGAACACTCGCTCGAAGCCGGCGACGCGCTGGCGCTCTGCTGCGACGGCCTGCACAACTCGGTCGCGGGCGAGGACATAGCCGCCGCCGTAGCCGGCGACGCCAGCCTGGAAGACGCCGCCGAACGGCTTGTCGATCTTGCCAATGAACGCGACGGCAGCGATAATATAAGCGTCCAGCTAATCCGTGTGCGGAGCGTGGAACGTGTCGGAATGTATCGCGGGCGGCCCTATAAGCTCCGGTAGGCCAAGCTGGTTCCGATTCCATTCATCCCACGCCGCTCATGCCCTCACTGCACGCAGGCGATCAATTCGATCAATACCGGATTGAGAACCTTGTCGCGCGGAGCGGCATGGCTTCCATTTTTCGGGCCACCGATATGCGCGACGGCCGGCAGGTTGCCATCAAGATCCCCCATCCCGAAATGGAAGCGGACCCCGTTCTTTTCGACCGCTTCAAGCGCGAGGCCGACATCGGCCAAAAGCTCGACCACCCCGGCGTCATGAAGGTGCTGGCGGAGAGCGACGGGCGCCAGGTCTACATGGTGATGGAGTGGGTGGAGGGCCAACTGCTTCGCAAAGAGTTGGGCGCGGCCGGCAAGTTTCCGCCGGAACGCGCCATCAAGATTGCCGTGGCCGTGGCCGACACGCTCGACTACATTCACCGCAACGGCGTGGTGCACCGCGATCTGAAGCCGGAGAACATCATGATCGACGGCGAGGACCGCATCAAGCTGATCGATTTCGGAATCGCCGGCCAGGTGGGCGCCAAGCGCTTGACCTTCGCCAAGCTCACCCAGGTGGCCGGCACTCCCGACTACATTTCCCCGGAGCAGGTCAAGGGAAAGCGCGGCGACGGGCGCAGCGATATCTATGCGCTGGGCGTGATGCTCTACGAGATGCTCACCGGAAAAACGCCCTTTCCCGGCAACAACCCGTTCGCCATCATGAACGAGCGTCTGCTCAACCACCCCATTCCGCCGCGCGAAGTGAACCCCGAGATTTCGCCCGAACTGCAGGAAGTGATTTATCGCGCACTGGAGCGCGAGCCTGAAAACCGCTATTCCACCGCCAACGAATTCGCCTGGGACCTGGAGCACCTGGACCAGGTCGGCGTGACCGACCGCCTGGAGTTGCACGATTGGAAGCGCCGCCGCACGCCCTGGTTGAGGCGGCTATTGTTCTATGTCAGCATGGCGCTGATCCCGATTGTGGTCTTTGGCCTGCTGCTGTGGGTCGCGAAGAAGGGTGGATAGCCGCGGAAGCGGTGCAAGCATGTAATCGGTTCCTGTTCCTGACGCCCGCGTATTCTCGCAAAGAAAAATGGCCACAGATGAACACGGATGAACGCAGATAAGGAGAAGAAAACATCCCGTATAGGAAGAATCCGAAGCGGCTCCGTTCCGGCTCTTATCGGTGTTTATCCGCGTTCAT
>Ga0182014_10005169_pt1 | contig 14615 bp, 11 predicted proteins | sample 612S2DmetaG_FD_120489 | JGI IMG/M metagenome (GOLD analysis project Ga0182014, IMG submission 120489) | Permafrost microbial communities from Stordalen Mire, Sweden - 612S2D metaG | ecosystem: Environmental > Terrestrial > Soil > Wetlands > Permafrost | place: Sweden: Stordalen | collected... | reverse complement strand
TTCCATTTTCGCAAGGCCGGCACCGCCACACTGTCCACGTCGTATGCGACCAGCGGCCGCAAGTCGGTCAAGCTCGTCTTTCGTAATTGGCAGACAACGTGGTCGCTGGGCACGAGCGCCGGACGCCTGGGCGCCTTTCACGAGCTCGATCTCGACGTCTACAACCCCCGGGCCGACGTGAACAACCACGAGTGGTTCCTTTACCTGACCGCCACCGACGCACACGGCCGCCAGATCAAGCAGCGCATCCTGCTCGCGCCCTACGCCTGGACCCACCTGCGGCTCTCGCTCGTGCACGGTTCGTTCGACCGCCGCGCGGTGCGCACGATCGGCATGTACCTCTATCCGGTCAGAGGCCAGACGATCTACGTGGACACGGTCTTCGCCAAGTAACCCGGCGGCGGTGCGCGCCGCGAGCCCCGACGGCCCGCGCGGGCCGTCGGGGCTCGCGCGCACCACCGGCCCACCCCGCGAGCACCGTCACCGCGCGCCGCATGCACCGTCACCGCGCGCCGCATGGCGCGACCCGCCGGGATTCCGGTACACTCACAGGCTCCGGAACCTTGGAGGTCGTCGCGCATGCCGATCGTCGTGCAGAAGTACGGCGGCAGCTCGGTCGCCAGCACCGAGCGCATCATGAACGTCGCCCGGCGCATCGTGGCCACCTACGACGCGGGCAACAGCGTGTGCGCCGTCATCTCGGCGCGCGGCGACACGACCGACGAACTGCTGGCGATGGCCCACGAGATCACGCCGCGGCCACCAGTGCGCGAGCTCGACATGCTGCTCTCGGCGGGCGAGCGCATCAGCTGCGCGCTGCTGGCCATGGCGATCTACACGCTGGGCCGCGAAGCGGTGAGCTTTACCGGCTCCCAGGCGGGCATCGTCACCGACACGACGCACACCAAGGCCCAGATCGTGGGCATCTCGCCGCAGAGGGTCGAAGAGGCGCTGGCCGGCGGCAAGATCACGCTGGTCGCCGGCTTTCAGGGAGTCTCGACCAGCAAGGACGTCACCACTCTGGGCCGCGGCGGCTCCGACACCACCGCCGTGGCGCTGGCTCATGCCCTGGGCGCCGGCGTCTGCGAGATCTACTCCGACGTCGACGGCGTCTACACGGCCAACCCCGCGATCGTCGCCGGGGCTCGCAAGCTGCACACCGTCTCCTACGACGAGATGCTCGAGATGGCAGCCTCGGGCGCGCAGGTCCTGGCGCTGCGCTCGGTCGAGTACGCGCGCCGTTACAATGTGGTGATCCACAGTCGCTCGAGCTTCTCAGACGCGGAGGGCACCTGGGTGAAAGAAGAAGATGCTTCCATGGAACAGGCCGTCGTCAGTGGCGTGACCTACACCACCGACGAGGCCAAAGTCACCGTGCGCGGCGTGCCCGACCAGCCGGGCGTGGCCGCCGATGTGTTCTCGGCGCTCGCCGACGCCCATGTGAACGTCGACATGATCATCCAGAACGTCGGCGAGCAGGGCTACTCCGACATCTCCTGCACCGTGCCGATCGACGACCTGCCGAGCGCCCGCGAGGCGCTCGACCGCGTCGTGGCCGAGCTCGGCGCCAAGGGCTACACGGCCGACGACACGATGGCCAAGATGAGCCTGATCGGCGCCGGCATGCGCACGCACCCCGGCGTGGCCGCGCTCATGTTCCGCACGCTGGCCGACAGGGGCATAAACCTCGAGATGATCTCGACATCGCCGATCAAGATCTCGTGCGTCATCTCCAAGGACCGGGTCGAAGAGGCGGTGCGCGCGCTGCACGATGCCTTCGGCCTGGAGAGCACCGCAGTGAACCACGAGCGGGCCGACAGGGGCGTGTGGCATGACTGAGCGCGACTACACGGTCGCCGTCGTCGGGGCTACCGGCGTCGTGGGCGGCGCCGTGCGCGCCATCCTCGAGCAGCGCGCCTTCCCGGTCGGCGAGCTGCGCCTGCTGGCCAGCGCCCGGTCGCGCGGCGCGCAGCTCACCTTCAGAGGCTCAGCCTGCACCGTCGGCGAGCTCGCGCCCGGCGCCTTCGCCGGCGTCGACCTCGCCTTCTTCGCCGCCGGCGGCGCCGTCAGCCAGGAGTTCGTGCCTCAGGCCGTGGCCGCGGGCGCCGTGGCGATCGACAAGTCGAGCGCTTTTCGCGGCGACCCCGACGTGCCGCTCGTCGTGCCCGAGGTCAACGCCGACCGCCTCGCCCGCCACCACGGCATCATCGCCACCCCCAACTGCTCGACCATCCAGATGGTAGTCGCCCTCAAGCCGATCCACGACGCCGCCGGCGTCGAGCGCGTCGTGGTGTCCACCTATCAGTCGGTCTCGGGCAGCGGCCGGCGCGGCGTCGACGAGCTCGAACGCCAGGCGCGCGCCTGGGCGCAGGGCGACGATTCCGAGCCGGCTTTCTATGCGCGCCGCATCGCCTTCAACCTGCTGCCCCACATCGACGGCTTTCTGAACGACGGCTCTACCAAAGAGGAGCAGAAGATGGTCGACGAGACGATCAAGATCTTCGCCGACCCCCGGATCAAGGTCACCGCCACCTGCGTGCGGGTGGCGGTGTTCGGCGCCCACTCTGAGTCGGTCAATGTCCAGACCCGCGAGCCGCTCGGCGCCGCCGCCGCCCGCGAGCTGCTCGCCGCGGCGCCGGGCATCGAGGTCGTCGACGACCCGCAGCACGCACTCTACCCCACGCCGCTCGACGCCGAGGGCAACGACCCGGTCTACGTGGGCCGCATCCGCGACGACGACACCGCGCCCAACTGCCTCAACTTCTGGGTGGTGGCCGACAACCTGCGCAAGGGCGCCGCGCTGAACGCGGTGCAGATCGCCGAGGCGCTCGTCGAGAGGGGTCTGCTGTGAGCGAACCGTCGTCGTTGGGCGAGAGCGCGCCGTCTGGCGAGAGCGCGCCGCTTGGCGAGAGCGCGCCGCGCGACCACTTCGACGTCGCCATCGTCGGCGCCGGCCCCGGCGGCATGACCGCCGCCATCTACAGCTCGCGCGCCCGCCTCGACACGGTGGTGCTCGAACGCAACACGGCCGGCGGCATCATGCAGGTCACCGAGCGGGTCGAGAACTACCCGGGCTTTCCCGAGGGCATCACGGGCTTCGAACTGGCCGAGAAGATGAAGCAGCAGGCGGCCCAGTTCGGCGCCGAACTGCGCGAGATCACCGGCGTTCTGGCACTCGAGCTCCAGCCCAACGGCGACTGGCGCATCGTTACCGACGAAGGGGCGGTGACGGCCAGGGTCGTGATCCTGTCGCCGGGGGTCGAGGCGCGCAAGCTCGGCGTACCGGGCGAGGCCGAGTTCATGGGCCGCGGCGTGTCGTACTGCGCCACCTGCGACGGCCCGCTCTACCGAGGCAAAGAGGTCGTGGTGATCGGCGGCGGCAACGCCGCCGTCGAGGAGGGCATGTTCCTGGCGCGCTTCGCGGCGGCGGTGCACGTCGTGCACCGCCGCGACGAGCTGCGGGCGACCCGGATCGCCCAGGAGCGCGCCTTCGCCCAGCCCAACATGCGCTTCATCTGGAACGGCCAGGTGCGGCGTATCGTCGGTGAGACCAAGGTCGAGGCCGTCGACTACGAAGACCTGCTCGATCACTCGCAGCACACGCTGCCGGTGTCGGGGGTCTTCTTCTACGTCGGCCAGCTCCCCAACACCGGCTTTCTGCGCGGCGTCGTCGAGCTCGACGCCGGCGGCTACATCGTGACCGACGCCCACCTGCGCACCAGCCAGCCCGGGATGTTCGCCTGCGGCGACGCGCGGGCCGGACTCATCAAGCAGATCGCCAACGCCGTCGGCGAGGGCGCGCTGGCCGCCATCGAAGCCGAGAAGTACCTGGTCGCGCGCGACTTCGAGGCGCGGCAGGCCAGCGCCGGCGCCCCAGGCGCCGGCGCGTCGGGCGCCCAAGCCAAGTTCGTAACGCCGGGCGCCGCGCCGGCAGACGACGCCGCTACCGGCGGCTGATACCGCCACCGATCAAGTCTCAGGAGGGACACGTGGACGCAGTGACGCAGGACACCTTCAAGACCGTGGTGCTCGATGCTCCCGGCAAGGTCCTGGTCGATTTCTGGGCCGAATGGTGCGGACCATGCCGCGTGGTCGAACCGGTGCTCGCCGAGATCGCCGAGCGCCACCCCGGAGTGAAGTTCGTCAAGCTGAACGTCGACGAGAACCCCCAGGTGGCGCAGAGCCTCGAGGTGCTGAACATCCCCACCCTGCTGGCCTTCGAGGGCGGCCAGTTGAAGAAGCGCATCGTCGGCGCCCTGAGCAAGCCCAAGCTCGTCGAAGAGCTCGCCGACTGGCTCGGGTAGGCGCCGGGCCGTGCCCGTGATCACCGTGCGGCTCTGGGAGGGTCGCACGCGCCGGCAGAAGGCCGAGCTCGCACGGCGGATCACCGATGCCGTGGTCGAGATCGCGGGCTGTGAGCGCGACACGGTGAGGGTCATCTTCGAGGACTTCGCCAAGAGTGACTGGGCGGTCGGCGGTCGGCTCGCCGACGAGGCCGAATAGAGAAAGTCCCGGCCTACGCCTTTTCGAGCCTGAAGCCGATGTCGTCGTAAGAAAACGACACCAGGTCGTCGGAGACGGCCAGGTCGAGCGCCGTCTGAGCCTTGAGCGGCAGCTCCTGCAGGCGGGTGCGAATGAGGTCGGCGCGCCCCGTGTCGACCGCCGCCGCCTCGAGCCAGTACTGAAGGTTGACCGTGCGGTGCAGGCGGCGCTCCTGGGTAACGGTCAGACCGGCCTTGGCGAACTGCTCGAGAAACTCGCCGTGCGTCGAGTAGCGGCGGTGAGCGGGGTCGCTGAGCCGGGCGAGCTCGTTCAGGTAGCGGTCGAGATCGGCGCTTACGAGCAGGTCGTAAACCACGAGGCGTCCGCCCGCCACGACCACCCGGGCCATCTCCTTGAGGGCGGCGACCGGCTCGGGAAAGCGGTGCAGGGCGTTGCGACAGGTGGCCAGCGTGAAGGCGCCGTCGGTGAAGGGCAGCGCATAGGGGTTGGCATACATGAACGAGACGTTGTCGACGCCGACCTCGCGGCTCAGTCGCACCGCCTCGTCGATGGTGTCCGCGCGGTTGTCGACCGCCAGCACGCTGGCCACCGCGCCGGCCAGCGCGAACGCGGTGGCGCCGACCGTGGTGCCCATGTCGATGGCCCGGTCGCCGACACTCGGGCCGGCCAGCTCGAAGACCAGCTCGAGCGAGGGATCGCCCTGGATGTGCGTTCCATCGTGGCTCACGTCGTGGTCCGCCTCTCAGCCGTAGTTGACCGTGAAGATCGTGCCCGTGGGCGTGATGCCCACGACGACCTCGCAGCCTTCGACCCGCACAGTTTCGCGGTGCGTTCGGGGCCGGTCGCCGAGCTCGAGCTCGCTGGCCAGGGTCTCGCTCCTTATGTACGCCGCGTGGCGTTCGACGAGCCCGGCCAGCTCAGCCGGCACCGACAGCGCCAGGCTGATCGTGTCCTCTATTCGTAAATCGGCGTTTTTGCGCGAGAGTTGAACGGCATGGACCAGCTCGCGCACGATTCCTTCGTCGCGCAGCTCCGCGTCGACCGTCGTGCGCAGCGACACGGTGAAGGCGGCGTCGCTTTCGACTCGGCAGCCTGCGGGGGCGACGGTCTCGACCAGCACCTCGTCTTCGGCCAGGCGCACCTGCTCGCCGTCGGCGAGCACCAGGGGCGCCGAGCCGCCGGTGCGCAGCGCCGCGACGAACTCGGGGGCGTCGACGTCGCGCAAGGCGGCCCCGACGGCTCCGACCTGCCTGCCGAGCCGCGGCCCGAGCAGCTTGAGGTTCGGCTTGAGCGCGTAGTCGAGCAGCTCGCCGGGGTCGGAGACGAGGCGCAGTTCCTTGACGTTCAGCTCGTCGGTCACGATATCGCGCAGGCGTTCGAGGGCGGCGCGCTCGGCCGCGGCCGCCGCCACCGCCACCTCGGCCAGCGGCTGGCGAGTCTTGACGGCGGCCCCGTTGCGCGCCGCGCGGCCCAGCTCGACCACCCGGCGGGCGGCCTCCATGTCGAAGGCCACGGCCGGGTCGACGGCAGCCTCGTCGGCCAGCGGCCAGTCGCACAGGTGGACGCTCTCGGGCGCGGCGGGGTCGACCGAGCGCACGAGGTTCTGGTAGAGCTCCTCGGCGACGAACGGCGTGTAGGGCGCGAGCAGCTTGGCGAGCGTCACGAGGCACTCGTAAAGCGTGTGATAGGCGGCCAGCTTGTCGCGGTCGCTCTCGCTCTTCCAGAAGCGCCGCCGGCTGCGGCGCACGTACCAGTTGGAGAGCTCGTCGACGAACTCCTGGATGGCGCGGCCCGAGTTGGTGGCGTCGTAGTCTTCGAGACCGTCGCCGACCCGCGTGACGAGCTGCGCGAGCCGGCCGGCCAGCCAGCGGTCGAGCAGCGGCCGCTCGGCGAGCGGCACTGGCTCGGACATCGGGTCGAAGCGGTCGATGTTGGCGTAGACGGTGAAGAAGCTGTAGGTGTTCCAGAGGGTAAGCAGGAACTTGCGCACCACTTCGTCGACCAGGTCGAGCGAGAACCGGCGCGGATACCAGGGGCTCGAGGCCGTGAACAGATACCAGCGAAAGGCGTCGGCGCCCTGGCGGTCGAGCACGTCGTCGGGCGCCACCACGTTGCCCCGGCTCTTGCTCATCTTCTGACCGTCGGCGTCGAGGATGTGGCCCAGGCAGAGCACCGTCTCGTAGGAGCTGCGGCCCTCGATCAGGGTGGCCACCGCGAGCAGGCTATAGAACCAGCCGCGGGTCTGGTCGATCGCCTCGGCGATGAAGTCGGCCGGGAACCGCTCGCGGAACGTCTCCTTGTTTTCGAACGGATAGTGCCACTGGGCGAACGGCATCGAGCCCGAATCGAACCAGGCGTCGATCACCTCGGGCGCGCGGCGCATGTCGGCACCGCACTCGGGGCAGGCCAGCACGACCTCGTCGACGAAGGGCCGGTGCAGCTCGAGGTCGTCGGGGGGCGGTGTCACGGCAAGCTCGCGCAACTCGGCGATGCTGCCCACGCAGTGCACATGACCCTGGTCGCAGCGCCAGATGGGCAGCGGCGTACCCCAGTACCGGTCGCGAGACAGCGCCCAGTCGACGTTGTTGTCGAGCCACTCGCCAAAGCGCCCGTGCTTGATGTGCTCGGGATACCAGGTCACGGCCTCGTTGGCGGCCAGAAGCTCGTCTTTGATCGCCGTCGTGCGCACGTACCAGGTCTTCTTGGAGTAGTAGAGCAGCGGCGTGTCGCAGCGCCAGCAGAACGGATAGCTGTGCTCGTAGGGCACCTCGGCCAGCAACAGGCCGCGCGCCGCGAGGTCGGCGATGATACCGGGGTCGGCGTCTTTGACGAACACGTGGGGCCAAGGCTCGATCTCGGCGGCAAAGCGCCCGGCGGCGTCGACCGGATTGACCACCGGCAGGTCGTTGTCGTGCCCGATGCGCATGTCGTCTTCGCCGAAGGCCGGTGCGATGTGCACGATGCCGGTGCCGTCGGTGGTCGTGACGTAGCCGTCGCCGACCACATACCAGGCGCGGCGGTCGGGCGCGACGAACCGGTAGGGCGGCTCGTACTCGAGGCCGAGCAGCTCGCGGCCCGCGATGATGCGCTCGACCACGGCCTCGGCGCCGAGCACCGCCTCGACCAGGTCGCGGGCCAGCACGAAGCGCTCGCCGCGGCTCTCGACGAGCGCGTACTCGATCTCGGGATTGACGGCGCAGGCGACGTTGGAGACCAGGGTCCAGGGCGTGGTCGTCCAGACGGCCAGGCTCACCCGGCCGGCGGCCTGGTCGGTGATAGCCGGCGCGGTCTCGGCGGCAACCGGAGCGGTCTCGACGACCGGCGCTGTCCCGGCGGCGACCGGCGCCCCCAGTGTGCCCAGCGTCGCGGCCGATGCGGCGGTGAGTGGGAAGCGCACGTACACCGACGGCTCGGTGACGTCGTGATAGCCCTGCGCCATCTCGTGGCTGGAGATCGCCGTGCCGCAGCGCGGGCAGTAGGGCACCACCTTGAAGCCCTCGTAGAGGAGCTCCTTGTCCCAGATCTGCCGCAGCAGCCACCACACCGACTCGATGTAGTCGTTGGTGAGCGTGTAGTAGGCGTCGTCCAGGTCGATCCAGAAGCCGATGCGCTCGGTCATCCGGTCCCAGTCCTTGAGATAGGTGAGCACGCTCTCGCGACACAGGGCGTTGAACCGGGCGATGCCGTACTCCTCGATCTGCTCCTTGCCGTCGATCCCCAGACGGCGTTCGATTTCGAGCTCGACGGGCAGGCCGTGGCAGTCCCAGCCGGCCTTGCGCGGCACGCGGTAGCCGCGCATCGTCTTGAAGCGCGGAAAGATGTCCTTGAAGACGCGCGAGAGCACGTGGTGGGAGCCCGGCCGGCCGTTGGCCGTCGGCGGACCTTCGTAGAACGCATACAGCGGCGCGTCGCGGCGCAGCTCTATGCTTTTGGCGAAGATGCGCTCGCGGCGCCAGAACTCGAGGATCCGCGCGTCGAGAGCGGGAAAATCGACCTTGGGCGAGACCTCGCGAAACCGTGGCGGCCTGTCGTTCACCAGTGGGCTCTCCTCGTCGTCGCCGGCAGCGCGGCGCCCGCTCGACCTTGCGAGCAGCACACGACCTGCCGGGCGCCGGGCCGTCAATTCTAACAGACACGACACGATCGGCCGCACGATGGCCTCGCCCCCACCGATCGGCGACACCCGGCGGCTGCTCGAGCAGAGCTTTGTGAGCGAGAGGCCATCGCGTATCATCGCCTGCGTGACTACCGACTCGCCCTCGCCTAACCGACCGGGTGGATGACTCTCCGGACAACGACGCCGTGAGCCCGCCAACGAGCGCGCCGGCCGCGGCATCCTCCGCCCGCGGGTCCGCCGCCGGCGGCGGGCTGCGCGTCAGCCTCTGGCAGTTCGTGCGGTTCTGCGTCGTGGGCGGCAGCGGCGTGATCGTCAATCTGCTCGTCTTCACCCTGGTGCTGCTCGTCTGGCTGCTCGCCAGCGGCCACATTCACTCGGTGAGCGGCCTGGCGAGCGCCGTACACGGCCTCGTCGTGAAGAAGGACACCCAGGGCGTGCCGGCCGCCGCCGCCTACCTCGCCAACGGCGCCGGCTTCATCGTGTCGGTGATGACCAACTACTACCTGAACCGGCGCTGGACCTTCCGCTCGACCAAGGATGTCGCCGGGGAACTGCCGAAGTTCTTCACGGTCAGCGTGATCGCCTACGGCGGGCAGCTCGGCATCTTCTGGGCGCTGCGCGAGCAGGCCCACCTGGCGCCCATCCCGAGCCAGCTGATCGCGATCGTCTTCGTCATGCCGATCAATTTCGTCGCCAACAAGCTCTGGAGCTTCAGATGAGGGCCGCACGATGACCAGCGGGGGGCGCAACGTCAAGCAGACCAAAGCCGCGGCGCCCGACGTCGGCGCCGGCGTCCGTGCCGACACCGTGAGCGGCAGCGCCGGCGTAGGCGGCGGCGGTGTGGGTGGCGGCCACCGCCTCCTCAAGATCATGAGCCTCGCCGTCGGGCTCACCCTGGCGGCCATCGGCCTCATTGTCTATCTGTTCGGCATCGCTCACTTCTGGTACGGCCTGCACGATATCTCGGACACCGGCATCTACGTCGACTTCGCCGCCCGCATGGCGCACGGCCTGCGGCCCTATGTCGACTTTCCGGTCGAGTATCCGCCGCTGGCCATCCCGCTGTTCGTCATCCCCGGCCACAGCGGCAACGTGGTCGCCTACAGCGACTGGTTCAACGTCGAGATGTTCGTCATGTGCGCGGCGGCGGCGGCGGCGACCGCCGCCGCCGCCGCCCGCTTGTGGACCACCGGGCGCAAGCCCTACCTCGTCGGTGTGGCGTTCGCGGTCTGCGTGCTGGCCACCGGCGCCATCATCGGCAACCGCTACGACGCCGCCGTGGCGCTCCTGCTGGCCGTGGTCATGCTCCTGCTCTCCTACGAGATGTGGACCAACGCGGCCTTCGTGCTGGGCCTGGGCTTCGCCCTCAAGCTCACTCCAGCCATTCTGCTGCCGCTCGTGTTCGTGCTGGCCGTGCGGCGGCGCACGATCATCTGGGGCCTGATCTACTTCGTGCTGGCGGCGGTGCTGCCGTTCGTGCCCTTCCTGATCCACGGCTTCAAGGGACTCGAGTACCCCTTCACCTACCAGCTCGACCGGCCGCTCCAGGTCGAGAGCGTGCTGGCCGCGCCGCTTCTCCTGGGCCACATCGTGGGCCACGTCTGGGTCGAGATCGGCACCGCCTACGGCTCACAGTTCATCTCGGCGACCGGCGCCGTCACGCTGGCTCGCATCTCCGGCTTTCTCGAGCTGGTCGCCCTCGCCGTCACGTACTGCCTGATCTGGCGGCGCCGCGCGACTCTGCGCGCCACGCCGCGCCTCGTGCCGCTCGCCGTCCTTGCCCTGATCCTGGCCTTCATGACGTTCGGCAAGGTCCTCTCGCCGCAGTACTTCATCTGGATCCTGCCGGCCATCGCCCTGGTGCTCCCCGAGCGCCGTGCGCTCGGCCTGCTGCTGATCGGCGCGGTCGTGCTCACCCAGCTCGAGTTCCCCGCCAACTACTGGTCGTTCATCTACCTCAACAGCGGCGCGGTGCTGCTCGTAGTCGAACGCGACGCGGTCCTCTGCCTCGCCTTCGCCTTTTCGCTGTGGCATCTCTGGCGTCTGCCCGACATCGCGCCGAACACGCAGAATGAGTCGCCGGGTCGCCTCGGGCCCTGACACGGGGCTTGCGCAGGGGCGGTAAGGACCGCCGACCGCTTCACTCCCTGAACTGCGGCACCCGAAAGCCGCCGGCGCGGATGAGCTCGTCCTTGCGCGCTTCGTCAAGGTCCTTCCAGACCATCTCGTGCACGAGCTCGTCGAACCCGATCCGGGGCCGCCAGCCCAGGCGATCGCGGGCTTTTGCGGCGTCGCCGATAAGGTTGGCGACCTCGGTCGGGCGAAAATAGCGATGGTCGACCCTGACCAGGACGCGACCGGGAGTGAGACCCTCGGCGCCGGCCGGTGCGGCCGCCGCCTGGGCGCCGCCGCCGTTGCGGGCGCGGGCGAGCAGGTCGGGGTCGAGGGCGTCGACCACCCCGACCTCGTCGAGGCCCTTTCCGCCGAACGCGAGTCCGATCCCGGCCTCGGCAAAGGCCCGCCGGCAGAACTCGCGCACCGAGTGCTGCTCGCCGGTGGCGATGACGTAGTCGTCGGGGTCGTCTTCTTGCAGCATGAGGTGCATGGCGCGCACGTAGTCGCGGGCGTGGCCCCAGTCGCGCAACGAGCCCAGGTTGCCCAGGTAGAGGTTGTCCTGCAGGCCCAGGGCGATGCGCGCCACGGCGCGGGTGATCTTGCGCGTCACGAAGGTCTCGCCGCGGATCGGGCTCTCGTGGTTGAAGAGGATCCCGTTTGAGGCGTGCAGGGCGTAGGCCTCGCGGTAGTTCACGACGATCCAGTAGCCGTAGAGCTTGGCGGCGCCATAGGGGCTGCGCGGGTAAAACGGCGTGGTCTCACGCTGCGGCGACTCCTGGGCGAGGCCGAACATCTCCGACGTCGAGGCCTGATAGAACCGCGTACCGGCTTCGAGGCCCAGAATGCGGATGGCCTCGAGCAAGCGCAGCGTGCCGAGCGCGTCGGCGTTGGCCGTGTACTCGGCGGTCTCGAAGCTCACCAGCACGTGCGACTGGGCGGCCAGGTTGTAGATCTCGTCGGGCTGGGTCTCCTGGACGATGCGGATGAGGTTCGTGGCGTCGGTCAGGTCGCCGTAGTGCATGAAGAAGCGCACGCCGGGCTTATGCGGGTCGTCGTAGAGGTGGTCGACCCGATCGGTGTTGAACTGGCTGGCGCGGCGCTTGATGCCGTGCACCACGTAGCCCTGCTCGAGCAGGTGCTCGGCCAGGTAGGCGCCGTCCTGCCCGGTGATGCCGGTGATGAGTGCCGTCTTGGCCACTGACCTCTCCCCCCTAAGCCTGCCGTCGCCCTCAGGCGCCGGCCTGCTCGACGTACCACTCATAGGTGGCGCGGATGCCCTCTTCGAGCTCGATGCGCGGCTGCCAGCCAAGCGCCGTGATGCGGCTCACGTCGAGCTGCTTTTGTGGCGTGCCATCGGGCTTGCTCGTGTCCCACTCGATCGGCCCGGTGTGGCCCACCACGCGCTGGGTGAGCTCGGCCAGCGCGGCGATGGTCTGGTCGTGGCCGGTGCCGACATTGACGAGGCCGTCGGGCAGGTCGGCCGCGGCGACGTGCTCCAGCAGGTAGACGACCGCTTCGGCCAGGTCGTCGACGTGCAGCAGCTCACGCCGCGGCCGGCCCGTGCCCCAGAGCACGACCGGGGCCATGGGCTGCCGCGGCGCCCCATCCGGGCCGGGCAGGCCGAGCTTGGCCTCGTGAAACTTGCGGATCATGGCCGGCAACACGTGGCTCGAGCGCAGGTCGAAGTTGTCGCCGGGGCCGTAGAGGTTGGTCGGCATGAGCGAAAGATAGTCGGTACCGTACTGGCGGTTGAGACTGCGGCAGAGCTCGATGCCGGCGATCTTGGCGACTGCATAGGCGCGGTTGGTCTCTTCGAGCGGTCCGGTGAGCAGGTACTCCTCTTTGAGCGGCTGCGGCGCCTCGCGCGGGTAGATGCAGGAGCTGCCCAGAAAGACGAGCTTCTCGACGCCGGCGCGGAAGGCGGCGGCGATGACGTTGAGCTCGATCGCCAGGTTGACGGCGATGAACTCGTAGGGCTGCTCCCAGTTGGCCACGATGCCGCCCACCTTGGCGGCCGCCAGCACGATGACCTGGGGGCGCGCGCGTTCGAAGAACGCGCGCGCCGCGACCTGATCGGTGAGGTCGACTTCGGAGACGTCGCCCAAGACAAGCCCATCGTAGCCATGGCGCCTCAGCGCGCGCACCACGGCGCTGCCGACGAGGCCGCGGTGGCCGACGACCAGAATGCGAGAGTGTGCGTCGATGCCCCCGTGCTCCTTTGTCTTTGTCTCGGCGGCCGCGTCGGATTGTAGCACCGGCCATCGCCAGACGATGCGCTGACCTTACGACCGGCCGGGACGACGGTTCTCCCGCCGGGGCCACGGCTCACCCGCCGACACCGCTCACCCGCCGGCTTGGCTCGCACTGAAGGGAAGGGCCGCGGGACTCCTGGGCGACGTCTGTCGCGCGCTACCGACCGGCCTGTCTCACGGCCAACTGTAGACAACTCCGGTAACGCTTATTGGCCCCGCCCTCTCATCCATTGGGAGCGCGTGCCGACGCATTGGGGTGACGCGTATGCACAGACGGTTTGTCAATCCGTCTATGACTGCGAACTGCGAAGCGAGTCGCGCCGGTGCGACAGACAGCGTCACTTATGACGCGGACCGGCCGTGCCTTCTTCGCCCGAAGCGTGAGGAGACCCCGGTGAGAACGACCAAGCATCTTCTGGTCCTTGCCACAGCGCTACTTCTGGTCACCCTTGTCGTCCCGGCAGTCTCCAGCGCCTCCAGCGCGGCACCTGCGGCTCAACATCGAGCCACAGCGCTTACTAAAAGTACCCGCATTCTAGAGAAGCGAATCAACGTCCTGTTACGGCATTCTTCACAGCCGGGCGTGCGAGCAGCCATTCTTCGTCGGATAGCGCAGACCGGCGCGACCGTGATCACGGTCAACGGCCGCGTGATCCAGCTCAACCGGATCGTCCTCTCCATGAGCACCGCCAACAAGACGACCCGGACGGCCGTCCTGGCGCTCGATGCCAAACTGATCCGCGTCGACAACGTGACGCTGAGAGTCGATCAAGGGGCGCGCCTCGGGCTTCGCTCTCATCTCTCTCGTCGGGTCACCGGGCTCACGCGCCGTTTGAGCCTGCTCCGGGCCGGCATCCTGGCAAAGCGGCACCCGCATCCCAAGCCCCCCGCCCCCACTCCCAGCCCGACGCCCAAGCCCACTACGACTCCGACGCCCAAGCCCACCACGACTCCCACTCCCAACCCGACGCCCAAGCCCACCGCGACTCCCACTCCCAACCCGACGCCGACGCCCCCTCACGTCATCGTCATCTCCCCGCCGACCACAAGCGATGCCGCCGCCTACATTCAGGCGGCCCTGAACGGTGCTCCGTCGGGCAGCACAGTGCAGCTGCCGGCGGGTACCTTCAGCCTCGTCGCCGACCACGTCATCGGCGGCGATCTCGACTGCAACCTGAACGTCCCTGATGGCGTCACGATCAAGGGCGCCGGTATCGGGCAGACAGTGCTCGTGGGCAACGGCTCGACCTCGTGCAACGTCGTCGCCGCCGTTCACGCCAGCGGCATCACGGTCAGCGACATGACGATCATGGCCCCTGTGGCGCGCCGCAACGCGACCATGCAGGACGGCTTCAAGGCCGAGGCCTGCAAGAACGTCACGATCGCCCGCGTCGACACTCAGAACCTCTACATGGCGATCGCCGTCTACGGCTGCCAGCAGGTGACCTATGACAGCTGCACCGGGGAGTATGACTCGACCGCCTTCTCGGCCCTCGACATCTCGATCGACACCACCATCTACACAGGGACCAGCGGCATCACGGTTACCAACTGCACGGCCTCGGCCAACTACGGCCACGGCTTCCGCTTCTACGGCCTCGATGCCAGCCACCGCGTCACAAACTTCG